>UMBR01000005.1_pt1 | contig 174495 bp, 184 predicted proteins | sample 1964011 | NCBI WGS metagenome assembly UMBR01 (sample SAMEA4835946, study PRJEB28245) | human gut metagenome | biome: gut microbiome; material: fecal sample | place: Denmark | collected 2008
GCTCCACCAACGCCTTTTGCAGCATCCATAATTTCGTTTGCTAATTTTTCAGCCATAGTTTTGCCACGACCAATTTTAGCATAATTTACTAACCATCTTAGAGCAAGCGATTGGGCTCTATCAGGACTTACTTCTAGTGGAACTTGTACATTAGAACCACCTACACGTCTAGATTTAACTTCTAGAACTGGCATAATATTCTTCATTGCTTCGTTATAAACTTCCATTGGGTCTTTCTTAGTTGCTTCTTTGATTATATCGAATGCTTCATAAAGAATCTTTTGTGCAGTACCTTTTTTACCACCAATCATAAGTGTGTTAACTAATTTAGTAACTACTTTTGAATTGTATATTGGATCAGGTAATACATCTCTTTTTACAGCACGTCTTTTACGCATAATTATCTTCTCCCTCCTTTAATTATTATTTAGTTTTTGGTTTTTTAGTACCGTATTTACTACGACCTTGTTTTCTATTATTAACGCCTTGAGTATCAAGTGTACCACGTACAATATGATATCTAACACCGATAAGGTCTTTAACACGACCACCACGAATTAATACTACGCTATGTTCTTGTAAGTTATGACCTTCACCTGGAATGTAAGTATCAACTTCACGACCATTTGATAATCTAACACGAGCATATTTTCTTAATGCTGAGTTTGGTTTCTTTGGTGTACGAGTAGCAACTCTTGTACAAACACCACGTTTTTGTGGACTATTTGTTTCAGTTTCTTTTCTTTCCATAGAATTGAAGCCAACATTTAATACTGGGCTTTTACTCTTTTTAGTTTTCTTACTTCTTCCTTTTCTAACTAATTGGTTAATAGTTGTCATAAAATCCTCCTTCCATTAACACACATCCTGGTGTATCAATTATTCTTTTTAAATAAGCTCTACCGAAATAGAACCATAATTAAAATTCATTAATACTATAGCATTCTGCCTCACTCTTTGTCAACAAAAATTTATCTTTAGCTTAAATTTTTCTCGTATCCCTTTGTTGTATAATTTTTACAGGAAATATATGGAGTATAAGTAACAATTTCATCATTAGCTATCTTAACATAACCATCACAAATATCATCATCAATTTTCAGTTCAGTAACGATACCTTTTTCAATAGCATCACTTAAGCTAAAATTGATGACTTCAATAGTTTGAGGGTAATCTTTTTTTGCATCGCTATATTCTGAAACAGATGTAGCAAAATATTCTTCTAATTCATGATATTTTTTAATTTTTTTATCTAATTTAAAAGAATACATTGTAAATAAAATAAAAATCAACACTAGAATTATTCCCCAAGCAATCGTAAACTTACGAAATTTTTTCATTTTTATTCTTCAACTCCATATCCTTCTGTCGAGTAGGAATCACAATCGATGTATGATTTAACATTGTAATCATTGTCTTTAAAGCTTGCAACTGAATAACCATCACACGCGTTATTTGTGCGTTCATCTTTAATAGCTTGAATATATTTTTTATTGATAATGTCATTTGCATTAATAATAATTGTTTCATCATCTGCAATTGTAATAGCATTTTCTTTTAAATATCGGATGGTTCCAGCATGTAGCTGACTTTCTTTAGTCATATAATATTTATCTTTAGCATTAGTAGTACTGCTATTATCAGTTTGATTATTATCTAATTGGCTACTATCATTATTAGAAGAATTCGATTCTTTAGTATCCAAAGTATTATTATTGTTATTAATACTATCAGATATCTCAGAAGAATTGTTATTTGAATAGTTAGTAGAATTATTAACTCCAGTTAAATTACTAGTAAATTCATTTGATAATTTATAAACATATAAAACAGAGATTAATAAAAATGATAAGATAATAGCCATACATATTAAAAGTGTATTTAGACTCCAACCTTTGTTATTTAGTTTCATGGTATTTCACCTCGAGATAGATTATATATCAATACTTGTTTTTAAGCAAGAAAAAACTGTAGAATAATTCTACAGTTTCAATTTATCTTTGGTTACAAATTAGCAGTTAACTAATTCAACAGTAGCACCAGCTTCTTCAAGTTGTGCTTTAACTTTTTCAGCTTCTTCAGCAGGAAGGTTTTCTTTAACGTTTCCACCGTTATCAGCTAAAGCTTTAGCTTCTACTAGTCCTAGACCAGTTAATTCTTTAAGAATTTTGATAACAGCAATCTTAGTTGCACCAGCATCCTTTAATACTACATTTTTGTTTGCAGCAGCAGCATTATCTTCGCCAGCAGCAGGAGCAGCAGCAACAGCAACAGCAGATGGATCTACTCCAAATTCTTCCTTCATTGCATCAACTAATTCTTTAACTTCAAGAATAGTCATTTCTTTTAAACCTTCGATAAATTCTTCTTTAGTAAATTTTGCCATTTTTATTTTCCTTTCTTAATAAACTATTTTTCTAATTGTTCTGAGTATAAGTTCAATGCGATAGATAAATCTCTAACATATTGAATCATACCACCAGCAAGTTGTGTTAACAATCCTTCACGAGATGGAATACTTGCATATTCATTAATCGTTTCAAGACTAGCAACATTACCACTAATGATACCAACTCTAATAGTGGCATTTTCATGTTCTTTAGCAAATTTGCTTAGAACTTTGATAGGTTCTAGTAAAGTTTCGCCAAATACAATTGCGTTAGGTCCTTCTAAGAATGCATCATCCATACCAATAGATAAGTCATTTAAAGCACGTCTAACTAATGTATTTTTATAAATTTTTACTTCACCATTAGCATCTTTTAGATTTCTTCTTAATTCAGTAAATTCAGCAACTGTTAAACCTTGATAAGAGAATACAATTACAGACTCAGAAGCCTTAACTTTATCGCTTATTTCAGAAACAACTGCAGATTTTGCTTCAAGAATTTTCTTACTTGCCATAGTTTTTTGTCCTTTCTATAAATTTTATATAAAAAAGCTTTCCAATCAGGAAAGGTTAAAGAATTTTATCTTTATTTTCCCTCGGTAAGATTTATTTTTGCACTTACTGTCTTTGGTATATTAGGCTTTTTTAACTTATTTAATAAAATTAGATTCCAAATGAATTTTTATCTAATTTAATTCCAGGTCCCATTGTAGATGCTACAGAGATATTTTCAATGTAGTTACCTTTAACAGTAGATGGTTTAGCCTTAACAATAGTATTAAATACATATGTTAAGTTTTCTAGTAATTGTTCATCAGTAAATGAAACTTTACCAATAATTGTGTGAACATTACCAAATGAATCAGTCTTGTATGATACCATACCTTTTTTGATATCTTCAACTGCTTTTGCAGTATTCATTGTAACAGTACCAGTCTTAGGGTTTGGCATTAAACCTTTAGGACCTAAAACACGACCAATTCTACCTAATTGTGCCATCATATCTGGTGTGGCAACGATAACATCAAAATCAAACCAATTTTCATTTTGAATTTTTTCGATCATATCAGTATCGCCAACATAATCAGCACCAGCATTTTTAGCAGCATTAGCAGCTTCACCCTTAGCAATAACTAAAACTTTTTTAGTTTTACCTGTTCCGTTAGGAAGTACGAATGAGCCTCTTAATTGTTGATCTGCTTTTTTAGTATCTAAATTTAGTTTAATGGCAACTTCTACAGTACTATCAAATTTAGCAGTAGCAGTTTCTTTAACTAATTTAATAGCTTCTTCTTTAGTATATAATGTATTTTTATCTACTTTTTTAGAAGCTTCCACATACTTTTTGCCTTTTTTCATACTTATTTCCTTTCTAATTGTGGTTTATTAGCGGAATTATTTTTTTATATTTTGTAATTACTTTTCTTCTTCTTCAGTTTCTTTAGATTTGTCGTTAATTACTTCAACTTCACCGATAGTTGCGTTCTTATTTGCTTCTTCAGCAGCTTCTAATTCAGCTTCACGTTTTGCAGCTTCAGCTTCTTCTAATGCAGCTTCTTTACCTTGTTCAGCTAATTCTTTATCATTTAAGCCTTCGATTGCAACGCCCATGTTTCTAGCAGTACCTTCAACAATGTTCATTGCAGCTTCTAATGTATAGCAATTTAAATCAGGTAATTTAGTTTCAGCAATTTCTTTTAACTGATCAACAGTTAAAGTTGCAACTACTTCGTTAGCTCCCTTAGTGCTACCTTTTTGAATTTTAGCAGCCCTCTTAATTAAGAATGGAGCTGGTGGAGTTTTTAATACAAAATCGAATGATCTATCATCATAGATTGTGATAACGCATGGAAGAACGTCTCCCATTTTGTCTCTAGATGCATCATTAAATTTTGAGCAAAAATCTTGTAAGTTAATTCCTGCTGGTCCTAACACAGTACCTACTGGAGGAGCTGGTGTTGCTTTGCCGGCTGGAATTTGTAATTTAATTTGTTTTACGATTTCTTTAGCCACGAAAAACACCTCCTATAAAATATTTTGTCGCGTAAGTGGTGTGGGCATTCCGCTTTCCCCTCCACTTAATGGTTACACAGTCATCAAGTAATAGTTAAAATGTAATAAATATATGTAATCGATAATGATACTACCATAGTAACGGTTAAAAATCAAGTAAAAAATGACGATATCCTTAAATTTTTCTTGGCGACTTTGTTTGATCGCTGCAAGCATTTATAAGTTGTTAAAATATAGAAATGTTTGATGATTAGTAGTAATGATTGTTATGTTAATTATGATGATAATGCTTAATTTATTTATAATACTGAATGTAATACTGAATGATGGTTGATTATTATGATTGTGAAAAATGCATGATTCCAAATAAAAAAACTATAGACAAATCTCTTAGAGAAAATCTTTCTATAGTTTAATTTTATTATTAGTTTTATTTATTACATTTGACTAACTTGATTCAACTCAACTTCAACAGGAGTTTCTTGTCCGAACAAATCGATTAAAACATTTAAACGTCCGTTTTCTAAATCAAGAGTATCAACACTACCTGACATACCTTTGAATGGTCCATCAATAATGTTAACTTTAGTACCAACAGCTAAATCCTTAGGAGTTTCTACTCTACTCATACCCATATCAGCTAAAATACGATCAATTTCTTGAGGTAATAATGGAGTTGGTTTAGCACCTTTACCGCTGGAGCCAATGAAACCAGTAACACCTGGTGTATTTCTAACGATGTACCAAGATTCATCAGACATTTTCATTTCAACTAAAATGTATCCAGGAAACATCTTTTTTTGTTTTTCTTTTTTAACACCATTTTTTACTTCTACTTCGGTAGTTTCAGGAATTACAATTCTAAAAATATTATCTTGTAGACCCATTGATTCGATTTTAGATTCTAATTTTTCCTTAACTTTATATTCGTGTCCACTATAGGTGTTAACAACATACCATTCTTTTTCCATTAGACTAATGCCCCCTTAATTAATGATAATATTAAATTTAAGATTGAGAAGAAACCAGCTAGAATTAAGCAAAAGATAATTGTCGCAAAGGTATACTTAAGTATATCTTTGAATTTAGGCCAATTAATTTTCTTTAATTCTGCTTTTACTCCGCTTAAATATGATTCTTTATTACTTTTTTTCTTTGTATCTTTTTTTGCCATTTATAGCACCTCTTATTTTTATAAAATAAAAACGCATATTGCTTGCGTATCACAACTAAAATATACTATAAGTCCTAAGAAAATGCAAGTGATTTTGGTAATTTTTTGAATTTTTTAGCTGTTCTTAAAATATTAAAAGTGTAATAACTAACTGTTAAAAACAAATTAATTATTACACTTATTTTGAGACTATTTAAAATTTATTTACTATCCATTTGAAGAACATCAACGACATCTTTAATCTTTCTTCTAATCCGTTGGGCCGTATTATCGATTTTTTTAGGAGATTCATGTAGAACATCAGCTATTTGTTTATAATCATATTCTAATATCATTAAGTCAAAAACTTTAGTTTCAAAAGGAGATAACTTTGCTTCACACGAATTTATGATTGCTTCTAAGTTTTCTCTAGTAGCAATATTTATTAAAGGATTATTTTTGTTATCATCACTTATTATATCAATTAAAGTAGTATCGTAATTTTCGTAATCATAATCGATTGACAAAATGTCTTTATTAAATTTTGATTTAGTATTAGTTGCTGCTCTTAAAAGATTAGATAGGCGCCTTTTTACACATAAAGTTATAAATGTTGGCAATTGTGTTTCTTTATTGTCATTATATTTATCTAGGGCATCAGCAAATCCCAACATAGCTTCCTGATAAATATCTTTGTATTCAATGCCAGACTTAGCAATTATTTTTGCATATCTTCTCATGGCTTGTTCAATAATATAGTAATACTTTTTAAATAATATATCTTTGGCATCTTCGCTTTCTTCGTTAGCCATAAAAAGCAATTCTGCATCATTTGTATCTTTATAAGTTTTTCCCATTAACGAAATGCAATGTCATATATAAGAATAGCCGCTGCAACAGAGGCATTAAGACTATTGACATGTCCTTTCATAGGTAGTGAAACAATTTCATCACAATTTTCTCGTACTAAACGTGATAAACCAAAACCTTCGCTTCCAACTACTAAAACTACTTTATCGCTATAATTGCAAGTTTTACTAGAAGTGCCATCAGCTTCTGCACCGTATACAAAAAAGCCATTATCTTTAAAATCATTAATAGTTTTTACTAAGTTATTAACACGAGCGATATTTACATACTCTAAAGCACCAGTTGATGTTTTCATAACAGTTTCATTAACATCAACACTACGATCTTTTGGAATAATAATTGATTTAACACCTGCTGCTTCACAAGTACGAATAATAGCACCAAAATTGTGTGGATCTTCTAAATGGTCTAAAACAACTACTAAGTCTTCATTATACATTGATTTATAGTCAGCATAATTAAAGTCATCCACTATTGCCATAATTCCTTGGTGATTACCTTTTACCATTCTGTCCATAGTCTCACGAGAAACTGATTCAAATTGAATTTTGTTCTTGCGAATACTTTGCATTATTCTTTCATCTTTCATATTACTAGTCATGTAAAGTTTTTTTATTTTTTTGGGGTTTGATAATACTTCATTTAAAACATTTTTACCATATACTTTCATTTTTTATGACCTCCTTCATTATTTGTTCAATTCTTTCTAAGTTATTTTGATAATATAAATAGCCAATTAAACATTCAAGACCAGTTGCAATACGATAAGTTACAATATCAGTATGCTTAGCTTTGCCACCATGGGCATTACGTCCCCACTTAACTATTTCTTCTTCTTCGTTTGTTAGAAAACCTTGCGTATTTAGAGCTTCGTAGATTTTTCTTTGACTTTTAGCACTAACGAAATTTAGGCTTCGGCGTTGAATTTCTTTTAATTTGCACATTTTTTCTTCTACTAAAAATTTACGAATATAAAATTCATAAATGCAATCGCCAATATAGGCATATACTAAAGGGTTCTTCATAATTCATCACGTTTCAAATATTAACACACTTTATTTAAAATGTAAAATAAAAAAGCACTATTTATTGATCAAATTTAATTACATTTTCTTTTTTTATTGTATAGTGCTTTTATTTCGATATTTTCTTCTTATTATTTTTGATTTGTTTTTTTTGCCTGTGGATAACTAAGATTTAGCTGTTTACAACTTTTATTTTTTATTTTTTAATAACTTTAAATAATTTATTTATTTTTCAATTAGAGAAGCAGCTACATTTAAGGCTGCCACTGTTCCTTCGTACATAGCAGTAATTATTTGATAATAGTCCTTTTTGACATTATCGCCAACAGCATATAATCCAGGAATTTCTGTTTCATATTTAGCATTTACTTTAATGTAACCCTCATTATCAAAAATATTAAAATTATTAAGATAAGTAATATTTGGTTCATAGCCAATATAAATAAATAAACCTGATACTTCTAAGTTTTCTTCTTTATTTTCTTTTTTTATGGTTAGACTGGATAATTTTTCTTCGCCATTTAAAGAAGTTACGGTTGTATTATAAATAATTTCAATATTTTTCTTAGCTTTTAATTTTTCAAGTAATGGCTCTTCTACTTTTAACTTATCTTTTCTAATTAGCATATAAATTTTATAGGCAAAGCTAGATAAGTATAGTGTTTCTTGAACGGCAGAACGGCCAGAGCCAACAACTGCAATGGTTTGATTTTTAAAGAAGGCTCCGTCGCAAACCGCACAATAGCTAATACCTCGTCCTAAGAATTTTTCTTCATTGGCTAAACCTAATTTTCTAGCTTTACGACCGCTTGCTATAATTACTTTTTTAGTCTCATAAGTTGCTTCTTTAGTCTTAACTTTAAAAGTATTTTGCTCTTTAAAGACATTTAATACTGTTTCTAATTTATATTCTATATTTAAAGATATTAGATGTTCATAAAGCTTATAAGAAAAGTCAGCACCACTGATGTTAGGTAAAGCTGGGTAATTATCAATTTTATCAATATAATTAATGATACCACCCGGCATACCTTTTTCCAAGCATAAAACTTTTAGATTACTTCTTTTAGCATAGATAGCAGCACTTATTCCGGCAGCTCCTAAACCTACTATTATTAAATCATACATTTTTGCAGTCTCCTTTAATTCTTTTGGTTTTAAAAATGAATATCTTTGGTTTCTTCATTATTATATAAGTCTTCATAACGGTCTTTACGACTAATAATCATAATTGCTAGTAGCCCAATTATAAACATAATTACTGAAACAATTTGAGCTACTTTAAAACCACCAAGCATTAAAGAATCAGTACGCATGCCCTCAATAAAGAAGCGACCAGCTCCATACCACATTAAATAAGTTGCAGTTAAAGTTCCAATTTTAGTTTTTTTAGAGCGGCGAATTATTAGCATAATAATAAACCCTAAAAGACACCACAACGATTCATAAAAGAAGGTTGGTTCATAATAAATACCATTTATTTGCATCCCCTTAATAATAAAATTAGGAATGTGTTTATTTTGAAGAGCAAGTAATGTCGTTGCAGGACCATGTGCTTCGCCATTAAAGAAGTTGCCCCAGCGGCCAATAGCTTGAGCCAAAATTAACGATGGACACACAAAATCTAAAACCCGAGTCAAGGAAACATTATATTTCTTGCAATATAAATACATTGTAATTAGTCCAGCGATAATTCCACCATGAATAGCAAGTCCGCCTTCCCAAACATAAAGAATTGATACTGGATTAGATGCATAATTGCTCCAGTTAAATGCTACATAATAAAGTCTAGCACCAATAATTCCAAATATTAATGCGTAAAAAAACATATTAAAGAGAAAATCTGTATTAAAGCGAAAACGTTTTGCTTCTCTTTCAGCAATAATGTAACCTAAAATAACCCCTACTAAAATTAAGACGGAATACCATCTAATTTCAAAATTTCCAATAGTAAATAGAACTGGATTCATAATTACCTCTTTTCTTCCACTTGATTATATCAAAAACATATTAGTTTTACTAGATGAGTTTAATGGTGCTAATAGAAAAAGTGCTTATCGAGTATAAACAAAATTTAATGACTATTTGATAAGATGCTAAAAAATAGATATTAATTGACTAAGAAATGTTATTTTATATCTATTTTTGTTTATAAGTATAATTTATATTTTTTAGATACGATATTTATCGATTAAATATTTCTTTAAATATTGACCTGTATATGAGTTAGGATTTTCAGCAACTTCTTCTGGAGTTCCCGTACATACTATCTTTCCACCTAAAGCCCCGCCTTCTGGACCTAAATCGATAATATAATCAGCTACTTTAATAACATCTAAATTGTGTTCGATAACGACAACGGTATCTCCGTTGTCAACTATTCTTTGTAAAATAACTAATAGCTTTTTAATATCATCAATATGAAGACCAGTAGTAGGTTCATCTAAAATGAATAAACTCTTGCCAGTAGGTTTCTTTTGTAATTCTTTTGCTAATTTAACACGACCAGCTTCACCACCAGATAAAGTTGGAGCACCTTGACCCAGTTCGACATAAGATAAACCAACGTCCATCATGATATCTAAAGTACTCTTTATCTTTGGAACATTACTAAAAAATTCTTGAGCTTCTTCAACACGCATTTCTAAAATATCGGCAATATTTTTACCTTTATAACGAATATTCAAAGTATCTTTGTTATAACGAGTACCATGGCAAACTTCACAAGGAACATAAACATCTGGTAAGAAATGCATTTCTATTTTCTTAACACCATCCCCATAACAAGCTTCACAACGTCCACCTTTAACATTAAAGGAAAAACGTCCTTTATCAAAGCCACGAATTTTAGCTTCTTTGGTTTGAGCTAGTAAATCTCTTATATCGTCAAATAAGCCAACATATGTAGCAGGATTACTTCTTGGGGTACGGCCGATTGGGTCTTGGGAAATTTGAACAACTTTATCAATTTCATTTATACCTTTAATCTTCTTACATTTGCCTGGAAAAACTTTGGATTTTGGATAAATATTTTTAAATACTGATTTATAAAGAATTTCATTTACTAAGGAACTCTTACCAGAACCAGATACACCAGTTACACAAACAAACTTGCCTAGAGGTATTTTGACATCAATATTTTTTAAATTATGTTCAGTAGCACCGATTATCTCCAAGAACTTACCATTACCTTTTCTTCTTTCTTTAGGAATTGGAATAAAGTATTCACCCGACAAGTATTTACCGGTTAAAGAGTTAGGATTTTTCATAACTTCTTCTGGAGTACCAGCAGCCATAACCCTTCCACCTTCTTTACCAGCACGAGGTCCAATATCTACTAAGTAATCACTAGCTAACATAGTATCGCTGTCATGTTCAACCACTATTAAAGTATTACCTAAACTAACCATTTCTTTTAAAGAACGAATTAATTTATCATTATCTCTTTGATGCAACCCAATACTTGGTTCATCTAGGACATATAAGACACCACTAAGACGACTACCGATTTGAGTAGCTAGACGAATTCTTTGGAGTTCACCTCCTGATAAAGTTCCAGCCATTCTATCTAAAGTTAAATAATCTAAACCCACATTTTTTAAAAATTCTAAGCGATTTATAATTTCCTTAATAATTAATTTACTAATTTCTTGCTGTTCTTTAGTTAATTTTAGATTTCTAATAAATTCTAGTAAATTACCAATACTCATTTGGGTCATTTCATAAATATTTTTTTGATTAATGAAAACATTTAGAATGCCTTCTTTTAAACGGGCACCATGGCATACTGGACATGTTAGTTCCATCATATAATTATCTAGCCATTCTCTTATCCAACTTGAAGATGTTTCAATGTAACGACGTTCTAAATTAGTAATAATGCCTTCATAGTAATCGGTGGTAAATCTTTTATTACCATTTTTAGCAGTATATTCAAATTGTAATGGTTCATCACTACCATAAAGAAGAATTTTCTTTTCTTTTTTAGTTAGTTCTTTATAAGGTTTATTCATATCAATATGATAATAATCACAAGCTGTCTTAACATTAGTATAGAAGATATTAGTATCATCTTTTAAAGTTTGAATAGCTCCTTCATTAATAGAAAGTGTTTTATCAGGTACAAGTAAGTCTTCACTAATAGCAGTTTTAAAGCCTAAACCTTTACATTCTGGGCAAGCTCCAAATGGGGCATTGAAGGAAAACATGTTAGGTTCTAAGTCTGGTAGGGAATAATTACATTCAATACAGGCAAATTTTTCACTCCATAAAATTTCTTCACCGTCAATAACATGAATTAAAACCATACCATCAGCAAGTTTTGTTGAAGTCTCAATAGCTTCGAAGACACGTGAACGTTCACTTGGACTTAGAACAATTCTATCAACAACAGCCTCAATGCTATCTTTAACATTTTTTTCTAAAGTAATTTCTTCATCTAAACTGTAAACAGTTCCATTAACTCTTACTCTTGAATAGCCTTCTTTTCTTAAATCATCTAAAATATCTTTATGAGTTCCTTTTTCATTTCTAACGATAGGAGCCATAATTTCTAATTTTGTGCCTTCTGGCATGTTCATAACTTTATTAGTCATTTCTTCAATACTTTGATGAACAATTGGAGTATGATGATTAGGACAATATGGTGTACCAATACGAGCATACAACAGTTTTAAATAATCATAAATTTCAGTTACAGTACCAACTGTACTACGTGGATTATTATTAGTAGTTTTTTGGTCAATAGCAATACTTGGACTTAATCCTTCAATAGAATCTACATCTGGCTTTTCACTGCCTCCTAAGAACTGGCGAGCATAACTTGATAAGCTTTCAACAAACCTTCTTTGACCCTCGGCATATATGGTATCAAAGGCTAGAGAAGACTTACCGGAACCGGATACCCCGGTCATAACGATTAGTGAGTTTTTTGGTAAATCTAAGTCAATGTTTTTTAAGTTGTTTTCTCTTGCTCCCCTTATTATAATTTTATCATTTTTCATAAAAAATCACCCTTACTTCTTTATTTATTTTTCTTATTAATTTTCTTTGGCTGTGTTAATTTTTTTGGCACTTTTTATTCTATCATAGAAATTACAATGGCGACAAAATTCTTCACATTTTTTATTATTTAAGAAGTTTTCTTGCATATTTTTGGCTCTTTTTCCTTTAAGGATATCATCTATTTTATCATTTAAAATATTTCCTAGAGTTATTGTACCATTATAATCTAGACAACAAGGAACAATATCACCATTTACTAAGATGCCAATGTGACTGCGAAGTCCCATACAAGAACCTTCTTCATTGTAATAATTATTATTTAAATCAGGCCAAATAAAAGGAATTTCTCGGTCTAAATAAATATTATCCTGTATTTTATTATTCCCATTTAAGTTAGTTTTATAATACTTTTCTAGTTTTTCAATAATTTTTTTAGAACTAGCTTGTTCATTCCACAGACGATAAACAATTATCGTTCCATGCTTATGTAATTTATCAACAGCTGTAAAGATATTTTGAAGATAAATATCAATTTCTTCATCGCTTTTAATAGCTTGCAGAGATATATTTAGCTGATGGATGTTGGTATTATTTTCAATTTTATTAATCAAGTAGCCATTAGTAGTTATATTAATTTTAAAGCCGAATTTTACAGTTGCTAAATCAATGAATTCATTAATATGACTATGAACTAAAGGCTCACCCATTAAATGAAAATATAAATAGTCAGTATAATCTTTTAATCTAGGTAAAATTTCTTTAAAAGTATCTAATGACATTTCCTCTTTTTTTCTTCTATTACTTGGACAAAAACTACATTTTAAATTACATATATTGGTTATTTCCAAATAAATTTTTTTAAATCTTTTTTTCATTTAAATCTTTTATCCCCTTCCTATTTAGTCATTTATTTTCTAAATTTTAAATATAAATATTATTATTTTTTTGCATTATCTAATTTTTCAATTGTTAATGATTTAGGTGTTTCTTCTGTTATTTTTTCATTTTTTAAATATTTTTCTAAAGTTATAATTAATTCTTTATTAATTCTATTTATAGCTTTTAAATTAATTAAATTTGCTGGTAGTTTTTGACATTCTAATTCTAAGGCTTTTAAATAATTAGAAAAGATATTTATAATAGTTTCATATCTAGAATCACTAGATATAAAAATAGTTCCTAATAATTTTTCAAAATGCATTAAAGCCCCAATATCTTGATTTGTAAATTTTGCATTATTTTGACTAATAAGAATTATTAATTTTATCAAAGTTATACGGTTATTACGTCCAGTATAGTACTTATAAATTTCTAAGGGATTTATATAGTAGGTAGTATCTTTTCCTAATAATAATCTCTTTATTTCTTTATGAAAAATTAATTGATTAGTAAATGGGATCATCTCGTTATAATAGTCTTCCATTCTTTCATCGAAGGATGCCATTTCTTCTTTATTTTTAGAAGTTAATTTCTTTGGTTCTCTGTTTGCTAAATAATGTTCGCGGCTAGCTATTTTTAAAATACTAGTAATATGTTTTTTCCATTTTACATTTGTATTATAAATAATTTTCTTATTTATTTCTAATAAAATTGTTATTTCTTCTTCTGTTAATTTTAGCATAATACCACTCACTCTAGCTCGCTATTTTATCATATATTTTTAAAGTTTGGAGAAAAATCTGACAGTTTTTTAAATACTTGGAGTTTTCCTTATATATAATAATGAGAATAATTATTAAGTCTTAGCATGTTCTATAGAAGTGGATTACTTGTGTATTTTAACTTCTGTAGGGAGGTTTATTTAAGTTTAAAAATAATTTAGCATTGGTTTACAATTAATATTGTTTATATTATAATATAAATAGAAATGGTAGGATGATTTATGAATAATATCAAAAAAATAAGAATTAAACGAAATATAACACAAGTTGACTTAGCTAAAGTTATTAATGTTAAACAGGAAACTATCAGTGCTTATGAATCTGGAAAAGCTCAACCTAGTTGCGAAGCTTTAGTAAAAATTGCTAATTATTTAAATACTTCTTGTGATTATTTATTAGGTCGTATTGAAGATGATTCACCTTTAACTGGTTATAATATTAAAAGTATGAATCCTAAAACATATAAAATGATTAATAACTTTTTAATGTTAAAAGATAGAGAAAAAGATGAATGTTTATGGTATAGTGAAGCCATTAGGAAAAGAGATTTTAATTAATTGTTATTGAAATAAGTATTTTTAAATATTTAATATAAAAGTCCTAAAGATAGAAAAAAAATCTATCTTTTTTGATAGATAAAATTTGTTAAATTGTTTAATGATTAATTAAGCATTACAATTGAGATATTTAAAATACCAGCAATTATTAGCCATAATAGATATGGTATTTGTAAATAAGCAGCAAGAGGTTTTAACTCGTAAAATTTAATAATCATAATAATGACTAAGACTACCAAAAGTAGTAACCATAAAAAGGCAAAGAATAGCCACCCTAGTCGAAAGAAGAATAATGACCATAAAGTGTTTACTAATAACTGAATTAAATAAAAGAAGCAAGCTCTTTTTTTGAATTTTTTATCCGTTTTATTACAGCAAATGAGATATGAGGAAATGCCCATTAGGATATAAAGAATTGTCCAAACTATAGGAAATGCTATTGGTGGTGGGGCAAAGAAAGGTTTTTTTAAAGTCTTGAAAGATGCCATATTGCCTCCTAAGAGAGAACCCAAAAAACCAGCAGCAAGGGCAAAACCGATAAAAATAATTAACATTTTATAATTAACTTTTTCTTGATTTAATGTATTTTTTACTTTATTTTCACTGTTTTCCATACTAATCACCATTAATAGTATATACGAAAGTTAAATTTTTATTTATAACAATCTCTGGTGATTTTATGGAAATACCTACTGATGATGGTCTTCAAGATTACCTAGTAGATGAAGCTATCGAAATAGCTGGAAAAAGCAGTAAAAATAAAAGATTAGCTCTTAAAAAAGCTAATGTTAATAAAAATACTAATAATTAATTTATTATTTATTATTTTTTACTTTTCGTTCTTGGATATGATAAATTATTTTTAAAGATAGTTTAGTTGGTATAAAGCGATTAAAGAATAATCCTAGGCGAACACTAAGTCCAGGAACAATTATAAGTTTATTTTTTAGGGTTTTATTAATGGCATATTTTGCTACTTGGTAAGATTTTTTTTCTTCGATATTAAACTTACCACCAGCTACTTTATTAAATTCAGTGGCTACGGGTCCAGGGCAAAGACAAGATATTTTAACATTACTTTTTTGATGTCTTAATTCTTCATAAATAGCTAAGGTAAATTTCAATACATAATTTTTAGTGGCATAGTATGTATTAAGACGAGGTCCAGCTAAGAAGCCTGCTGATGAGGCAACATTTAAAATTCTTCCTTTATCTTTTTGATAGAAATCTTTTAAAAATAATTTAGTTAAAATATGAACGGCTTTGATATTAAGGTTTATCATTTCTAGTTCTCGGTTAAGATTAGTTTCCGTAGTTAAACCGAAAAGTCCAAAACCAGCATTATTAATTAGCAAATCTATATTTTTATCTTTAGTTAATTCATATAGCCTGTAACAATTTTCTTCTATTCCTAAATCAAGTTTAATTATTTCAACATTTGTTTTCAAACTTGTTTGTAAGTCCTTTAGACGATCTTCTCGGCGAGCAACGACTATTAAATCCCAACCTAAGTTAGATAAATATTTAGCCATATCGCGTCCAAGACCACTAGATGCTCCAGTTATAAGTGCTTTCATAATTTATTATATAGACATAAAGTCTATTCCTTTCTTTATTTATTCTTAATATTATCTTACCATATTTTTTAAATTTAATTTATAATTATTGTAGGTGATTAGGATGTATCTTTTATATTATTATCTCTTTATTAATGTCTTAAGTTTCATACTTTTTGGTATCGATAAGAGATTAGCAGTGAAGCACAAATGGCGAATTAGTGAGAAGACTCTGTTAATTTCCTTTATTTTAGGTGGCTTTATTGGTGGCGGTTTAGGAATGTTTACTTGGCATCATAAAACTAAGAAGTGGTATTTTAAATTATGGTTAATTGTAAGTGTTGTTATTCATTTAATTCTTTTATATAATTGTTATTTTTCTAAGTAAATTATTTAAATGTAAAAAAGAAAGCCTTAATTATTTGACTTTCTTTATTTTTATTAATTATTAGATATTACAGCAGCAAGAGCTGGATACATTTGTTTCTTACGAGAAACCATATCTGGTAAATAAGTTCCTTCTTTAACATCACTAATCTTATATGCATCACCAATAATACTGTCTACACCTGTGCTGTAAAGTAAGTAAGAACCATTACGAACAGCATCAGTTACGAATAATACAGCTAATTTGTAATTATTTTTTACACACATATCGTCTAAATGAGCAATATATTTAGGCATATCTTTAGCAATTTCATCAAAATCTAGAGTCATTACTTGACCAATACCGATAGATGTCTCACCTAATTTAAATGTTTTGAAATCTTGTTCAACGATTTCTGGAATTGTCATACCAGCGATTGATGAACCAGCTTTTAACATAGCCATACCATATTCTTGAATGTCAAGGTTAGCAATAGCTGCTAATTTACGAGCGACTTCAACATCCATATCAGTAGTTGTTGGACTCTTAAGTAATAATGTATCAGATAAAATAGCACTTAACATTAAGCCAGCGATATTAGCAGGAATTTCAATATTATTTTCTTTATAGATTTGATAAATTAAAGTACAAGTACAACCTACTGGCATTGAACGAAATTGAATAGGAATTTGAGTACCTAAATTTCCTAAATTATGGTGATCTATTATTTCCATAATTTCGGCTTCTTCTAGGCCGTCAACACTTTGAATTGGTTGATTATGATCTACTAAAATAACCTTATACTTTTCATAGTTATTTTGATCAATTAATCTTAGCATACCTACGCATGTATTATCTTGATTAACGATTGGATAGTTAGTATGACCATATTTATTAGAAATACTAACAAAGTTATCACGATAATCAGAATCAGTAAACTTGACAGGTGTTGGATTAATATTAATAGTTTCAATATAATTACATAATTTCATTCTATTAGCAGTTACATAAGTAGAATCTGGAGTACTAATAACATTAACTTTCTTAGATGCAGCTTTTTCAAGTAATTCTTCTGGGAAAGTTCTATCTCCAACAATAATTATTAATTTAACACCACAATCAATGGCATAATCAATAATATATTGTCTATCGGCAACGATTAAAATATTATTATTATTTAATTCGATTCCTTCAGTGAAAGTTTTGCTCTTATAAGCAGCTGCTATTATTTCACCTTTAATTTCATCATCAAATTTTAATATTTCTTTGCCATTTAAAACTTCTAAAATGTTAGCATAAGATGTATTCAATTCATAAATATCACCTTCAATAATATTTTTAGCCATTTCTTTTACATTGATATAACCTTTTAATTTGTTATTCTCATCTACAAGAGGAAGACCTGTTACACCAAGTTTTTGTAGTTCTTCAAAGGTTTTAGCAATAGATGTATGTTCATTAATGTAAGCATCTTTTAAATAAGACATATTTTTGATTTGAACTTTAACATCATTTAGATAATGTGGCTCTTCAACCTTAAAATAGTCTAAAACAAATTTTGTTTCTTTATTAATATTTCCTAAGACTCTTGGTTCGGTAGTCCAACCTAGTTTATTCTTCAAATAAGAGTAACTGATTGATGCACAAACTGAGTCAGTATCTGGTTTTTTATGACCAATTACATATGTCATTTTCATTTTTACTACACTTCTTTCTTTAATAGGGTTATTATAGCACAACTTTTTTTAGTTTGAATAGTGCCTTTTGTAATTTTTAATTAACTATTTCCATTTATTTTTATTTGTTTGATTTCATTTCAAATAAGATGTCTCTTAATTCCATAGCTCGTTCAAAGTCTAAGTTCTTAGCGGCTTCATTCATTTGAGTTTCAATAGATTGCATTAATAAAGCTTTATCTTTTTTACTCATCTTAGTCTTTTCTTTACCACCATCATCTTTTATTTCATTAGATACTACTTCTCTTATTTCTTTTATAATTGTTTTTGGGGTAATATTGTGTTCTTCATTATATTTTTCTTGAATATTGCGACGACGATTCGTTTCTTTTATCGTTTCATCCATAGCTTGACTTATTGTATCGGCATACATTATGACACTACCATTGGCATTTCTTGCTGCACGACCAACGGTTTGAATTAAACTTCTAGTACTTCTTAAGAAACCTTGCTTATCAGCATCCATTATACAAATTAGTGATACTTCTGGAATATCAATTCCTTCTCTTAGAAGGTTTATACCGACAACACAATCATATTTGCCACATCTTAAATCGTGAATAATTTTTAGACGATCAAGAGTTTTAACTTCACTGTGTAAGTAAGCAACTTTTATGCCAACTTCTTTTAAATAATTGGTTAATTCTTCTGCCATTCTAATAGTTAAAGTGGTAATAAGAACTCTTTCATTTTTATTTTTGCGAATATTTATTTCTGAAATAATATCATCAACTTGACCTTCAGTTTGTCGTACTTCAATTTTTGGGTCTAAAAGTCCAGTTGGTCTAATAATTTGCTCAACATATTTATTATGAGTATGCTCTAATTCATAATCGCCAGGAGTTGCTGAAACATAAATTACTTGATTAATTTTTCTCTCAAATTCCTCATATTTTAAAGGACGATTGTCAAGAGCACTAGGAAGTCTAAAGCCATAATCTACTAGTGTTTGCTTTCGCATTCTATCCCCATTATACATACCACGAACTTGAGGTAAAGTAACATGGGATTCATCTACTACCAAAAGAAAATCATCTGGAAAGAAATCCATTAAGGTCGATGGAGTTTCTCCTTCATCACGAAGTGCCAAGTGACGGGAATAGTTTTCAACACCATTACAGAATCCAGTTTCTTTTAACATTTCGATATCATAATTAACACGTTCTCCTAGTCTTTGCTCTTCTAAGAGTTTATTATTATCTTTAAAGTATTGCAAACGAGTATCTAATTCAGCTTGAATTCTTCTTATGGCCTCTTGTAATTTTTCTTTACTAGTTACAAAATGGGTGGCTGGGAATATTGAGATATTTTTTACTTGTTTTTCTAAAGCCCCAGTTAATGGGTCAAATATACAAATACGATCAACTTCATCGCCAAATAATTCAATTTTAATACCATGGGATTTTTCGCTAGCTAAAATAATATCAATAGTATCGCCATGAACTCTAAAAGTACCACGATGGAAATCTAAATCATTTCTTTCATAAGTCATATCAATTAGACGGTCTAAAATTTCACCACGGCTAATTTTTTGACCAACACTTAAAATAAGCATAGAATTAACGTAGTCTTCTTTATCGCCAATACCATAAATACAAGAAACGGAAGCAACGACGATAACATCACGATTATTAATTAGACTGGATGTTGCTCCATGACGTAATTCATCTATTTCATCATTAATTGAACTATCTTTTTCTATATAAGTATCGCTAGAAGGGACGTAAGCCTCCGGCTGATAATAGTCATAATAAGATACAAAGTATTCGACATGATTATGAGGGAAAAACTCTTTTAATTCCGAGTATAATTGTCCTGCTAAAGTTTTATTATGAGCAAGAACCAAAGTTGGTTTATTAGTCTTAGCAATTACATTAGCTATTGTAAATGTCTTACCAGTACCAGTAGCTCCCAGTAAAACCTGTTCTTTTTTACCTTCATTTAGACCATCTACTAACTCCTTAATAGCTTTTGGTTGGTCACCACTTGGTTGATATTTTGATACTAATTCAAACATATTTAATTCCTCCAATAAATTTTAATTTATTTATTATTAGTTTAATTAATTATTAAGTGTTAATACTGTACTTTTTATTTATTTTAATATACAAGACTTATTTTTTAGTTTAATTTTTAAAATTCATTTATTTAAATCTTAATAATACTTAAGTTTTCGCCTATAATTCTAGCATTATTCAGTAATAAATACAAGAAAAAAGAATAACCACCAGTAAAGTTATATAGTTATTCTTTTTTTTAATTAATTCATATTTATTTAATTTTAATCATTCATCTTAATAACAAATTTGATTGGACAATCCGTTCCTTTTTCAAAATTTTCTAATGATGTTTGAACATCTGTCATTTCTATCTCTTTAGCATAAGATTCAAGATTTAATTTTCCTTCATGCATTAATTTGATAACACTTTCAAATTCTTTAGTGGTAAAGAACAAGCTACCAGACAAATGATATTCATTGTTAACAAAGTTAAATACATTTATTTCTGGGGCATTGCCATAAGCAATTAAAACCATTTCGCCACCTTTTTTCAAATGATTTAATCCCATTGTACTAGCTTTTTGATTACCAGAGCATTCAATTACAGCATCAAAGCCTGATGGTGCTACTTCTTTTAACTTATTATCAATTTGGTCATCTTTAGCATCAAAAGCCTTCTTTACAAAGCCTGAATCGGTAACCAATTTTATTCTATCGTTATTAGTCTCGGTTATATAAACTTCTTTAACATCTAGAGCATGAGCACAAGCTGCCGCAAACATTCCGATTGGACCACAACCAGTTATTAATACTTTACTATTTTCATTTACTTTAGCAAGTTTTAAGCCGTGCATAGAAATTGAGGCTGGTTCTACCATAGCACCTGCAGTAAAGCTAACATTATCTGGTAGGAATCTAACCATATCCTCTCTTACAGCAACATATTGTCCATAACCACCATCAGAGCCAATACCTGGACCGCCTTCTAAAACATGGTCACAAATATTTTCATGACCTGTACCACAGAACTCACAAGTATCTTTTAAGCAAGAGCCAATTTCCATGGCAACAACTCTATCGCCATTTTTAAATATTGTACTGTTACCTGAATCATATATTTCACCAGCGAATTCATGTCCAATAACAAAATTAGTACCAGCATTATAACCAGTTTGCCAAATCATATGGATATCAGAGCCACATATTCCAGTTCTTTTGACCTTTATAACAACCTTATTACCAGTAGCTACTGGTATATCTTTTTCAATTATTGCAAATTTTTTTGGTTCTACCAAAGTTAATGCTTTCATTTAAATAAATCACCTATCCTTAATTTGAGTATACCAAATTTTATAAAAAATATCAGAAAATTAAATAAATATTTTTATTATTATGTAAAGTTGATGCCAATCAGTTTTAAAAAAGTCACTAGTATTAGTTTTATATGTGACTTTAATTTCTTAATATACTTTTATTAATCATTTAAATCTTCTGATAATAATTTATTATCATCAGTTTCTTCTTTAGCACTATCACCTTTTTTAGAAATAACTTTTTCTTCTTTTAATTTAGTAAACATATCACGAATGCTTTTACTATTATTAGTTAACTTCTTAATAGTTATGTTATCAATTTTATCATTAGCAATTCGTAAGTTTTTATCGCTTGATAATAAGGCTTCTTTAGTTTTTTGTAAGTGGTCAATTGTTTTATCAATTTCCTCAATGGCAGTAGTAAATTTTTTACTGGCTAGAGCATAATTACGCCCAAAATCATTTTTAAATTTATTTAAGCTATCTTCAAAGTTAGAAATATCAATATTTTGATTCTGAACTATTTCTAGTTCCTTCTTATAATCTAAAGTATTTAACCCCATACTTCTTATTAATGTTATTAAAGGAATAAAAAATTGAGGTCTAATAACATACATTTTAGGATAACGATAACTAACATCTACGATACCAGTATTATAATAGTCATTGTCAATTTCAAGTAGCGATACTAATACAGCATATTCACAATTTTTTTCATGTCGGTCTTTATCTAATTCTTTAAAGAAGTCTTCATTCTTATGCTTACTAGCGGTCATATCGGCCTCATTTTTCATTTCAAACATTATTGAGGTAATTTCGGTACCTTCATCATCATAATCTTTAAAGATGAAATCGCCTTTAGAGCCAGTTTTAGCATCATTATCTTTTTCAAAGTAAGCATTTTTAAATAATGGTCTTAATTTGTTAAACTCTGTATTACAGTGTACTTCTAAAGACTCACCTACCATTTTAGTAGATTGTCTGGCTTTAAAGTCTTTGTAATATGCTATTTGTTCATCTTTAGCTTTTAATTTTTCTTCATAAGTTGCTTTTAAGGAAGTTTCTTTTATCAAATACTCACTTTTAGAGGTTTCTAATTTTGTTGTTACCTTTTCTAATTCTTGAATATTCTTTGATTTTTCTTCTTGTAGTTCTAATTGATATTTAGTTTCTTGAAGTTTTATGGCATTAGCATGGTCATTATTGATATTTTCTAATTTAGAGGTTAATTCGTTTATTTTAGCTTGTTGGTCATTTAGTTTTTTTGTATATTCATCTTTTAGATTCTGATTTTCTTTTTCATGTTTTCTTGCTAAATTTGTTTCTTGAAGTTTTATGGCATTAGCATAGTCATTATTAATATTTTCTAATTTAGAGGTTAATTCGTTTATTTTAGCTTGTTGGTCATTTAGTTTTTTTATATATTCATCTTTTAGATTCTGGTTTTCTTTTTCATGTTTTCTTTCTAAATTAGCTTCTTGAATTTCTAAAGCTGTATCTTTTTCGCTATTAAATTGTTTTTCTCGTTCTTGTAAATCCTTTCTAAATTCTTCATCTCTTACTTGTTTAGCAATTGAATTATAAGACTGTTCATCAATTTGAAAAACGGTCTTGCAGTGTGGACATTTTATTTCATTCATTTTTATCTTCCTTTCTTCTTATAAATATTATTTACTAATGATTATCAATAATAATTTGATATATTTGTTTCAAAAGGTATGTACTAGATTCTTTGTCATACAAACCATGATCGGTATTGCCATAATCATTCAATTTAGTAATGATTTCATATTGCATATTATGATTTATTTCTTGAGCTTTATTTAATATTTTAAGATAAAGTTCTAAAGGAATTAATTTATCTGTTGTTGATAAATAATAAATCGTTTTTAGTTGCAATTTAGCAAATTCTACTTCAATATCGTAGTTTTCTTCAGCTTCATAGATAGTTTTTTTGCCTTCAAATATTCCTTTTATTTTAGTAAATTGTGTATTATGGTGAAGTAAGTATTCTTGTTTTTGGTAGCTAAATTGATATTTAGGATTAAGATTATAGATTATTTTTGGCGAATTAGGACAAATAAGGTGTATTTGTTTTATGTCATTCAAAGGTATATCATTTATTTTCGTTAAATAATATTCAATTACTAAAGCTCCTATGCCAGTACCGATGAAATATATTTTTTTAAAAGAATACTTATTTTTTAAATATTTAATTACATCGCGTAAATCTTTGGCAAGACGCATATATAAAGTATCACGTTTATCCATTTTATCGTTTACTAGACTTTTACCATGATTGCGAAGGTCATAGCGAAATGTAGCAAAATCAGCATTTTTAATTAAGGAGTTTGTTAGGATTTCATAGTTGCCATAGCTTTTTGTTTGAAAAATTATTTTATTATTTTCTTTTTTGATTGCACTGCCTTCAATTACAGGAAAAAGACCATTTTCATCTCGGTTATAGCCACCTTCATGAAGCATTATTACAACATTTTGAGCATTTTGATTGCCTTCTAGAATGCCATCAAGTAGCCATTCGTTTTCACTAAATTTTTGAACTGTTATTACTTCGTGCATATTAAACCTCTTAATTATTATACATTAGGATATTTTTTTATTCTATAATTTTAGAAAAAGTTTTGCATTTTTCATGCAAAACTCTTTATTTAATCTTCTAAAATTTTAGCAAACTGGTTAGATGTAAATTTAGTATAAATTTCATCTTTCAAATTTTTATCTTCTATCTTTTTTAATTTTAATTTGTTATCGCTAACAACAACTTCTAATATATAGTATTTAGCAGTAAGATTGGTAGTCATTTTATCATATTGTAAGCCGTAAACGTATCTTCTTCCTTGATAATCCATTTCATCAGCTATGTAAATAGAAGTTCCATCTTTTAAATTAATTATTTTATCCTTCATTATAAACTTCTTCCTAGAGTTTTAGCTACATCGCCTATGCTTGCCCAAGCTCTACCTGTACCACTTGCATTAGTAAGGTTAGCTACAACATCTTTAGGGTCAATACCTAATCTAGCAATAGCATCAGCTATATCTTCACCTTGATTAATTGGTAATTTAACCATTTTACCATTATTGTTGTAGAAAAGATTTTTAATAATTGTATTACCGTCATTTAGAATATCTTGATTCAAACGAACAGAATTTACACCGTTATAAGCATCATAAGAAGTTTTGTAACCGTTAAGAATTTGGCTATCAGAGCCGATATTATCTCCTAGTTTCATCGAAATTGGTTCTGGATCAGTATGCACATTGCTATCGCCAAGATTAGAACCTGTACCTGTGCTGGCATCAATACTAGACTCAGTATTCCCAGCACTTGGGTCAGTATTTCCAGTTTCCTTACTTGGATTTTCAACTGTATTACTTTGTTGATTTTTAGCAGCAAGCTTGTTAGAAATAGCATTTTTCAAAGCTCCTAAATCCATAGCAATTAACCCAGTAGTAACAGTATTAGCAATAATTCTTAATACATCTTTGTTACCAAAGAACTTATTTACAGCTTTAAATCTGGTATTTGATAATTTTTCAAACATATTGAATTTGGATATTTTGTCTAAATGTGCTTTACGAAGTAAGTTACTTACTTTGTTACAAACTTTATTAGTTGGTTTTTCAATAGATTCAATTTCTATTTCATCACCATTTAGTTCTTGTTCTTCTAAAATATTAGCATAAGCTCTTGCTTGAGTAATAATGAAAATACCAATAGCATTTGTAGCCACAATGCCAACTGGTCCTAAAACGAAGGCTAAGTTGGCTCCTATGGCTCCTCCTAAGAATGGGAAAGCTACTTTAGCAATGTTTTTTGTCCATTTTTCTAGTGCTGGTGTCCTGTTGATCACTTTGTCTTTATTTTTAGCAGCTTTTTTTTTATAGCCAATAATATCACTAGCTTTAACTAAGGCTTTTATTTTATTAGCTCTTGTATTAGCTTCGTTATGTAAATTATTATAAGTATTATTTAATTCAGATTTTTTGGCTTTTAATTCATCTTCACTTAAGTTTTCAGCAATACCATTGCTAGTTAATAAAGCACGTTCACTTTCATTTAATTCTTTTTTATCTATTAATTTATCGATAATAGCTATTAAGTCATTAGTAATTGCCTGTTTGGCATTATCATTTTCTAATTTATTACGAACATCGCTTATTGTTTTTTTATCATTATCAATTTCACTATCAGTTAATCTAGGATTAAATTCATATGTACCATCTTTATAGTCAACTTGATAAGCTACTTCTTTACCATGGTCTTTTCTATCAAAATACTCTTGATTTTTAGTGGCTATTTCTTCCTTACTTAGACCATCAGTATTACCTAAAATGCCAAAGTTAGCTGCATTATTAATAAGATATTGACTATATTCTTGATATATATTAGATACGTTTATTCCAACAATATAAGCATCTAACTCTAAAAGAGCTTTGCCTATTTCTGTATTTTTATATCCTTTGGGCATTACTTCATCAACATCTTGATAAATATTTTTCTTCTGAGATAAAGCTTGTTTATATACTTTAGAATAATCTTTCTTTTGAGAACTATCTGCTAAAGCTCTGATAATAAAGATTAAATTTAGATAGTTATCAACATAATAACAGCTTCTAGGATTTATGGCATCATAAACAGAGTCATAGCCTAGAGTATCAGCAATATAATCATCTATTTCTGCTTCTTTGTCAGTAAGTTCCTTTTTATTAAGACTTTTTTCTACTATTTGTATGATATCATCGAAGCTAGTTGATGAAGCTAATTTTGGTTTTTTTCTATCTTTTATTATACTTTTATATAGTTCTATTCGGTTATCAATAACTATGTAGTCAGATGATGGTTTAGTAAAATCATCACCAATAAGTTCTTTCATTGAATGTGTATATTCTTTTGCAGCTTCATTTTCAATTTGACAAATATTACCACTAGAATTGAAAGCTTCTTGTATTGCTTTAGCTTTCCCACAAGCCATGGCTCTTAAAGATAAAGCAAATATTTTTTTATACTTAATATAATCTTTATATTCTTCACTTTCTTTATTATTTAATGGACATTTTTCATTACCTGGTGCTTTATTACCACTAATATTAGTTTTATAATAATCTCCAAAAAAGTTTTCAAGATTACTAGAAAATAATTTATCAAACCATGATAAGAATCTTCTATCAATGGTATCATCCATTTGAATTATTTCTCTTGGTGTCTTGTCAATATTTGCCATGATTAGATCATAATCAAAATAAATTCCTGTTTCTTTTGTTAAATTTAAATCTATGCTTTTTAAATATTCATATTCTTCTTTACTTAAGTTTACTATATCTTTTTTCATTTTTATTCCCCCATTAGTTTATTTAACATATTGTTAATATTCTTTGTAAAAATTGGCAATAATTCATTTAAAGTTTGCTTGTTTTCTTCTAATTGCCATTTGTTTTCTGTAATTTTGTATACCTTGTATTCATCCATTGTTGGTTCATTATTTTCATTTAATTTAGTAACCATAACATAAATATTATTATTTTTCTCTAGTATATCTAAGATGAGATAATTTACATTATCGATAACTTTAATATCACCGATTCTCATATATGTCCCCCATTCGGCTGTTATATTAACACAAATAGGAAAAATTTACAAGGAAAAAAGTTTTTGAGCTAAAATAGTTTCTACTTGATGATGAAATAAAACTTTATGTATAAGAAAACACAAAGAAAAAAACTCCTAAAATATAGAAGTTCTAAAATCACTTGTTACGTTCTTCATTACGAGTAATTAGTAAAAGTCTTATTATTTGTAATACTGAGGCGATTGTGCCTGCAACATACGTTAATGCTGCTGCCGTTAAAACGCTTCTAGCCCCATCGATTTCTGATGATGATAGTAAATGATAATCTTCTAATTTTTGTAAAGCTCGTTTAGAAGCATCAAATTCTACTGGTAAGGTCACTAATTGAAATAGTAATCCGCAGCAAGTTAGAGCAATACCTATATAAGCAAGCTTAAAGGCTTGAAACAAAAGTCCTGCAAAAATTATATAGTAAGAAATACTGGTTGCTGCATTTACAACAGGATAAATTGCGGAACGCATTCTTAAAAAAGTATAATTTTCTTTATCTTGGATTGCATGCCCACATTCATGAGCCGCTACGGCAGCTGCAGCTAGGGTATTACCATGAAATATATCTGCTGATAAGCGTATAACCTTTCTTTCTGAGTCATAATGGTCAGTTAATTCGCCATTTATTTCAACAATATGAATGTTATTTAAACCATTTTCATCTAAAATTTTTCTTGCTACTTCTTGCCCAGTTAAATTACAAATATTTTTTTCTTTTTTATATTTATTATAACTACTAGTTATTTTAATTTGAGCTAGTAATGGTATTAGTATAATTAAAAATATTAATAATGTATCCATCTTACTCCTATTTTTTTACTACTTAAAGTATATTATTATTTACTAAAGTTTTTCTTAGTTCATCGGCCTTAGTATAATCTTTATTTTCTTTAGCTTTTAACCATTCTTGATATGTTTTTTTATCATCTTCACTTAATGTTTTTAAATCATAATGAAGACCAAGAATGTTTATAATTAAATTTATTTTATCATATAGCAAGCTGATTTCACCCTTATTACGAAGGGCAGTATTCAATTCTTTTATAAGCTCTAAAAGATAGGTTATTAAATTTGGAGTATTAAAATCTTCATCCATGATTTTATTGATATTTTCGTCTTGTTTTACTTGATTTATAGTAATGTTACTCACTTGGATTTGTAAGTTGGCTTGTTTTAAGGTGTTATAGATTTTATCATCCAAAAGACCACATTCTTTAAATAATTCTTCTTTTATATTAAATGGTAAGCGGTAGTGTGTTTTAAACATTGCAAGTTTAACAATGTTAGCTTTACTATTTTTGATAAAGTCTTTGGCTAATATGAAGTTTCCTAATGATTTACTCATTTTAACACCTTCAACATTAATGTGACCATTATGCATCCAATAGTTTGCTAAGTGATTATTATTTAATGCCATACTTTGAGCAATTTCGTTTTCATGGTGTGGAAATTTCAAATCAACACCGCCTCCGTGAATATCGATTTTTTCGCCAAAAATACTATTAATCATAACCACACATTCAGTATGCCAACCAGGAATACCTTCACCCCAAGGTGATGTAAAATGCTCACCTTCGATTGATTTGCGCCATAAAGCAAAGTCTAATGGATCTTCCTTTTTTTCATCTATTTCTAGACGAGCTCCGCTTTCTAGTTCATCTAAGGTATTGTTAGAAAGGCAACCATAATCTTTAATTTTATTTACACGAAAGTAAACATCACCATCGACTTCATAAGCATAGCCTTTTTCAATTAATTTTTGAATAAATGTATAAATATTATCTAAATTTTCTAAAACGGTTGGATGAACATCGATTTTACCGCATTGGTAGTCTTCCAAATCTTTTAGATAAGCAGCAATAAATTTGTTAGCAACTTCCCTTTCAGTAATGCCAAGTTCTTCAGCAGCTTTAATGATTTTAGGGTTAATATCAGTAAAATTAGAAGCATAAGTAACTTCATATCCTAGGTATTCTAAATAATTTCTTACCATATCAAAAGTTATAGCAGGGCGCATGTTGCCAATGTGAACATAGTTGTAAACAGTTGGACCACAAACATACATGCTTACTTTACCTTCTCTAATTGGTTTAAATTCTTCTAATTTATCTGTAAGTGAGTTATAAATACGCATAATATTCCCTCTTTCTAATTAAGAAAATCATACCATTAATTTATGAAATTTAAAAGAAAAATTACCAAATTCTAAGTGAATTTGGTTAATTTTTTTTGATTTTATAAACAATTTTTCTAAATGTACGATAAAGTTCTAAGCCATACTTGTATGCTAAGTAATAAGGTTTATTAATGATAAGATCGAACTCACCTATGTATTCAATTACAAATCCTCCATAGCCTCTTTTATATTCATAAACACCATACTCTGGAGTACCTGGTGTAAAGTTACCAGAAATACCACCAAAGTCATAATAGTTCATTTTCTTTTCGATAGCATATTTTATCATTTCTTCTTGCAGTTTATAAGGAGCCATAAATGGAAAATATTCAGCATAGGTGCCACCATAAACATAATTAAAGCGATCTTTATCAAAGATAAATATACCAGCACTTATAGGTATCATATCCCGTTCATCATTTTTTACAATTGCTAGAACTTTTTCATCAATCGTATATTTGCCATTATCAATATCATCTAAGAATTTTTCTTTATCTAAGTATACCAAACACATTCTAATTATATCTTTTAGCTTATCTTTTAAAGTTTGATAGTAAGATAAAGTTCTATCGCCATGATGTTGCCTTTCAGCAGTACTTTCCATTATATCTTTAAAATCTTTTATAGTTTCATCAGTTACATCTTTGATTTTTAAAGGGTATTTTTCAGCTTTTTTGATACTTCTTTTGCATCTGCTATTCATGTCCTTTGTTAAATCATCAAAGGTTTTGCTTTTAATATCTAAAGCATATGACCATCTAAATTGGGCCTCATCAGTATAACCGATTGTAAAGCCGCGGTGCTTAACATCATTTTTCTTTAAGAAATCAACAAAATCTTGTTCAGTATCTTCTGTAATAGCTTTTCCTTCTTTATCATGTTTTGTATATTCAATTAAAGGATCGAATTTAAATAATATTGCGTTTTTAGTTTTTAAATATTTTTTTATTTCAGTTAAATAGAATGTATAAACTTCTTTACGATTAGCCTCGTCCTTTAATAAAGGACCACGTGGTGCATAATACAAGTACTTTCCTAAAATTTTTTTTGATAAAACTAAACTTATAAGAAGAGGTTTATTTTTTTTATCTAAAACAGCTGTATAAAAGCTTCCCCAACCATTTTCTTTTTTTACCTCTCCCCATAAAGGATTTTGATAAAAATTATAATTAAAATCACCATGATATTTTAAAAATTCTTCCTTAGTAATTATTTTGAATTGCAAAGTAATTCCTCTTTTCTTATTTTTAAACATTGAAACGGAATAAAACAATATCACCGTCTTGCATTATATAATCTTTACCTTCAAGACGTAATTTTCCAGCCTCTTGAACAGCCTTTTCACTGCCTAGCTTTTCTAAATCATTAAAGCTTGTAACTTCAGCTTTTATAAATCCTCTTTGAAAATCACTGTGAATTAAACCAGCACATTCAGGTGCTTTCATTCCTTTTTTAAATGTCCAAGCACGACATTCATCTTTACCAACTGTAAAGAAAGTTTGAAGTCCTAGTAGATAATATGTTGCGAAGATTAGTTTATCTAAACCACTATTTGTAAGTCCTAAGTCTTCCATGAATGCTTTTTTATCATCATCATTTAATTCAGCAAGTTCACTTTCCATTTTTGCACACATGACAATTACTTGGGCATCATCATTTTTAGCATACTCTTTTACTAACTTTGTATACTCATTTTCACCAATAATGCAGTCATCTTCAGATACATTTGCAGCATAAATAATTGGTTTTAAAGTAATGAAATTGAAGTTTTTAATTAATAATAATTCATCTTCATTAAATTCTACTCTTCTTAATGGAATATTATTCATTAAGAAGTTTTCACATTTTTTTAAAGTTTCATATTCTAAAACGGCATCTTTTTCTTTAGTTGTTTGAGCCTTTTTTTCAATTTTAGAAATACGATTAGTTACTATTTCTAAATCAGCTAAAATAAGTTCAACATTGATAATTTCGATATCACGAATTGGATCAGTTTTCCCCTCAACATGAATAATATCAGCATCATCAAAGCAACGAACAACTTCTACTAAACAGTCGCATTCGCGAATATGAGATAAAAATTTATTTCCTAAACCTTCGCCTTTAGCGGCTCCTTTAACTAATCCAGCTATATCGGTAAATTCAAATGTTGTTGGAATCGTTCTTGAAGGCAAATACATGTTTTCTAAGAATTCTAAACGTGTATCAGGAACAGTTACAACGCCAACGTTTGGCTCGATAGTTGCAAACGGATAGTTAGCTGCTAAAATATTCTTTTTTGTAATTGCATTAAATAAAGTAGATTTACCAACATTTGGTAGTCCTACTATTCCGGCTTTCAAAGCCATAATACCACTTCCTCTTTGTTAATTATAAATAAAATGGACTAAAAAGGCAATTAATTTAACCACTTTTAAGTAATTTTCTCTATTTGTTTTTTATTAATTATTATTTTATAAATTTACTTGCTTTATTTAGTTATTACTTTTACGCATGGTTATTTTAAACTCTTTAAAACCCAAAGATTTATATAATTTTTTAGCTATTTCATTAGCATAGATAACATTAATATCAACAAAGTCACAAGTTTCTTTTTCTAATAGTTTAAAAGCGTATTCTAAAAGTTCTTTAGCATAACCTTTACGACGATAAGCTTCTTCTATATATAAACCATCTATTAAATAGCCTTTGTTATTATCTTCGGGCATATATTTTAAAAAAGTATAACCAATTATTTGATTATCAATTACGTACCCTAATAAAATATTTTTATTATCTTTAATGATATTTTTAAAATAGCCATAAACTTTAAAGTCTTGGGATATTAACTTATCACATTTACTTTCATCTCTTATTAATTTAGTCAATAATTTATCGCATGCTATCGCATCTATTTCATCTATAATTCTTTTAATCATGTTTTGTTCCTTGTTTTTAATAAATAATTTCTATATATAATTATAGATTTTATTTATACTTAATTATTCCTTTGGTAAATCAATATTAGCAATTCCACCCATATTATAAGCGGTATAACCTAATCTTTTTAATTTTTCAACAGCAGTTGTAGCTCTTTTTCCAGAACGACAATAAACTAATATAGTTTTATTTTTATCAATGTTAACGGTTTTATCTGATATTTCATCATAAGGTATTAAGATACTATCTACAATATGCTTTTCATTATATTCTTCCTTAGTTCTAACATCTAAAATTACATAATTATTTTTTTCTTGAATATCTTTTATAGATTCTTTAGTTAGAAAACCATTATTATCAACATTAATTTTAGATTCTGTGTTCTTATTATTACTGCAAGCACAAAGTAAACAGACTCCAAATAATAGTAATAATCCTTTAATAATCTTTTTCATTTTTAACACTTCCTAATATCATTTTAACATTTATTTGTTCTTTTTTATATTTTTATTATCTCTTTTATAAATAAATTTGAAGGCAAAAAAAAGATTTAACCTTTTTAGCAGTTAAACCTAAATTGTTGGCATTACATTTATTCCGATTGGTAAACCAACTAGATACCAAATAATTAATAAGATAAGTAAAACTACACCTGTTGCTAAAGCATATTTCTTTTGGTAATTTAAAATTTTAAAAATACCAATTGGCTTATCACTTGTATTATATTTTTCCATGTAAGCTAAGTAGATAACAAAGTAAGCCATGATTGGAGTTAAACCATAAGTCATGCTTTCAGCAAAACGGAATATTACTTGAATAAATTCTGGACTAAAGCCAACATTCATTAAAGTTGGAACACAAGTTGATGCTAAAATTGTCCATTTATTAACAGTGTTTGGTAAAAGAATTGTTGCAATGGCAGTACCAAAGAAGAACATTAACAAAAGTGGAATACCAGTAAACTTACAATTGCTAATTAAGTTACCAATTAAAGCAGTTACAACCGTACCAATATTAGTTTTCTTAAATATATTAATTAAGATTGATGATAGTAATATTAAAATAATTGTACGACCAATGCCATCTAATGAATGGGTTAAATAATCGCAAAAATCATTATTATTTTTTATACTTCTTGAACCTAGTCCATAGAATAATCCCAGAATTACAAACCAAATGGTCACAATAAAGACGAACCCTTGAGAAAAGAATGAATTAGGATTAAATAATTTATCAATGTATAACTTTTGAGAATAGTCTAATAAATTACCACTTAAAGGTAGACCAGGAATTATATTATAAATAAAGATTAATAAATAAATAATTCCAAAGGTACCAGCAAAAATTAAACCTCTAATATCTCTTTTAGCTAATTTAAATTCTTTTTTTTCATCTTTAAATTCATATTTAGGAACATCATTCACACTGAATTTTTCTGCAACGTAAGTTATAACGGCTGCTAGTACAAAGATTGCTACTGTCATTATAACAAAATATCCTAAATAACTTAAAGTATATGAGGAATCCAAAATATGAGCAGCATCTAGGGTTAGAACATCTAAACTAGAATCAACGCTAGTTTTGAAAATACTTAAACCAGTGCCGCAAGTAAGAGCTGCAAAGCTTATAACAATACCATGTAGTGGATTACGACGTCCATAATAGAATAGTAGGGCACTTAATGGTATCATAACAACGTAAGCTAGGTCGCCTCCTATAGAAGAAATAATGCATATAAGTGCTAAAACAAAAGTTATAGTCTTTTTTTGACATTTCCTTGTAATAAGAGAAAAGGTTGTTTTTAAGAAACCACTTTTATCCATTATACCAATACCAATTAAAATAATGATTAACATCGATAATGGTGTAAAGGAAGCAAAGTTAGCAACTGTTGATTGGAAAATATATTTAATACCGCGAAGGCTTAATAAAGATTCAACCGCAACCCAGTTTCCTTCAGCAGGATTAGTGGCTCCGATGCCCAATAAAGCAAGAATACCACTTAATAATATGGCTAACCCAATTAAAATCATTAAAGTCATTATGGGATTTAAAGATACTTTATCTTTTTTATTTTGCATCATTATCACCTAAAACTTTCTTTAATTTTTTATTAAATTCTAGACGATCAAGCATAACTTCACGACCACAGTTGATACATTTTATTTTAATATCTACTCCGGTTCGCACAATTTGCCATAGGTTAGTACCACAAGCATGTGGCTTTTTCATTATTACTTGGTCGTTTAACTTATATGTCTTGTCCATGATGCACCTCGATTTGTGGATATGGAATTTTAATATTATCTTCTTCGAATGTATTTTTTATAATTCTTAGGGCATCTCTTTTAACTTGCCATTGTTTATCTGGTAAGCTTTGAATTTTTAAAAGATATGTTACAGCAGAATCACCTAAAGAAGATATTCCTAAGTAGGCCACTGATTTTTTTACAACGTAATTAATTTTTTCTATTTCAGGTATTATTTTTTTTAAAGAAGTTTCTACTTTTTCTGTTGGTTCTTCATAAGCTACACTAACTTCTAAGAAGATATTTTGTTTTGCTTGGGATAGGTTAATTACTTGATTAACATTACGGTTGGCTAAAATTAAAATTTCACCATTAAAGTTTTTAATTTTTGTACTTTTTAAGCCTAATTCAACTACTTCACCAGTGAATGTTCCAAACGTAACAATGTCCCCAACAACATAATAATTTTCTAAAATGATACTTACTCCACCAACAAAATCTTTTAAAGTATCTTGAAGAGCTAAGCCGAGTACAGCTGATAAAACACCAAGTCCAGCTATAATTGATTTTGTATCAATGCCATATGCATCTAGTATTATTACAGCAACAATAACTATTACGACATATTTAAAAATATTGGAACATAAATCGATTATAGTTCTCTTTTTCTTTTGTTCGTAAGAGTTTTTGCCATCTTTTAGTTTCATTATTTTTTGTAAAGCACTGTTAATGCCTCGACAAGCAATAATGCCCAGGAAGATAGCAATTATTGGTGTATAAACTTGTTTGGTTCTAATAATTTTTAAAATTGTTTCTAATATTTTCATAACTATCCTTCAATTTTAACATCCATTAATTCTAGGATTCTTTGTAATTCTAATTGAGAAGAGTATGGTATTTCAATTTTTTTACCAGTTATTTTTACTTTAATACCAAATTTTTCACGCATGGCATCTTCATAAATATGGTTAGTATTTAGAGTATCATATTGTTTGAATTCGAATAAAGTATTTTCATCTGTTTCTTTTTTTATTTCTTGTTCATGAATATCACGAGTAATATTTTCAATAGCACGAACATTTAAGTTTTCATTAACTATCTTATTAGCTAGACGATTTATTTGTTCTGTATCATCTAATTTAGATAAGGCTCTAGCATGCGACATTGAAAGTTTATTGTCTTCAACATACTTTTTAGTATCATCTGGTAATCTTAAAAGACCTAAGCTGTTAGTAATATAACTACGACTTTTACCAAATTTTTTAGCTAGTTCATCTTGAGTAATATTACTACTTTTTAAAATACTATCATAAGCCATGGCTTCTTCAATTGGATTTAAATTTTCTCTTTGAATGTTTTCGATTAGAGCAATTTCCATCATTTGCTCATCATCGAAGTCCTTAACGATAGCAGGAACTGTTTCTAAACCAGCAATTTTAGCGGCTTTAGTACGACGTTCGCCTGCTACTAATTCATACCCTTTTATACTCTTTTTAACAATAATTGGTTGTACAATACCATGTTCTTTTATGGATGAGGCTAACTCATTTAAGGCTTCTTCATCAAATATTTTACGAGGCTGGTAGGGGTTAGAGCGAATTTCACTTATTTTAATTTCAACAATCTCATTAGGTTTGGCTTCTTCAACTAAGCCTTTTTCAAAGTTATCAAAATCAATACGTTCATTGGTAAATAATTGTTCCAAACCTTTACCTAAAGCTTTTCTTTTAGTTTCCATCTCTACTAATAACCTCCTTTGCTAAATTTTGATAAGCAAGTGTTGCTCTACTATCTGGGTCATAGTCGCTTATTGGTTTACCATGACTTGGAGCTTCAACTAAACGAACTAAACGAGGAATAATTGTATTAAATACTTTATTTTTAAAGTAACCACGGATTTCTTCGATTACTTCTAAACCGATATTAGTACGACCGTCTAACATAGTAAGTAATACGCCTTCAATACGTAAACCAGGATTCATGTTAGATTGAACCATAATAATTGAATTTAATAGCTGAGTTATACCTTCTAATGCAAAGAATTCACATTGAACTGGAATTATTACCGAGTTGCTGGCAACCAAGGCATTCATGGTTGTAATACCAAGGGAAGGTTGGCAATCAATTATAATATAATCGTAAGTTCCCATTAAAGGTTCTAAACTCAACTTTAATTGTTCATTTTGACGGAAGTTAGAGTCTTCTAACATAGCTTTTACAAATTCAACATCAACACCCGCTAAATTTAAAGTTGCAGGTATCATTGATAAGTTTTTAAATTTTGTTTTTATAACGGCACTTTTTACATCGCAAGCTCCAGTCATTACGTCATAAATATCATGTTTTATATCGCCATTATTAATACCAAGACCGGTTGTTGCATTTCCTTGTGGGTCTAAATCGATTAATAAAGTATTTTTTCCTTCTTTTCCTAAAGCTGCTGATAAATTAATACTAGATGTTGTCTTGCCAACTCCACCCTTTTGATTTACTAAAGCAATTATTTTTGTCATTTTAATACCACCTTCGTCAATACTTCTGCTACTTTATTTTAACATATAAAAACTATTTTGTCTTAATTTTTTACCAATACTAAGTATTTGGAGATAATTTCTTCTATCTTAGGAGTGGAGTCTTCATCAAATTGGAACCCAGCTGCTATTTTATGACCGCCACCATTATGAGTAAATTCTTGAGCTACTTGCCCTAAGTCATATTTATCACTATTAATTCTTAAGGAACATGTTAAACGATAAAAATTAATAATTAGAGCAAAATCGGCTTCTGGATACTTCTTCATAAGTTCATTACCAACATAAGAACGATAACCTTCGCTAATAGATACAGCAATTTTATAATTCCTATATTCTATTAATCTAGCTTTACTTACATAGTTGGCAACATCATTATCCTTAATAGCATTTTGACGAATAATTATATCTTCATAAGCTTGAGGAAGATAGAAATTACCTGTACAATCAAGACTAGATATCATATCTATGAAGGAAGTGGCTCCCAAGTAAGCATGGAGTGTAGCAAGATTTGGCCCTAACGTGTTGTTTACTTCTTCGAAAGTCCAAGTATCTTCACGACGAATAGCTTCTACTAATTTTTGAAAGAAACAACTTTTTAAAAATTCACTATTAGGTAAGGTTAGAAGATAGGTATAGAACAGTTCTGTTGCACTTGTTAAATGGTCATCAAGTCTAATAACTTCGTTAACAAAAGAATATTTATTTTTTTCTTCTTCTGACTCATGATGGTCAAAATGTTTAATTTTATTAGCAATTTCTGGATGACTTAAGCAATATTGCAAGTTTTTATCTGTAAATCCTAAATCACAGATATAAATAGTTTCATAATCTGCGGCATTTATGTCTGTTTCTAAATCAAAATCATAATTATTATCAGCAAGTAAGTAATCAAATTCTTTAAAATAAAATTTACCAAGAATTATTGAACCCATACCGTCAATATCAGCTAAGTGACTTATTATTAATATTTTATTATTATTTATTTGTTTTATCATTTTTTCTCCTATTTTTCCTTTTTTTCTAATAAAAGTATAACATTTATCATTATATATGTAAATTAATCACTTTAATTTTTTACAATTAAAAAACGGTATGAGAACTTAATCATCATATCGTTATCTTAATATTATTTATCCGATTCTTCAATGGCTTTTTCTAATTCTTCTCTGGTCATTTTAGCATAACCTTTGATTCCTTTTGCTTTAGCAACTTCTTTTAGTTTTACCATGGTTGGTTCACTAGTTGGTTTTGGATCAACTGGACACATTTTACCAGTTTCTACTAAACATTCAATTTGCTCTTTAGTTAAAGTTTCATTTTTCATTAAAGCATCAGCAAGTAAATTAACTAATTTTTCATTTTTCTTTAAGATATCAACAGCTTTGTCATAGCAATCATCAACTATTTTGCGAACAGCTTTATCGATTTCTAGTGCTACTTGATCAGAGAAGTTCTTTGTCTTGTTGTAATCACGACCTAGAAAGACACCTTCTTGTTCTTCTTCTAATTGCATTGGTCCTAAATCAGACATACCATATTTAGTAACCATGCTTCTAGCAATGTTAGTGGCTTTCTTAAAGTCATCAGAAGCACCGGTAGTTGTAGCATTCAAGAACAATTTTTCAGCTGCACGACCACCCATTAAACCAATAATCTGGCTTTCTAATTCTTCTTTAGTCATGATACCCATTTTTTCTTCTTTTGGAAGCATCATTGTATAGCCACCAGCCATACCTCTTGGTATTATTGTTATTTTATGAACTTCTTGGGCATCAGCAAGTTTAATACCAATAACGGCATGACCTGACTCATGGATAGCAACAAGATGTTTTTCTTTATCAGAAATTTTACGTGATGTTTTAGCAGGTCCCATTAAGACACGGTCTGTTGCTTCATCGATTTCATCCATAGTAATAGCTTCTTTATTACGGCGAACAGCAAGAAGAGCTGCTTCATTTAATAAGTTTTCTAAATCTGCACCACTAAATCCTGGAGTTCTTTGTGATAAGGCTTTTAAGTTAACATCATCAGCAAATACTTTATTACGAGCATGAACTCCTAATATTTCTTCACGAGCTTTGGCATCAGGAAGACTTACTGTAACTTGACGGTCGAAACGTCCTGGACGTAATAAGGCAGGATCTAGTACGTCTGGACGGTTAGTTGCAGCAATAATGATAATACCTTCGTTAGCACCAAAGCCATCCATTTCAGTAAGTAATTGGTTAAGAGTTTGTTCACGTTCATCGTGACCACCACCAATACCAGAACCCCTTTGACGGCCAACGGCATCAATTTCATCAATGAAAATTAAGCATGGAGCTGATTGTTTAGCTTGTTTAAACATATCTCTAACACGAGAGGCACCAACACCTACAAATAATTCAACAAAATCAGAACCAGAAATATAGTAGAATGGTACATTTGCCTCGCCTGCTACAGCTTTAGCAAGCAAAGTTTTACCAGTTCCTGGAGGACCAACTAAAAGGACACCCTTAGGAATTCTAGCTCCTAATTTTTGAAACTTTTTAGGATTTTTAAGGAAGTCAATTAATTCACTAACTTCTTCTTTTTCTTCATCTAAACCAGCAACATCAGTAAATCTTACTTTACCACCATCTTCACTTAGTTTAGCACGAGAACGGCCAAAATCCATCGATTTATTATTGCCAGCAGACATTTTCATAAATAGAACATAGCCGCAAGCACAAATAACAACAATAGGAAGTACATTAACAACAATGTATGGAATTACACTACTTCCTGGGTCTTTATTAGTATCATAAAGATTTAAATTATGACTAGTAGCATAAGTAGTAACCGTATCTAATTGTTCACCAACAATACGAACTGTAAACGTTTCTTTGTCACTATAGCCATCAATTTTACCAGTAATGTAGTAAATTGATTCATCACTCTTAGGAGTAATGGTCATCTCAGTAACTTTACCTTCATTTATATATTTTAAAAATTCACCAGTTTTTAATTCATGAACTTTAGTTGCAGTGCCACTATATAAGAATAACATAGCACAAATTATTAAAAGTAGAACTAAATAAGGTGTAAACTGTTTGACAGTATTTTGTCTTTTTTTATTCATATTATTCTCCTTCTTTTACAAACATTAGTATTATATCATACTTTTCATTAATTTCTTTATCAAATTTTGATTTTTTTAAACCTGGTAACCAGATAACATTATCATCGCTGTCGCAAACTAAAAGCCAAGAATTTCTCTTTAGAATAGGAACCTTACTATCAATAAATATATCTTTAATTTTTTTAGTACCAGTCATATTTTTAATAGTCATTTTATCGCCTGCAGTACGTGTTCTGATATAAAGAGGTAAGCTTAGTTCACTACTATTTAATCTTGTTGTAAAATTCGAAGTATCACTACTGCTTCCTACTATTTTTATTATTTGATTATTATATTTATTAATATCTTTTAGTTTATGCTTTTTAGTATCAATTTGAACTAATTTAGTGGGTTTCTTCCTAAAAATCAACTCATTGTAATTTTTTTCAACGATAAAATTATCTGGTAATAGTAAGGTTTCATTAGGCTTTGTTCTATTTATTAAAGATATAATATTTTTAGTTTGAACATTAGTTATGATATTAATATCATCTTGATATAATTCCTTTAAAATAAGTTTAATTATTCTTTCTTGGATCACCTGATTTTGTCTTAAAAATACGGGTATTATTAACCTATTATTATTATATACTTTTTTTATTATTTCATTAGTAAGGTTTTGTAAAACTTTGTCAGAAGCTAATAATTCTTCACTGTATTGTAAATATTTTAAATGAATATTAGGATTTTCTCTTTTTAAAAGAGGTAAGATATCTTTTCTAATTCGATTGCGAAGGTGATTATCTAAAAAATTAGTATTATCTACAAAGTATTTGATATTATTTTCTTTAATATATTCTAAAATGTTATCTTTAGTATAGAAAAGAAGTGGCCTTATTAAGGTATAGACCTCGTAGTTTTCACTTAATGCTATACCAGCATATCCTTTTAGTGAAGAGCCTCTAATCTCACGCATAATTATCGTCTCTATTAAATCATCACCGTGGTGAGCAGTCATTAAGTAATTAGCATTGTATTTAATTATTAATTTTTTAAAGAATGCATAACGAAACATATGGGCTTCAGCTTCGAAATTGCTTTTGACTGGTTTTAGGTTGGCTACTTCACAAATCAAATTATGATTAGTGCAATACTCTTTAATGTATTTTTCTTCGATTTGTGATTCTTTGCGGACATGATGATTAACATGAGCAACCACGATATTAATTGATATTTCTTGTTTTATTTTTTCTAAAAGAGATAATAAGCACATGGAATCTGGTCCAGTCGATACGCCAATTACGATAGTGTCATTTTCTTTTAGTATTTTTTTTAAATATAGGTATGATTTTTCTAAAGTCACAGCCATCACCTATAAGGTATCATACACTAATTGGGTAATATTGGCAATGAGTATTTATTTGAAAGTTTTGTGAAGTATTTAGAAGATTTATTTGGCTATTAGCTATTATTTAATACTATAATTCAATGATAAGATAGCCTTTAAATTAAGTTTATATAATAATGAAAATACTATATAATAAGTATCCATATATTATATAGTATAGAAATAATAAATTTTGAAGTAAAATAAATAGGAAGATAATTACTAGCCATAGCGATTTATTTATTGTATAATCATAAATAAGAAAAGAGGTTTTTTATGAGAATTGAGGTTAAATCGTACAATAATAATAGTTCTCTTGTTAGTGCCATTCTATTTTTTATTTTAGGAGCAATTATGTTTACTAATCCTGGTGCTATGGTGGTAGTTATTTCAAGAATTCTTGGTGGTATCTTAATTTTATTTGGTTTGTATTCTTGTATTAAAAATTATATTTTAGTAAGACAAAATAGTGGGGTATCAGCAATTCCTATGGTGGCTGGCATTACTTGTATGGCAATCGGTTCAATATTTTTCTTTGCTCCTAATTTTGTTGAGGCAATGGTTCGTTTTGTTATCGGTGGTTGGATTTTACTTAGTGGAATTATGCGATTTTCTAATGCTATGCAAATCGAAAAAAAAGGTAATACTAAATTTGTTAGTCTTTTAATTATATCTTTACTATTAATATTAGCTGGACTTTATACTATTTTAGAATCTAATCTAGCTTTCCAAACTATCGGTATTGTTTTAATGATATATGCTGCTTTAGAAATATTTGGCTGGTTAACTAGTAAGAGTGTTGTTAAAGAAACAATGACTAAAGAAGAAAAAAAGAAAAAAAGAAATAAAAATAAAGCTGTTATTGATGCAGTGGTTATTAGCGATGATACCACAGATAAAAAGGACTCTAAGAAGTAATCTTGGAATCCTTTTTCATTTCTTTAATGCCTTGTAAAATGGTAATAATTAAGTATATTAAACAAATAAAGACAATAGCAAAGTAAATTATCATGTGTTTTGCAGTTAAAATCACCAGTGGCTTACCTTTTATATCAGCATTACTTATAGGGTCGTATTCTCTATTAGTATTATCCTTTATATAAGTTAAATATTCAGTAGTACTTTTCACTTTAGCAAGAGAATATTTATTTTGAATGGCATAAACTATTATATCATTTTCTTGATAAGTCTTTTGTTTCTGATAGATAAGTAAATCTTTTATTTTGATATCTGGTGTTAGTTCGTTAGTAGCCGATTTGATAATTCCTAAGGTAGCAAAATGAACATTAATTAGAAAAACGACAACAATATTAACTATTAAGAATATAGCTACTAAAGTATTAAATATTTTAGAAATTATTTTCATAATTATTTTGTAATTTCTTCTATTTTTTCTTCTAATTTTTTAAGATAATTAGCTAGTTGTTGAAGTTGCTCGTAAGTAGAATATTGTTTGTTATTAGCACTATGGTTATTAGCATTACTTCTAATACGACTACCATTATTATTTTGATAACGTCCATTAATAAGTTGTTGCTGAGCAGCTGTTGTTAACATGAACTGACCAACTAAAATAATCCAGTTGCCGATGGAGTTTAGTTCATTAGCAGTATAGTCCCCTTCGACAATAATACCAGTGACGGCTCCTAAAATAGAAAAAAGTTCAGGATTAATATTAGGAGGAAAACCCATAAATATCACCCTTCCCAAAATTATCCACTTACTTCATTTTATGCAAGATATTTATTATTGGTGTTAGAAGAAATATTATCCTTTCTAGAACTATTTTAAGTTATTTACGAAAAAATAGCAATATGATACAATATAATTCATTAAGAAAGAAAGGATTCAATTTTAGGATTGATAAAAAATTAATGAAAAAGAAAATATTATTAAAATTAAAACAATGTATTTTAAGCTTAAGAAAGGCTTATAATAATCAAAAAGAATTAATTATTGATTTCTTAAAAAGTGATTTATCAGGATTTTTAGAAACCGATGATTGTAAGGAAAAAATGGAAACTTTACAAGTTCATGACGAGCTAGAACTAAAGTTAGCAACATTAAATATATATAAATGCTATTTTACGGATGAAGAACATCAAAAATGGTATGATTATGTTATTAAAATGGCAAAAAATAGTACTAAAAGAAAATTAGTTCAATAAAATTTTCCAACTTTATAATTTTATGATATAATACTTTAGAAATTTATATTGTTTGTGAGGTGAAAAAGATGAAAGTATATAAAAAGAACTTACCAGAGGGTGTTAAAAAATGCTTTGCTTATGAAAAAGGTGTTAAAGTAAAATTAATCAACAAGTTATATTTAGATGAAAAAAAGAGAAATAAGAAACTTAAAAATGCTAAAAATAACTAATAAGAATGCAACAATGCATTCTTTTTTATTGTCATAAGGGCTCAAAAAAGTCGTATAATGACTAATAGTTACGATTATAGCATTTACGACGTTTTAATTCTTCTAAATAGTAGCTTTGAGTACTATAAAGATTTACAATTTCATTTCCAATTAAAATAATTTTATCTTCTAGTTCTTTATTAGGTAAATTTTTAATAAAAGCCATTTCATCTGTACTTAGTACCTTAATAGACATTAATTCACCATGCACTTTCTGGTTGTTTCAACATTTTTAGCTTGAAGTCCTTTTGGAGTTTCAACTAAGTTAAAAGTTACATAATCTCCCTCTTTTAAAGTTTTATAACCGTCCATAACGATTTGTGAATAATGTACAAAAATATCTTCCTTACCTTGATTTTCTAAAAATCCAAAACCCTTTTCATTGTTAAACCATTTTACTCTACTTTCCATTTCTTATTTCTCCCTTCGTTTAACATAGTTATATTATCCCATAAAATATTTTAAAAAACATGTAAATAAACTGTAATAAAAATGTAGAAAAACTGTAATTTTTTAACTTATAATTTTTTATTAAAATATGGTTTCAAGTCAGTAAGTTACTGGAGATAAATTAAATTAATATTTTATTCTTATATGCTATTTTTGATGAAAAAAAGCAATCGTAATGACTGCTTAATTATTTATTGTTCTTTTTAAAGAACTCACCAACGTCTTTTTCAAGAACAACAGAAATTCGATAAAGAGTTTCAATAGAAAAACCTCTTTCACCAAGTTCCGATTCTATACGACGAACAAACTCAGGAGAACGTTCAGTATATACTGCTAACTGTTCTTGAGTGTAACCTTTTTCTAATCTAAATTTACGGATGTTTGCCGCAATTACTTGTTTAATTTCAGGATCAAACTTGAATTTTTTATCATTGTAAACCATCTAATACCACCTATAAATATTTTGCCATTTTTTTCCAATTAAGTATGTAGCCCAGAATGACCGCTTTTTTGTAATAAAAATTATTATTTTGTGCTATAATAAAGATAGTTATGAAATAAAATGTTTTTAGAAAATATATTAGTATTTAAGCACATCTGAAAGGAAGTAATGGGATGAGTAATTCAACTAGCAAACAAATAAGTTCAAAGGAATTAAATATTTTTTTTAACAATACAACTAACGAGTTAAAAAAAATCACTAGCGAAACAGTTAAGTTATATAATAAGCAATGTCAAATTTTAAAAAAGCAAATTAAAATTTTGGTTAAATTAGAGCCAAATAGAAGTTATGAAAATGCTCATATTAAATGGGAACAAGAATTATGTACTTTGGAGGACAATTATAATTTAATATTTGATAAATATCTTAAAGAAAAAAAAGAACTAGATAGAGTCGCAAATCTCAATCTTTATTAATTCATATTAAAAAAATTATTATGGTTGTTTATATTAAGCACACTTTATAAAGTTTTACGATTGGCGTGTTTTTCAGACTATTATCAACATAATGGCTTTGTTGATTGATTTATTATAGCATAATAAATTTTAAAAGATAGAAAAAAAGTTAAGGAAAATTAGTCTTAACTTTTAGTTTTTAATTCAAAAAATTAGTTTTCTTTATTAATAGTCTTGCAGTAAACATTATGTTCATTAAAATAATCTTCGATATGAGCTGTAAAGTAAGCATCTTATCCCATATTGATAACTTGATAATCTTTATTATATTCAGCTTCGTATGTATATTCTTTGTTATCTAAATTACAAGAAATGATTACTTTACCTGCTATTTCTTTATCACTTTTATTAGTAAATTTAATACTAAAAATTATTATAATGGCGATTATCATGACTATTATGGTTATCATGATGCCAGCTCCTATTTGTAATACTTTGATAATTATACCAGCTAATTTTTCAGTATTGCTGACCTTTTTTGTCATAATAGAATTTACATCATTATCAAGAAGTTTATCAATGCTTACTATTAAGCTTTTTAGATAATAATTTTAGTTGTTCGTGATTGTGGGATGTTTCTCCTCTTGATAACATTATATATTTTTTAGTATTTAGACTCTACCAAATATCTTTGGAAAATATTCAAAGTATTTTAACATTTAAGAAAAATGGTATTATTTGCACATATTTTCTTTGTAGTAAAGTTGATATTCGCCTATATAAACATCTCTATTGCCATCCAAGGTGTTACAGGCTATTATCGTTATATTTTTATCTTCGTCTTTATAAATAGTAGTCCCACCGTCCTCTAAAGCAGCAGTTTTCTCTAGTTTATTAGTTAAATCTTTTATACTTCTATCTAAGGTTTGGTTAAGACCATTAGCATAATCTTTAAAAGTCATTTTTTTGCCAAGAAAAGTTACATATAAATCATTAACATTCTCTTCTAAATACACTTTTATATTATCATCATTTAAGTACTCATTAAATTCAACATTACCACAAGTTTGGTCAAAAGCGACTGATAATTCTATATCTATGTCATCATTTTTATAAGGTCCACCCTGTTTAAATTCTATGTATTTTTTATCAATATTAGTAAGTTTTAAAAAGGTTTCTTGATTTTTAGGAGTGTTTTCAACTAATTCAACAATAATAATATTTTTTTCGTTATCAATATAAAAAGAGCCTAAATTAGATTTATCAACTTGAGAATTGCTAAAATAATAACTAATTGCTTTATAAGTATCTTCCAAATTAGTTGGTTTATCTTTAGTTTGATTTTGACAACCAGTTGCTACTAATAACATTAAAAAGCATAATATGATAGTTAAAATATTCTTTTTCATTAATTACTTTCTTTCCAGGTTAAAATTTCTGTTATTTACACATGTTATCTTTAAAACTTAACTGATAGTCGCCTATATAAACATCTTTATTACCATTTAAAGTATTACAAGCAATTACAGTCATATTTTTGTCTTTATTTTTATAAATAGCGGTGCCACCATCTTTTAAATTAGCTTCTTTTTCCAATAAATCAGTTACTGATTTAATACTATTTTCTAATGATTGATTGGTGTTAGTTACATAATATTTAAAAGTCCAACGACTTTGATGATCAAATATATATAATTCTTTAATATTATTTTCTAAATAGACAGTTCTATCTTCTTTAGTTAGGTATTTGTTAAAACTAATTTTATCTTCTTTAACATTATCTAAAGTAACTATTTTAGCATCAAAAGTATTGTAAGTTCCACCCTGTTCAAACTCAATATATTTTTTATCAACGTTAACAGATTTTAAAAACTTTTTTTGATTTTCTTGACTATTATCAGCTAGAGTTACTACTACTACTTGTTTTTCATTATCATAAGAAATAGCAGTGATGTTTTCATCTTTTTTAGCATTTTGAAAATAGTTATAAACAGCATTAGATGTATCTTTATAGTTAGTTGGTTTACTATTGCAACCATTGGTCATTAATATTAGTGATATACATAAAGCAATTATTAAAATATTTTTTTTCATTTAAATTTTTCCTTTCTATTATCGCCAGTAAAATCCAAGGTGATTTTTTTTCTTCGTTCTTAACTCTAACTATTTTTCTAACTTCTTAGGAAGATCTTTTTTAGTAATAGGTATTACTTCTTTAAAATCGAGGCTGGTCTTACCATAACTGTCTTCTCTGTTAGCATATTCATAATAGATATAATTATCATAAATACCTAATACTCGGCCTATCATACCGGTAGTAGCATTAGATATTCTAAAATCACCCTCATCTATTATTTGCCCGTTTGTTAAATCATAAGAAGCAATGGTAAAACCAAATATAAACAATCTGTCATCGGTCCAGCATACTAATCCACTCCAAATATCATTTGTTACTCGCAAATCAAATACTTTTTGATAGTTATTATAATTAACATTTTTATAAACCGCATAAGTTGGCAATTCTAAATCTTCATTTTCAACCACTAAAGCATACGCATTATGTTCAGATATAATCTTTAAACTTTTACGACTTACCATTTGGGAATAATCAACCATAGTCTTAGTACAACTAACGATTAAAACGATAATACCTGCTAAAACTAATATAAATAATACTTTAATAAGATTCTTGATTTTCATCTGATTTTCTTCCTTTTTAATAGATAGTACCACATAAATTAAAAGAAATGTTCTACTGTTAGTAGAGTTAATAGCACATTAAATTATTTCTCCAATACAATCCCTCTTTTCTAATTAAAATTTAACATAATTGAGTTTTAAAAAAAAGAAAGTCTAACTTGCAAAGACTAAAATATTGGGAAGTTAAACTTTATTTAATAATATTATCTAAATAATTTAAGATAGTTCTAAAACTATTATTATATTCTTCTTTAGATAAGTTCTTTATTTGAGATTCATCATAATTAGTTATTATTTCATTTTTAATGATTTTCATATATATTATAAATGCTTTATCTCTTAAACTGTATTGCCATATTTTAACAGTATTATTATTATTATTTAAGATAGTTATAATACCTTTATTAACATTATACTGAATATTATAGTTATTATCTTGATAGTTTTCAGAAGAATAGTATAGTTCTTTATCAGGATTATATTTAAAATTATCTCTTATATATTTAGGAACTTCGATATATATATCATAATCTTTTTTAGAATCAGAACCATTAGAAGAGTTATTATTATTGAATATTAATTCATCGTTAACGAAGGTTTCATTAATATCTAATTTTATTTTACTATTATCAGTACCTACATATAAGTTATTTATATAATCATTAAAGTCCTTAGTTAAAATATACTTATCTGCCCCTAGTTTTTCTTGGAATTTTATCGCTTTAGTACCTTTGGGACATAATATTTCTTTGTCATTATAATAAAGACAAATGTAACTAGTATTACTATTATATACCATTAAATCAAAATAAATAGTACGGTTAATTTTTAGAATATTACCAGCAAGTTCAAAGGAATTATTGTTAGTATTTATAGAGTATACTCGGGTTTTTTTATAGGAATTAAGAAAATAATAAATAAAGAAAGATAGTAAAAAAGTAAATATAGTAATTAAGAGAGTTATAATATATTTTCTTTTTTGAATATTAATTTTGTTAATAAATATTTCATTTGATTTATGAGGGCTCTTTAAGTTGCCACCAGCATAAATTTCTTCGATGGTTAAGTCATAAAGGTTGGCTAAATCATAAATTTTTTCAATATCAGGAATAAAGCGACCATTTTCCCAAGAGGAGATGGCTTGTCTGGTAATGTGGAGTTTTTCCGCTAACTCTTCCTGAGTATAATTATGTTTAACTCGTAATTTTTTTAAATATTTACCGATATTTTCAGCATTCATATAAACACGCTCCATGGGATTAATATATCACTTTTTAAATAGAAAAAGAAGATTTAAATAATAAATGGTATTTTTAGTTAGAAATAACTTTAAATAGTTTTTATTAAATTACGAAAAAAATAGCCATCATGTGCTCTAACTTAATCTTAATATCCTATGGTGTACGCGTTATACCATAAATGTTTTTCAATCGTATAAGAAATCTGACGGTCGCTATTGTTAGAATTATAATTATCTACAATTTTTTGAAGTTTAGCATTTAAAGAGTCATAATTTTCATGAGTTCTAAACCTATGACCAATCATACAACAAGTATTTACAAAGCAACTATTCTCAGGAATATCAATTTTAAAGCCATCACTATATTCATAATGACTTAGATTGTAAGCAGTTTGGCAATTTTTCCCAAAAATATCTTTAGGATTGTAGACAAAAAAGTAAAAAACAACAGCTAATATGGCAAGGGTAACACAGACAATTAAAATTATCTTTTGCTTTTTGTTCATCAGTTAAAATTCCTTTCTTGGCGTTATTATATCATGTTTTTGATTAATGAAGTAAAAATTTGAATAGACTTAGCAATGACTTATCATTCCTTATCTTATTGGACTAGAGGCTTCTAAGTCAAATAATGTAATTGTAAAGTCAAAGGAGTATATTATTATAAGTCTAGCATATTAATCTTGACTCGGTATTATAATGGAATTAAAAATGTTTTTTAATAAGTGCTATGATTTAAATTATTTTTTTAGTAATTTTTTCATACTTGTTCATTAGTATAATTTATTTCAAACTGTTCCTTTAAACAAATATCGTCAGTCGTACAGTATTCTATGAATATTTTTATTATGTCTTTAAAATTATCTTTATTAGCAAGGTTAAAAGCGGTTTTTTCACAATCAACGCCCGAATCATTTTCACAAAGTATTCCTGCTTCATAAAATTGAAACTCCGTAATATATTTTTCTAATTTATTAAGATTCTTACTATTATTAAGTGAAGACCAATTTTTATCAGCAAATGAGATTATTACTCTTTCATTATTCAATTTATTAATTTTTTTCGTTTGTAAAAAATCACTAATTAATATCTGACTGTATTTATTTGTAAAATACACTTTTCCGGTATCAAATTTGAAATGTTCACTTCGACCTGAAAATGTATATGTAGGATATTCTATATAAGGGTCCATTAAATCTTCTTCAATGTTTTTAATGAAATAATTAAATAATAAATATATAATTATTACTATAAAAATTGGAATTAAAATATACTTTGATTTTTGCTTCATAAATTTCTCCATCTTTCTTATATTATTGTTTGATAAGACTATATATAATTTTAATATTTTATTTATTGGTATTTTTGTATATATTGGTGCTGCGATAACATAGTTTTATAAAAATTCCATGCAATTATTTGCGCAACTAACGCAATTTTTTGGCAACTTTTTGTTGCATGAGTAGTTTTTTTGGGGCACGCATAAAGAATAACATGAAAATTTTAAAAATACACTCTACAGTTAATAGAGTGAGTTTATTATTGCAAATATTCTTTTATAAAATTCATGTATTTTATATAATCATTAACAGTATTACATTTTTTTATAGAACAATCTAATTTTTCTGAAAGTTCTATCTCTTTATGGTCAATAAGGTTACCATTTTTTAGTTTTTCATATAAAAAAGTGTTTGAATAATTATAGAGACTAATCCTTTCCAATAAATCATCTTTTTCTATATCTACTTTAATATCTTTATTGTAATCATTAATATACATAATCACGTTTTTATTAATTTCTTTTTTATAAAGTCCTTCATTGTACTTAAATCCTAAATTTAGAAGTTTTTCTTTGAAATCAGATGTAGATACATCCTGATTATCGTCATTATTATCATCACTAGCAATCTCGTCGACTTTTTTAGGAAACACAGTATTATTCGTATATTTCTTTTCAATATTTAAATTTATTATTTCGGAAGTATCATCATTATAGCTAATTTTTATATATAAATTGGTTTTTGGTATTTCTTTTAAATTATATTCTTTGCTACTATTTTTTTCTTCAACATAGTAATTATCATTATCTCCTTTTAAAACTATTTTTTCTTTATTTTCATTGTCAATGTAAAGATAAATTTCTTCAACATCTTCAATGTTCTTAATCTTATTAAAATTAAGAATAGAAATGTCATTAGAAATGAACAATGAACCACTTATTGACTCACCATTTTTTGTTGATCCTGTTATTTTATAGGAATTTATTTTTCCTCTGATAAAAATAAAATATGTTGATAATAAAAATATAATAGAGAAAATTAATAATGTTGCCAAGCTTAAACACATCATTTTTTTAAACTTTATTTTAGATTTATAATTATCTATGTATACTTCTAATGTTGATTCGGTTATTTTTTCAGTATTATCTTCATTTTTAAAATCACCATAAAGCAATTCTTCAAAAGACACATTAAATATAGAACTTAGTTTTGTAAGTGTTTCTGGATCAGTTGGAAAAGATATGCCATTTTCCCATTTAGAAATATTCTTGTCTGAATAGTTGATTAATTCTCCTAGTTGGGCTTGAGTCAGCTTTTTTGATTTCCTTAAATTTTTTAAGAATTTTCCTCGTTTTTCGTTATTCATTGTATCACGCGTAATTAATCTTTTATAATTATTAATTTTCTATAGATTAATTTCCTTCCATTTATAATTTTTTTAATATTTAGTTTTATCTTAACATATAACAAATTTTGATATATAAATATATCCATTGGTTTAAGAATAACATATATGTATATAAAAAACACTCTACAATTAGTAGAGTATGATTATATTAATAAATATCTTTTATGAAATTAATATATTTAGTTGATACTGAATTTGAATCTATTAATTTTTTATGTTACCATAAAACTAGGTGATAATTATGATATTGTTTATACACTTTTGTTTCTTATTTATTTGGATTATGTATGATGGATTGATTGCTACGCCAATAACTTTATTTATACCATTTAGTTTAAAAATGCAAAAATTAGTTGCGGAAAAGAAGTATCTTTTAAGTACATTTATATCTTTAATACCGGCGGGGATATTCTATTTTTCTAATGCATCTTCGTACGAATTATATATTAATATACTTATTTTATTTATAGCGATAATACCGCTATTTATACTGACTTATTTTATTCTTTATTTACTTGGATTTCTTAATTTTTATTTGAGTCCAAAGTTTTATAATAGTACTATACCTAATGCTATTTTTTATTTATTATATTTATCTTATATGACAGTTATTTATTTTAGTAGCGATAGTATTGTAAAATTATTACACAATATTTTAATTAATATTTTTCGTTAAAAATGATACCGATAACTCATTTTCGGTATCATTTATTTTTAAATTTTTCTATTTTTAGCATATGAATAACAATAATTGTTATTTTTCCTTACACCTTATAATATTTATCGAGAAACCAATAGTAATTATAAATATGAGTAAGAATAAAAGCACTGCATCAGCTATAGTATACATTAAATAACTAAAGTCTAATTTAAATATACATATTGTTATAATAAATAATAAAAATCGAAATAAATATATTGTCAAAAATATAAAAATTGATTTTTTTAAATAGAATTGCTTTAATGATTCTCTTAAAGAAATGAATTCTATGGAATTAGTAAGCTCATAAGCTAGATGTTGCCATATAATGTAAATCACTATTATTACTTGATATAATGCCCAAATTTTACTTAAAAAATCGGAATCTATAAAATAATAACCAATAGCTGAAAAAAATCCTGATAAATACATATCACTTTCATACGATTTAAAATTCATATATACAATAATTAAATAAAACACAAAGAAAGGAATAAATAATTTCCATTCTCCGTCTAAAAAATTATTTATTAATACAGTAATATTGTATTTAAAATTAATAATACTTTTTCTAATTATTGATTTATATAACATTATACTAATTAATAATAATAGTAAAATCTGCAAAAATGAACAAATAATTTCGCCCCAAAAATCGTTAAATAATACCAAGTTTATGTAACTTATAAATAATAATTTCCAAACATCACTTGACGAAGCACTATTAGTTATAAACAATTCAAGTAATATTAGAAAAAAGCAAATAAAAGTATTTTTTTTACTACCGTACTTATAATTTACAATGTAAAATATTATTGCTATTAATATGTATATTATTAAAGTTCTTGCAAAAAAACATATCAAATACAATTTTAACTCAATATTATATGGTCCTTGTACTATACTGGCAAAATCATTAGACTGTATAAATGACAATAATAATAATAAAAGTAAATTGCTACCAAAATAAATCAGTGTGCTTTTAATAATAACTAATATATTACTAAAGAAATATTTATTTAATGGTCTTTGCCTAATAGAAACATTTGTATTTTTAGTAAAAATTATCAAGTAAAATGAAATCATAAAAACAGCTAATAAATTTACAGTAGCAATTAATGGTGATTTCATTCCATTATATATGCACAGCTCGAAATTATTGCATCCCATCATCATATATGATGAGATTAAATTGCATAATAATATAAGTGCAATAAATAAATAAATTTTATTTTTTAAAAATCCAAAAAATTCTTTCATGCTTTTTTGACCGTACCATTATCAAATGAATAAATTTCATCACTTAGATTATCCAAATCTTCCTTTATATGCGTTGACACTATAATCAGCTTATCTTTTTTCTTTTCCTGTAAAAGATATTTGGATATTTTCTTAACAGTATCATTTTCAATTCCATTGAATGGTTCGTCCAATATCATAATTTGAGGATTTTCCATAATTACCTGAGCAATACCTAACTTCTGCTTCATTCCCAAAGAATACTCGGAATATTTTTTATCTTTTTCTTCATATAAATTTACAACTTTTAAAGCATTATTTATTTCATCGTCAAAAATTTTATGCTGAATATTGGCAAGCAATTTTAAATTTTCAAATCCGCTAAGATTAGGAAAAAAACTTGGTTTTTCTATCAAAGCTCTTAAGTTAGGGACATAAACATCATTCGAATTATACTCAATTCCGTCAAATAATACTTTACCAGAAGTCGGCTTATACAGTCCACAAATAAGTTTTAATAAAACACTTTTCCCACTACCATTTCTACCTGACAAGCCATAAATTTTACCACTAGTCATTAATAAATTAACATCTTTTAAAACTATATTTTTTTTAAATGATTTTGATAAATTTTCTACTTTTATTTCCATAACTTCCTCTTTTCATTATTCATTTTTCTCACAAGCTACAATCAATTTTTCTTTATTTTTATAGCACATTGCAACTACTGTTGAAGATATTATGAATGCAAATAAAGCAAATAACATAATTGGAGCTTCTCCAAAGTTTATGTTAAATGATAGTGGACTCATAATATTAAATGCATATCCAATCTCACTTTTAAATAAGATAAGGCATAAATTTTTTAATATTAACTCCAAAAATAACTGAACACTTATACAGAAAATATATGATACTAATACTGCTGGGAAAAATTTGTGAACTTTTCTAACAACTATTAATCCCATATTTATGTAAGTAAAATTAAGTAAAAGAATGTAAATAAAAAATAATGCTAAGAAAACAATAGGATTATATATTAAACTTGAATCATACCAAGCTGATGTCATATACTCAACTGTATAATGATAATCTAACTTGTAGAAAATTATTCCATTTATAAAAATAATTAATAATAACGCTGGAATAATCCAGAAATATTTGTAACCATCTTTAAAAATTTCTGTTTTAAAGTTTTTATATGATTCTCTATTATTTACATTAATTATATACTTATATCTAAATTTTTTAGATAAAGTATATAGCATCGGAATTACAGCTATTAAGAAAGCCACCGGATTAAACCAATATAAACCAAAAAATAATACCTCTTGAAGATATGTATATATGTCAATATCATTAGCTCCTAAACTATTTTCCATTTCTTTGCAATAATTAACATGGTCGTCAGTATAATTGCTTTTATCATTTAAAACTTCTACGCATTCTGACTTGTTTTTTTCTATTCTTTGTCTTAAATTATTAAAATTACTATTGGCAGTTAAGCAAGCATGAACAACGATGATACTTAATATTAAAAAAATGAAAATAGCAATAAAATTTTCTTTTAAAATTTTTTTCATATTTCATATTCTCCTATTAACAATAAGCTCTTTACATTTAGATAATAACATATCAATAAAATTAAAGTCAATAATTCGATAAAACAATAAAATTTTATATAATTTCAGCCAATATAAACTGGTTATTATAAAATAAATTCAGTAACTTTAAAATATAAATTTAATTACTATTAATGTACAAAATAAAAATACGTCTAATTCTTTTGATAAATTAAACGCACTCATTATTCAAGCTCTAAAAACTAGAGTAAAATTTCATCTGGCAGGGACAGAAGGATTTGAACCCTCGCGAACGGTTTTGGAGAGATTAACCACATTGGTTAAAATCGGTCAAAATCCTAGTAAAATCGGGCTTTTTCGCAATAATTCAGAGCATTTCTAAAGTGCCACTTTTTTGACTTTTTTCGTATCATTTCGACCAAAGTGTCACAGAAATGGCACAAAATTATTTTTGATAAAAATTCCGTGTGCCACCTAAAAAAGACCGTCATACTATATAATTATTATTTATTTTAAAGAACAAATATATTCTATTATTTTTTAAGCTTTTTAGAAATCAAAAAAACGAGAGAAAGAACATAAATGCTCCTTCCCTCATATAATCGTTTTACCATAATCTTTTATTTTGTCTTGCGGTAATTTTACTGTAAGTTTTTCCCCAACTAAATCAATGAATTGTTTCATCCTTTCGTTAAAAACTTCTTTACTTGAAATTATTTCATTACTGTTAAAGATACTTAAAATAGGATATTGTGAAATTAAATAATCTTGACTTGCTTTTAAGTAATCAACAAGGTTCTCATTATTAACTCTTTCTTCAACTATATAATCAAGTAGCTCATAATTTTCTTAAATCATTTTCTAATTATTATTTTTATTATTTTTTGTTGGTACCAACTTAAGTACCTTAACATCTCCTGGGTTATAAGAATAAATAGTATTATTCTCATAATCATTTTGGGGGGTTATATCATTACTTTTAACCAAATCTTTTTCTGTAAATTCACTAAGTTCCCTAAATTGACTTCTTTCCTTTAATATCTTCAATTCTTCTTCTAAATTATGAACTTTTTTTTCTAAATCTTCTTTTTTCTTTAAAATATTTTTGGTATTTCTCTTAGAAATTTTTTTCTGAAATATGCCATTAAAGGATTCAACTCCTCCGACTAAAAGTCCAATAGTAAAAAGTATTTTTGCTGTTATTATCCAAGGCATTTTTCCCCCAACAGCCAAGATAATAGGCGGTATAGCATAAGCGACTCCGACAAACAAAACAGCTAAACATAATACTTTTACTTTATGATTATCCCAATCAATGTCAGCAAACTCATCTTGAATGCCTTGCAAAGCTTTTTTTGCATTTTCTAATTCGTTTTCTTTTAATAAAACGCTTTCTAAATTAGCATCATGGACCTCAACTGTTTTTGATTTACCGGCCTCATCAGTAACAATCCCCACATTCTTATTTATTTTTATCAAATCTACATTCATGGTATAAAACCCTTTCCTAGTAACAATAATTGCCTAATATTATTCTAAACTACAAAAAGTAGGAAAGTCAATTAATTTGGCAGTTGATTTTTATGATTTCTGGATTTTTCTTTTTAAAATATAATTTATAGAGTAGCTAACTAGTAAAAGTAGGTGGTAAAAACTAATAAAAGTAATTTCTAATCTTTCTTTCTTAAACTCAAAGTGTGAGGCTTTTCTACATTAGAGCTATCCGTATTAAATAATTTATTTTTTTATAAAACATTATTTTTATAAGTTCCGGTCACATCATTAGTAATCTGTTGATAAACACCACTAGTAGGTTCCAAAGCATTACTCCAATTCGACTCTAAATCCTTAATTTCAACGTCATCTAACTCTTGGAACTTAACTTGTTCTTTTAATCTTTCTAATTCTTCTAATTTAGGTATATTTTCTTCTAATGCTTTTTCTTCAGCGTTTAACAAAGTCTTTTTTTCTAAAAGTAAACAATTCTTTAACAACCGGATAAAGAGTTGGAACTACAAATATGACATAAGTTCCAAAAGCCGCCAATATTATTTTGAAATCTAATTCTACATTTGGACCAAGTCTATTACTAACATAGTTAAAAGCAATTGCATTGCCAATGATAAGTGCGAAAATAGGAGCTAAAATAAGATACTTATTGGCCTTGTGTTTTTTTAATTCTTTATTAATTTGCTCTAATCTATTTTTTTCTTTCTCTAAAATATTTTCTCTTCTTAAAATATCTTCCATATCCTTACTAGAACTTGCCATAACAGCCCGCATTTTACCAATATCATCAGTAACAATTCCTATATTATCAGTTACTTCCATTAATTTATATTCATTTTTATTGGCTTTATTTAGAATTGCAATTTCATTTTTACTATTAAGTATAACACCTCTAGCACCTCTACGATATCTTGGATTGTTAAATTCTTTGGTTTTTAAATTAAAATCTTCATCAGTCAATTTCTTTATATATTTCATAATCTTCTCCCATATAGGATTATACCATATAAAACTAACAAGAAAGCGAAGATAAATAAATAAGATATTTTTCATAATATAATAATATTAATGTATTACATTTAAATTAAGTATTTAAAATAAAATAATCTGAAATTATGTAAAACTTCAGATTATTGATAGGAGGGAAATTTTTCTATTTCAATTTATGCAAATAGTGAGAAAACACCAGTTATTGATGTGTCATCTGATTGATTTTCCCATCTTCCTCTTGTTTTAATGTCATTGCCATTTGCAGTATAGCTAGATGTATAAATAGTATTTGTATCTGTTACTTTAACCGTATTTTTAGCCGAATTTACATATCCTATTGGCCAATACGCATATCTACCTATTGTAGTTAAGATTTGTGGTTGTCCACTTAATTGTGTTGCTCTAATAGAAGTTTTAAAACTTGTTCCTAATTGCATTGTTGTTTCTGCTTTACCCTTGTAACCTATTGTTTTAGTTACACTTGTTGCCCCAACTGATATAGCTCCTATTGCAATAACAAGACTTAAAGATGTAATAGTTGCTATTTTCATTAACTTATTTTTCATAATTATCCTTCTTTCCATTTATGCCCTCCTCAACATTCATTTTAAGCCAATATTATCAAATTATGTAGTGAATTTTTGGCACATTATTAATGTGAATAATATTCACGATTCTTAAATAATCCAAAGTATATAATTAATAGTAGTAACATTAATAATATTTCAATAATATATCTATAAGTTAAAAGGTTTAAATTAATACTTAAAGCTTTGTTAATAATAATATATATTGTGTAAAAAACAGAAAAGCTAAAGAACATTGATAGCAAAAATTGTATAATTAAAATTAATATAAATGTCAATTTTAATTTTCTTTTACTAAAGCCTAATCTTTTTAAAATTAAAAAATCTTTATTATAGTCTTTTTGTTCATTCGAAATAATTATATAAAGCAGTATTAGAGAAAAAATCAGGATTATCTTTTCAATGATGTTGAAAGTTATTAAAAAAGAATCTATTTTATCTGCCTTATCACTATCTTTTTCGTTATAAGATGTTTCTATTGAAGACTTAATTACATTATTTCTTTTAGCCAAATTTTTTGTTATGTTATATGCATTATCATACGAGTTAACTGTCAATCTATAAAGATGATTATATGATTTATACAAGATATTTAAAAACGAATTATGTGAAACGATAATAATTGGAAATTTAGATGGCACAACTGTTTTTAGTATGAACTTATATTTAATGTTGCTAGCATTAAGTATGAGTTCCTTATCTTTTATTTTATCTATATTTTCTTCTTTTAGCTCATATATTTCTGGTATTATACCAAAAACCACTTCATTATCACCTAATTGATAACTATTATTACTATCTTCAACAACGATACTTTTTTCATATCCAGAAATTTTCATATCTATTAATGAAATATCATTTGATTGATTTTCTTCCGTTTTTGAAATTATATTACCTGAACTATCTAAAATAACTTCATTCCCATTTTTAATTAATTCGCTTTCGATATCAGCAAAGACACAATCATCAATTTTTAATATTCCTTTTTCAAATTTTAAATTATCAATAATATCATTATCTGTATATACAAATACAAATGAATTATCAGAAAAAATTTTGTTTTTTTCATCAATTAAAAAGTCTAATAATACATTTGACATAATTATAATAAAAATAATTAATGCAAATATTATTGTATATACTTTAGTTACTTTTTTTCTAAAAAAATTTAATAATAAATTCATATTTATTCCTCACTTTTCACTAGGTTTATTATATTTTTGTTAACTAACTTATATGTGTAAACAAAATAATATATACTTGGAACTATTACGACCAGACAAAAAGCGATAACTAGTGTAAAATAATTATACACAATGGTGTATGCTAACGATAGCATAACCTTTTTAAAAGTCATTTTAATAATATTTAACGACAACATTGATAGTATGATGGCTACTGTATAAGAAATTATATTATTTGCTAATAGTTGAATTAAATATGTAAGACTAACAAATTTAGTTGAATATCCAATTGTAAATAGGATTCCAATATCATTATAATTTCTTATTATATTTTTCTTTAAGAAATTTATATTTATCAATAACATTATAATGACTATTGATATTATAACAGCATTAGTAATATTGACTATATTTTTTAGCAGGGTTGTATCATATTCTATTTTTATACTATAATTAAATTTCAATTTTTCTAAATCTGTTTGAACCTTTTTTACATTTTCTATATCATCTACAACTAATGTAAAACCATATACACCATCATTTATAACAGTTCCAGTATCAATTATTTCTATCATATCTTTTGGAGAAATAAAGCAATTATTACTTGGTAGCATTAAATCTTCATTATTATACAATCCGATTATTTTGAAAGTTTTACTATATGTTTTATCTGGAATATACTTATTATTTGATTCCGAATATGAATAGTAATTTACATCAAATGAAGTTCCTATCAAATTATTGGCATCTAGAAATTTAAAATCAGCATTTAAATTATATGCGTCACTCGATGGGAAAAAGTTTGAAGGACATATTGTGACACCACTATCAGTTTCTTTAAAGTAATTTCCGATTATATTTTTTGGTAATAAACTTTTATCTCCATAATTTAGTTCTACATAGCCATCATATATTTCATTTTTATAACTGCTTTCAAGGGAGGCAAAATCATATTGAGATGAATATATTAACTCTATGTTTTTTATTGTTTTTAACTCATCTAAACCATTATTCTTTTTATCTAAATTTGCTCCAACCACAATCACCCTAAACCAAGGATTAGTAATTTCTGATTTATTTAAATAATTCACAAAATTAAATCTAAAGTTTAATAGCAATAATAATAACAAAGTAAATATTGCAGTAAATATAATTTGTGTAACGTTAAATATATTTTTTCTGTTAAGAATAATATAATCAGCTATTTTCATTTTTTTCTCCAAAAATTTTACCATTTTGTAATTTATATATGTAATCTGCATAATTAGTAATATTTAAACTATGACTCACAATTATAACACACTTACCATCTTGACTTATATTTTTTAATAATTCAAAAATAGCAGTTTCGTTCTTCTTATCTAAATTTCCAGTTGGTTCATCAGCTAAAATTATTTCCGGATTATTTGCAAGTGCCCTTGCAATAGCAACTCTTTGTTGTTCACCTCCAGATAGTTCTTTAGGGTAATGATCTTTCCTGTCTTCTAAACCGACTTTTTTTAATAGTCTAATGGCTAAGTCACGACGATTTTTTCTTTTTATTTCATTATTTAAGAGCATTGGAATCATAACATTTTCTAATGCAGTCATGTTTTGTAACAATTGATAATCTTGAAAAACAAACCCTATTTTTGCTGACTTATTTAATGTAAGTGATTTATTATGTGAATCTAAAACATTAATATTATTTAGCAAGTATGTTCCGTTATAGGATGTATCCAACAATCCCAAAATATTAATTAAAGTTGTTTTTCCTGTACCACTCTCTCCTAAAATTGCATAAAATGTTTTTTCTCTAAATTCACAAGTTATATTTTCTAATACTTTTAACGTTCCAAAATTTTTTCTTATATTTTTTAGAATTATTACTTTCTTTTTCATTTAAACACTCCATTATACATTTAAACTTAATCCATTTGCTTCATCATAAACATTAGATGCGGCACCATTAAATTTAAATACATTTCCTTGACCGCCCTGAGATATTGTATATAACTTGCTTGTTTTTAATGATATATTTCTTCTAGAATGTTCGTATGCCCCGTATACAGTACCACCAGTTGTCGTAAAAAATGAAACATTTACTTTAAGATTAGATACATTTTCTAATTTAACTGAATAACCAAATCTATTGTTTTTAATATCAGGCGATGAATAACTTTTATTAAAGTTATCACCCATAACATACGCATTTCCAGCTTTTACTAATGAAACTCCGCTCAACCTTGCTCCTATTACATCATAGCTTTTAACATTTGGTTTTGCATTCCAATTTGCCTGTAATGATATGTAACATTGTGATGAACATGATTTATTCATTATTAATGTACGAGATTTTTCTGTCATTGTTGAATATAATTGTAAATCGTTTTCTTTTAAATAAGTTGTTTCAATTTGACTTTCAAAAAGATTCAATTTATCTACATAATTAAATTCATCTTGAGTAATGAATTCCTGATAACCATCCCAAAACATGTTAGAAAAATAATTATATTGGCTTTCGGTAAATTCCACATCATATTGATTGATGTAATAAATGCTTCTTGCATTTACAAAATTTAATTTTAATGTAAGCAATAATCCTAACAAACATATTGATAATATTTTTTCCTTCATTTTTAAAATTTTACTCCTTTCATAATTCAAATATAAAGTAATAGTCAAAAAAAAACTAGTGAATAAATGGCACACTAATTTTTTTCAAAATGTTTTAAATATTTATCATAAAATTTTTTATATATTTTTTCATCATTATTGCAATTTGATTTGCCACAGTTTACATGACCATCAACAACATCAAAATTCACTTTTGAATCAGAATAATTAAAAGATTTAGTATTTAAAAAATAATCTATATAAACATCACTATTATCTGTAATTGTTACTTTTTTAATTACTGTATCATAAAGTATTTGAAAGTTTTCATCATTATAACTACATATGCTTTCTTTACAATCGTAAATATTATCAGTTTTAGGTTCTGTTTCTGAATCTATAATATCTTTATCATCTTTAAAGAATAATTTATGATTACTGTAATTTTTATTAAAATTCAAATGAATTACCTCTTTAGTATCATTCGAGCTTATCTCCATAAAAATATTATCTATAATCTTTTTATAATTAGAAATATTAATTGATGAATTATATCCAGTAAAATCTATTATTATGTTTGTACTTGGACCGTCATATATTATATGTTTATCATTATTCTGATAGTAATAAATGGTAATATTATAAGATTTAAATTCATTATTATTTAAGCTCAAATAAGATTTTTCTCTTGTTAATACTAATAGTCCTTGATTTATTGAAAAATGCTCTGAACTTCCATAAAATGTAAAAATAGTAGTTTTATTGTAAGTTTCATAAAAATAATACAAAAGAAATATAAAAATAATAATAATCATTAATGCTATAACTCTTTTAAACATTTTTATTACATTGCTTTGCTTTACAAAATAGTCTATTAAATTACTATTTAATTCTAATTTATTGTATCTGTTATTTTTTTCTCCAGAAAGAAGTTCTTTTAATTCTATCTGAAATATTTCACATAACATTTGATAATACTTTATATCAGGGCACAATTTCCCATGTTCCCATTTACTCACAAGTGTTCTATCAACAAATAATTTTTCTGCAAGCTGTTCTTGAGTTAATTTTGATTTTTTTCTACAATTTTCAATAAATTTTCCAACTTTAACTTGATCCATATATATTACTCCTTTTTCAAATAATAATTCACACTTTTGCTAACAAGCAATATTATACTATAAAATTACTGTTAATAGTGTTCCAATTCACCGCATTATAAAATATCTATTTTTTTATTAAAAATTAAATATTAATTTAATAACAACTTACATAATTTTTGTAAATCATATTCTATAATTTCATTTTTAATAAAATAACAGGTAAAAGAAAAGACATGGATAATATAGTATTTAAAATAAATATAACAAATTTTAAAATAATAATAATTAAAAAATAACGCTGGTATTCAAATAGAATAATGGCGTTTTTCATAAAAAAAAGAAACCTCTCTTAGTAAGTTTCTAAATATATTAAACCATTTAAAAACGGTATATGACAATGGCAGGGACAGAAGGATTTGAACCCTCGCGAACGGTTTTGGAGACCGTCATACTACCACTATATTATGTCCCTAATTTTTCCTTTGCTCTTCCATTATAATACATAATATATGATTTTAGCAAGGAAAAATTGCTTTTTGCCTGTGGATAAGTCGTTAGTTATCCACAGGTTTCATTAAATTTATAAATTGTGAAGAAGGAATTACTATTTTAATTGGTCCACTTACCCAAGGTGCTACTTGATATGGAGGGAAAGTCAAATGTAAACCTTCTTTATCAAAATAATATAAAGAGAAGTTTTCTAATATTGGTTTAGTCCCTTCCTTTAACCAATTTTTATCTTCATTAGCACCTATTTTTACTAATTCTTCATAACTTAATTTAGAAAGTATTTCTAAGTAATTATCATCCTTAAAGAAATCTTTTAATTCTAGAATTTCTCCATTCTTATTATAAGTAAACTGTTTATTTATTAAGAAATAATGAACTCCACCAGTATAACTATAAATAAAATATTGTAAATAATAAATACCATTATATTCATATAATTCATAATCAGTATAAAAGTCATTTTTTATTTCATTATAGTTTTCATACTGTTTAAATTCTTCTAACTTTTCATCTAACCAATTTTTAATCTTTTTATTAACATTAGGAAAAGGTGTTTCATAAATATCTATTTTATAGGTATATTTATCAGTACTTTCTTTTACTTCATAAGCAAGAACAGGACTAGTTAAAATAAGAGATGATAGTATAAACGTAAATAATAATTTCATATAATCACCATTTATAGGATAACCAAAAAAGTAGAGATTATACTCTACTCTAGTTATAATATATTTTAACTAATTTTGATTAATTATTATCTTATCATTTTGATAATCAACTTCTAATTTAGCATTAGGTTTAACAGTATTTTCAATTAATTGTTTAGCAAGGACAGTTTCTAGTTCTCTACTTACTAGACGCTTTAATGGTCTTGCTCCGTAATACTCATCATAACCATTTTCAACAAAGTGATTTCTAGCGGCAGGTGTTAAAGTTATAGTTAGATTTAAGTCTTTTAGACGAGTTTCTATTTCTTTGATTAATTTATCTAAAATACTAGATAATACTTCTTTAGTTAATTTATTAAACATAATTACTTCATCAATACGGTTAATAAATTCTGGTTTAAAGTATTTATGTAATTCTTGTTCTACTTTTTCTGGTTCGTTATTTAAGATATATTCACTACCAACATTAGAAGTCATGATAATTATAGTATTTTTAAAGTCAACAGTACGACCATTAGAATCTGTCAATCTACCATCATCTAAGATTTGTAATAATAGGTTTAAGACATCTGGATGAGCTTTTTCGATTTCATCAAATAGTACAATACTATAAGGATTACGACGAACAGCCTCAGTTAATTGTCCACCTTCTTCATAGCCAACGTAACCAGGAGCGGCACCGACTAGACGTGATACTGAATATTTTTCCATGTATTCACTCATATCAATTCTAATCATATGTTTTTCATCATCAAATAGTTCATAAGCAAGAGCCTTAGCTACTTCGGTTTTACCAACACCAGTTGGTCCTAAGAAGATGAAGGAACCAATTGGACGATTAGGGTCTTTAATACCACTACGACTGCGAATAATAGCTTCACTTACTAATCTTAAAGCTTCTTTTTGTCCTTTAACTCTCTTACCTAAGTTTTCTTCTAAATGTAAAAGTTTTTCTTTTTCACTACTTACTAATTTAGCAATAGGAATATTGGTCCATTTGCTAATGACGTTTGCTATATCATCAGAAGTTACAACATCACTTAAAATACGCGATTTTTCTTGTGAATTTAATTCTTCTAATTCTTTTTCTAATCTTGGAATAGTACCATGACGAAGACGAGCAGCAGTTTCTAAATCATAACGATTCTCGGCAGCTTCTAAATCAAATTTAGCTTTAGAAATTTCTTGTTTTTTATTCTTAATATTTTCATTAAGACGTTTTTCTTTTTCCCAGGCACTTCTTAAATCTTGCTCTTGAAGTTTTAAGTCATATAATTCTTTGTCAATTTCATCTTTACGACGAAGAGATAATTCATCTTTTTCTTTCTTAATGGCTTCTCTTTCGATTTCAAGACGCATAATTTTTCTAGTAAGTTCATCTAAGTTAGTTGGAACACTATCCATTTGAACTCTAATAGTAGCGCAAGCTTCGTCTACTAAATCTAAGGCTTTATCTGGTAAATAACGATCTGTTATATAGCGGTTTGATAAAGTGGCTGCTGCTACTAAAGCTTTATCTTGAATAGTAACACCATGATGTATTTCAAATCTTTCTTTTAAACCTCTTAAGATAGTTATAGTATCTTCAAGTGTTGGTTCATGAACAATTATCTTTTGGAAACGACGTTCTAGGGCACCATCTTTTTCAATATATTTGCGATATTCATTTAAGGTAGTGGCACCGATAACATGAATTTCACCACGTGCAAGCATTGGTTTTAAGATATTGCCAGTATCCATAGCCCCTTCGATAGCACCCGTACCTACAATCATGTGGATTTCATCAATAAACATGATGATGTTACCTTCACTCTTTTTAATTTCATCTAAAACTTTCTTTAATCTTTCTTCAAATTCACCACGGTATTTAGCACCAGCAATTAAAGAAGCCATGTTAAGTTCCCAAATGGTTTTATCTTTTAAGGTACTTGGAACATCACCTTTAACAATTCTTTGAGCTAATCCTTCAACTATAGCAGTTTTACCAACACCTGGTTCACCGATTAAGACAGGATTATTCTTAGTTTTACGTGATAAGACTTTAGTAATGCTTCTAATTTCTTCATCACGTCCAATTACTGGGTCAATTTTTCTTTTCTTGACCTCTTCATTTATATTACGACCGTATTTCTCTAATACGTTTTCATTTTCTTCTGGATTATTATTAAACATATATATTTCCCCTTTCGAGTATTAATTATACTCATTTTTTAGCACTTGTCAAGTGTGAGTGCTAATTATTTTATAAAAGAAAATAACACATAGTGTTAATATGAAACTAATTATATCTAGTCAAAATATTATTTAGAATTTTCTTTTGCTTTTTTATATTCTTCAATATACTTTTTTAATATGTAATAAATTTCACCATTTATACTTCTTTCTTCTTCTAAAACTATCTTTTTTAAATCATTATATAAATCTATTGCCATTCGCAATGTCATATTCACAGTATCACTCCCATACCAAAATTATAGCATTACGGTATTGACCCAGTAGTTTCCTGATGGCATCATTATGGTATATTAATTTTTACTATTACAATTTTTATTTTAACTATACTTATAAGAATTAGTTATTCTCTGTGGCAGACAATAAATACCCAAGATAGTATTAATGTTGCAACGACAAAATGTTTTAATGTCGAAATTACTAGTCAAAAGAACAGTATTTCTTTAGAAAATGCTTATCCTATTAGTAATGTAAGTGGTAAAAAATTAAGTGATTATGATGCAACTATGGAAGATTTAGATAATGAAATTAAAAGTATAGTTACTTATTTAGACACAAAAAGAAGTCCTTTTCGACTTCTTTTTATTTTACTATCTCAGCCTTAACTACTTCATTACGATTACATTTTACTGTAAAAGAATTATTACATTCTGGACATTTAACCGTATGCGTACCCTTTTTTAAAGGTAGTTTTAATACTTGATGACACTTTGGACATCTTTTATATAAGGCTTTATTATAGTTTTTAATTATATCTATATATAATTTAAATTTCTTTTTAGGATAACCTATTATCTTAACATAGATACTATTTTCTTTTCTTCTTTGTTTAACATTTTTAGATACTATTCTAAATATTAGAATAGCTATACTAAGTACTAAGGCTAAACTTAAGTAAATATTATTAATAAAGATATCCATTATACTTAAGATAATAATTATTATTAAATTGAAATTAAATAATTCATCAAAGCCATTTCTTCCAGGCATACTGCGGTTTATTAAATCTTTATAAGACACAAAGACCTCCTTTACTTAGCTAAATATTCACAAATTAAATTACTTATTTCGGTTGGATTTTCAATACTTAAGCCTTCGATTAATCTAGCCTCTGCATATAAAATCTTAGTATAGTTCTTTAACTCTTCTTTATCATTTGTATATAAGTCTTTAATCTTCTTAGCAATTTCATGATTTTCATTGATTTCTAAGACTTTGTTAGCAGTTACTCCATTATCAAATGGCATATTCTTCATAGTCTTTTCCATTTCAACGGAAATATTGCCTTCACTAGATAAGCATACTGGATGATTCTTTAATTTGTTAGTAAATTTAATGGCTTTAACATCTGGTATAGCTTCTTGCATGAATGTAAACATATCTTTAGCTTCAATATTCTTTTCTTCTAATTCTTTCTTTTCTTCTTCTGTTTCTAAATTAGCATTTTCACTGCATACATTTTTAAATTCTTTTTCTTCATAACTTCTTAAAGTCATAAGAGCAAATTCATCAACATATTCAGTGCAGTATAGAATTTCATAACCTTTTTCCTTAGCGGCTTCAACTTGTGGTAATAAGTCAATCTTATCAACAGTTTCACCACAGGCATAGAATATATCTTTTTGATCATCTTTCATACGGCTAACATATTCTTTTAAAGTTGTATATTTTTTATCGTTAGAAGAGATAAACATTACTAAATCTTTTACTTTATCTTTATCTATACCATAATTATTATATACAGCATACTTTATTTGCATGCCAAAGGCCGTATAGAATTTTTCATATTTAGCACGGTCTTCATCACGCATAGTTTCTAATTCTTTTTTAATCTTACTTTCAATAGAATTAGCAATAGTCTTTAAGATTCGATTTTGTTGTAAGGTTTCTCTTGAAATATTTAATGATAAGTCTGGAGAATCAACAACACCTTTAACAAAGCTAAAGTAATCTGGTAATAAATCAGAACATTTATCAGTAATTAAAACGCCGTTTGAATATAGTTGTAAACCTTTTTCATATTCTTTAGTATAGTAATCAAATGGAGCATGAGAAGGAATATAAACTAGAGAAGTATATTCAATAGTACCTTCAGCTTTAGTATGAATGTGAGCGATTGGTTCTTCATAATCAAAGAATTTATCACTATAGAAAGTATTATATTCTTCATCTGTTATTTTAGATTTATCTTTCTTCCAAATAGGAATTAAAGAGTTTAAAGTTTCTAACTCAGTATGTTCTTCATATTCATCTGGGTCTTTTTCATCTTTTTTAGGTTTTAGATGTTTATGTGTTTCATACATAGTAATTGGATAAGTTATATAATCACTATATTTCTTAATTAAAGTAGAAATTTCATATTCTTCTAAATATTTAGAATACTTTTCATCTTCAATATCATCTTTTATGTATAGAATGATATCAGTACCATAATCTTCTTTAGTAGTTGGTTCTATTTCATAACCGTCAATACCACTTGATGTCCATTTATTAGCTTTATCAGTACCATATTTTTTAGATATAACTTCTACTTTACTGGCTACCATAAAGGCAGAGTAGAAACCTACACCAAATTTACCAATGATATCAATATTTTCTTTATGTTCATTATTTTCTTTAAAATCACTAGAACCACTCTTAGCAATCGTACCTAAGTTATTTTCTAGTTCTTCTTCAGTCATACCAATACCATTATCGCTGATAGTTAAGGTTTTATTTTCTTTATCAGGGGTAATATGGATATTAAATTTAGATGTATCAACTTTGATATCTTTATCAGTTAATGACATATAATGTAGTTTATCAATAGCATCACTAGCATTAGATATAATTTCTCTTAAAAATATTTCTTTGTTTGTATAAATGGAATTAATCATTAAATCCATTAGTTTTTTAGATTCAGCTTTAAAAGCTTTTTTCTTCATATATATTATCTCCTTTTATATAAATATATTATTTAATGTTATCTTTTTTATTTTAGCAGTCATATTTCTTGAATGCTAAATAAAGTATAATGCTTTTTTTAGCACTTGTCAATTAGAGAGTGCTAAGTTTTTGATGAAAATTGGGCGAAGAAATTATGATGTATATGTGATACCGCATAAGATATAGTAGAAATAAAATAACGAGGTGAAAATATGAGTGATACATTTTTTCTATCTATCCTAAATGGATATGATACTCTTTTTAAAGCTTTATTAATTTTTATTGTTTTGGATTACTTAACTGGTGTAATGAGAGCTTTTTATACTGGTAAGTTAAGTAGTAAAGTGGGAGCTAAAGGAATTATTAAGAAGATTGGTTATATTATTTTAGTGGTAGTGGTAGAAATATTAGATATTTTACTTAAAGATAATGGTTATTTAAGGAATATTGTTATTTATATGTTTATTGCTAACGAAGGAATAAGTATCTTAGAAAATTGGAGTGCTATGGGTATTAAGTTGCCGACAATAATTAAGGATAAATTTGATAATATGAAGGGAGGTGATGAAAATGAGCAAAATAAGTAATTTAATCTTTCATAATAAAAGACATTATATAACGCAAAAATTTAGTAATAAACATAAAGCAGTAGATTATGGAACTTATCGTAAAAAAATAAAACAGTATGCTATTGAGGAGGGAATTATAACTTACACAGGTTTAATTAGTGGTGGTAAGGCAGTTAAAATTAAATATCCAAGAATAAATAAAGAATTTATGCACTTACATTTAGATAAAATTTTAGTAAAAAGGGGGCAAATGGTTAACAAGAATACTGCTGTTGGCACAACTGGTATGACAGGTATCGCAACAGGTATTCACTTACACTTAAGAATAAAAGATTTAAAAACAAATAAAATACTTGATCCTGAAGAATACTCATTAATTTATGAAGAGGATAATCATATTTATTATATTGTTAAAAGAAAAGATAATTTAACTAAGATTGCTAAGAAATATAAAATGACATGGCAAGAACTTTATCGCAAAAATAAAGAGATTATAGGTTCTAACCCAAATCTCATTCGTGTTGGTCAAAAGTTATTAATTAAATAATCATCGTTACTTTTTATATAGGTCTCTTATCTTTTATTTTTAGTTTCCTTTTTTTCTTGTTTCTTAAATAATTTTAAAGATTTCTTTTCTCTTGCTGATACTTGCTTTTTATATTTTTCTAGATGTTCTTTAAGAGAAATATTTTGATTAAATGGTAAGATAAATGAATATTTCTCTTTTGCTTTTTCTTGATGTTCACGGATAGATACTTTTAGTTCTTCTAATTTAACTGGAATATTATTTTCTTTGGCATACTTCTTAATCTTGTGGTATAGCTTAGTTGAATATACGTAGTCAATAACAATAATTCCAAAGAAGACACCGAGTACAAATGAAAATGCAAGGTTATTAGAAAACCATTTTAAACCATTAAGAATAGGTTGTGCCAAGAAAAAGTAATATAAAGCAGCAATGCCTGTCCAGATAGCCGAGAACAACGGACAAATTATTCCTTTGTAGTTTCCCCATTCATTGGAATAATCCCATAGTTTAGGTCCCTTACCGTCAACAAATGATAAACCACCAATAAGTTCAATAAGTGTCATGGTAGCACCCATAAGTAAAATAACAATAATAGGATGAACATTTAGATTATGAAACATTAAATAGATAGCTGTTAAGGCTGCTAGTCCAAAGCCATAAATTGGTAAGTATGGACCAACTAGAAAGCCTGGATTTACCCATTTTCCAGAAACAGCTCGTCTAAAAAATAGTTCCATAATCCAACCGCAAGTACAACCAATATAGAAGATAAACATAAATGTTAAAAATAAATTCATATAAAACACTCCTTTAACTTTCTAAAGTAGAACTGCTAGTTCTTCTTTTTTCTTACCTTGATTTTAGCATAGAAAGTTAAAAAAAGATAGCAATTAATAATAAATGATATTCATAATCAGTTTTAAAATTAATGACGTACTTTTAACATATTGCATATAATTTTATAGGTGATTTTTTATGTTAATTAATTATACGACGAAAGAACTAGATTTACTGGCTAGAATTATGCGGGCTGAGGCTTTAGCGGAAGGTAATCTTGGGATGCTGATGGTTGGTAATGTTGTTGTTAATAGGGCAATTGCTAAGTGTCTAACTTTTAAAGATATTCGAACTATTACTGATGCTATTTATCAAAAAAATCAGTTTAGTGGGACAAAATCTAGTTTGTTTCAAGGAAGTGCGACTACTAAAGAGAAGGATTTAGCCAAAAGAGTTTTAAGGGGAGAATATTTCTATCCGGCAACGCATGCTTTATGGTTTTATGCTCCGAAAACTGGTGATTCTTGCAAAAATAAATGGTATGATCAGGCTCTAGCAGGTAGATATAAGAATCATTGCTTCTATAATCCAGATTCTGGAGTATGTGTAGAATTATATTAGTTTTTATTATTATCTAAATAAATATTACTTAAAGTTACATTATTAATATCATCAATATTAAATGAAGAATTGTTTATAAGTTTATTATAACCAGTCTTCATTATTTTTTCAGTTAAACCAAAAACTTGGGCATAAGAAAGGTAATAATCCCATAATACTATCTCTTCTGGTTCTTTCCCTGCAAAAGCTCCAAAATCATCTAAGAAGTTTGCAAATGATTTTAGCTTATAGTACTCTTCTAAACCTTTATCTGTTCTTTTTAAATTATTACTCATTTCATCATTATAAGAATTAATACCTGCATTAATAACTTCTTGAATAGAATAAATAATAAAACCTAAGGCACCGTAGGCAAGTTGAGCCATAAAACTAAGCATTATAAAGCATACTATTCCAGAAAAGATGGCTGATATTATACTATAGGGGTTATCTACTTCGATAGTGGCTATAGTCATTAAGATACTAATTAATAGAACTATTATATTTTTTATAATATTACCGACAGTCCCAAATTTTTCCAAAAAATTAAAATTATTCTTTTTTTCTTGAGAATCAGTATATAAATCTAATTTTTTTCCATCTTCTAAGCATAATCTATACCATTCATTGTAGTTAATATCTTTAACTTTATTCTGAAAAATATATTGCATTATATACTTTTCATTTTCTAAAAGCTGATTATTTTGATTATTTAATACCTGGATAAAATATTTATTTCCTAATTTAAATAGTTTTAAATATTTTTTAGCACATAAATCAAGGATAACAGCGACGATGTCTTTTTCATTTTCGATTTTAGAATCTATTAGTAAGGTATTAATGCCAATCCCAAAATGATTTGGTAACTCTCGATAATAGAGATATTTATTCTGTTTTTCGATTTTTTTATTAATTCTTTTCATGTTAATTTTAGCTATAATTTGGCCAAACAGAAAACTTATATTAACAAAAACTAGAGTTACTACTATAACACCAAGAATAATGGTATAAAGTCTATGAAGGCTAGGATCTGATGAGGTATCTAATGATTTACAATATTTTATGTACAAACAAATAATTACAGCATTAAATATTAAAACTGTAATTAAGTTTGCTAAAATACTTTTAGCATATTTATTATATTTGGTTTCATGTTTTGCCATTTTACTCACCCTAACCTATTGTTAGTTTAATTATAACAAATTTTAGAATGTTTTTATTAATTATTATTAGGAATTATTAATTCTTGACCAATAGATAGATTTGATGTTTTTAAATTGTTACGATTAATTAATTCACTTACCGTAGTATTATATTTTCTGGCTATGGAATATAGAGTATCGCCACTTTTTACTGTGTATGTTTGTTCAGTTACATTCTGTGTGGAAGTAGGAATTTTTAGAGTATGACCGATAGAAAGGGTGTTAGAAGTTAGATTATTTATGGTAGTTATAGCATTTACGGTTGTGTCATATTTTTTAGCGATAGAATACAAAGTATCACCTGATTTAACTGTATAAGTAGTAACATTAGTATTTTCTTTAGGCATTTTCTTAATTAATAAAGACTGGCCGATTGATAGATTGTTAGAGGTTAAATTATTTAAATCTTTAAGTTCTTGAACAGTTAAATTATTCGAAGATGCTATGGAATATAAGGTATCCCCTTTCTTAACAGTATAATATTCATTTGGTTGGTCTACCTTGGTAGCACTGATTTTTAATTTTTGACCGATTTGGAGAAGATTAGAAGAAAGGTTATTTAGAGATTTTAAGTTAGCAACAGTCGTATTAAATTTGTTAGCAATACTCCATAAGGAATCACCAGATACATTTTTTATGTGACATTTTTAAATGTAAATATAATATCTATCGTTTTATCTTGATAGATATAGATTTTTTTAACTAAATTAATTATTAATTCTCTAGTCGGATTATCTATACTCAAGAACTCATTGATATATTTTTCTAATATTTTATTATCAATTTTATTTGAATTTGTTTGTTCATTTTTAAGATTATCAATATTTGTTTTATTATTTTCTATTTCTTTTTTTATACTTTCACTAACTCTTATATATTGTTCTTCATCAATAATACCTATTAACATATCCATATAGGTTTTATCTAAATTTGTTATTAATTTATTATTAGTAATTTCTAAACTTTCAATTTGTTTTTTTATCTTCAAAGTATTATCTTCAAACTCTAAATTTCCTATAGAATTTTTAATTTTATTTTTATCTAAATATCTTTTACAAACTTCTTTAATGTTTTCTAAAATTATACTTTCTAATACTTCATAATTATTCGTATGAGTTGTACAAACATGATATTTTGAATATGTTCTATAATAGTCACAAGTTGTATAACTTCTACCAGTTTTATTTTGATATCTAATAGTTATACGATGTTTACAATCTCCACAATATAAAAGTCCATCTAATAAATAGAATCTTTTTTTCTCTGGTCTTTTAACATTTTTTTGAAGTAATGATTGTACATAATTAAATATCTCTCTATCAATTATTGCTTCATGTGTATTTTCAACTACAATATAATCATTAGGATTATTTTTTACTGTCTTTTTAAGTTTATAATTAATCTTTTTAGTTTTTCCTTGCACTGCATCACCTACATAAATTCTATTAGTTAAAATTGCTTTAATAGTTGTATCAACCCATACTCCATATTCTTGTGAAATACAATTTGTGTTTATGCATTTAGTATTCCAAACATAGTTATAATAAGATGCCGGAGTTTTAATTTTTCTTTTTGTTAATTCTTGTGCAATAAAATGATATGTATTTCCTTTAAGTGCTAAATCAAAAATCAGTTTAACAACACTTGCCTGTTCTTCATTTATAATTAAATGATTTTTATTATTTGGATCTTTTTTATATCCAAAAGGGCATCTACCAGACACATATAATCCATCTTTCATCCTTGAGTGTAAACTACTTTTAATCTTTTTAGAAATATCTTTAGCATACATATCATTCATAATTGCTTTAAATGGTGCAATATCATTATTTGTATTATCAATAAAAGTATCTATTCCATCGTTAATTGCAATATATCTAATATTATTATTTGGAAAGTATTTTTCAATTAGTTCACCAGTACCAATATAATCTCTGCCTAACCTAGACATATCTTTAGTAATAATCATATTGATTTTTCCTAACTCAATATCTTTAATCATTTTCTTGAATGATGGTCTATCAAAATTAGTACCAGTATAACCATCATCTACATATTCTTCAATAATATTATAATTGTTTTCTTTAACATATTGATTAAGCAAACTTCTTTGACTAACAATACTATCAGATTCTAAATTACCATCATCTCTTGATAATCTTATATATATTCCTACTTTAAAACTATTATTCACGTGCCTAATTACTACTCCCTTCTATATGAGAATAATGAATAGACTCTAATGGTAGCTCTCTTTTCAATATATTGCAAGTCATGTTTACTTTCTTTTGTAGTTCAATTTTTAATACTTCAGTAATTATTTCATTTAAAGATTTTCCAGTATCTTTAAACTTTAAATTAACCTTGTATTTAACCATAAAGTTTAATACCTCCAATTAATTCTATGGTTAAAATTTTTGTTTTATTAATATCATTTAGTATGTTTACAACATACCTAATAATATTACTTACTGTCGTATTCCTCCATTAATTTATATATTTTCATAATCATCACCTAACCCTTCCATATTTAGTAAAATATTTTATTTGTTTATTCTAGTATTTAACATCTCTACATATTCTATTTCTAATAATTCCACCATTATTTTAGTTATAGAGATATTATAAAATTTTGAAAGTAATTTTATTCGTTCGAATAATTCTTCCGGTAAATAAAAATTAAATCTTCTCATATACATCATCTCCTTTGCATGATGAATAGTAGCTTCATTAATTAAAAGAGTCAAGTCATAATTTTTGCAATAATTTATGTAATCATCCTAGTTTCTATTATTTTGTACTAATTCTACAAAAGCAGGATAAGATGTTTGCACAACAACACCAATTAATCCCTTATTTTATAAAGAATTGGTATGTGCAAATTCTATTTTGCACTTGCAAAATTCATCCTACTTCGTAGGTTGATATAAAGGATGAAATAAAAGGTTTATATTGTTATTTCAATAATTTAAGAAACAAAAAATCATCCTAATCTCTAACTTTCATTAGATTTTGTAGGATGATTTTACTTTTTACAAATTTTCTAATATACCATTTTCTAAATCTTCAAGTGTGTATAAATGTTCAATTTCATCATAAGCATCTTCTAAATTTGTTCTAGATGGTAACCAACCTCTTCCATCAGTTATCCAAACAAAGTCTACATTTTCTATTGCTTTTATTTTATTGTTTAATTCAATATAACTTTTTGCAGTTTCATTTGGTTTTGATCCTTGCTTTCCATAATAATTAACTTCCATAACAATTACTTTTTCATCGTTTTTACTTTTATAAACAAAGTCAAATTTTTTAGTTGCTTTACCTATTGAACACAAATTAGTTCCATATTTCTTATCTATGTCTGCACTTTTCATTTGACGATTATATTCAACATTTAAAAGTTTAATATATTCTTCCACTATTGCTTCCATTATTTGCCCAGATCTAGATTTTCTAGCATTTGTATCCATACCGACCTCTATTCCTATTGCATAATCAACTAAACTTTTTATCTTCTTATTCTTTAATAATCCTAATAAGCCACTCTTTTTTAGGAATTCAGCATAATCTTCAATAGGATGATTCAATTGAATAAAATCATAGCATATATATTGCTCATCTATAATATTAAAATTTCTATTTTTTATATTATCAAGCATTGTCATTGTTGGAACATTTATAATATTAAATCTGGTTTCATGTGTTGCTAAAAGAATTGGAATTGATTTCATTATTTCTGGATATTCAGATATCAAATCAATGAATTCTTCTTCAATATTTTCTTTGCCAATTAAACTATTTAATAAATTTAAATGTCTTTCATAATCTTTTATATTCAAATAGACCTTAGGATAATCAACAAAGAAATCAGTTGGAGTAATACTCTTCTTTAGACTTTTTATTACATCGTTAAATTCACGTTTCATTCTATATCACTTTCCTTTCTTCTTATTGTTAAATCTAAAAATTCTTTTTCTTTTTCAATACCTATATATTTTCTATTTAATCTATTAGCAACAATTCCAGTTGTACCACTTCCATTAAAAGGATCTAAAATTAAATCATTTTCATCAGTTGATGCTAATATTATTTTTTCTAATATTTCTATAGGTTTTTGGGTAGGATGTTTACCACATTTTTTCTCACTAGGTTTAGTTAAAGATGACTCCCAAACATCTTTCATTTGTTTTCCACCATTTAATTCTCTCATCAAAGAATAATTAAACTTGTGTTTTGCATTTTTTATATCTTTTTTTGCCCATAAAATAGTTTCAGTAGAATGAACAAAAAATCTGCAACTAATATTTGGTGGTGGATTTAATTTTTTCCAAGTTATATTATTTATTATTTTAAATCCTTCTTGTTCTAATGCCATACCTATAGAATAAATATTATGCATTGTTCCACTTATCCAAATAGTACCATTATCTTTTAATACTTGATAACATAGTTTAATCCATTTTCTATTAAATTTATGTTTTTCTTCTATACTGATGGATTTATCCCAATCACCTTTATTAACAGATACTATTTTTCCACCACTACAAGAAATACCAGCACTAGATAAAAAATAAGGAGGGTCAGCAAATATCATATCAATACTTTTAGGTTCAATGCCTTTTAGTATTTTAAATGAATCGCCTTGTATAAGTTTAAAATCTTGTTCTTCATAATAATACTTCTTATTCATACACTATCCTCCTATATATATTATACACTATTTATTACTCAAATCCTTTTTTATTTTCGTAATTTGTAATAATTACTTCTTCAACTTTACCTCTTTTCTTTCCATTTGCATTTATATTTCTTTTTGCTTCAATTACATGAATATTAAAATCTTTGTATAACTCATTTATTAAAGTTGTATTGTGATTAGAAAGCATAACATAGCATCCTTTATCAGATAATTCTTTAAATACTTTGGCAAGTCTCTTTTGTTCTTCTTTTCCAAAACCATCTTCAGTATAACTATTAAATGTTGATGTATCTGAATCATAAGGCGGATCAAAATAAATAAAATCTCCTTTGTTTGCATCCTTTACTGCTTCCTCAAAATCAACTGATAATAACTTAATGTCATTATAATTTAAATAACCACATATAATACCTAAATTTTGTCCTTCATAAGTATTCACCTTAGTTTTCTTGCCAAATGGTACATTAAACTCATTTTTACTATTAACTCTATATAAACCATTAAAACACGCTTTATTTAGGTAAATAGTTCTTGCTGCTCTTTTATAATCTACTAACTTATTAAATTTCTTTTTATCTCTATCAATATTTCTAATTTTATAATAATATTCTTCTGAATGTTCAGTTTCATGATGATTTAATTCTCTACACATTAAATCAAATTTTTTACTATCCTTAATACACTCATATACATTCATAAGTTCTTTATTATAATCGTTAATAACTGCCTTTTTGGGTGAAAGTTCAAAAAGTAATGCTCCACCACCTATAAATGGTTCATAATAAGTATTAAACTCATCTGGAACATATTGTTTTAACTTACCTATTATTTGTCTTTTTCCACCTGCCCATTTTACAAATGGTCTTCCTTTAATCATTTTCTACCACTTCCTTAACAATTGAATATTCTTTTCCTAATAAATTAGGAAAAGTAGCATAATTTTTCAGTTCTTGATACTTGCTTTTTTTCATTTGTTGTGCCATTTCTTCATCATAAGTATAGATATTAGTTGTATTTTGAGTTACTATATCTAAATCTTTATTATTTAAAATTTCATCTTTTGCCATCTTTGAAACAAAAAAATCTTCACTATAATTAAAAATCATATAAGAAATAAGTTGTAATTTGTTTTCTTTTTTAAGTTTTTTAAACTGATTAATAAAATTTTTATATTTTTTATTATCTTTACTAACAAACACTATAACTACTGTTTCTTTCTGTAAAGGGAAAACACATATATTGATATTTTCTATAATATAATTTTGACTTCTATTATAAATATCATTAATGACATTACCTTTAAGATCTCCTACTAAAGCCATATGTCCTTGAAATGCTATTGGAGTAACATAATTTAATTTTTCCCAAAAAATAAGTTCAAAACTAGAAGATGAAGTTTTTGATAAAATTTTCAAATCTTTCTCTAACTCATTTTTAATTTCATTTAAATCCAAATAACTAACTCTTTGAGTTTCCATTATTTGAAATCTCATAAAATCATCTGGATTCATCAATAACAAGTTTTTATATAATGCTAATTCATTCAATCTTTTATCATACATTCTTAAAGTGTTTTTTAAATCAATTTGTGTCATTAACTTTTTTCTAGGGTAAGATAATAATTGTTCTAATGATTCATAATTTTTAAATAAATTATTATCACATTCATTACAAATTCTTTTAAAAACCCCACTATTATTTAATCCTTTTTTACTATCGATTAAAGGCATTTTAAAATAATTATTTGATGTTAAAATATATCCATCTTTACTTATATTTTTTAATATAAATCTAGGAAGCGAATGTGAATTACAAAAACTTGTTACTTTTTTTTCACAACATAAACAACAATCCAATTTAGAATCATCATGAGATTTTTTCAAAATTGTATTCATTTGTTTTTTTAAATCCAGTTCATCCATATTGCACCTCCCTGATATAATTTTAATTCTATTTTATATTATACCATGCAAAAAGACATTTTTCTTCAAAATGCCTTAAATTTCCTTATTATTTTTTATATTTCTACTCATTATTCCCCATAAAAATTGTATCACCTTTTTCCACTGTGTAATACTCATCAGTTTTAGAAGTATAAGGTACACCTGCATAGGAAGCGACAGCTTTTACAACAGCTTCGGCTAGTTCTTCATAGTTATTTTTTAGTTGAGATACATCATCGCCAGTTGAATCCAGAAAACCATATTCAACTAGTAAAGCCTCGGTATTTGGAGTTTCTCTTATTATATAATAATAGTCCTTAGCAGAATTACTAGGTAGACGACGCTGGTAATATTTGCGAACATTTTGACCAGTATTTTCTATTTCTTGGGTTATTTTACGAGCTAAGGTATCATTATTTCGCAAGGCATAAACTATTTCAAACCCATCACCACCACCGAAGTCGTGGAATGTAGTTAATTTATTTCTTTTGTTAAATTATCAATTAATTCAAAAGAATACTTATAAAATTTATTAAATTCGCTTATTATATAATTCATAGATATTATATATGGAATCGCATTGTTGTCAAAATTATTATATTTTGAATATAAAGAGACAAAACAGTTTTCATCTCTTCCTATTATTGACAAATCAGAATTAGCATATGAATGTTTATATGAATTCGACAAATCATCCAGTTTTTGAAATAAATCTAAAAAATTATCAAAATCATTAAAATCTAGTTTTTTTTTTGATAAATATGCTCCTATAGATGATATATACACCTTATTATCCTTTATGAAACCTTTTATTATAGATATAGTAGCAATAGTTTCATCTATAAAATGCTTTAAATCAAACACTATATATTCATGAAGTTTATTTAATCGTTTATAATTATAAGTATTGTATATTTGCACATTAAGATTTTCTACATTTTTTATTTTACTCCAAATTTCGTTTGATTCTATTATATTTTGATTAACTACATCCAAGTCTGTTATTAGTTTCATAAATTTTAATTGTTCATTAACATAAGGATCTTTATATCCATTAAATTTTGGAATTAGCATAATATTAAAATTTTCTATAATTTCTTTACCATTATCGATTAGTAAATACTTTTTTCTATATTCTTTACATTTGTCCAAATTTGTTTTGTAATCTTTAATTACTTGTTCTAATTTTGTCTCCATATTGTTCTCCTTATTTGTAATTGTATAAACTTTTATCTTATTTTGATTTTATTTTTATTAATTCTAGTTATTGTAAAAACAAGGTTAATATCATTATAATCATTTTTATTGAAAGTTTAGATTCAGCAACATCTTCATTAGTATTATTAAATTATCACACATTTATATTATACTATGTTTATAGTGTATTTTTTAATTATTAACATTAATAAAATTATATATTATTTCTACATTTTTATCTTTATCAACAATTATTTTATCTACTAGTATAAATAATAATTCTCTAGTCGGTTTTTTCATATTAATTAATTCTTTGATTTTTTGTTTTATTTCTTCATCATTATATTTTTTAGGAACTTCATTAATGAAATTTTCTAATTCTTTTATTCTAGAGTTATATGTTCTTATTAGATTTTCTGTTTTAGAGGATAGTCTTGTATAAGTATCAACTGAGATTATCCCAATATATTTGTCTTCATATAATGCATCTATTTTTAGTTGTAGTTCTTTGATATTATTTTCTAGTTTTTGTTTTTCTATAATCAAATTTTCCTTGTTATCCTTCTCACTTTTCACATTAGATACTAAACTATCAATATCAACTTTTTCTATATACTTTTTACAAGTTTTTTTAATTTGATTTAAAACCGCCTTTTCAAAACTATTATATTCTGAAAAGTGTGGTTCGCATAATCTTTGTCTTGGACTTCTAGAATATTTGTTGCAATTTATAGACCAGTAATTGCGTTTTTTTCTATAATTAACCGTTAGCTTATTACCACACTCTTTGCAATAAAGTAAGCCCTCTAATAACCTCTGTGGACGGTTTAATTTTACTGTTCTAGTTCTGTTAGCACTTGTTTGGATTTGATTAAACACTACTCTATCTACTAATGGTTCGTGAGTATTTTCTACAATTATCCAATACTCACTTGAAAGACATATTCTCTTTTGTGATTTATAGTTTAATTTTGTCTGAACATTTTGAATCATATCACCAGTATACATTCTATTCTTTAATATTTTATTAATCGTACTACAAGTCCAAATATATCCATTTATTTGTCTTTTTGATTTTTTTATTTGTTTATATGCACTTGGTGTTGGAATATTCTCATTATTTAATCTTTCAATTATATCTGATATTTTATCTCCTCTTGATACTTCATTAAATATTCTTTTTACTATCCATGCTGTATCTGGGTTTGGTATTAAATGTCCTTTATCAAGTGGATCTCTCATATACCCAAAACTTGGTTTACTACCTATAAACTTACCTTTTACTTTTTTATCTCTTAATATTGATTTTATTTTCTTTGATGTATCTTTGCTAGTCATATCATTAAATAAAGCTTTAAAAGGTGCTATATCATTATTTGCAGAATCTAGAAAAGTATCTACATTATCTAGTATAGAAATATATCTAACTTTCTTTAATGGAAAGTATTGTTCTATATAATAACCACACTTAATATAATCTCTACCTAATCTTGATAAGTCTTTAGTTATAACACAATTTATTTTTCCACTTTCTATGTCTTCAAGTAATCTTTTAAATGCTGGTCTATCAAAGTTAGTACCTGAATATCCATCATCAACATACTCATCAGTTAAAACGAATCCATTATCCCTTAAATAATTCATAATCAAACTTCTTTGATTTAGTACACTCTCACTTTCAGACTCTCTTTTATGTGCTTTATCCTCATCCTCTTGCGATAACCTTATGTATATTCCTACATTATAAAATGATGGTGGTTTTACTGTGCTATACATTGTTCTCCTTTCTTTTGCATAGCATCTTGTTTGCCGATTCCATTATAAGTCTCTTACCATCATTTGTGTCATTTATTTTATTATTTTCATCTTTATATTTAAGTATTAAACATACATATTCTTGTAATAAAGTTGATATATCTTTACCACCATTTTTAAAAGTTTCAGTTATTATCATACCAACCTACCCCCTTTTGGTTTCATACTTAAATATATTCCTAAAACTTAAATTTATATTACTTTTACATCTTATAAATCACTCCTCCTTAATAAGATTTTTTATATAAAATTGGGTACATAACTTATGACTTTAATTTCCTAATTTTTAAATATTCCGCGTGTTTATTTTTAGCAGAATAAGAATGGCTGACAAACAACTTCCCAGTGGGGAGTTTAGCCCTATTTTAAAGGTATTGCAAAAGACTACTTTGTCATACATTAAAATAAATGTCATACTATTGGGTTAACTAAAAATAGCAAATTTTGCATATAAAATAGCAGTTAGACACACAAATGGTTATACAAATGACATACTTTTGGATTAACAAAATTGCTAATTATGAACCTCTTTTCACACATAAACCAACTTTTTCAGGTACTTTAATAATTTATTTTTTTATAATTTCTTGGTACATGCTTTTTGTTTGTATAATTTTAGATAACAATTCCTCCTTACAAAAAATACTATACTCATAAACTGAATATAGTATTTTAGCATCTAATAGTTCATATCCTAGAACTATTGCTATATTATAATAATAATATCGTAAATAAATTAGAAGTCAATGTCAAAAAAGAGAACATTATTATGTAAATCAAAATGACAATATAATGAAAATAATTTTTGTTTATTTAAGTATGTTTCTTAATTTTTTGTCATTTTATCTAAATATTTTGCAGGTATTTTATGTTTAAATTTCCATACAATTTCAACTGGTTTAGAACCATTATGTGATATATAATCAGCTTCCCCCAAATATATATATGGACTTGCTTGGCCATTTTCTTTTCTATTTATTCTTACAAATATACTTACTCTTCCATCAGAATTAATATACCTATTTAAAATATTACTACCATCAGCCACAGAATTTTGTGTTTGCCAATGAAACAACTCATCATTTATAGCATAATCTTCATAAGCAATTGTTTCTCCAAAGTGACTTGGTTCTTTATTAATTGTTACTAAGAAAATATCATGGTTATGTTCTTTTAAATACCATACCCCTTGCAACATTGGTCCTGCATATTTTTCACTAAATACGCCTAATCCAGAATACAATTGTGCTTGTGTATAAATTCCATAGACTTCAAGTGGACACTCAAAATTTAAATTGTTATTTATTGGCATTACTTCTAATGAATTATATAAATAATCACATATTTCATTTATTTCATAATTTAAACATTCTGAATTTTTAATAAAATTTAATGCTTCTATTATGTTATTGAATCCTTCTTTTTCTGGTATTTTATTAAACAAGGTATAATAAGTCATTCTGTCTAATAGTTCATTATGAACTAAATCATCATTATTTAATATTGATTTTATATAATTAATAAATTTTGGAGAATTAATTGTTAATAGATTTTTTAATCTTCCAACGATTGCATTTTCTGTAATATTTTTTTCTTTAAAATTTCTGATTCCCGCTTCTGTCAATAATCTATAAAAAGATACATCTTTTTTATAAATATCGTTAATATCCATTTTATAATGATGAACAAAATTATATAAACTTAATCTTTTGTGTGTTGTTTCTTCAAACTTTTGAATCATCTCAATTATAACTTGTCTACTGTTTATATTAGCTTTTATATTAGACAAGATATATTCTTCTGCTACCCTTTCTAGAGCAATTGAACATCCAACTGGCAATATTGGAAATCCATTAGAAATTGCTTCTTTAATACTAACATCTTTCATACCAATTAAGGCTTTAAATTTATCTGCATAATTGAAATGTTTATTACATTCTCCAATAAAATCCAAAACTATTAAATAATCTTTATCTTTATATTTTCTAAGTCCTCTTCCTAATTGTTGTAAAAATATAGTTAAAGAATCAGTTGGTCTTAATAATAATTCCATATTTATGCAAGGAATATCAACACCTTCATTATATAAATCAACAGTAAAAATAAATTTAACTTTTCCTGACTCAAGGTCCTTTATTGCAGTATTTCTTAAGTTACTATCCGAATTACCAGTCAAACATATAGATGGTATGTTATTTTCATTAAATTTGTCAGCCATATATTTAGCATGATTAATTGATGAACAAAATCCTAAGCCATGCACTTTTTCTAAATCATCAATATATTTAAATAAATTATTAATAATTGTATTAACTCTTATATTTGCACTATCCTCATTCTCAACGAATAATTCATCTAAATCACTATTATTATAACCAAATGAAGACCATCTTACATTACTCAAATCTGTTGGATCAGTAATTCCATAATATTGAAATGGAACTAATAATTTATTATTAATTGCTTCTGGCAATCTTATTTCTGCTGCAATAGTGTTACAAAAATATTCTGTTATATCTTTGCCATCCATTCTTTCTGGAGTTGCAGTTAATCCTAATAATATCTTTGGTTTAAAATAATTAAGAAAATTATCATAAGTTTTAGCTGCACCATGATGAATTTCGTCGGCGACAATATAATCATAATAATTGTCATCAACCTTCTTCATTATATTCTCAAGTCTCAATGGTGTTGTAAACAACCTGTTTATATTGTTTGGCTTATAATTGCCTACATATAATTCACCAAAGTTTGCATCTTTTAATATTTGTCTAAAAGTATCACAACTCTTTTTTAGAATTTCTTCCCTATGCACTACATACAAAAATTTAGCATTTGGATTTTTTTCTAAAAAGTTTTTAAAGTCAAATGCAGCAAGTACTGTTTTTCCCACTCCCGTAGCTGCTATAACTAAATTTCTATCTCTATGATATATTTCTCTTTCAACTTCTAACTTTTCTAATATTTGTTCTTGATAATCATAAGGTTTATATGTCATCAAATTTTGATAAAAATTTGAATTTTCAGTTTTGTATAATAATGCTTCCTTCAATTTTAATTTATCTTCAGCAGTATTATTTAATATTTTATATTCATATGAATTCCAGTATGTTTCAAATTCAGAAATAACGTTTTGAAAAATCAGCGGTGAATTTTTTTCTGTTAGTTTAACATTCCATTCGTCGCCGTATACTAGAGCAGATTTTGATAAATTTGATGAACCTATATAGAAAGTAGAAAAACCATTATTTCTTTTAAATATATATGCCTTAGCATGTAATCGTTGATTATTAGTTTCATATGAAATTTTTATTGAAGTATTAGGTAATTCTAATAATTTTTCTATAGCTTTATATTCTGTTGCTTTAGTATAGGTAGTCGATATAACTCTCAATTTTTTACCTTTTGTGGTAAATTCTTTTAAAACATCATAAATAGGCATTAAACCGGTCATTCTAATAAAAGAAACTAATAACATTACTTCATCTGCCGATGCTATTTCTTTTCTTAATTCTGATAATAATGATATTTCTTTAGAACTATTTGTAAATAAAGTTGGCTCCACTAATGAAGTAACTGGCCTGACAATATTTTTCCCGTCAAAAGAGTTATGATTTAATTTTCTAAAAGCATACTCTAAAACTTCTGCATCCATAGATAAATCTAATTCCTTATATTCATCAAAATCTAATTTTGTTCTTAATAAATTTAATATCTCATTACATATTTCAATTTCTTTTAATATTCTTTCACTATCTTCTAAATCAACATTATTTTCTTGAATACAATCCATTGCTTTTCTTGTTACTTCTTTTAAATATTCTGTAATTAAATTTTTTGCATTTTCTGGTGATTTTAAAATTGTACTAGTTTTATAAAAACATTCTGATTCATTTAATTTACTTTTTAACTCATTATTTAATAGTTGTTCATAAATACCATCTTTCATTACTTTATCTTCCTTACATACTCTGCTAATGGAATATCAGCAGGGGCTAAATCATAATCTAATAATTCTTCTTTATTTACCCATTTATATTCTGAATGATCATATAAATTGAAGTTTCCAGATACATAATCACATCTATATAATCTTAAATCAACAACTTTTGTTGGATACTCACATATATTATTGACCACAAATTTTCTAGCTTTAATTGTAAGTTCAAACTCTTCCTTTATTTCCCTTTCAATTGCATCAAATTCGTTTTCATCTTTTTCCACTTTACCGCCAAGAAATTCTCATTTTCCAAGTATATTAATATCTCCTGTAGAACGTTTTGCTAATAAAACTTTATTACCATTTTCAATTAATGCTGCTACAACTTTCATCATAAATACCACCTACTACATCAACCATATAAATACATCTAATTTAATGACTAAATTTCATTGCCTTAGAATTGCTCTTTTTCCAATTGACAGAATAATTTACTAATCAAATTTTACATTTTCTTGAGCAGTATTATATATATCAATTCTGTTTTTAATATCAACTTTATTTACTAACCATCCTCTTAATGAGCACTGATTTATAAATTCTGACATCCTATTAACTCCATTAATTTCTTTCAAAGTAATCACTACTCCAAATTTAATTCCTTCACCATCTCTCTTTTCAAGCCTATCCTTAGATTTAATGCTTAATCCCCAAAGTACATTATCATATTTCTGTTTTGGGCGAATATTATTTTTTAACACTTGAGTAATGTGCTTAACATTATCCCATTTTCTATAAAATTGCCTTGCCTCTTTTTCTTTTATCCCCAATTCATTACCTTCCGATTGAATATTTTGATTTATTGACTTTATATTTCCTTTATTATCAATTCGTCCAAAATATATATCTAATTCAGTGTTAGTATAATCAACTCCCTGATTTCTTGAACATCTTGGAAAATAACACAATGTTGCTTTGGCTATAAATGGATATTTATCCTTATATAATGGTACTGGTATATTATGTGTATATGTATCATATAGATTTGAAGTACCCTCTATATAAAACTTTATTTCATCATCATTAGAATTAATTATATCATTTATATGTACTGGAACTTTCCCAAAACCTATAAATTTAGAATTTTCGTCATTGACATAATTCCAATTTGTTGCCGAATCAATTATCAACGCTTTAGCTATTTCCCTTGTTAATCCCATAACATCAATTAAATATGACATTTTACGTGATATCCATGGTGCTGCATATGAAGTGCCAATGCCTTGTTTAACCCCAGTTCCTATGCATGTAATAAAAGCACCATCTTTATCTCCTCCATAATATGAAACATCAGGTTTATTAAAGAAAGAAAGAACATTTCCTTTTCTTGCATATGATGGTATTTTCCCTGAAAAACTTAAAGAGTTTACAACCAAAGCATTTATTGAATCTGCAGGTGACCCTATTTTCTTCTTTAAAGTATCATCATTATCATTTGTACCCGCTATTACAAATATGACATTTTTTTCGCATTGTATTCTATCAATTAGCGCAGCCTCCGGTGAGATAAAATTTGGATTAATTTCTAATTCTGAACCTAAAGATAAATTCCACACATGAATATCAGGATTTTCTTCAACAACCCTTTCAATATTTTTAATTATGGTTAAGGAACTGTTTTTTCCATGCACTGCTACTCCAAAATGTCTAACTTTAAAATTTCCACATCCATCTTCATATTGCGGATTAAATGAAGGCCCATCAACTATTATTGAAGTTACAGAAGTACCATGTTCATAATCTTTTGAAGACTTCGGTATGTTTTCATCAACTAAATCGTGATATTCAACCCACTTATTAAAATATACATTTTGATCAAATAACGTATCAATAACACCAATAACAGGTTCATTTTTTGGGTCTCTTATTGTTATAGTCGGACAATCTAATACTTCCGAAGTGCAATCATAGTAATTATACTGAGAAATATTTGTAGTTGACATTGAAACAAGATAAGAAACATTATTAGTAAAAATATTTAATGACTTTATATTTTTAAATTTTATAACATTATTATCAATTTTTGTATAATCATTTTTTGTAATGCCTATTTTATTCATTAAATTTTCAACTGGCATACCTACTTCATATAAATTAATTATAGTATCGAGAGTAAGATTTTTAGCATCATCTAATATTCCAAATTTTTCCACATTGCATGCATCAGTCACAATATTTATGAAAGTAGACTTTGACATGTTATTCTTTTCAATAATACTTTTATGGTCATTAATTGTCTTTAGTTTTTCGTTATCAATATAATTATCAAAGCATTTATTCATTATATAAATTGCAGTATTTAATTTTTCAATATTGTTTTTAATAGTGTCTAAACTCACAAAATGCGTAATAATATGTTTTTCACCATTCTCAGAAAATTTAGCACCTCTTATTGAATTATTTGATAATTCAGATCCTTTTGATAGCAAAGTTTTTATTCTTTTACTTTTTGGAACAATTCTATCGTAAAAAACGCTGACAAGTGCACCTTCCAATATTTTATCATCTCTCCATCTAATATATAATTGTTGCAAGTCCTCTTTTAATGATATTAATTTTTCAACGCTGGTTCCACGATTAGCTGAAAATGTTGATTGACCAGGAGTGCTTAAATTTTTCTTTTCATTTAATGGACCTTTTAGTCTAATAAGATTATTCATTATTTAACCCCCTAGAAACTTGGCTTTTTGATATACCAGTTAAATGTTCTATTTCCCTAATCGTAAAGCCTTGTTCCTGTAATTTTTTTATATTTCCATTAATCTTTGTTGATGTTATATTTTCATACAGCCTTATCAAATAATCATATTGATTATTCATATTGCTGAATGCGAGAGATGTTTTTATAATATTTTTTAAATCTCCAGGATATATCAAGGGATCCATAAGTGATATTATTTTTCTGTATAATCTTAGATCTTTAGCAACATTATCAAATTTATCTATGTATTCATTTAATATTGATTCTGCTACTTCAATTAAATCTTCCTTAGTATATCTATTGAAATTGATTATCGAATCAAATCGTCTGATTAAAGCTTTGTCAAATGATTTATATAAATTTGTTGTTGCAATTAATACAATGTTATCATGTAGCTTATCTAATTCTTTTAATAAAGTTGATGTAGCTCTGCCCATTTCTCTAAGATCATTATTATTTAATCTGTCCATTGCCAGAGCATCTATTTCATCAAATAATATCACAGCACTTTCTGGATGTGGTAATTTATTAATTTCATCAAATGCAGCAGATATATTTTTCGATGTTTGTCCAAGCTTACTATCAATTATTGAATCAAATTTTGCCATATATAAATCTCTACTTAAAATTCTAGCAATTTGTTTAACTGTCTCAGTTTTACCTGTTCCAGGTAAGCCTTCAAATAAAAATTTATTAACTCCAACATTATGGCCAATAGCATTAACAATTCCAACAACATCATTTTTTATTTTATCAGGTAGTGGTAATGGTGAATTAATTATTTCCACTTTTTCAAAAAAAGACGAAGAATAATCATATGATTGTGGCACAAATGTATTTGCATCAGAGAGTAAAGCCATAATGTATTCAGCTAACTGAGTATCTCCAGAAATATCAAAATCATTTGCTATCTTATATGCTTCATTTCTAAAGGCATAATCATTTTTTTCAGAATAATATTTAATTAAATTTATTACATCTATTTTTTTCATTTTATCACCTAATAATAGTATATCACTTTTTGGGACAAAGTAAATACTTTTTGCAAACTTTTTTACTTTTTTTATTGACATACATTTTTACTAATGTTAAAATTAAATTGTCTAAAAGAATTAGACAAAAAAAGAAAATAGCTAAATGATATAACTATTTCTCTCTCCAAGACTAATTATATCATATTCTTTCTAAAGTATAAAGTGTTTTAGTTTTTTAGCAGAAAGGATTTAGTAATTATGCATATAAATCAACATATAACTCATAATCCTAATGGTGGTTGGAGAGTTATTGGAGAAGGAAATTTAAAGCCAACTAAAATATTGCCTACAAAGATAGATGCAATAAATTATGGCAGAAACATAGCCAAAAATCAAAAATCTGAATTAATAATCCACGGATTAAATGGAAAAATTCAAGATAAAGATTCTTACGGAAATGATTCTTGTCCTCCAAAAGATCATGTATATTAAAGAAATGCACAATACTTGTGCATTTCTTTACGTTATGGCAGCGATATTATTATTTTAAGTCCCTCGATTTAAAGGCATACAAGACACTATTACACTTTGCCTACATTCTTACCTTTCGCACCGCCAGCATTAATGTGATTTGATAAGACAATGACATCTTTACCGTCGCCATAAAAACTTAAGACTTTTTTAACTCTATCGGTTGGATTTAAAGTTACATCTTCAGTTCTAGTCATTTGGTTAGGTATTCCTAACTCATCAAATCGCTGTTTCATATACTTAGAAATTTTTAAAGTTAAGTCTTTTTCAATAATACCATTGCCACTAGCGCCACCATCTTCACCACCGTGTCCGCTATCGATTACTATCTTTTTAGACATATTTATCACCTAAAATATTGTATGTTTAAAAGAAAAAAATGTCATTGTTTTAAGTATAAATAATATTTACCTTTAATAATTTCTATTTAACCCCAAAAGAAATATGCGTCATGAGTTATACTAAAAGAGTTACTGAAGAGTTAGATAAAAGAATTAGATAGAGATTTTCCTATTAGTAGCAAAAGTGATTTTTGGTTAAAAGACTTGTTTAAGCCAAAGGATGATGAAGAAAAATTTGTTTATGCTGAGGAACGAAGAGTTTTCTATGTTGGTTTAACAAGAACTAAAAATCACGTTTACTTATTAGTTAATCAAGATGCTTCTTTAAGGAGTTCTTTTATTGATGAGATGTATCAAATTATAAAAAAAGAAAATAATAAATTTTAAAAGATAATTATATTAAAAGTAAAAAAAATAAGAGCAACTTAAATTATAAATTAACTTTATTTAAGTATTTCTTATCTTTTTTATCTAATATGATTAGTTGTATTATTTATTTCATCAGTACTATTTTTAGCATTATTAATGGTTTCTCTAACAGTTTTTAAATAAACTTTTGTAAGCCAAGGGTTTCTTAAAAAGAATTTTTTTAATTCTTCTTCACTACATTTCGGCACATAAAAGCTTTTTAATACTCTATTATCTCGAAGAAAACCATAGTATTTCATAGAATTGCCACCATCATTTAGTATTAAGTTTGGAAATGAGGCATTTTGTAAAGTTGTATTATTCATTAAAAAAAATTCTTCAACTTCACGAAGTTTTGGCACAATTAAAGTAACTAAATTATCAGAGCCACTCATGAAGGAATTGCCAACACTTTCTAAACTAGGTAACTCGAGAGTTAATAAATTTTCACTAGCATTTAAGAAATTATTGCCAACTCTTACTAGCTTTGGAGCATTTACTGAACTTATTTCTTTAGCATTTGCACAAAATGAATTGCCAATCACTTCTACTTCTTGAAAATTAATACTTTGTAATTTAGAATTTAAAATTAAAAAGTTATCACCAATACTTCTAACGTTTGGTATATCAATAGTTCTAAGTCCGTAATTTGTACGCATAAAATTGTTACCAATATAAGTAGAATATTTATCAGAATAACTTATGACGTTTCCTGATGCATCTACTACTAATTCCAAACTAGTATCATCATTATAAACAATGGTTATCTTACGTTTTTTATCTTTGATTTTAAAGACATCTATGCTTTTTAAATCGTTCAAAATGTGATCGAATTCATTTGCAAATCTAGGAAGCAAGTTTATCAATTTTTTATCTTTTAAATCTAGAACATAAGTATCTAAAAAAATATAACGTTCTGGTTCTTTGGTATATGTATCATCTATTTTACCATTTACTATTAAACAATTATTTTCACAGAAATAAATATTTTGATTTTCGATATTATAATGATGATACTTTTTATCACTACCAAGAATAAAATTCTCTAATTTAAGTTTAGTGCTAATATTAGAATTGATATCTAATCCGTAATATTGATTGAAACTGTGAGTAAGTCCCGGAATAATATTATCTAAATTATTATAGAAAGTATTATCAGGATTATTAACACGATGATTATACCTGTTTTTGATTGATAAAGTATTAACACTATCACGTGAAAATTGAATGCTTATAACACTAGTGCCATATTCATCTTCCCTACGGGGTTTAGTAAAATTTTCTCTTTTTATTTCGTCGACATTATCTTTAACTGCAAAGAAAACTATACATGTATCAAGACGATTTCCTTTAAATGTACATAAAGCTTCGTCTGGAGCATAATATTTTTTAAAAGACTGAATTTCTTCTTCTGTATGACATTCATATAAAGTATAACCAGCTAGTTTCATTAATTCATAAGGTGTTTTATTAGTGGTAATAATATCATTTTCAACATCAATAAAGCCAAAAATAAAGTTTTTAAAATTTTCTTCTTGATGTTGAGATATAATTTCTTGAGCTAAAAATTTAGTTGGGGCAAAGTGTTCTTTTAAAATACTTAATAGTAAGCCTTCATGTTCTAAGATAGAAGGAAACAAGTTGCGACAAAGATGCATAGTATCTTCGCCATATATTTTTTTGATTTGTTTTAATTCATTATTCATTTAAAATACCACCTATCCATAATATCTTTGTAAGTAATATTCATAATCATTACCTACTACTTTTATAATATCGTCTTTAATATCTTTCTTTTTAGCATAGATACCACCGATAAGTCCGAAAGTGTAATTATTTTGTTCATTTACAATATTTTCTGGCAAATAAATATAATCACCAACTTCTGGTTTCTTTTCTAGTCCTAAAAATTCAAGATGTAAGCGATATTCTTTATCTTCACTACTTAAGATATAGGCATACGGCTCAATCGATTTTATTAATAATTTAATCATTTGTATTCTCCCTTTTTATTCTTTATTATTTAATCTTTAAAAGTTAATATTTCATACATAATTTTAGCTATATTTTCACAAGCTTTAGGTAAAAATTCATCATAGGTAATACGATTATGGTTATTTGGGCAATCAGATATACTTCTTAATACTAGGCATGGTACTTGACATAAAAAGCATACTTGGCCAATGGCGGCACCTTCCATTTCGACACCTAAAGCTTTAAATTTTTGATTAATTTTATTTGCCATATTAGTATCGGTACAGAAAATATCGCCAGAAGCAATACATCCTAGTTTATAAGGTAATCTTTTTTTCTCTAAAACTTCAATGCTGTTCATAACTAGAGCTCTATCCACAGGTATAGTATCGCCAATATTTGGAATATAACCTTTTTTATGATCAAAGGCTGTTATATCAAAATCATGTTGTACTAGTGCTGTTGATATAATAACATCGCCTACTTCTAGGGATTTATCAATACCACCGGCAACACCGATATTATAGATTGCATCTGGTTTATAATTATCAATTAGTATTTGAGTTGTTCTTCCAGCATTTACTTTACCAACACCACTTTCTACTAGTATTATCCTTTTTCCAGTTAAATTTACTTCATAAAATGTAAGTTCATATATTTTACTTATTTTATCTATCATAAAGTATTTTTTTAATGCTGAAAGCTCTTCGTTCATTGCAAAGATTATACCTATTGTTTCCATTAAATCACCTATTCTTATCATTATTCTTGTCTTAATTATACTATATTTTTTCTTTTATTTTCTAAAACTTTGGGCAAGGACTTCTGATTATACATCAATTTGTCAAAAAGAAAAAGTCCTAAGTTTAGATTTTAGAGCTTTTATCTATTTTTAAATATCAATTTTAATTTTATAAATTAATTAGCTTTCTTATTTTTAATTATTAATTTATCAGCACACGCAAGCATACTTGGTAAGATAATAAGCATTAGTAACATTGAACAGAAAGTACCAATAGAAATTGTCTTACATATCATAGAGGCAATATGAGATGCAAATCGACCTACTATTAAAGTAACAATAATTAAAATTGAAGCACTAGTTAAAATTGTGTGGATTGATTTATTATAAGAGTTAATTAAAGCTTCTTTAATATCCATAAGTTTTCTTGATTCTAAATAATATGATGTATAAAGGATAGCATAGTCGATTGTTGCTCCCATTAAGATACTTTGAACAATTAATAAGGCAATAAAGTATACAGAACCACCTGCAAATGTTAAAGTATCCATAGTAATATATACAGCACATTGAATTAATAATACTAAGATAATTGGAATTAAAATTGATTTAAATGTAAATGCTACGACAACGAAGATGAAAATCATAGTTAAGACAGTTATTAAATTCATTTCGCCATCAAATGACTCACTCATTTCAAGAGCCATTGGTGAATCACCGATTACATAGGCATTTTTACCGTTCATTTTGTCTTTAACAGAACTAATAAAGCTATAAGTTTCATCGCCTTCGGCATCTAATGTAGTATTAAAGATAGCACGGTTATAATCTTTTCCTACTAATAATTTTTTAGCATCACTAATAGTAGTTTTAGCATCGGTAATCTTAGTACGCATATCATTATCAATAAAGTCATCAAAACGAGTATCAGTTAGGATATCATCATTAATATAACGAACAAATTCTTCAACTGTTAAAGTCCAATTTTCATTGTAATTATTTTCACTACCATAGTAGATAAATAATAAATCCATAGTATTTTCATCAATATTATCTGCTAGGGGATTAATAAGTGCTAGCATCTCTGTTAGATTAAATTTAGTATTCTTCTTAACTGATTCCATAATAGCACGGACAGTAGTTAACTGAGTTTTCATATCATCAGTAAACATAGGGGAATACTTACTATCATTTACAACATTATTTAGTAAGTAATTAACAAAGGTATCTAATGACAATGTAACATTTTTACCATTTTGTACTTCATATAATGAATATAATAGTTTTAAATCAGCTTTTGAAGTACCAATTAAGTTAGCCATATCAGTATAGTTATATTTAGTATCGTTATAAACTGAGTTCATTACTGTATTTACAAGATTTAATTTAGTTAGAGAGTCTTTATCAAGGGAGCCTTGTAACATTTCATCATTTTGATGTTCAAGTAAGAATTTAGCAAATTCCATTGGTGTAATTGAAGTTTTAGCATTCATAACATGATATAGTGTATAAATTTGTTTAACCATGGACTCATCAACACCAATTAATTTAGAAAGTTCAGTATAACTAAATTTTGTATCATTATTAGTAGCCATCATGATGTTCTTAGCAAGTGTTAAAGTTTGAATAGTATTTTCATCTAAGATTTTACTTAGAATAGCATTATCCTTATTTTCTAGAATTAAATTAACGAATTCATAAGGTGTTACATAAATTTCTTTATTTTTAATAATAGTAATTATTTCATCTACTTTTTCTTCTGGAATACCTAAGGCTGTAGCAATTTCTTTAATAGTCATTAGTTCTTCCTCAGTTATTTCATGATTTTGGATGTAATCTTCTAATTTAGCAAGGACTTCATCTACATCAATACCAGTTTTTTCTTCAATCAATTCTTTATATTTAGTAATTAATTCTTTAATTTGAGCAGGAGTATAACCGTTAATAGTAACATTTTTTAAATCTAAGATTGAGTCAATATCATCTTTAGATAAGTCAAGGATTTTAGCTAAGCCTTCAGCATCCATTTTAGTATTGATAATCTCTTTGTTACTTAAAACTTTTAATAGTTTTAAAGAAGCTAGGGTATCATCTGTAAATAGACCTTTATATTCTGGATTAGTATAAACTTTATCTAAAGTGAAATTAACAAATTCATTAATAGTTGATTTTTCAGTTATTGGTTGTAATGATTCATAATACATAAACAACTTATCTACATCGTCTTTAGATAGTTCAAACATACTTGCAATTTCGTTAGAATTTTTCTTTGTAGTAATATTATTTTTACTTAAGAATGGTTTAGCTTGATTTAATAATACTTTTTGGTCATTTGAAATATAAGCCTTATAAGTATCATTTTTTAAGACATAATTATTTATAAAATTAGCAAGGTCTGGCAAAGTAATTTTTATACTTGGATTAGTTGCATTATAAAGAATAAATAATTGGTCTACTTGGTCTTTTGATACTCCTAAGATACTTGCAATTTCACTAGCAGTTCTCTTTTTATTTAGAGCACTTATACTAGTAAAGTTTTTAAGTTTATTAATATTTTCTCTTAATTCTGGTGTTATTTCTTTAGAAAGTTCAGCATTAGGATATGCTTTATTTTCTATAAAAGTAACTAAATCGTTAAAAGTCATAGTTGTTTCTTGCTTATTATAGTAATTGAAATAAATTAATTTAAGAACATAATCATCAATATCAACATCTTGACCTAAATCACTAAATTTATCTTTTAATTCATCATATTTTAATTGTTCATTGATAGTATTACCATAACATAAGATTTGGTCGATTTTTAGAGTTCCTTCTAAAGAACGACAATAAGCACCGACAAAGTCTTCTTGGCTGCTTGGATAAATAAGAGCAATTTGGTTATTTTCTTTAAAGACTTTAGCGATATCATCTTGTTCTTTAGAAGTAAATTCATATTGTAGGTTGCCTTTTAAGAAATAACTTAAAGCAAAAATAGCAATAAATAAGAAAATAGCAATATGACGAATACCAAAGCTAAAGTTTCCTAACCAGTCTAACTTCATAGTAAAATGTTTCTTTTGTGTTTTTTGGATTAAATTATCAAACATTAAAATCAAAGCTGGTAGGGCTAAGAAAATACTTACTAAACTGAAGATTACACCCTTAGCAAGAACAATACCCAAATCACGACCGATAGTAAAGCTCATAAATACTAAAGCAAGTAATCCGACAATAGTAGTAATAGAACTACTAGAAATAGAACCAAATGAATGGTACAAAGCGTTTTTCATAGCTTCTTCTTTATCTTTTGTATGCTCTTTTTCTTGGGTATATCTATTCATTAACATGATAGAATAATCCATTGATAAAGCCATTTGTAAGATTGCACAAATGGATGTAGTAATGTTAGAAACACTACTAAAAATGATATTAGTACCCTTGTTTAAGAAAACAGCAAGACCAATAACAAATAAGAATAAGAATGGTTCGACATAGCTATCACACATAATGATTAAGATAATCATTGCACAGAAAATAGCAAGGGCAATTACCGCAATATTAAGGACAGGGGCATTGCGAGTAGCAACAGCTCCTGAAGTATAAACTTCATAATCTTTGTAATTGTCTTTTACACTATTGTAAACATTGGCGGCGTTTTTAGAGTCGTCTGCACCATCGACTGTAATTTCATAAAGTGTATATTCATCTTTATTATACTTATCAGTATCATCATAAGAAACAGAAGATACACCCTCTATTTTTTCTAATTCTTCCTTAATTTTGTTTTTATCTTCACTGTTTAAGTCTTTAAACATGACATTTAACGCACTTGTATCTAATTCTGGAAACTCATCGTTCATAATGTCCATACCAATTCTGGTTTCAGATGTACTTGGTAGGTACTCTGTTAAATCATAATTGATATTTACTTTAGTTGAAAGATATAAAGAAACTACTGATAGAATTATAAAAATAGTTAATACATAATTTCTTTTTTCAATAATGAAATCAGTAACTTTTCGCATAATTTTTCCTCCCTTTTAACCCCATATTTCTGGGACGCACAACAAATTATATGCAAACAGTCGCATTTTATAAAGCACACTTTTATGGATAGTGTCTAAATTTTGACAAGTGTTTGCAAATTGTTTTACTTTTTGATATAATTTATCTAGTTTAAAGGTGGTTTAAATGAAAGTCAAGAATAAAAATAGGTCTTCGATAAAAACAAGACAAAAAATTAGAGAAGCATTTGCTGAGCTATTAAAAGAAAAGAATGAATTGTCTAATATGACAGTTACAGAGTTAGTTAAACTTGCTGATATTACTCGTTCAACTTTTTATACCCATTATGATTCTATCTATGATGTAGCCAAAGACTTACAAGATGAAACTTTAGAACTTATCTCTATATACGATAAAGATATTAGAAGTATTAATGATTTAGATAAGTATATTGACAGAGTTATTAAGAACTTAAAAGATAATGAAGATATGTATAGAACACTTCTAAGAAGTAGAGAACCATTGTTATTTATTGAAAAATTAAGTAATATGATTAATAAAAGATTAATAGATTTTAATATGTTTGTTGAAACTAATTATAGCGATTTAATAGTTACTTTCTTTACTTATGGCTGTGTTAACTTATTCGTCCGTTATTTCATGGGTGATTTAAAATGTTCGCTAGATGATATTGGCGAATTTATAAAAGGCATGGTCAAGGAACTTTTAACTAGTAAGAGCATTAATTACAAGATTTAAAAGATTTATTAATGATTTTTAGCTAAAATATCTATGTTTTATATGGATGAATTTTAAATAATTTTATTAGCTTTATAGACTTAAAAATACTACCAAGTGACTTACTTAGTAGTATCTTTTTTATCTAAAGTATTAACTTTAGGATTATTATTCTTTTTAAAATTATTATTACGATTATAAGTTCTATTAGAATTATTATAATTTTTCTTCTTAGTAGATTGTTTGTTATTAGATTTGTTTGAAGTATTTTGTTTGACTTCTGATTGACTTGCAGGAATTTTATTCTCTACAATACTTTCTTTTTTCTTATCAAGAGTATTTTTTTGAAGTTGTAATAACTTTTCCTCGTACTCTTTATCTATTTTAATTTGATTTTTTAAAATAACATCATCAACATCTGGTTTAAAAGCTAAATGAATAAAATAAGCTCCAGCATTAATTGTAACAATGATTATAGCAAAGCCAACTAGATAACATTTTACTAAAGATTTAGTACTTTCTTTTTCGGCTAAAACTTCTAGGACCTCATTATACTCTTTACGAAGTTTATTTTTTTCTGTAAGAGAAGAATATTTTAATTGCTCTAGTTCTTCTAATTTAGCATTTATATTGGTTATTTTTTGTTCTATTTCTTTATATTCTTTAGAAATATAATCATTTTTAGAAAAGGTTGCTAACTCTTTTTGATATAACAACTTATCTTCATTTAAACTTTTTATTTCATCAACATACGAATTGTAATTATTATCATTTTCTGTAATTTTAGCTTCGATAGTATATTTGTTTTCTTCTGTATATCGATTAATATTATTAACATACTTATTTAAATTGATTATAATTGTTATTACACCTAGAATAATTCCTAGGACTATAGTTAAAATCCCAGCCATTAACATTGGTTTATTATAAGGATTATTAGTACTTTGCATATATAACCTCTTTATATTCTTATATCTATATAATAACACAAGAGTTTTCGTAATGCAAAATATTTTAATATGTTAAATTTCTACATTAATTTTAAAATTGATTTAAAAGATGATTTTTATATAAATATGAATAGCTTAATAACCTATATATAATAAAAATACTATTAAGACTTATTATGTTTTATAGATATAGATTATATCATCTTTATATTTTTTTAATATTTTTCAAGTTATTCTTTGTATTTAGCTAGTAATGTGCTATAAATAAGGTATAGAAAGTACGAGGTTATAATGAAAAAAGCAGTACAAGTAGTAATAATTAATTTTCTAATAATATTTTTATTATGTGGTTGTGGTAAAATGCAAGCTTTGGTTGATATCAAAGATAATTTAAATTTTAAAGTTTATACTAGTATTAAATTAAGTGATTTAGTAAATATAAATGACGGTTTTATTAGTGATGATAAAGAGATATTCTTAAGTAAAATCGGAGAAAATTCCGTTGAAATCAATTATCAAGATTATAAAAAGCATAAGGGTAAGGTAAATGTTAGTATTAATGTTTATGATGATACACCACCATTTCTTAGTATGAGTAATAATATTTATAAACTTGTTGATACTGATTTTAATCTTTGTGATAGTGCTTTTTATGGGGATAATTATGACCGTAATGTTGCTTGTATAATAAATGGTGATTATGATAAAGATACAGTTGGTGCTTATAAACTTAATATGGTTGTTAGAGATGAAAGTGGTAACGAAACTAATAAAGATTTTACTTTACATGTTATTAAAGAATTTGCAAGTAGTTCTAATAACAATAGTATGCCAACAGGTATAAATTTTAGTGAAGCAGTCGAGAAATACAAAAATGATAATACTATGTTAGGTATTGATGTTTCTAGTTTTCAAGGAGAAATTGATTGGGAAAAAGTTAAAAATGCTGGTGTAGAGTTTGCCATTATCAGATTAGGTTTTGGTTATACTGTTAATATGGAATTGGTCTTAGATAAATATTTTCAAGCTAATTTAGAAGGTGCTAAAAATCAAGGTTTAAAAGTAGGAGTATACTTTTATACATATGCAAATACTTTAGAAGAAATAGAAGAACAAGCTAAGTTTATAAGTGATAACTTGCACGGTGAAGAGTTAGAATTAGGAGTTACTTTTGACTGGGAAAATTGGAATAATTTTCAAGATTATCAAGTAAGTTTTTATGATTTAAATAATATGTATGATAATTTTAATAGTATTTTAAAAAATAAAGGTTATGATACTATGTTATATGGTAGTAAGTTTTATTTAAACAATGTTTGGTCTACTAGTAATAGAAAAATTTGGCTTGCTCATTATACTAGTATGACTAATTATGATAAAGATTTTAAGTTATGGCAATTTAGTGATAAGGGGTTAGTTGACGGTATTAATGGTTTTGTGGATTTAGATGTTTTGTATAAATAAGTAAGTAAAAAAAGATAATAATACTTTAAGTAGTTGTTTTACTATTTTGTATCTATTATCTTTTTTATATAATTAGATTAGATATTATCGTTACATATAAATTTTTTAATTATAAACTTATGAGGTTCTAAAACACAGTTAGCATCACATAATTTTGTTAATTCGTCTTTGGTAAACCATTTTATATTGTTAACTTCTTCTATCTGATATTTTAATTTATCTATATCTATTTGGTCAGTGATTAAGTAAATATTGAAGATAAAATTTTTAGCAGGATATTTAATTGTTTCTATTTTAGTTGGATTTATATTAATTAAGTTTAATTCTTCTTCTAGTTCTCTTTTTAAAGCATTTAGGGCATTTTCATTATGTTGTAAATGTCCACCAGCAAAACACCATTTATACTCGTTTCTAGCAGTTGTTTGTTCAAGTAAATATTTATTATCATTTTTAATGATAGCATAAGATAACATTATATTAGTATTATTAGGTATTTCATCAACTCGGCGGATTATTGTTTTATCTAATTTATTGAAATTATTGTCATACAAATCAAGTATTTCCATATTAATTTTATTTTCCTTTATAACTATAATTTTAAACCATCATAAGCAATTTGACAACCATTAATAATAGAATATTTTTAAGCAAGTTCATGATATGGCATACCGTCATGTGAAATATTGGTGCCATAAATTTTGAATGTCTCATTTATTATATTTAATTTTTTTATCTTAGATAATTGTTTTATAAAAAATTTAGTATTTAAATGAGAAAATGAATAATCAACATTGCCAAATGTGTGGTCTATAATAACACAATCTAATTTGTATTCTTTTAACTCTAATAAAGCCAAATCGGCATGTTCATATTGATTAACACGATTACTCATAATTTCTAAATATTTTTGATGAGCAAATGTTTCTAACTTAAGATGATTTTTCATAGCCATATTTTCTAGCATTCTGACAATTTTGGTAGTTGCAAAAACAAGAGGATAGCCTAGGGCAGTGGTTCCTAAAAAAGTTATTTTCACAGTATTCCCACCTCTATTAATTTTCTATTACTTTACCATTAAGATTACAAATATAACAATTAGGTAATAATCTTTTTATCTCATTTAAAACATTTTGGTCTTTTTCATATGTTCTTCCAACTAAAATACCTTCAATTAAGCTACTAGGTATACCAAAGAGTACGGCACTTTCTCTGTTAGTAAAGAAATCATCTTTTTTAGCTCTATCCTTGATAAATTTTTCATAATAGTTCGGATTAACAAAATCTTTAACTATATTATCATCAAAAATATCTTTATCTAAAATATCTCCTATTAGTAGGTTACTTTCTTTAACTAAATCAGCATTAAATATAATACCTATTTGAACTTTATCCTGATTTAAACTTGGCATAAATCTAGCTTCTTTAGTTTGTTCCATTAACCACATATGACAATCATATTTTTGGGATATTTCATTAATATTAGATATCTTATCATAAGGAATTACAGCAGTTTTACTAACTTCTTTATTAGCTAATTTATCAAATACCCCACAATACATAATTGTTCCACCAGAATAGAAATTAATATAGTCTTTTAAATAATAATCTTTTTGTAAGTTCCATACACCAACCGAACTAGGATATTTTGATAGTCTACCGTCAATAAACCAACTAGATATTAAACCGTTTTTTACAATTTCAGTAAGTCCTTCTAAATTTTTATATGTTCCATGTAAAAGAGTTCCCTTTTTCAAGAATACATTATCACCAACTTTATAAGTATTTTTAGGACTTGTAATATTATTTGCTTTATAAAATCTATCAATTTGGTCTAAAACAATTTGTTTTGAGTTACCACTTAACTTTTCTTTAGTCTTTTCTATAAAATCTTCTTTTTTCATTTTTTTCCCTTTTTTAATTAAATTATGATATTAAAACCAAACCATTACGGTCACAAATATAACAATTTGGAAATAATTCGGAAATTTTTAAATATTCTTTATTTTCTTTCAATTTATCAGATACAATAATTCCTTCAATCATTGATGTAGGAACACCAAAAAGTATTGCTTTCTCACGACCTGTTTCATTATTATCAAAATCTCTATTAACAATATACTTTTCAAAATACCAACTAGGTAATATTTTTCTACTAATTTCTTTAGAAAAACGAGTATTAAAAATATCATTTTTTATTAACAAATCATCATTAGAATATTTTACTATAAGCGAAACAGAGCATTCATTATTATTAAGCTCATTTGGCAAAAACCTTTGCTCTTGATTTTGATATATTATATAATTTCTATAGCCTCTTTCTTTTTTTATTATACTTTTTAGACTGTCTATGGGAGTTATTATTCTCTTATAAATTAAGCCAGACTTATCATAAAACTCTACCGTTAAACCAGTATATTTATTTAGCCAATTTTTTAAGCTAATATTTTCATTAACCTGCCATAGTTCAACAACAAATGGTTTCTTTTTTATTGTTTTACTGTCATTATAAAATTCACTAGCTATTAAACCTGATTTAGAAATCTGTGCTAACTCCTCTAAATTTGCTCTTGAACCATGAATCAAATTTAAATTAGTTAGTTTAACTTCTTCGCCAACGTTATATTTTGGCAATTGGGTATGTATTTTGTGATTATGAAATGATCTTATTTGTTCTTCAAAGATTTTTTTGACATCATCAGAAAAATTGTAGGAATCTAGCTTAGTAATATATCTATTTACATTATTCATTTTTTATTGCCTTTAATTTATTATGAATATCAATAATTAATGGAGCATTAGTATTTCTTTTACCGCCACCACCATAATTAAAGAAATCATTCCATTCTTCTAAGTAATAATCAACATTTTCAGGATTTACTTTATCCTTTAAAATTGCATTAGCTGTTTTTTCATACCCCATAAGTGTTACTGCACATAAAGCCTTAGCATAAGATTTTTCCGGAATATTGGCTTTTTTATAAAATTCATAGGCCATATCATCTGTTACTTTTCTAGGATTTTTGACGATAATTTTATTAGTTCGATAAATAGTTGTAGCTCCTTCAATTTTGATATTTTCGGCATTCTTTGGTACTTCGACGTCATAAATTATATTGCCACGATGAAGCCACCTTAAAATACAATCTTCAGTTGCATAATTAAAACCTCCAAAGTCTTTACCACTAGTAGCTTTAGGATTCCAATTATTAGCAATATTTACTTCACCTATTTTATATTCATAGTTAGCACCTTTATTGTCAAACATTACTTTTACATATTTTTCCATTATTAAGTCCTTTCAATTATATGAAATAAATTAGTATTTTCTAAAATTAAATCTTTATTAGATTTTGGTAATATTTTATAATTATCTAGTTCTTTTAAAGATACCCATTTAAATGATTGATATTCATTATCATGACATTTTATTGGTTCATTTGATATCTTTCCATCATATATAGCCTTATAACAAAAATTATATTGAGTTATCTTTTTACCTTTAGATTCTAAAAAATTTTCTTGAATACAGCAAAAATCATATTCTAGTAGCCAACCTAATTCTTCTTTTATTTCTCTTTTAATGGCATCTTTACTGTTTTCAAAATGCATGATACGACCACCAGGTAACATATAAAAATCTCTATCATCGCCTACGTTAAACAATAAAACCTTAGTTTTATCCATATTGTAAATAATAGCAGAACTTCTGGCATTAAAACGGTGTTTTTCGTTTACAAAATCAATATTCATTATCTCACCTATTTTGATTATAACATTAATTAATTAGCATTCTACTTATAGCAATTATTTTTTTGAAATTTGACACCTATATTGTAAATAGCAAAAAAACTTTAAAACGATATTCATTAAGTTAAAACATCATTTTAAAGTTATTTATTTAATAGTTAATTATTTTTTTAGAGTTATTTTTAAGTCTTTTTCAAAGCCATTACGGTTTACTTTAATTGTTACAGTATCACCAACATTGTGACGATATAATTCATATTTTAATTCAGCAGAACTTGTTACTTTAACATTATCAAATTCTAAGATAATATCTTGTGATTTTAAGCCAGCCTCATCGGCAGAAGAGCCACTTTCTACTTCATAAACAACTACACCACTTGTAACATTGTCTGGAATATTAATGCGATAATAACTTTCTGCAACTGATAATTCTATCATACTAATACCAAGTCTTGGTCTAGTTATATCATAGCCATTAATAATCTTATTGGCAAAGTCCATAGCATCTTCGATTGGAATAGCAAAGCCCATTCCTTCAACACCGCTTGATACTAATTTCATGTTAGTTACACCAATAACTTGACCATTACTATTACATAAAGGTCCACCAGAGTTACCACTGTTAATAGCGGCATCAGTTTGTAAAACACGCATAATGTAATCACTAGAAGTACTGTTTGTAGTGGAAACAGCAACCATTCTGTCTTTACCAGAAAGAATACCTCTTGTTACTGTCCAAGAATAAGTAGAGCTATCAAGAGGAGCACCTACTGCAAATGTAGTATCACCAACGCGACCGTCAGTACTTGAACCAATTTCAGCAACTGTTAAATCACTTGATGAAGTAAATGATAAGACAGCAATATCAGCATATTTATCACCACCAACGACTTCAACTTCGGTATTAGTATCATCAGTTAAAACAATTTTTACCTTAGATGAGTTTTCAATAACATGATAGTTAGTCATTACATAATATTTATTACCATCTTTTTTAAAGATAAAACCAGTCCCAGTAGCTTGAAGTTTATTACTACGATAATTTTCAACAACTACTACTGAGTTATAAACTTTTTCAACCGCATCGGCAATCCCATTTTCATTAACCGTTACTTCTTTTTCTAACTTGTTAACAACAGTAGTACCGGGATTTAATTTCATAACGGCATACATTCCAGCAGCACCAACGCATACTAAAACGATAGCAAGTAATATTTTATTCCAAATATTGCCCTTATTACCTACGACTTTGGCATTAACAACTCTTTGTTCATTCATTATATATCCATCCTTACTATTTCTTTATAATTTTTTGGAAAACCGATAGCATCCATTACTTTATCAATAGTAATATGTTGTAATTTTCCTTCTAAAATGTCTAATTCATAAGATATTTCATTTACTAACATTCTAAAATCTTCATTTCTTAGTATTTGTCTTAAAATGATAATTAATGCAAATAAATCATCTTTTCCATAGATATATTCACCGTTCATTTTTGGAATATTTAAATAATAGTGATACTTATTATCTTCTATTACCCTTTGGGAACGGTGGTCAAATAAGATATCTTCATGAGCACACAAATTACGATAGTTAGACATTATTGGAAAATACTGACATAAACATTCTGGTGACAAATCATAAATATCGGCGATTGCTTTTTGGTCTTCTGGCTTTAAAATACTAAATAATTCGGAAATAATACCAAAAGATAAAACTTTAACAACAATCCATAAAGGAACGTAACCATAATTAGTCATGTAGTGTTGAGTTGCGGCATGCTGACCCCCATTAACTCTTATTTGACGTTGCATTTTCTTTAATAAGTCATTAACCTGTTTTCGTTTGGAAGCATCGGTATTAAAGTTTTTGGGATTTAAATAATGTTTTTCTTTGATACCGTATTTTCTAGATAACTGGTAAGACATAATACTTTTAGCATTATTTTCGACTATTAAAATATTTTTAAAAATAATATTGCGAACTTGTCTGTCAAAATTAAACATCGCATAAAGTTCGCGAAAATTTGTACCATTAATAAATGTTCGGTCTCTTTCACTTTTTATGAACAGATGACGATATCCCATAAGAAAGAAATAATTTTCACGTAGGAGGATGTCTTTTGCATAATCTATATCGTCTATTACTAGACCTTTTTCCTTTAGAATATCGATTTGTTCATCTATAGTTTTAAATGTCTTTTGTCTGGACGCCATACAATTCACCTATTATTAAATTATATCACACCTGACAGTCAAATGATATCTAAATTAAGTGGTATTTTTGTAATTAATTTGTGAAGTTTAAGTGAAATAAAGGATTAGGCCTTTGGTTAGGCTTTTAGCTATTTCTTTTTGGTAAGACGGTGTAATTAATTTTTCTCTTTCTTTTTTATTGGAAATAAAGCCACATTCTACAAGAACTCCTGGTATTTTTAAACGTCTATACATATAAATATTAGGCATTGGTTTAATACTTCTAGGATAACTTATTTTGTTAAATTGAGATTGAAGTTCTTCGGCTAATTTTTTATTTTTTTCGCCATAATAGAATATTTGACCACCATAATAAGAAGTGTTTTCTAAGTAATTAATATGAATTGATAAATAAATATTGGCATTAGAATTATTAATTAAATCAATTCGGTTATCAAAATCACTTTTTTTCCTTCTATTAGCATTGGGACTTGCTAAATCATAATCGCCTTCACGGGTTAAAATGACACTTGCACCATTTTTAGATAATTCTTTTTCTAATTCTAAACCTATAGCTAGATTGAGGTCTTTTTCTAAAACATTTTGATAACTAGTTCCAGGGTCATCGCCACCATGGCCAATGTCTAAAACTATAGTTTTACCAGTTAAAGGTAAGGATGCTCTTACACACGTTAAGGATAATAAAAAACATAAACTTAATATTAAAAACTTTTTCATATTAAAATTTATGTTTAATTTATTTTACTTAGAATTATATTTAAATAAATAAGTAATTTAGTATTCTTTATTTAGATTGAGTATGCTTTATCAATTGAAGTTTTTGTTCTTTTTCCTTTTTATCCATTATTATGCCAAATAAGTTGCATACTCTATCTATGTAATCATCGTTATATAATTCAATAAGTTCTTCTGGTGTTATTTCTTTCCTTAAGTTTAAAGGCATTCTATATGATTTGGCATAAATTTCTGATGGAATTAATATGGTTATACCAGTCGATAATTCCTGATACTGAAAATAACCGTCTGACCAGGCATCTGCAACTAGTAAATAACTAGGAACATTATAAGCATTTCTTTCTTCTTGGGAAATCGCATTATTTTCTTGAGCTATGTAATTTAGATATATTAAATCTTTTAATTTTGCCATAATCATTGGATATCTAATATTATATAAAATTTCTAAACTTTGAAAATTCTGTGGATGAGCCGCTGCATTGACATTAGCTTTAGTACCATAATATTCTATATTAGATAAATCATCTAATACTATTTTGTAATATTTACTTGACATATAATGCCTACTTTCTTTTATTATATTTTTTATTTCCTTTTAAAATACTATTTTTTACACTTATTGGTTTAACCATCTTAATTAGTAATATTGATATAGTATACCATAACTACTTTAATTTCAATATATTTTATAAATTTGTATATTTAAACGTTAGTTAAAGACTATTCTAAGTTGCAAAAAACCTCATAAACGCTTAAGTCTATGAGGAATGAAACTATTAATATATTATCTCTTAGAGAATTGTGGAGCACGACGTGCTTTTTTAAGTCCGTATTTCTTACGTTCTTTAACTCTTGGATCTCTTGTAACGAAACCAGCTTTTTTAAGAACTTTACGATATGAGTCTTCTCTTGTTTGATCAGCATTAGCATCAAATTCAATTAAGGCTCTTGTAATAGCATGACGAATAGCGCCAGCTTGTCCTGAGAAGCCACCACCTTTAACTGTTACTTCGATATCGAATTTTTCTTCATTATCAGTAGCAACAAGTGGTTGTTTAATATCCATAACTAGAGTTGCATAAGGCATATATTCATCAACAGCTACACCATTAACAACGATTTTACCTTTACCTAATGTTAATCTTGCTTGAGCACTAGATCTTTTTCTACGACCAGTACCAGTCCATACTTTTTTATCTGTCATTCTATATTACCTCCTACTTAACTTCTAACACTTCTGGTTTTTGAGCAACTTGTTCATATTCAGAACCAGCATAAACAAATAATTTTCTATACATTTGTCTTCCTAAAGGTCCTTTTGGTAACATACCTTTAACGGCTCTTTCAACCATTTCTTCTGGATATTTAGTAATCATTTCTTGGGCATTTCTTTCTCTTAAGCCACCAGCATATCTACTATGATTGTAATACATCTTATCGTTTAATTTATTACCAGTTAAAACAACTTTACTAGCATTAATAACGATAACATAATCACCACAATCAACATGAGGTGTGTATGTTGGTTTATGTTTACCCTTAAGTACAGTAGCAACCTTAGTTGCAAGACGTCCTAATGTTTGTCCTTCTGCATCGATAACATACCATTTACGGTCTACAGTTTCTTTTTTTTGCATGAATGTATTCATAATTTTTTCCCTTTCAATTATACTACTGGTTATTTCGACTTCCCACATCTAATAATTTTTGTATAAATAAAATGTACCATTTAAAAGTATATAGTAAGTCCCTCTTAAAGTCAAACAAAACTTACATTTTTTATAAAAAAAAAGACCCTTTATAGGTCATTAATATCTAATAACTGTTGAAAATCTCCTTTTTCAAACAAATTATCATCTAATCTCGTAATAATATTTCCTTTTTTAATCTCGCCATTAGTTACATAAATAATAGTAGGTACTTTAGTAACTTGAACATCTGTTAATCCTAATAATTCATTTACTGCACTTGTTTTATTGGCATTATCTTTTAAACTATCTAAATTAACATAGTAGAACTTATCTTTTAACTTATACTGCTTAATTAAGCTTTTTAAATCTTTTTCTAAAGAATATATTTCTTTACTCCCAGTATAAGATAAATAAACAAAGTAAGTTCCTTTATTACTTTTTAACTCACTTAAATCTTCTGCTATATTGTATGATTTAGTAACTAATTTATGTTTTACTAAATAAGAAGAATTTGTTTTATTTTCATTAATATCACTCACAAAAGTATAGGTTAAGAAAGATATAATAAATAGTCCTAAGATACCAACAACAAGAATGGTATATTTTTGATATATACTTGGCAATTTCTTTTTAGCCATATTAATCAACTACTTTCTATATTAGAAGTATAGCATAATTTTAGATTTAAGAAAATAGGATATTTAGTTCGAAATAGTTAAAATTGTTCTTAATACTAAGTTAAATTTAAATTTCTAAAAATTATTTTAATTTATTTAAACATAATTCTATTAAAAGACCGTAAAATAACATAATAGCATATATGAAATAGATATAGTTACTCTTAGCGCCTGATATATACCAAACTATTTCTAAAAGAACCATCAAAGTACAGAAGGATACAATAAAGATTATTTGACAAGTAAGTCTACTTACTTTATTTCTTTCTAATTGCTCTAATAAGTTTTTATCAGCAGTAGATTCTTTTTCATTGATACTTAATCTAGTTCCGGCAATTATTTCATTAATAGATACTCCATAAGTTTCACTTAATTTGGGTAAGTATTCCATAGAAGGATAACTTTTTCCTGACTCCCACTTATAAATAAGACTTTTAGAAACACCTATTCTAGTAGCAACTTCTTCTTGAGTTAAGTTAGAATTTTCTCTTTCTTCTTTAAGAAATTTACTAATCTTTTTAATATTCATAGCACACCTCTAGTATAATATTAACTCATATGTTATTAAAAGTAAACTTTTAATTAGAAGCTATTTAATTTGAATATATTAAATAAAGTATAATTATTAAAATAATGGTTAAGATACTAATATGAAATGGGTTAATTATTATATATATTATAGTATTTTAGGTTTTTTATTTGAAACTTGTTGTAATGTTTTTATAAGAAGTAATTATTCAAGTGGTATTCTTTTTGGACCTTTTACACCAATTTACTTTTTTGGCTTTCTTATTATTATGTTTTTAGATAAGTTATTAAAGAAACAGGAGAATAAGAAGTTTAGAAACTTAGTTTTCTTTATTTTAAGTTTTATTATTTTAACAATAGTTGAGTTTATCGGTGGACATTTATCCCATTTTTTGCTAGGCAGTGATAAATGGAGTTATGAGACCTGGCCTTTAAGTATGGGTAAATATGTTAATGTCTTAGTGTCCTTTGGTTGGGCAATAGGTTCTTTAATATATAATAAATTTTTCTTAAAAAAGATGAATAAAATAATAGAAAGAATGCCTAATAAGTTAACTTTTATACTTTGTTTGCTTTATATTATTGATAATTATTTATCTTTTAAAAATGGGTTTTAGCATAGACAAATATATTTATAATACATAGGTTATTTTTAGGAGGGGAAAATTATGTTTTTTGATGATATAGATTTTTTAGTAACTGGAAAATTACCTAGTAATGATGATATTAACAGTTCTAAGTTAGTTGATTGTAAAATAGGTTATGCTAGAGGTAATATGTTTAAAGATGAATATATGCCTTATAAAAATTATAAAGCTAGAGAAGTTATTCCTGAAACTGAAGAGGAAGCACTTCTTCTAAAAATAAATGAAAGTGAGTTTGCTCTAAATGATATTAGTTTATATTTAGACTTACATCCAAATGATTATGATATGTATAAAAAATTTAGAGAAGAAACTAATAAATATAAAGAGTATTTAAATAGATATGAAAGAATGTATCGTCCTTTAGAACTTACTAGTACTTATACTGATACTTATGATTATTATAAGAATCCTTGGCCTTGGGACAATGATGGAGGTATTAAGTATGTATAAGTATGAAAAACATTTAGCTTATCCTGTTAATATTAAGAAAAAAGATTTAAGAATGGCAAAATATATTATTGCTGGTTTGGGTGGTTATGCTGGAGAACTAGCTGCAGCTTTAAGATATTTTTCACAAAGTTTTTCAATGCCTGATGCGAAGGGGAAAGCATTACTTAACATGATAGCAACGGAGGAACTTGGTCATTGTGAGATGATTGCTACAATGTTTAGACAATTAATTAAAGGAGCAACTGTAGCGGAGTTAGAACAAGCAGGCCTTGCTGAATATTATATGGACCATGGTAGGGGAGTTTATCCTGTAAATCCTTCAGGAGTACCTTTTACAGCTAGTTACTTTGCTTCAACTGGAGACCCAATCGTAGATTTATGCGAGGATATGGCAGCTGAAGAGAAGGCCAGAGCCGGCTATGAAAATATGTTAAGCCTAGCAACTGATGAAGATTTAATCGGACCACTTTTATTCTTAAGACAAAGAGAAGTTATACATTACAACCGTTTTAAAGAGTTATATGAATATTATAAAAACAAAGATACTAAGTGAGGCTTAGTATTTTTTTATACATAATTAATAGTTTTATGATAAAATACATAACGATTTAGATTTATAAAACTTACTAGAAAGGTTATATGGATATTAAAATAGGTGGTTATCCGTTAGATAAAGAGCAATTTAAAATAGCTACTGCTGATGATAAAGAACTTCTAGTAGTAGCAGGTGCTGGATCTGGAAAAACTTTTACCATAGTAGGACGTATTTGGTATCTTATTAATGTAAAAAAAGTTAAGCCTGAAGAAATATTATGTATTTCTTATACAAGAGATGCTAGTGATAGTCTTAAGAATAAACTAATAAAAGAATTTAATATTAATATGAACGTTTATACCTTTCATAAATTAGCTATTAATATCCTTAGAGATAAAGGTATTGATTTTAAAATAGCAAGTCCTGATTTATTAGAATTATGTATAGAAGAATATTTAAGAATAGATATCATAGAATATCCAGAACAATTAAAATATTTAAGATTTATTTTAAAAATAAATTGGCATAGTACTGATGAATATTTAAAAGTATTAGATGATAAAAAAGAAGAAATAAATAAATTTATTAGTGTAGTATCGACATTTATAAAATTATATAAATGTAATGGGTATGAAATAAGCTATTTTAAAGATATGTTAGATAAACTAAGTAAAAAAATATTAAAAAAAATTGATTGTTATTACATTTTAATTATTTTTAATATCTATATAAAGTATAGTCAGTATTTAACCGATAATAATGAATATGACTTTGATGATTTGATAGTAGAAGCCACTAAGATAGTTAAGGAAAGTGCCTATATTAAAAAATTTAGATATATAATTATTGATGAATATCAAGATAGTTCATATATTAGATTTAATTTAATTAAAAAAATAGTTAATTATAATAATAGTTACTTTATGGCAGTTGGGGATGATTTTCAATCAATATATAAATTCTCTGGAAGTGATATTGGTTTATTTATTAATTTTCAAAACTATTTTAAGAATGGACATATTTTAAAAATTCAAACTACTTATCGTAATAGTCAAGAATTAGTAAATGTGGCTGGCAATTTTATTATGCAAAATAAAAAACAAATTAGAAAGGAAATGAAATCGAATAGTCATATTCGTAAACCAATTAAAATTGTTTATTATGAAAAAGAAGATGCTGATTTTTATAAATTGTGTTTATATTTAAAAAGAAATAATAAATGTAATATTTTAGTCTTAGGAAGAAATAATAAAGATATAAATAATTATATTAGTAGTAAAGTAAAAATTACAGAAGATAAAAGAATTATTTTAAAAGGTGATAGTAAAATGAATATTAATTATATGACTATGCACAGGTCAAAAGGATTAGAATGTGATGATATAATTATTATTAACTTAAAGGATGATGCTTTAGGCTTTCCTTCTAAAATGGAACAAAATAAGATATTAGAATATATTAGAAAAGATACAAAAAAAGACTTCTTAGAAGAAGAAAGAAGGCTATTTTATGTTGCACTGACACGAGCTAAAAATAATGTTTATTTATTTGCTCCTAGATTAAAGAGTTCAATTTTTGTTAAAGAATTGATTAAAAATTATAAAAATGATATAGAAGTTATTAAAATTTAATTTTCTTGTTCAGTACAAGCATTACCATTACAAATTTTATAACCAAATTGTCCTACCGAGCTTAAGGCGGTTAATTCAATGTCAAATTTATTTTTGGCAGAGGCATCAATTCCAATGACAGGAATATGAATTGCTAGAACGGATGGAGCGTTAGAAGAAGATTTACCACCAATATAAGAAATAGAAATATTATCTACATCATAAATTCCGTAATTTAATTCCCACTTTTCCATAGAATTTGTAGGTCCATACGCAATAAAGTTACTATTTATGTATAAATATTTGGATTGAGTGCTATTATTTTGAGTATTCTGAAAAACAAATTGGTAGCAGGTTTTAGTATTTTTATTACTTACTTGGTCACAGTTTTTTATAAATGATACTAAATAGGGATTAGTATTAATTAAATCAGCTTCAATAACATTTATAAGAGAAGCTCTAGTTAGGCTATCTTCATTACGTTTATTACTTAATATGCCTTCATTTTTTAAGTCAGAAAGTAAATTAACTATAAAAATCATAACTATTGAGATTAAGACAAGACTTACTAAAACTTCCATCAAAGTCATACCTTTTTTATTCATTTAAGATCCTCCGTATATAATTTTACACTGTTAAAGTAACTTTTTCGTACTTTGCGGTAGCATTTATTATTTTTTAAAACAAAGTTATTAGAGCATGTTCCATCATTTTGTGGATTTTTACTTTTTGTATAGTCAATATAATCATCTTGATATTCAACAATTAATCTATAGCCATCACCAGTACCAGATAATGACCTTATATAAAGATAGGCATTAATATTGCTTATGTTGTTTAAATCTTCCATGCTGGCATTACCGTTACATGTCATACGTCCACTTTTATTGATGCAAGCTTTTAAATCATTAACATTATAATAGGTTATATATATATTAGAAATACTTAAAATATTCTGACCGCTTTCAGTTTGTAAAACTTTTTCGCTAAATAATTTTTTACTTCTTTCAAGAGAATTCTCATCACTTAAATCTGCTGTATTATACAAAGAACCATCTTTAGCATTTAATTTAACAATTTTACGATTAGCATCTACTAATGTATTTTTTATGTATTTACTAATATCTAAGGAAGCTAGATAATCTTCAATTAAATAGGTACGATAAAGATAACTAGTATCATCAAACATAGCCCTTCTTTTCTCATTTAATAAAACTCTGGAAAATGTGATATATATAGATAATAAAGTAGTTGTAAGTATGGTCATAACCATAATAGTTTCAACAAACATAAATCCTTTTTTCTTCTTCATAAATTATCCTTATCTCTAATAATAGAATAGCATATTTTAATTAAAAAAAAAAGTAAGTATCTGGAGACTGTTAATGTAAATACCTATTTCATTAATATTGTGATATTATTATTATGGAAAGGATAGAGGAGTAATGAAAAAGAGTAGTAAGATAGCAATTATTATTTTCGTAATTATTGTTATATTTAGTCTAGGTACTGTTGGTGGTTACTTATTATTTAAGGGTAAATATAATAGTAGTAAAAATGATACTCAAGTTAATGATACTAATAAGAATAATAATATAAATAACAATAATGAATCTAAGGACAATAATACAGATAATACCCCTAAGGAAGAGAATTTAAGTCTAGATGATAAGACTGTAACTAATTTATGGGGAAGAAAAACTAATTTTCATACCACAAGCAAAGTTACTTATAGTACTTTAAGTGATCAAAGAAAGTTAAATGCTGATTTAAATGGATTAGTCAGAAAAAGTTTTTCTAACTTAGATTATAAAGAAGTATGTGCAATGTTAAAAAATAGTGGTAGTGCTAGTTTAAGTTCTATTTATAATGATTGTATTAGTATGCAAGGTAAAAATGCTAGTAGTGGTGATTTAGTTGGTTATTATGACTTAGAAGAAGTTAAAAATAATAATATTAAGTTCTTTAATGAAAGTAGTAATTTACCTAAAAAATATAGTTATGTTAATAGTACTTCATTAAAAACTGATGATACTTGTGGACAAGTAGTATTAAGTAATGGTACTTACCTTAGTTATGATAGTAGTTGCGGGTATGGTGGTCCGGATGTTCTTACTAAAGATACTTTAGTAAAAGCGGTAAAATACGGGGATGAATTATATATTTATGATAAGTTCATTATCGGAGTTGCCGAAGATAGCCAAGATGATTATATAAAGTATAATTTCTATAGTGATGATGATATTACTAATAAAGTAACTACTTATAGTTTTAAAGAAGCTGATAATTATAGTATCGAAGTTAATGAGATATTAAAGTATATGAAGAGCTTTAAACATACTTATAAGTTAAATAGTGATGGTAATTATTATTGGGTATCTAGTGAACCAGTAAGTAATATTGATTAATTTAAAAATATCTATTCGAAAGGGAGTAGATATTTTTTTATGATTATAATTTTTTACTAAGTTTATGTTCAGTACTCATGGAAGCAACTTTATCCTTGGTATAGGTCTTATCGCCAGTAACAATACGAATATAGTTATAAATAGAAGTATTATCGTCAACACTTAAAAATCTATCACTGACATAAGCTCGACTAAGAAAATCTTTACGAGCATTAGCAATTACGATAGCCCCACAAATCAGATCGCCTTGGCTCATTCCGTCAAATAAATTAATTTCAGGCGTTGTAACTTGATTTTTAATATCTTCAAGAGTGAAATTGCACCCTAATTCTAAAAGGCCTGCTGTTAATTCTTCCTGGGAAATAGTTTGATTTTCAGCAATAAATTTCAAGCCAGCAATAACTAATTCCTGAGTAATTGGTAAGGTACATTTTTTCTTACTTTCCAAAACCAATTGGACTTCTTGTTCTTCTTCTAATTTTGCTTCTTGCATAGACTTTTTAAATTGTTCTCGGCTTTCTAATAATTGTTGATCAAACTCTTTTTTAGTACGACCAGTTACTTCTAGATAAACCCTGTCCATGGTTACATTATCAGAATAAAGTTTATGTCCATTAAAATAACACCATACATGTTGGCCTCTAGCCTTAGCGGCTAATAAAGTATATACGGCACTTTCTAAGGTGTCGTAACTTGCTAATTTGATTTGTTTCATTATAAATTCACCTCTGCAAGTTGTACTCTAACATAATATTTATAAAATTACAATTATAATTTTTTACTATCTTTAGAAATTAATATTTTTCTTAACCAATCAAAGGGTATAACACTTAAAGATAAAAGAAGCACAAATATAAGTTCTTTACCATTTAAACCATAAGTTCTAAATAAGTCGCCTCCAAAGTAAATTAAATAAATCTGAACAATGGTAATACCAGTAAAGATGAAGATAAAGGGTTTATTTTTTGTTATATTAGCTAGGATATTTAAACGCGTAGTACGGGCATTTAAAGCATTAAAAAGGGCAGAAAAAATAAAGAAGGCAAAGTAGGCGGTATAAAGATAACGATAATCACTAGAATAGCGAATAAAATTATAAACAAAATCAGATTTAAGAAAGAAGATACCAAGTACAGAAGTATAAAGACCAGTAAATAAAATTTCTTTAAACATATAACTATTAATTATAGGAATCTCTTTTGTCTTTGGAACTTCTAACATGTATTCTATAAGTGGTGGTTCACTAGCAAAAGCAATCCCAGCCAAAGTATCCATTATCATATTTATCCAAAGCATTTGAATAACCGTAACGGGGGTAGTTATCTCAAATATCGGGCCAATTATTGCCATTAGCATAGCACAAATATTTACTGTTAATTGAAATATTATAAATTTACGAATGCTTTTAAAAATAGTGCGGCCAAAAAGAATAGCTTTTGTAATAGATTTAATATTATCATCAAGAATTACTATGTCACTGGCTTCTTTAGCCACCTCCGTACCAGAACCCATTGCAAACCCAACATCAGCAGCCTTCAAAGCACCAGCATCATTTATCCCATCCCCAGTCATTCCAACGACTAAATCCATATTCTGTAGAATTTTTACCATTCTACTTTTATCTTTTGGTAAAGCCCTAGCAATAACTTTTATTTGACTATAAAGATTACTTATTTCTTCATCGGATAAACTATTAAATTCTTTACTGGTTAGAGCTAAATCATTTTTATTAGTAATTATTCCTGATTCTTTAGCTATGGAAGTAGCCGTATTAATATTATCCCCTGTAATCATAATGACATTAATACCAGCATTATGTAAAATATTAATAGAAGGTATAGTAGTCTTACGAATGTTATCTTTAATAACTAAATAACCTAGGTAAGTATGAGAATTACTATATTTATCTTTTAACGTCAAAAAAATTATACGAGAGCCAGTTTTAGCTTCATTATCGATATTTTTACTAATTATTTCTTTATTAAGAAGAATCTTACGATTACCAGTATTGTCTAAGTAATATAAACATTTATCTAGTAGAACTTCTTTAGCACCTTTATAATAAGTTATATCATTATCAAGAGTTACAGAACTATATTTATCTTTACTATCAAAAAGTTTTTTAGATAATATTTTATGATTAGTTGTCTGTTTACCAATGTATTTTAAAATAGCTTTATCCGTTTGATTACCACCAGTTATTTTATTATCACTATTATAAAAAGAAGAATTATTATAAAAAAGATTATTACTTATTTCTGTTTGAAGTTTTAATGGTAACTGATATAAATTAGTTATTTTTTGATTTAATGGTGTTATGATACTTGTAACCTTTAAATTACCCTCAGTTAAAGTACCAGTTTTATCAGTTAGTAAGCAATTAATATTACCACTAGTTTCAATGCCAATAAGTTTGCGTACTAAAACATTATCTTTTAGCATTCTTTTCATATTAGAAGATAAAACTAAAGTTACCATAAGAGGCAAACCTTCAGGAACAGTTACAACTATAACAGTCATGCTTAAAGTTAGAGAATATAAAATGTTATTGATGCTAAAGTTTTTAGTAGTTAATAAGTAGACAATGGCAACAATTACAGCACCAACATAACCAAAGATACTTATTATTTTAGCCAAATGTGTAAGACGAGATTTTAAAGGACTGATAGTAGGGGGAATTTGAATATCTTTAGCCAAACCGCCAATTAAAGTGTTATCACCAACCTTATCAACTTTCATTTTGGCTTCACCTTCATAACAAATAGTTGAAGAGTAAACATACTCGCCCCGATTTTTTTCTTTATCTTGGGTTTCCCCATTGATATTGGCTTCATTTACCGTAAGTTTTCCTTCTATTATATAGCCATCGGCGGGGATAGAGTTACCACTAGAAATTAAGACTATATCTCCAACGACGACTTCGGTTACACTAATAGTTTCTAACTTACCATTTCGGAAGACAGTACATTTCTTCTTACTAGCCTCTTCTTCTAAACGATTAAAGGCTTCTTCACTGCCATATTCAGCAAACGAACCAATAGTAGAAGCTAAAATAATAGCAATTAAAATGCCAATAGTTTCAAACCAATCATTATTTTTAAATAAAAAAATAATCTTAAATACTAAGACGATAATAAGAATCTTAATGATTGGGTCTCCTAAGGACTCTAATATTAGAGAAAATAAGGTTTTCTTCTTTACTTTCGTTAAGGTATTACTACCGTATTTATTACGACTTTGAACAACTTCTTTATTTGTTAAACCGTTCATACACGCACCCATTTAATAGTATGAATTTAAAAAGTTAGTTATGAGTAAGAGATAAAATATTAATAAAAGTTTATATGGAAAAAACAAGTATCCCCAAAGATACTTGTCTAATTTTGCAGTTGTAATGATTAATACATATTTATATTAAATCGACATAAAGTTTTTTAATCCTAATTTTAACTTTTTTACTACTTTTTCCAAAGTAATAGCATTTTCTAAGGCACATCTTTTTAATATCCATTCTGGAATATCAGTTTTATATACATAAATACTCTTTAATAAATCTTCTAAATTGCCTTTATTTTCTATATTATTATTTTTATAAAAGTCGAGAGGTTTTATTATAAAACTACCATTATTTCGACGTATTTTAATACTATCACTTGATAAAATAATATTACAAGATTTAGTAGTATCTACTAATTTAATTGTATTAAAATTTAAATAAGCATTAATTGCCTCTAATTTTTTAAATAATTGCTGTAAGTGAATATTGGCATTTAACAGATTAAGTTCTAAATAAGCATTAGGAGATTTGGAAATAAAGCCATTATCCTTTTGAACTATAGTTAATTCTCGCCAAAAGAAATCATTTCCTATATCGTCTTTACTTTTTACATATAAAGTTACTTCTTTTTTAGCAACATTATTTATTTTTTTAAATAAAACTACTTCTAAATCTAAATCATGTGCCAGTTTTTTAGCATAATCACTACATATAGCATTTTTTTCTGCTGATAAGTTAATTAAAACATTATATACTTCGTATAAACTAATTTTATTTTCCATATTGTTCCTTTTACTTTTGATATATTTTATTATATGAGATTATAATACTTTTATTAATCTTCACATATAAGTAATTTTTATCATATCATAAGTCGAAAGTAATTTGGGTGAAATTTATTTTAAGTCAACTATATTTACTAATTTATTGAAAACTAGTTCTTTAGCAGCATCATAACTAATATTCATAGCATATGCTATTTCGTTAAATAAAAACTGTTCAGCCAATTCTTGATAGCTTGTATCTGTATCACTTAAATGTTTGTGATTATTTTTTCTAATTTCATTTCTTATATAAGCGGTTTTAATTATCTTGATTAAATTTTCAATTGTAGTACCTTGTAATAATAGTTTATATTGTTCTTCTAAATTACGTTCATTAATATTAAGAGTTGGAATGTCATTTATATGATCTAAAGTATTAGATATTTCATCAAAAGTAGCAAGATGTCTTAATAATTGAGTTTCTTGTGATACAGGGATGCTTATTTTTAAAGAAGTATCTTCTTTGTTTTCCAAAGTATAATAATCTTGATTATTTATTTTTTTTAAATCTTTTACTACACATACCTCTCTTTTATATATGACATAATCGTTTATTTTATACATTTTGTAGTTCCTCCATAGATTTTACCGTCTTATATTTATTATACCTTTTTTTAATTTTTTTTGCTAATTAAAAATGGTTTTTTTTAAGGAAATATGCGTTTTTAGGACTATTTATGGTTTGTTATTTCTTATTTTTTTGATAAAATAAATTAGGAAAGTAGGGTAGTTATGGTAAAGATAAAAAGTAATAAAAAGTTAAATAAATTAATTTATTCTTTAATTTGTTTATTAGTTTTAGTAGTTGGGTATTTTACAACTAATTATGATAATACTTCAAGTAGTTATGAAAATAATGCTGATAATAATAATGAAGTTTTGGCGTATTTTATTGATGTTGGTCAAGCGGATGCTATATATATAAAAGATGGTAGTAGTAATATGATGATAGATGCTGGTAATAATGCTGATGGAAAACTTTTAGTTAAATATTTACAATCATTAAATGTAGATGCGTTTAAATATGTAGTTGGAACCCATGCTCATGAAGATCATATTGGTGGTATGGATGATATCATTAATAATTTTAAAATTGATAATTTTTATATGCCTGAGGCAATTAGTACTAGTAAAACATTTGAAGACGTACTAGATGCATTGGATAAGAATAAGGTTATTTTTCAAACCCCTAAGATTGGAGATAAGTTTACACTAGAAAATACTAATTTTGAAGTTTTAAGTATTGGTACAGATACTAGTGATTTAAATGATACATCTTTAGTTTTAAAAATGAATTATAATAATACTTGTGTACTATTTATGGGAGATGCTTCAAGCAATATCGAAGAAAATTTATTAAATAAAGATATTAATTGTCAAGTATTAAAAGTAGGGCATCATGGTTCAAGATATTCAAGTAGTGATGATTTTATAAAGAAAGTAAATCCAGCATATGGAATTATAATGGTTGGTAAAGATAATAAATATGGACATCCAACTAAGAAAACACTGGATATTTTAAATAAATACAATGTTACTATTCACCGAACTGATGAAGAAGGTACTATTCTTATGCATTTAAAAGGTAATGATATTACTTTTGAAAATTTTAAAACAGAAACGAACGGGTAATTATGAAATATAGTGTTGATGAGATTATTGATGATATTATCAAATTAGAAAATTTAGAAACTAGGGAAATCATTTATATAAATAAGAGTGATATAGATTTTGATATTTATGAAAATGATATTTTAGTCTTTGAAAATAATAAATATATTAAAGATGATGAACTTAAAAATAAAAGAGTAAATATGCTTAAAGAGAAATTAGAAAGACTTAAAAATTCACAGTTTAGAGAGTGAATTTTTTTTATCTTATAGTAAAAATATAGTATCGCCTAATTGTATAAGATTTTATTTTTTGATAAAATTGAAAGTGATAGGAGAGTTTATGAATGAATTTAAAATAAGATTGAAAGAAAATAAAAAAAAGAATGATGTGCTAATGATGTACTATGAATCTTATTTAAGAAAAAGGCGGTTAAATTCGCTAGTTATTCGTAAATATTGCTTTAATGTTGCTTTTTATATCTATATTTATTTAACTAAAGATGAACAAATTGTTCCTGCTATTGAAGGATATAAAGTTCTTAAAGATTTTCCAGAAGTTTTTATGACGAGATATACTTGGACTTCACTTCGAAATTATGAAAGTGGTATTTATAGTATAGATTTATTTTATAAGTGCCTATATAAAAAAGAACTTATTACTAAGGAGCAATACAAAATTGTAAGTGATTTCCGTAAAAAAGATGTACCTAAGTTTATGGCTAAATATAGTTTTATGGGTGAAGATTATTTAAATGATTTTGTAATTGATTAACTAAAAGAACTATTAGGAGATTTAAGGTTTTCTTAATAGTTTTTTTATTTGTTTTTTTCGGCTATTCGAATGTCTTTTTCTATTTGTTTTAATTCATTAATTATTTCTTGATCAGTAAGATTTAGAGCCTTGGTAATTTTAACAAAAGTAGTTACTAAAGGGGTATTAAGGTCATTTTCTATCCTAAAAATAGTTTTTCTATCTATATCAGTTAGTTTTTCTAACTGTTCTTGGGATAAGCCTTTTCTAATTCGATATTTTTTTAGCATATTACCACCGTCAATTAAATTGTACCAAGTTTGCCCCATTTTACCTTGACAAGAATGCCCCATAGTAAATATAATTTTATTATAGGACATACTTGTCCCATATATGATAGGAGTAAAATTTATGAAAAAAGATTTCATATTTGTAAGTATTGGTTTAATTACGATTGTACTTTTGGGGATAGGATTTTCTTATTCTTTATGGAATATATCAGTTAGTCAAGATACGGTTAATACGGTCACAACGAAGTGTTTTAATGTTGAAATTACTAGTCAAAAGAACAGTATTTCTTTAGAAAATGCTTATCCGATAACGAAGGAAAAGGGTAAAAAATTAACACCATTTAGTTTTACGATTACTAATACTTGTGATATTTTTGCTAGTTATACGGTTAGTTTAGAAAGTTTAAAAGGAACTACTTTATCTAGTAAATTTTTAAATGCGATGATTAATAATGAGGAGATTAAAAAACTAAGTGATTATGAGGTAACTGATACAGTGAATGATGGTAGTATTGAAAGTCATACTTTAGTCAAAGGTTCTTTAGGTAGTGGGGATAGCGAAGATTATACCTTAAGAGTTTGGATTGATTATGATACGACCATGGAAGATTTAGATAATGAAACTAAGACTTTTAAATCCAAAGTTGTCGTTAAGGCCGAGCCTAGTAGTTGGAGTCCGGTAGATGGAGGCTATACAACTTTACATGATGCGATTTTAGCTAATGAATATCAAACTAGTCCTGAAGTGGCTATTAAAAAGATAGAAGCAAAAGGAACACCAGATTTAAGTAAAACTGCTCCAATTATAACTTGGGATCAATTAATCGAAAGTAATCTTAGTGATATATTCGTGCACAAACCAACTATTAACTCTATTAAATTAAACGATGAAACTAGCAATTTAACGGAAGATGATACCAAGATTACATTATACACCACTAAAGTTTTTGATAATGCTACAGGAAATTATAAACTTTTAAACCCAATTCATGTTGATCCAACTACTTTAGATTTTAACAGCGATACGAAATATTACTATTCTGATGAGCACGTTGCATATAATCAAACATCAAAAAAACTTTATTCAAGTTCTATGAACTATGGAAGAAGTATTTATTTAGTAAAAAATGCTAGTAAAGAATTAAGTGAAACAACTTGGAACAATACTAAATATGAAAGTTATACTTATAATTTAAAATGTTACAAATCATATCAAAAGGATATTGCACACGACGGCTCAGATAAAGGAATATATAAGGATAATGACGAGTATGGAAAAACATACTATTATAGAGGAAATGTAAATAATAATTATGTTTATTTTGCCGGATTTTATTGGCAAATTATAAGAATAAATGGGGATGGCTCAATCAGACTTTTATATAAAGGAAAGGAAAAAAACGCCACCAAAATAGACACATCAATTAATAATAAATTATGTAGTTTTAATAATAAAATAGCAGGACCAACTTACATAGGTTATAAATACGGATATGAAAATGGTAAAACTTTAGAAGAAATACATTCTAATAGTAATGACTCAGATATAAAAAACACACTAGATTTATGGTATGAAAATAATATTAAAAATAAAAATTACGATATATATATATCGGATAATTCGTCATTCTGTGGCGACAGAACTTTATACTCTGATAGCGGTGGCAACGGTATTGATACAATTCAAGATACAAGATATGCACCTTATGAAAGATTTAAAAATAGCAAAGCAATTTTTAAATGCCCAAATATAAATAGAGATTTATATACATTAAAAAATTCTAACATCGGAAATAAAACATTAACTTATCCGATTGGATTGGTAACAATAGATGAAATAATATTTTCAGGATTTACCGGTAATACAACTAGTAAATACGCGTGGACAAATTCTTCAGTAACTTATTGGACAATGTCGCCCGCCTATTCAAATACTGAGTCATTAATTTGGACAGTTAATATTTCAGGTTTCGCACACTATAGAGTTGATAGCACCCTTGCTTTAAGACCTGTTATTAATTTAAAAGCCGATGTTAAAATCTCTGGAGGAATAGGCACTATTAATGAACCATATGTGGTGGAATAAGTTTTATTTTAAGCAAGATTTATGCAAGATTTATGCAAGATAAACTATAAAATTTTATATGGACATTTTAAAAAATTCACAAATTATCTTGTGAATTTTTTATTAAACAAGCAATATAAGTAGAATAATTACTGAATATAATGTGTTTATTGGAATCTTTAAATTCTTTGCTACCGAAGATATATAATTTAGGAATATTGTTTATATAATAATTTAAACCATTTGTATCTATATTATAAGTAATATTGTTATCTATATAATATAGAGAATTATTATTATAAAGTAAGTACTTATTATCTTTATCTAGTAAATCATTTATACATAATACTTTATTTAAAGTAAGATTTAGTTTATCAAACAAGTAATTATAATAAACTATATCCTTAGGTAATACTTGATAATTTAAATAAATATTAATAGGATAATAAATTATTGAAGATATTAACTTATTATCTTTTAGAAATTTTTTAAATTCTTTTAGAAATAGATTTTCTTCTTTAATATTACTATCACTTATACTAGAAGAAGTAAAAGTAATTATTTTATCTTTGATAATTTGAATTTCATTATCATTAATATAGATAATTAACTTAGTCATTGCTCATTACTTCATTGTAATCTAGTAAGTAGAATTCTTCAGGATTAAAAACTTCGCCTTTATAGAATACTTCAAAATGAAGAGCATTACTTGTATCGGTTGCTATTTTATTTTGACCACTAGTAGCAATTATATCGCCTTGTTTTACTTTATCACCAACTTTTACTTTAACTTCACCTAAACTTTGATAAACAGTTGTTAAATTATTAGTGTGTTCAATTTCAACAATATTACCCATTAAACTATCTTCTTTAATATTTTTTACTGTACCATCTAATATTGATACAACATCAAAAGTATTATTGGAAGTATATAGGACACCAGTATTTTGCATATAAATGCCTTCGTAGTAAATTAGGGCAGCTGCTTGTTCATCGTTTGTGCCATCAATATTATAATATGGTATAGTGGCACTGACATCAGTACTAGTATAAGGTCTTATGATAGTTTTTGAAACACTAACTGTTGGGGTTATATTAGTATCATTTTGACTATTGTTTACTTCACTAGTAGTATCCTTGGGACTTGGATCAATTATTGGAACACCAGCAGTTAAAATTTGATACATTTTATAACTACTAAATAAGATTGTACATACTAACATCAGGCATATTGTTGGGATAACATATTTTCTTAATCTTCTTCTTTTTTTCATAAATTCACCTTTCTATTAAAAAGTGTGAACTAAAAAGATGATTTTATACATATAATTTATAATTTTTGTTAATTGGTTAGAAAAGCCTTAATCAGGTGATTAGGGTCTATTTTAATTATTTGTTTGAGGTTTAACTATCTCTTTTAGAGAAAGTCCAGTTATTTTAGAAATAGTTTCATCATCTAAGCATAGAGTAATATTTTCTTATAAGTTTGACACTTTTTAGACATATTTTTATAAATAATACTGCTAAAGGTGAGTAGTAATCCTAAATAAAAAAGAATATAAAAATCAAATTTTATACTCTTCTATAGTTATGCCTTGATAATAATACTTTAAAATATCTTCATATGTAGAACCTTCTTTAGCCATCGCATTTGCACCATATTGACTCATTCCAACTCCATGACCATAACCCTTAGTTGTAAAGATAATATCATTATTCTCAATAGTTATATTAAAGTCCGTTGAACGTAAATTAAACTTTTTTCTAATATCAATACCAGTATAGGCAGTTTTATTAATAGATATGGTTTCTATTCGATTAGAATAATCAGTTGTAATATTTTTAATAGTTAACTCCGTACAATCAATATTTAAAGTATTACAAAATTCTTTTTTTGAAATTTTTTTAGTTACAATAAACTTGGTTGTTGTTTCGTTATCCATTGTTGGTATAATTGTATTTAGATAAGGTAAATCTTCATTAAATACACTCAAAGAAGTAGTAGTATAACCATTACTCATTGCATAAAAATAAGATTTTATTAACTGTTTATTATAAGTCATTACTTGATTTTTAGTCATATTAACAGCATTCTTTATCTTTTCTAAATAAGTATAATAATTGTCCTGCCATTTATTTTGAAGTTCTTCTAAAGTATTATAAGCTTGGTCAGCAATCGTTACATAACCTCTAGTATTTTCTTCATAAAGAGCAAATGTCCTACTGGCAACAGCTTGTGATTTTAAGGCTTCCATATCAAAAAGAACTGGAACTTCGGCTCCAACTACATTAATTAAATATTCCTCTAAAGGTATTTTCTTCTTTTCATTATTAATTAGAAAATCTATATAAATTTCTTGATTTTTAGATTTTTCATCGACATTTTCACTAACAGGAGAATCGGAAATAACTTGCTTACGTAATGTAAAGATAGTAATAGGTAAAAGTACTATAATAATGGTAAGTAAGATTTTATTTTTCATAGGTCTCCTTATAATACTAGTTAAAAATATTTAACTAAGTTTTCTAAGACATAAAATCTGTTATAAAATTAGTTACTAAGTAACTAGTAGCTATACCAAAAATTATAACCAGCATTCTAGCTTCTACGGGTTTATTTCTTTTCATAAACTTATCAAAATTAACGCCACTTAAGGCAACCATACTTAATAATAAGTTTATAGCATATAACAGAGTCTTATAGTTCATTATATGTTCCTTGTTCATAACTTATGATTTTATTTACTCTTCTTACATGACGTTCTTCATTGCTGGTGGCAGTTTCTAGAAAAGTTTTAATTATTTCTAAAGCATAATTATTATCTAGTGAAGCAGGTATTGCAATAACATTAGCATGGTTGTGAATTCTAGCACTTTTAGCATCTTCAAGGTTATTAACTCGGGCACATCTTATGCCTTTTACCTTATTGGCAGCGATAGAAATGCCAATACCAGTTCCACATATTAGAATTCCTAAATCGGTATTTTTATCCATTTTAGTACAAATGTCGAAGGCAAAGTCAGGATAATCATCTTCGCTAGAATTTGGTAGGGTAGAAGGTATTATTTCATAAGTATTTTGTAAATTTCCGATTAAATATTCTTTTAATTCCACACCACGGTGGTCGCAAGCTATATATATTTTCATTTTTATTCTTCTTTCTTATTATTTATTTTTTTATTTTATTTAATAAATTTGGATTTGACTATTCAAACATATCTTTAATTAATCTATGATGATTTAATAGACTTAGTAATTGAAATTCTTGATAATTTGGCATAGTTGATATATCTTTTAGACTTGGACCGTCATTGGTCATTACTATATCAATTTGTAAATATTTATTATCAGGAATAGTATTTTGAATACGATTAACTAGTCTTAAAGTCCTAGGCCATTTAGGAATAGTAAGCCAAAGTAGGGGAGATTTAGTCAAAGGGTGCTCTTCGTAAATATTTTTAGATAAGTCATAAAAAGGTGAATCAATAAGTCCGGTATCTAAATTAATAGAGGCAATTATTTGATTACTAGTTGTAACTTCATAATCTTCTTTGCTAGTAACTAAGTAAGAAAATATAATATTATCTTTAAAAGTTATAAAACGAATAAAAGATAAATTATTTGGATTTAATCTATCCAAAACCTCATCTTGTTTAATAGCACTTTCTAATATAGTCATTTTACTTAAATATAAATCATTATAAACAGTAGTATAATTTTTTAAGTCTATCTTAATTTTTTTAGTATCATTTTTAGCTTTTAAATCGTATTTAGCATATATATAATTTTTATTTTGAACGAAATCATAAAAATCAGTTATATTATCGCCATTAAGTTCTAACCATTTATAGTTAAGAAAAGGGTAAAACTTCTTGTTAAATTTATGACGAGAATAGGTTATTTCTTTTAAGGATTGATTATTATATGTTTTTATTAACTTTTGATTATATTTATTAGTAAGTAAGTTTTGTTTTTCTTCATTAGTCATTTTATAACAATCAAATAATTGATACTCAAAAAGAGTAATATGATATTTATAGTGACAATAAAGGTAATCATTTATAATACTAATGGTTTTGATATTGGTACGACTTGATAAAGTTTTAGCAACTTTATATAAATTTTGATGTGTCATTTAATCAACTCCATATTTATTATAACAAAAAAACTGCAATTATGCAGTTTTTGTTTCGTCTTGATTAAATCCGTATTTACGGTTGAATTTTTCTACTGAACCAGTTTTCTTTGCACGAGCTTGTGAACCAGTATAGAATGGGTGGCAAGCACTACAAACATCACATTGGATACTATCTTTAGTAGATTTTACAGTAAATGTATTTCCGCAAGCACAATGTACTTCAACTTCATGCATTTCTGGATGAATTCCCTTTTTCATTTAAACTCTCCTTCCGCCATGTTATATTCATAACATAGAAATTTGTTTGTCTTATGTATTATATCATAAGATTTTAGTTTTTCAATTATTAATAAGTTTATTTTTCGCAATTTTAGATGATTTTTAGAAATAAAATTAAATTATCAATCTTTCTAATATCAATAAGCTTAATAATTATTAAATATTTTTTATTTTAAATTACAAAAGTTAGATATTTTATTTTATTTTTATTTTAAGATTAGCCAAGACTTTACCAACTAAGAATGATATTTTATCACTATTTTTAGTGGCTATTGATTTACAAATAGCTTTGCCTCCTACCGTAAAACTAGAAATGAAAGCTGTTAATAAAACGGATATAATGCTTAAATTAATGTTAGTTGAATTGCTTACTGATATAGCTAGAACGGCTCCAATGGAACCACTAATAATACCACAAATATCCCCAATAACATCATTACAAATACTAGAAATTTTACTAGAATTTTTAAGTAAGCCGATTGTTTCTTTACCACCTTTTATCTTCTGGGATGCAATTGATAGAAATGTTTTCTCTTTGCTGGTTAAAACCGCAACCCCAATCATATCGAAGATGATGCCTATTACAATTATCAATATTAATATTATAAATAAAAAGATACTACTTAATGAGTTCGATATAATATTAGAGATAATACTAAATAAACATGATAGGATAAAAGTTAATAAAAAAACTTTATATATCCAGGCTTTATTATTCATAATTCCTCCTATATAAAGTAATATTCTAATTTTTGCATGGTATATCAAAAGTTAATTTTACGGCTTGAGGTCGAGTTGAGTTTCTCTAAATATCTTCCACTTGATTACTCATTGGCACTTTCGTCTTTAGGATATTTAATTAATATTTATTTCATTAATTACTCGATTGCCACTTAGTCCGCACTTCAATACTCTTAATATAGACAGTCTAGAGGTTTTCCCTGACATAAGTAACTATACTTATTCGCTTTTGCAAATATTATTTCAACTTGTAGTATTCCTAATATTCACGCACGACATACGAAACTTAAAAATGACGCAATGAAAGGATTGTAGGTTATATGCCATTATAACTTTCCTTAAATTTTAAATCTTATACTCACCCTAACTTGGGCCGATAAAGCAAATATAAGAAGTGTCGGTAATGTAATTGATGGATTTTTAGCCCCATCTTCATATAGTGTTATGACTAGAATAATGCACCACACATAGCTGAGATTATAACATAGAATAACATATTTGTCAAATTATGTTTTCTAATAGTGTAAACAAAAGCCTGCATATTGACATATTTTTTATTAAAAACCTATTATTTTATTATAGTCTACTTTACATTATATGTTTTCTGCTAATAAATATTATTTAAAAATGTTTTATTTATCAATTAATTCGCTAACTAAATTAAGCATTTTACTGTTATCATGAACAAACTTTTTTGGCTTAAATTTTTTTATTTGTTTTACGGCATCATCTAATTCATCAACATCTTGAAGACCAATTATATATCCTAAGGCATTAAACTTAGCAATTATCTGGGTCTGGTGGTCGTTAATATGCTCACCATATTTAGCAAGGCGAGGAACAGCAATGACTTTTTTGTTCTTTTCTAAAGCAGAAATAATATTACCAACACCACCATGGGTAATTATAATATCAGCCTTATCCATTAAATCATTAAATTCATCTTGGGGAATTAAGTCAAATATCTCCATATTTTCTGAATTATATTTAGTAAAACCTGCTTGGACAATAACTTTATCCTTAATTAAGCCATTATTTATTAATTGATCGATTTTTTCTAAAAGACGAACAAAATTTTTATCTTGAGTTCCTAATGTTACTAAAATCATATATAGTCCTTTCTAGTATATCCAGCCGCCGTATATAGCATTAGGATAAACTTCTAACATACTTTCCCACTGGACAATAAAATAATCAGCAAATTTATATATTAAACGTCCTGCTCTAGTAGGGGTAGTACTGTTAGCAATAGTTTCAATGAATATTATCTTTTTATGAAATAATTTAGCTAAACAACACATTGGTCCAACATTGTGAGACCCTGTAGTTACTACAACATCTGGTCTTATTTTAAGAATTAAGTAAAGAGATATAAAACAGTTTAAAAGAAGCTTAAAAGGATAGATTAATTTAGCTTTAAAATTTGTGTAAGTACCACTGATAATATAGTGAACTCGGTTAGGATACTTTTTAATAAGATTTAGATTGCTTTTAGTCTTTTCGGTAACTATATTATAATCATATTTTTTAAATAGGGGAGCAAGCTGCATTAATTCACTTAAATGACCACCAGTACTAGCAATAAACATTACTTTTTTCTTTTTTTTCACGTATAATCACCTTAAAATTATTATACTATAAAAGATTAACTATTAGAAAAAAAGATTAATAGTTTTGATTGTTTAGAATTAAAAAAATTTTACATAATAGTAAAATTTTAATTTTATGATAAATTATAGCTTTTTAATAAATCAAAGTATTACGAGGGCTAGTTTTCTATTTTCCAAGTAGAAATAATATTATTAAATAACTTATTAGCTATTATCTTATGGTCTTCAATATTTAAAGTATAATTATTTGTAGATTGCTTTTGTAAAATACTTGGTGTATTAATAAAATCAGCTTTATATTTATGGGTTAAATCTTTTAAAAGATAGTTAGAAGTTAAATTTATTGGGCTAATATAAATAATCTGCTTAGAATTATATTTTCTTAAAAGTATAAATAAGTCTTCTAAATCAGAATAAATATTAATTATATTTTCTCTTTCGTAAAGCAGTTCAAAATCTCCTAAATAGACGATTATAACATTGGAAGAATTTAATTTTTCTTGAATATCATTATAATTACTTTTTATCTTATCAACAACATTTTCTACTTCTAAATTTTCTTTATGATAATTATTAATAGTTGTTGGTAAAAGTTTTTCTAAATCATTCTTTAAGAATGTACTAAAATTTTCCTTAATAGTCGTTGTATCATCATAAATAGTTGTTATCTTGATTTCTTGATGATTGTTAGCATTAAAAATAAGATAAGTTAAAACGATTGCCGCTAAAGACAAAAAGAATAATTTTATTTTCATAAGCCCTCACTTACTTAGTATAAATTTATTCTTCTATTTTAATTTTAGCACCAACCTTAGATAGTTTAGTATTAATATTTTCATAGCCACGTAAAATATGGTCGGCTTGATTAATTGTAGTTTTTCCCTCAGCAATGAGTCCTGCTAGGACTAAAGAAGCTCCAGCTCTTAGATCGCTTGCGGTTACTTCACATCCGGTTAGAGAAGTAGGTCCGGTTATAAAAGCTTTATTACTAGTATTAGCAATATTAGCACCCATTTTATTTAAATACTCTATATGTCCCATTCTAGTTTCATAAATAGTTTCAGTAAATGTTGAAATACCATTAGCTTGGGTTAGTAATGTCTGCATCGTTTGACCTAAATCAGTTACAAAACCAGGATAAACTTGCGATGTAATATTTACAGGTTTAAGATTAGTTTGTTTAGAAATTATAATTGAGTTTTTTTCTAAAATATAATTGACATTCATATTTTTTAAGGTATCCAGAAGACTTTCTAAATGTTTTGGTTCAATTTTATCAATAACTAAATGGTCGCCAGCAAGTGCTCCCGCAATTATATATGTTCCAGCCTCAATACGGTCTGGTATTGTATAAATGTTACCTTTACTTAATTTTTTCACACCGGTTATAGTGATAGTATCCGTACCAGCACCTTTAATTTTAGCACCCATGCTTTTTAAGAAGTCAGCTATATTTACTATTTCTGGTTCTTTAGCTGCATTAAATATTCTAGTTTGACCATTAGCTTTAACAGCCGCTAACATAATATTTATAGTAGCACCAACAGAAGGAAAATCAAAAGTAATATCAGCACCATTTAGTTCACGTGCATCGATAATATATTTATCTCCTTCAATTTTTACTGTAGCTCCTAAGGCTTCGAAACCTTTTATATGATAATCGATAGGGCGTTTACCAATTTTGCAACCACCTGGAAAATACATTTCTACATGATGATATTTAGATAACAAAGATCCCATAAAGTAATAAGAGGCTCTTAATTTTTTAGCAAGCGTTTCTTCTATAACTTTATTTTCTACTTCACTAGTATCAATACTTAAAAGATTATTTTTATATTTGTATTTGGCATTTAACAGATTTAAAATTTCTAATAAAGCTCTAGTATCAGTTATATCAGGAACATTGTCTATTATTGCTTCATCATTACAAAGAATTGCTGCTGGTATTAAAGCAACAACACTGTTTTTAGCGCCACTTATTTCAATGGTTCCACTTAATTTATTGGGTCCTTCTATTATTAATTTGGTCATATATTACACCCCATTCAACTACTAATAACTATATCTAATTTACTACATTAAGTCAAACAAAAAAACATCTATAAAACTATATTATAGATATTTTCTTATTATTCATAATTTTATTAGTTAAATTGAGTATTTTTTAAGGTTTTGATTAGAAGATCAAGCCAATTATTAGTAACATAGTATACATTTTAACTAAAGATTAGTATTGTGTAGAAATATAATATATTTTTTTAGATTTACTTTTTTTACTATCTTGGTTTTAAAAAATTAATTATATTTTAATAAAACATCTTTAACATAAGATTTATATTCTACTTCTGTAGTATTTTTATTTTCATCAATAAGACATAGTGGAGGATACATAACACACCAAAAGTTTTCACCAAGCCCTTGACCTAAGGTTATGACTAAAGAATTATAATAACCAGCCGGATATTTTATGCCTTTATAAGTTTTTGAAGGGAAAAAGTTATCACCATAAGATATGTTATATTTTACCTGATAGTTATTTAAAATATTTCTCAAAGTTGGCATTGTTTGTTTGACATAGTTATCAATGTCGGTAGTTTTTGATATTTCTGGTAATATTTGTTTCATTATGTCTTCTTTAACTTTCGCCTTTGTTAACTGGTCTTGAAGGTTATTGGAATTAGCTATAATACGCAGACGAACAGAATCATTAGGAATTATTATTTCTTCTTTATTAGCATTTAAATAAAATAATGCAATAATGGTTAAAACAACTATAATCTTTTTTATAAAAAATCACCCAATTTAATATTGAGTGAATTAGGTTAATTTTATTCATTTATTATAAAAATATATCTGTCTTTACCTGCTAAGTCTTTTTTTACTTGAATATATGCATTAGGATAATATGATTTAGCTATGTTAGTAATGTCTTGCCCCTCTGTACAACCAATTTCAAAAGCTATTATATTTTTTGATTCTAAAAATTCTTTACTTCTTTTTAAAATTATTTCGTAAAATTCTAAACCATTATTGTGAGCAAATAAGGCATTTTGGGGCTCATATTTTGTTGCAGGGTCAACTGGTTCATCATACTTAACGTATGGAGGATTACTAACCAAAATATTATATTTTTTACTTATAGTACAATTTTTTATATCACCTAAAGCAAAATTAACATTGGCATTATTTAAAACGGCATTAGAGCTTGCTAAGTCGATAGCATCTTTAGAAATATCTAGGGCATCAACAGTAGTATCTAGCTCTTTAGATAAAGTTATAGCAATACAACCACTGCCAGTACCGATTTCTAAGATTTTAAGAGCAGGGTAATTAGTTTGAGTTTTAATTAATTTTATTAAATTATCTACCAATCCTTCAGTTTCAAATCTTGGAATTAATGCTCTTTCATCAACTTTTATAGTGTATCCATAAAAATCAACATCACCAATTAAATATTGAATAGGGTAATCATTATTAATTTTTTTTATTATTTCATCCATATTATTAGGATATAACTTTTTTAATAATTCATAATCTGTATTAGAGATATATCTTTCTTTTTTTATCATTATTCGCCTGCTAATTTTAATCTTTGGTCTTCAGTAATTAAAGCCTCAATAATTGGGTCTAAATTACCTTCCATAACACGGTCTAGTTCCATAATCGAGAAGTTGATACGGTGGTCAGTAACACGGTTCTGAGGATAATTGTATGTTCTAATCTTTTCACTACGGTCACCTGTACCAATTTTTTTACGTGATTCACCAACTTGTTGCTCTTTTTCAGCTAATGCTGCATCATGTAATTTAGCAGCTAACATTTTCATAGCCTTTTCTTTATTTTTTAACTGTGAACGTTCAACTTGGCAAGTTACAATAGTATTAGTTGGAACATGTGTAATACGAACAGCTGAGTTTGATGTATTTACTGACTGTCCACCAGCACCGCTAGAATGGTAAACATCAATTTTTAAATCTGTTTCCTTAATTTCAACATCATTGACATTTACTTCTGGCATAACTAATACAGTAGCGGTAGAAGTATGAACACGACCACCAGCTTCAGTAACAGGTACTCTTTGAACACGATGGGAACCACTTTCGAATTTTAATTTAGAATAAACATTTTCGCCTCTAATCATAAATTCAATTTGCGAATAGCCACCGGCTGAACCTTCAATTTCATGAAGGACTTCAATTTTCCAATTATTTTTTTCGGCATATCTAGTATACATACGGTATAAATCACCAGCAAAAATGTTAGCTTCATCACCACCAGCAGCTCCTCTTATTTCCATAATAATATTTTTATCGTCATTAGGATCTTTTGGTATTAATAATAATTGTAATTCTTTTTCTAATTTTTCTTTATTAGCAGTTGCAGTTGCAATTTCTTCTTCTGCTAAATCTTTTAAATCTGGATCATTTAGCATTTCTTTAGCTTCCAAGATAGTTTCATCACATTTTTGATATTCCTTATATTTTAAAACTATTTCTTCTAAACCAGCTTTTTCTTTAGATAACTTTCTAAGTTTATTATAATCTTGTAAAACATCTTCATGAGTTAATTCTTCTACTAATTCTTGATATTTAGCAGTAATATTTTGTAATCTTTCTATCATAAAAAGTCTTCCTTTCTCGTTAATTATATAGGTAATTGATAAAAAAAGCAATTATTTTCAAATTGCCAGTTTTAACGTATTTTAATTTAGCTTTATAAGAATTTCTTAATAAACTAATCTAAATTACTATTTTCTTCATCAGAATCATCATTTACTACAACTAAACCTTGTAGGTCATCGTCATCATCATCAGTTGGTTCGTCTTCATCGTAGTAAATATTTTCTTCTTCTTCTTCTAGTTCTTCTTCTTCATCTTCAAGACTACCGTCAATATCATCTTCATCGTCTTCAATAATTATCTTAGCTTGATGACGGCTTCTTAAATCCCAGAAACCTTTTTCTAGCATAATGAAACGGTGGTCAGTTGATAAAATTTGAAAAAAGTCTGCAATTTTAGCTTCATATTCCTCGTTTGATAAACCTAATAAATCACATATTTGTTTAAAAAGGTCAGTAATTTTTACTTTCTCACCTGTTGATTCTAATATCATATAGGCTATATCGTCATAACTTTTTGATTCTAATTCTTCTTTCGATAAATCAGTAATTTTCATAATTATTCCTCCTACATTTTTTCTGGTATTTCAATACCTAGTATATTCAATAGTTTAATATTATTCTCATAAATTATTTTTGTCAATGTTAACCATGATTCTCTAGTAGCATTATTTTCTTCAATTAACACTTTATTACCTGAATAGAAATTATTATAAAGATTGGTTACTTTATATAAATAATCAGCAATATCACTTAATGATTTAGTATTAAAAGATTTATCGATTATACTTCTTAGTGTTGTAGTAATAAGTATAATCTCTCTTTCTATATCAGTTGTAATTTGATTATAATTTTGATATGAGATATTACTTTCTTTAGCTTTAGTTAGTAATGATTTCATTCTTATTGTTGAATAAAGAAGATAAGGTCCGGTTTTACCTTGTAAATCACTAAATTTTACAGGGTCAAAGTTATAATCTTTACCACGAAATGGAATAAGGTCAGCATATTTAACAGTAGCGATACCAACAATTTCAGCAATTTTTTCTCTTTCTTCGCCAATTATACTAGGCATTATTTTATGTTCGCATTCATTAGTTACCATATTTAGTAAATCTTCTAAACGCATAACACCACCGTCGCGAGTTTTAAATGGTTTACCATCACTACCATTCATTGTTCCAAAGGGAATATATTCTAATTTAGTCTCTTTATTTACAATCTTAGCTTTACGAACGGCTCTAAAAACTTGTTCAAAATGTAATGATTGACGAGCATCCGCTAAATACCAAATTTCATCTGGATTCCATTTTTTCATACGTTCCCAAATGCAAGCCATATCGGTTGTTTGATAAGAAGCAGAACCATTGCTCTTTTCTAAAATTACTGGTGGTACTTCATGGTCATCATTTTCTTCATTGACATAAATTACTTTGGCACCATTAGATTCTTCAACCAACCCTAAAGAATTAAGATAAGCAGTCATTTCTGGAATATATTTACTACCGTCAGATTCTCCTTCCCAAATATCAAAGGTTGTATTAAGACGATCATAAGTTTTCTTAATATCTTCTTTAGAAATTTTCATAATAGCATCCCATAATGCCATTAAACCTTTCTTACCTTCTTGGAAATCAACAGTCATTTGACGAGCTGTTTCTAAATAAGTTTCATCTTCTTTAGCTTTCGTACTGGCAATAGGATATATTTCAATTAAATCATTATTAGTAATTGGTAAATCTTCTGGATATTCTCCAGTATAATTTTCATCAAAATATGGTAAATCAGGATATCTGCTTTTTATTTCTGTCATTACAAGACCGATTGGACGACCAAAATCGCCTAGATGAGCATCACTATAAGTTTTATTGCCTAAAGCAATGGCTAATCTTTTTAAAGCTTCACCAATATTAGCTGAACGTAAATGTCCAACATGGAGAGCCTTGGCAACGTTAGCACCACCATAGTCAAAGAAAATAGTCTTTTTATTATTGTTGTAGTAATTCCAGTTAATATCATTATTTAAACGATTAAAGTAATCAATTAATGTCTGATTTTTAAAGGAAAAATTAATAAATCCTGGGCCTGCAATATTTACATTATTATATCTATCATCTTTATTTAAAGCATCTACTATAACAGTAGCTATTTCTCTTGGATTCTTATGTAATTTGCCAGCCAAAGTCATAACCCCATTATACTGATAATCACCAAGTTCTTTTCTTGCGGAAGGACTTAGGGTTACACTTTCTACTTCAAAACCACATTTCTTTATTAAATCTAGCCAGTAGGCTTGTTCTTCTTCAATAAAACTCATCATTTTAACACCTTTCTTTTTTATATTCCAATTAGAAGTTAATTTCTAGTCTAGTAAATTGGTCATCACTTTCTAACTGATAATATAGCTCTAATTTATCATCTTGTATACTAAATTCTGCACTGTCAACAACAATATCTACATAGGCATCCAATTCTTTTAGGAGATAGCGACACTTATGATTACCATTTTTATTAACTGTAAGTTCCAATGTAGACTCTTTATTATCTCTAGTTAAAACCATAGCATCTTCAGAAATAATAATAGTATTTAAAACATCTTCTAAAGAAAACTCATATTTATTATTGGTTTTAGCATAATTTAATGACTTTTTTTCTAAATATAAATCGTTATTTTTATATAATTTTAAACTTAGGAAATTATTCAAAAAACATTACCTCCGTTTTTTTCTAAAACATTATAACATAGGTCTTTTAAAATAACTACATAAATTAAATATTTTTTTACATAATAAAAAGGGTGAGGATATGAAGTTTATCAAAAAGACAATAAAACTAGGAATTATCTTCAGTATTTTAGGTATTTTTGGCATTATAAGTTTATATATTTGTGCTTATTTTTCACCAGTATTAGATATTAAAAGTACAGGACAATATTATATTTACGATAATGATAATTCATTAGTTTTTCAAGGAAGTGGGAATTCTAAATGGGTTGATTTAAGTGATGTATCGCCTTATTTTATTGATGCTATTATAAGTACAGAGGATAAAAATTTTTATAAACATAACGGTTTTGATTATTTAAGGATTATGAAGACACTCTTTTTAAACGTTAAAAAAGGAACTATTGTTGGTGGAGCTTCAACCATATCGCAACAATATGTTAAAAATTTATTTTTAGATTTTGATAAAACTTGGGAACGTAAGCTGGAAGAAGCCTGGTTGACATTAAAATTAGAGGTTCATTATTCAAAAGATGACATTCTAGAAGGATATATTAACACAATAAATTTTGGACAAGGTAATTATGGTATTGAAGATGCAGCCAGTTTTTACTTTAATAAACATGCAAAGGATTTAACTTTAGAGGAAAGTATTATTTTATCAGGTATACCTAAAGGACCAAGTTACTATAATCCTTTGAGTAACTATGATAATGCAATTAAAAGAGCTAAAGTAGTGGCAACAGCTATGGTTAATAATAAAAAGATTGATGAAACAACCAAAGATAATCTTTTTCAAAATAAATTAGAAATATATGGTAAAAGAACAGAGAATAATTCTAATACTATTATGTATTATCAAGATTTAGTTATGAAGGAATTAGAAAGTATTAATAGTATTCCAGCTTCATTAATAGATACTGGTGGTTTAAAGATTTATACTTCTTTTGATAAAAATATCCAAATGTCACTGGAAAATAGTATTAATAAAAATATTACTGATGAAGAATTACAAGTTGCAAGTGTTGTTATTGACCCTAAAACCGGTAATATTATGGCTTTAGTGGGTGGAAAAGATTATACAAAAAGCCAGTATAATAGAGCTTCAATGATGAAAAGGCAAGTTGGAAGTACCATGAAACCATTGCTTTATTATGCTGCTTTAGAAAATGGTATGACTTCATCTTCTACTTTTTTAAGTCAAGAAACTACTTTTGTTTTTTCACAAAATGATACTTATTCTCCGCAAAACTTTAATCAAAAATATGCTAATAAGGAAATTACAATGGCAGCAGCTTTAAGTTATTCTGATAATATTTATGCTGTTAAAACCCATTTATTTTTAGGCACTGATACTTTAGTTAATATTTCCCATAGAATGGGCATTAAAGAAAATTTACCAAGTATTGCCTCGCTACCTTTAGGAACTGTTGAATTATCCATGTTAGATTTTGCTAATGCTTATACAACTCTTGCTAGTGGAGGATATAAAAAAGAATTAACTTTTATTCGAAAAGTTACTGATATTAATGGAAATGTTTTATATGAGAAAAAGGATAATAGTACTCAAGTTTTAAATTCCAGTTATACTTATATTTTGAATAATTTATTAACCGCTACTTATGATAATGCTTTCCGTGATTATAATAATCCAACTATAATTAATTTGGCTTCAAAAATTAGTAGAAAATATGCTATGAAAACAGGAACGACTAATACCGATTGCTGGATGATAGGGTATAATCCCGATGTGTTGATGTTAGTATGGAATGGGTATGATGATAATAGAGAATTAAAAGTTTCTAACAGCATAATAAGTAAAAATATCTGGGTTGAAACAATTGAAGATTATTTAAAAGATAAAGAAGATAGTTGGTATGAAAAACCAGATAATGTAGTTGGTATTCCAAGAGATGCTGTTACTGGTAAGGATGTTACTGATGTCAATAAATCATTTGTTTATTACTACGTTAAGGGTAGTGAAATTGTCGTTAGTAATGAGGTTAGTGATAGTAAAGAAAAATTAGAAAATTGAACTATTATTTTTGCTTATTAGATTTAAATCATTTTATTATTGTTTCACTTTTAGTTAAATGTGAAGCCTTTTTATATTTTTAACTTAAATTTTAATAATTTTATTAAGACATTTTGATATTTGTAATAAAGTAATTTATGATAAAATAAAAAGCATAGCCTAAACTACACTTATATTTATTAATTTATATATTTTATTTTAAATTAAAGTTACTTATTTTAGTCAATATCAATAGTAATTTTACAACCGTTTTCCTTGTTTTCAAAAGAATAATTTACTTTGAACCCTTGTAATTTTAAATTATTAATAACATCTTCAATATCTTTTTTTGCGATTTCTAAATCATCATTGTTATTTGATGATGCATCAGTTGTTAAATCACTTAAAAGACTCATTGGATCAAATAATTCCTCATCATCAGGTTTATTTTGATTATTTGATGAATCATTATTAGTTAAGCCTTGATTATTATTAATCGGCGTAAAAAATTTATTGTTTGGATTTAAACCGTTTACTGGGGCATTATCAAAGCTACTGCTCAATGAATTAAGATTTGCATAGCTTGGTGTAACTGGAGTCTCGTTTGAACTTAAATTATCATTGATTGGCTCTTGGGATAATACTTCTAGGTCTTTTTTTGCTGGTTTTTGTTCCTCTGGCTGTTCAAAGTTGAACGAAAAATACCCTTTGTTACCAACATCTTGTTTAGCTTGCTCTGCTGGTGCAAGTGGTTGTAAAGTTTCAAAGAATGTTGTTTTGTTTGGTACTTCATAAGGATTAGTCAAAATGTCGTTACTAGGTTGAGATGAATCTTGCAAAGTATCAATTATCTCGACGTTATTTTTTTCTAAAGTATTACCGCCAGAAACATTTGTACTATCGCTCGAATCCTCACTATAATCTTTTAGAATATCATCAGTTGGTTGTAACTTATTATGATTTTTATTAATATCGAAAGAATTGTTTTTTATGTCTTCGGCATTAAAACTTAAATCTACAAGTGGAATATCACTTTTAGTTTCGTTTTCTTTTAACTTTTTTAATTCTTGATCCAATTGACGAACAGTAAGGCGCTCTGTGATTATTCGATTTAACCATTCTTTTTCTTTATTAGCATCATTTAAAACTAATAAACTTCTAGCATGTCTTTCACTAATTTTTCCTTCTAATAAAGCTTGTTGAACACTTTCATCTAAATTCAATAGACGTAATTTATTGGCAACCGAACTTTGAGAAATTCCCATTTTTTGGGCAAGTTGTTCTTGGGTATAACCTTTATCCAAAAGATTTTTATAACTTCTAGCTTCCTCAATTGGAGTTAAATTTCTTCTTTGGATATTTTCAACTAAGGCTATTTCTGCCGATGAGTTATCATCAATGTTAGAAATAACAGCAGGTACAGTAGTAAGACCAGCCATAATGGATGCCTTATAACGTCTTTCGCCAGCAATTATTTCATATTTGCTTCCTAATTTTCTTAAAACAAGAGGTTGTATAATACCATGTTCCTTAATTGAAGAAGCTAACTCTTTTAATCCCTGTTCATCAAATGCTAATCGTGGTTGAAAGCGATTAGGTATGATATCATCAACACTTACTTGTAAAACATTGTCTTCCATTTTCATAATTTTGTGGCCCCTTTACTATTATAGTCTATATTTATCATACATTATTATTGTTGTTTTTGCAACTTAATTTGAGCGTCCTTTTTGATTGTATTATAGCTACGAGGATATTTTTTATTCGTTATTTTTTCTTTATTTATAGTTATAATTCCACGATTCATATCAGTTGCTGGTAAGGTAAATTCAGTAATTTTAGTGACTTTAGAATGCAATTTTTTAATAATATTTTCGGCATTATGTAGTTCATCTTGATAATTTGCTTTCATAGCGATAAAATTACCACCAACTTTTAGATACGGAATAGCAAGCTCACTTAAAATACTAAGATCAGCAACGGCCCTTGAGGTTACAATATCATAAAATTCTCGGCGATTTTGCACAAAAATTTCAGCTCTATCATAGACAATTTCAACATTTAAATTTAATTTTTTTGCTAATTCTTTTAGAAATGCAATTTTTTTATTATTTGAGTCTAATAAAGTTACTTTTAAACTAGGAAAAACAATTTTTAAAACCATTCCTGGAAAGCCAGCACCTGTACCTATGTCTAATAAATTTGCAATTTTAGTTAAATCGATATTTTTTACAATAGTTAAAGAATCATAAAAATGTTTTAGATAAACATCATTAAGTTCGGTAATTGCTGTAAGATTGGTATGGCTATTATATTCTAATAAAAATTTAGCATAAATTTCTAAATCATTAATTTGTTTTTCTGTTAAACTAATTCCTAATTTGGCTAATTCCACTAAAAATTCATTTTTAGTCATTGCGATTGTATTCCTTTCGTAGATAAATTGATAATATAGAAATGTCTGCTGGATTAACACCGCTAATGCGCATTGCTTGAGCAATAGTTTTAGGAGCAACTTTTTTTAATTTTTGACGAGCTTCGCTTGCAAGATTAACAACCTTATCATAATCTAAATCGGCTGGTATTTCTTTACTTTCAAGTTTTAACATTTTTTCAACTTCTTTGTAAGTTTTAGCAATATATCCTTCATATTTAGTGCTAATTTCTACTTGTTCCTTGGCAGCATCGCTATAATTTATATCGGTTAATTTAGATAAAAATTCTAAATTTATTTCCGGACGTTTTAATAAATCATAAAAACTCATTGAATAATTAGGTACTGGAATATTATTTTCCGTAAAAATAGTTTTTACTTCATCATTTAACTTTAATTTAGTATTTTTTAAAAATTCGGTTAAAGCGGCAATATCTTTTTGCTTAGTAATTAAATTGTAATATTGCTCTTCAGTAATAGAATTCACTTGATGAGCAAGTGGACGAAGACGTAAATCAGCATTGTCATGACGTAAAATAAGTCTAAATTCAGCACGAGAAGTAAGCATTCTATATGGTTCATTTGTTCCTTTGGTTACTAAGTCATCAATTAATACACCAATATAAGCTTCATTCCTTTTTAAAATTAGCGGTTCACGGTGTTCTAATTTTAGAGCTGCATTAATACCTGTAATTATTCCTTGGCCTGCTGCTTCTTCATACCCACTAGTGCCATTTATCTGACCGGCTGTAAAAATTCCATTTACTACTTTTGATTCTAGAGATGGTTTTATTTGTAATGGATTAATAGCATCATATTCAATGGCATAAGCATACTTTGAAATGATAGCATTTTCAAGACCAGGTAGAGAATGAACCATTTTTTCTTGTATATCATGAGGCATTGATGTAGAAAAACCTTGTAAATACCAATCATCATAGTATAAAGATTCTGGCTCTAAAAATAATTGATGACGATTTTTATCATGAAAACGAACTACTTTATCTTCGATAGAAGGGCAATATCGTGGACCAACACCTTCAACATAGCCACCATACATGCTTGATTTATCTAAATTATCTTCAATAATTTTTTTAGTTTCTAATGTTGTGTATAAAAGATAGCACTTTTGTTGATCATTAACGTCATAAGTTGCTGGATAATCATTTGAGAATGTCCAATATCTATCATCTCCGCATTCTGGATGCATTTTGGAAAAATCAATTGATGAAGCTTTTATTCTTTGGGGGGTGCCTGTTTTTAACCTTTGAATTTGAAAACCATATTTTTTCATATTTGTGCTTAGATATTCGCTTCGTCTTTCACCATGAGGTCCACCGTTGTGTTTTTCAGCACCGCATAAAATGCTACCTCTTAGGTAAGTACCAGTTGTTAAAATTAGGGCTTGGCATTTAATAACTTCGCCATTTTCTAAGATAACCCCTTTAATTTTATTATCTTCAACAACTAAATCTTCAACCATTCCTTCAATAATATCAAGGTTAGGAGTATTTTTTAGTTCTCTTAACATCTCTTGTGGATAAGTAACTTTATCAGCCTGAGCACGTAAACTGCGGACAGCAGGACCCTTGCCGCTATTTAACATTTTGATTTGAAAATGAGTTCTATCAGCAACGCGTCCCATTAAGCCACCTAAAGCATCTACCTCACGAACAATAATTCCTTTAGCAGTACCACCAATTGAGGGATTACAAGGCATATCAGCTATATTTTTAATATTCATCGTTATTAAAGCGGTTTTGTGTCCTTTAAAAGCAGCAATATGTGAAGCTTCACAACCTGCATGACCGCCGCCAACAACAATTATTTCATACTCTTTTTCCATAAAATTCATCTACTTTCCTAGACAGAAATTACTAAATAATTCGTCTAATAATTCATCTTTATAAGTTGCTCCAATAATTTCACCTAAAGTGTCCCAACAAGCTCGAATATCTATTTCTAACATATCAACTGAATAACCATTATCAATATTTTCCAAAGCAGAGTTTAAGTAATTTAGAGCTACTTCAATAAGAGCTTTATGACGAGCATTGGTTATATAAGTTGGGTCATTTGTATTAATTTTTTCTAAATTAAATATGGTAGTTATCATTTCTTTTAACTCTTTAATCCCTGCAGTTGTTAAGGTATTACCATGGACAACATTAGTATATTTTCCTATCGGTAAATCAATATTAGCAGGTAAGTCATTTTTATTGACAAAGATAATATAGTTTTTATCTTTTACTAAATCTAAAAGCTCTAAATCATCAGGAGTTAATTTTTCATTATTATTTAAAACAAGAATAATTAAATCGGCAGTATTAATTATTTTTTTACTCTTATCGACCCCGATTTTTTCAACGACATTGGCAGTTTCACGGATACCAGCTGTGTCCAAAAAGTTAATTTTAATACCATTAATAATAGTTTCGCCTTCGACAATATCACGTGTTGTACCAGCAATATCAGTAACAATAGCTTTATCTTCTTCTAAAAAAGTATTTAAAAGACTTGATTTGCCTACATTTGGACGTCCAATCATACAAATGTTAATGCCATCTTTTATAATTTTAGCATCATTAGAATTTTTTAACAGTTCTTCTAATTTACTTTTAATAGGAAGTAATTTTTCCTTTAATCTTTTTAAAGTTATATCCTCAGCATCCTCATATTCTGGATAATCAATATTTACTTCAATATTAGCAATTAACCCCATAATATCTTTTCTAGTTTCAGTAATTAGATTTTTTAATGATCCAGTTAACTGATTCATCGATAATATTAATGATTTATCAGTTGATGAGTTAATAACATCTTCAATAGCTTCAGCCTCAGTTAAATCAATGCGACCATTTAAGAAGGCTCTTTTAGTAAATTCTCCAGGTTGGGCAAGACGGGCACCATTTACAAGACACAATTCTAAAACTTTATTAGTAGAAGCAATGCCTCCATGGGTGTTAATTTCAACGATATCTTCCATTGTATAAGTTTTAGGAGCAAGCATAACAGATACTAATACTTCGTCAATAATATTTCTATTTTTATCAATAATATATCCATGATTAATTGTATGGCTAGCAACTTTTTTTAAGTCTTTACCTTTAAAAATTTTACTAGCAACATCCAATGCCTTTGATCCACTTAATCTAATAATTGATATTGCCCCAACCCCACTAGCTGTTGATATGGCAACAATTGTGTCTTCCATAAACATCCTTCTTTCTTATATTATTTTGACTGCTTAAATGATACCACAATTTTTTCTAATTGTGGTCGTTTAACAAGCGACATTTAAAATTTTTTTAATTAAATATTTGTGATAAATTGTATTATAACATAAAGATTAAATTAGAGATAATTTTTCTAATATCTTAAATTATCTAACTAAAAAAAGAAGAGCTAGTCTTCTTGATTTTCGATAAACTTAATTACAATATGACGATTTGGTTCTTCGCCAACTGAGATAGTTGATATTTCCTTTTCATCTTTTAGGGCATTGTGAATAATACGACGTTCATAAGAATTCATATTATCAAGTTCAACTGCATTCTTTGTCTTTTTAACATCATTTGCTACTTTTTTAGCAAGACGAATTAAATTTTCTTCTCTTTGTTCCTGATAGTTATTAACGTTTAAAACGACATTTGGATAAATTTTTAATTGTTGATAAGTATGTTTACAAACTACCATTTGTAAAGCTTTAAGAGTACGACCGTCTTTACCAATTAAAATAGCATTATTATTAGAATCCATATTGATAATAATTTGGTCATTATGAAATTTAGCGACCATTTTTACTTCTAAGTGCATGCTTGTTAATAACTCATCTAAATAGTTAATAACAAAAGCGGATATTTTCTCTAAGTTGTTAACAGAGTTATCAACAGTATTTTTTACTTCTTCTTCCATATTATTTTGTTTCCTTCATTTTTTTTATTACAAAATTTTGAACGATGCCAAAGACATTGTTAACAATCCAGTAAAGTGCTAAAGCTGTTGGTAGTGAAAGTGATGTCATTAAAATCATAAACGTCATGATATAAGTCATAGTCTTAGCTTGACGCATCATATCAGAATTACCATCTTGAGGTTGGCTAGCCATGGCTTGTTTAAATGAGAAGAATGTACTTAAAGCTATAATAACAAGCAAAATTAGATAAATATAATTACCACTAGCAAGAGCTTTACTTGGTGTCATGCCTAAATTCATATTCCATAAAGTACCTTCGAAAATAGCTGGAACTCGGTTGATTGCTTCTAAAAATGCAAATAATAATGGAAGCTGAATTAGAGAAGTTAAACAACTACTTGCTGGATTGATGTTATATTTACGGTAAATTAACATCATTTCTTGAGATTTTTGCATCATTGCTTCATTATCAGTACGATTTGCATATTTTTGTTCTAATTTATTTAATTCTTTACTAGCTTTTTTCATATTTTCAGATTGAGCCATAGTATTCTTAGTTAGAGGAATTAAAATAATACGAATTAATAAACTAATAATAATTACTGATAAACCATAGTTTTTAACAATTTCACCTAATTTTAAGATTAACCAAGCAAGTGGTTTAACAAAAATACTTTCCCATAAACTTTGATACTTAATATCAGTAGGTTTAAAATCTTCACATGAAGGTAAATCTTCTAACTTAGTTGTTAATTTATCATCATATTTTTCATAAACTTGATATAACTCATCAGTAATAGGCTTACATAAGATATTAGAAGTTAATATTTGACCAGTTGTTTCATTGATGACTTGCTTTTTATCATCATCTTTAACATATTTTGTACACCCTACTGTTAAGAAAACCATAAGAGTTAGTATTCCTACTTTAATTTTTTTGTTCATTTAATCTCCTTTATTAAACTTGCAAAACTTGTATTCATTTCATTGAACGGAACATTTTTACAAGTGTTCTTTATCATTATAATATATTTAGAAGAATTTTTGAATTCTTTTTTATAGTTATCCACAAGGAAACGAATTTGTCTTTTTATTTTGTTTCTATCAACAGCGGTACCAAAACTTTTTTTGACTGCAATACCAAACTGTGGATAACTTTGTTGATAACTTTTTGTATAGATTGTAAACAATTTATTAGTAACAAATTTCTTGTTGTGAATAATTTCTTGGAAATCTTCATTAGATTTAACCGTTTCTATTCTTTTCATACTAACTCCTTAAGGAAAAAACCACTTGATAGTGGTTTACTTGCATAATACTTTACGTCCTTTTTTTCTTCTTGATTTAAGAATATTGCTTTCTTTTCTAGCAAAGAAACCGTGTTTTTTAGCTTTTTTGCGTTGATTTGGTTGATAAGTTCTTTTCATTTTGACACCTCCACATCTAATTAGCAAGGTTATTATAATAAAATTTTTAGGATATTGTCAAGGTTTTAATGATTATTCTTATTTCCTATGTTTTTGCATTATAAAAATGGATTATTTATTTTAAAATAGTTTTATATATTTCGTAATTTATGTTTTAAAAAGAAATGTTGATAAATGTGGATAACTTATCTTATATTATTATTATTTATATATTCATCATAATAATACTGTTGATATGTGGATAACTTTTAAAAAAAGTCCGAAAATATGCCAAAAAATGACTGTTTTCTATTGTTGATAACTTTTGATTTATCCACAGTTAAGGTGTTGATAACTTAAATTTTAACTGTTTATAACTTGAAAAAAAGATAAATTTAAGTGAAAAATCGCTTAAAAAAACTGTAAAGCTTTAGTGTCAAGTTAGAAGTTATCCACAATTTTGACTAAAAATAGTGCATTTTTTGACAGTTATCCACAGCTGTAAATCCCTATAAATACTGGGAAAAAGTTAGTTATCCACATTATCAACAGGTATTATCACCTAAGTTGTCAACATGTTTATAACAAAAAAATCGCAAAACTGTGGATAACTCAAAAATTTCCCAGAAGTATGGGAAAAAAACTGTGGATAACATGTTGATAAGTTGTTGATAACTTGTGAATAAATCTGTGGATAACTTTAATTGTCAAAATAGTGAAAAAATTCTTTACTAAAGTTTTAGGATGTTATAAAATAAGTGTTGATTATTGGTTATGAGTGGGGTGATAATTTTGAAATCCGAGGAATTATGGGATAAATTTCTTGTAGCAATGCAAGAAAAAATGAATCCTATTTCCTTTAATACATGGTTTAAACCGTTAAAATTGCAAGAACTTAATACTAAAGATAACAAAATTATCATTCAAGTACCTATGGGTGTGCATAAAACGACTTTGGAAACCAGTTGGCATCAAGTGATTGAGGAAACTTTACAGGAACTAACTGGTAATACTTTTGAACTTGTGTATGTTTTAGAAGATTTACAAACAGCTAAAGAGAAAAGCGATGATAAAGTTAGATCTAAAAAAATAAATGAAGAAGTATTTGTAACGAATTTAAAAAAAGAATTTACATTCGATAATTTTGTGACGGGAGATACAAATAAATTTGCAAAGACGGCTGCTATAGCAGTTGCTGAAGCACCAGGGAAAATATATAATCCTTTATTTATGTATGGTAAAAGTGGAGTTGGTAAGACACATTTGATGCATGCGATAGGGAATTATATAACTGAACATTCTAATTTGAAAGTTTTATACACAACAAGTGATAGCTTTAAAGATGATTATACTAGTATTGCTGGTGGTACAAATGATAATTCTTTTGAAAGAGCTGAATATTTCAAAAATAAGTATCGTGATGTTGATGTTTTGCTTATCGATGATATTCAGTTTTTAGTTGGCGCTGAAAAAACGCAACAAGGCTTCTTTCATACATTTAATGAGTTACATGATAAAAATAAACAAATAATAATTACATCAGACCGTTCACCAGAGGATTTAAAGCTTTTAGAAGAACGTTTAAGAAGTCGTTTTACATGGGGACTTCCTGTTGATATATATCCTCCCGATTATGAACTTCGTTGTCGTATTATTAGAGATAAAATAAGATATTTAAATTTATCCACAATGATGAATGATGATGTTATTAATTATATTGCTAATTCATGTGATACAGATGTACGAGAGATTGAAGGTGCCATTAATAGATTGCAAGCTTATACAGCAGTTTATGCACCGTCTAATATTACTTTAGAGTTTGCTATGGAAGCTTTGGGTGATTATGTAAATAACAATATATATTCAATAAGTAATATAACAGTTGTACAAAAAGCAGTTGCTGATTATTATGGAATAACAGTTGAAGCCTTAAAAGGAAAGAAAAAATCAAAAAATATTGCATATCCAAGAATGCTTGGAATGTATATGGCACGTATTATGACAAATGAGTCGTTTCCAAGAATTGGTTTAGAGTTTGGAGGACGCGACCATTCTACTGTTATTCATGCTTGTGATAAAATAGAAGAAGATTTAAAGGATAATAAACAATTACAAGAAATAATAAATGAAATAAAAACAAAAATTTAATATATATAAAGAAAGAGAGAAAGTATATGAAATTTACAATCGATAAAAATATAATTTTAGAAAATTTAATGAATGTAGCTAGAGCAATATCTACTAAAAATGTTATTCCTGTTTTAAACGGAATTAAGTTTGAAATGACTAATGAAGGTCTTTATTTAACAGCTAGTGATAGTGAACTTACAATTAAGTCATTTATTGAAAAGAAAGATATTAAAAATGTTGAAGCTTTAGGAAATATTATTATTCAAAGTAAATTTATTGTTGATATTATTAGAAAAATGCCTAGTGATATTATTGATTTTGAAGTAGTAGACGGTTTAAAAATTAAACTAACTAGTGGTTCAAGCGAATGTAGTTTAAATTGTTTAGATTCAAGTGAGTATCCACAAATTGATTTAGAAGAACATAAAACTCCTATTTATATTAATAGTATGTTATTTAAGAGTATTGTTAGTCAAACTGCTTTTGCTATTTCAACTCAAGAATTAAGACCACTTCTTACTGGTTTGAACTTTAAAATTACTGGTGATATTTTAGAATGTATAGCAACAGATTCATATCGTCTTGCTAAGAAAACTGTAACTTTAAATGGTGCTAGTGATAATGATGTTAATATGGTAATACCAGGTAAAAATGTTTTAGAACTCGATAAGATTATTAATGATGATGTAGATATGGAATTACATGTATTTAGTAATAAAGTATTATTTAAATATAAAAATATAATTTTCCAAAGTAATTTGCTTGCTGGTAATTATCCTAATACTAATAATTTAATTCCAACTAACTTTGAATATATGATGAGTACTAATTTAGATGATTTTTATAATGCTATTGACCGTGCTTCTTTAGTTACACAAAGCAAGGATAAAAATATAGTTAAAATGACGTTATCTGGTAAAAAGTTAATTATTAATTCTTATGCTAGTGAAATTGGTAAAGTAGAAGAAACTATTGATGTTGAATGTAATGTGGAAAATGATATTTCTATTTCATTTAGTGCTAAATATATGTTAGAAGCTTTAAAGACATTTAAAGATGAAAAGATAATGATTTTACTAAATGGAGATATTAAACCTATTGTTATTAAGTCGACAGAAGATGAAACTTTAATTCAATTAATTTTACCTATTAAAACTTACTAAGGTTTTGGATTTAATTTTTAATAATTACATAATAATGATGGAGAACTGAAGAAATTTGGTTCTTTTTTGTTTTAAACTTAATAAAATATGCAATTTTATTAATAGTTATTAAGCAAATTTTAAAAATTAGTACATAATTATTAATTAAAATTACCTTTTTTTACCAATTCGACAAAATTTGACAAAATTCGACAAAAAAAAATGCTATACTACTGCACAATTCATTAAAAAGGGGGAAATTTTATGAAAGAATTATATTCAATTAATGAAGATACATTATTTTTAGAGGGAATTACAGACAATAAAGGGAAAGTTTTAACCAAAATTTATGAACAAGATAAAATATTAAAATTAGATGATACACCAACTAATATTATTAAATATGGATGTGAATATTTTGGTTCAACTTTAGAAGGTCGTCAAAAAGGTTCAATGAGTTTACTAGGTATTAAGCATAAAGTGCCAGTAATAGTTGAAGGAAGTATGGAATTAATATTTTTTCCGATGTGTTCACCAAGAATAAGAGCCTGCTCATGGGTGTGTTTTAATAACATTTTAACTTATAAAAGAAGTGGTTATGATACAGAAGTACTATTTAAAAATGGACAAAAATTAATCATTAATATATCTTATGGAATATTTGAAAATCAATATATGCGGGCTACCAAATTAAAAATGGTTAATACTCTAAGAAAATTGGCGAAATAAAGAAAATAGGCTGTAAAATAAGCAGAATTTATGTTATAATTTAAGTAGGTATATGGGTACTAATATACCTATTATTTTACTATAAGTTAGAAAGAGGCACTTTAAATGCGAATAGTCAATCTAAAGTTACTTAATTTTAGAAACTATAATCATTTAACTTTATCGTTCTCTCCAAATATTAATGTTATATATGGTAAGAATGGTAGTGGCAAGACTAATTTAATTGAAGCAATATATGTCTTAGGGTTAACAAAATCTTTTCGCTCTAGTACAGATAAGGTATTAGTAATGAAAGATAAAAACTTAACAAAAATATCGGGGGTAGTTTTTGATAATATAAATAAAGAATATCAACTTACTATTTCCGGTGATGGTAAAATTGCAAAGATAGATAGTCATCGTCAAAATAAGTTAAGTGATTATATAGCTAAGGTAAACATTGTATTATTTCATCCCGATAGTTTAAAAGTAATTAAAGATTCGCCTAGTACAAGAAGAGAAAATCTTAATATTGATATGTCACAGTTTGATAATGAATTTGTTAATTTACTTAATGATTATGAAAAAGTATTGAAACAAAGAAATGCCTATCTTAAGGTTATGTATGCCAATGCGAATAAATCACAGACATATTTAGATATATTAACAGATAAATTAATAGATTACGGTTTAAAAATTTATAAAAAAAGAGTCAATTTTATTGAGCAAATTAATAAATATATAGGTGATTTTTATAGTAAAATAAGCGGTATTGGTACTTTAAAAATTAAATACCAGTCAGAATTAAAGGATAAAAATCAGGAAAAGTTAAAGAAAATGTATAATAGTCTTAAAGATAAAGACATGCTACTTGGTAATACAACTTTAGGGGTTCATAAAGATGATTATGCATTTTGTTTTGAAAGTGAGTCTTTAAAAGATTATGCTTCACAAGGTCAACAAAAAAATGCAATTATTGCTTATAAACTTTCTTTAATAGAATTGTTTAAAAATGAGCGAAATATTAAGCCTATTTTGATATTAGATGACTTATTTAGTGAGCTAGATAATGAAAAAATTAATAATATTTTAGAAGTTATTGATAAAGATTTACAGATATTTATTACTGTTACTGATTTAAATAAATTGCCAAGTTATATTAAAGATAAAGATAATAAAATTTTTAACTGTGGATTTGGTGAAATAAGGGAGGATATATGAGAGAATTAGGACATGAAGATTATAATGATAATGATATTCAAGTATTAGAAGGATTAGAAGCTGTTCGTAAACGACCTGGTATGTATATTGGTACTACTGGTGAGGCTGGACTTCATCATTTAGTTTGGGAAATTGTTGATAATGCTGTCGATGAGGCCTTAGCTGGATATTGTGATGATATTGAAGTAATTGTAGAAAAAGGCAATATAATTACAGTTCGTGATGATGGTCGTGGTATTCCAACTGGTATGAATAAAAAAACTGGTTTATCAACCGTTGAAACTATTTTTACGGTATTGCATGCTGGTGGTAAATTCGGCGGTGGCGGATACAAAGTATCTGGTGGTTTGCACGGAGTAGGTGCTTCTGTTGTTAATGCTTTATCAACATGGCTTGAAGTTACGATTTATCGTGATGGTCACATTTACTATCAAAAATTTGAAAATGGTGGACATTCAGTGGAACCTTTAAAAATTATAGGTGAATGTGATGCTAATCGTACAGGTTCAACAGTAAGATTTAAAGCTGATCCAGAAATATTTAGAGAAACAACGGTTTATAACTATGCTACTTTAGCTAAAAGACTACAAGAAATTGCTTTCTTAAATAAAGGCTTAAGAATAATTCTTATGGATGATAGAGAAGACAATAAAAAAGATGAATTCTTGTATCAGGGAGGAATTATTGAATTTGTTAAAATGTTAAATAAAAATAAAACACCTATACATGATGATGTAATTTATGTTGAAGGAAGAGAAGATAACATTTTAATTGAAGTAGCTATGCAATATAATGATGGTTATAATGAAGCTTTATATTCATATACAAATAATATTCATACTCATGAAGGTGGAACTCATGAAGACGGGGTTAAGAGAGCTTTAACAAGAATTATTAACAATTATGCTCGTAACAATAAAATGTTAAGTGAGAAAGCTGATCCATTAACAGGTGATGATGTTCGTGAAGGTTTAACAATGATTATTTCTTGTAAACATCCAGATCCTCAATTTGAAGGACAAACTAAGGCTAAATTAGGTAATATGGAAGTTCGTAAAATTGCTGATGATGTATTTAGCAATGGCTTTGAGAGATATTTAATGGAAAATCCAGAAATAGCTAAGAAGATTGTTGAAAAATCATTAACAGCCTCTCGTGCTAGAATGGCCGCTAAGAAAGCTAGAGAATTACAAAGACAAACAAAAGGTGGTTTAGACCTATCTAATCAATGGGGAAAATTAACCGATTGTACAAGTAAAAATCCTAGTGAATGTGAAATATTTATTGTCGAGGGAGATTCAGCCGGTGGTTCTGCTATTGGTGGTAGAAATTCTAAGACTCAAGCTGTTTTACCTTTAAGAGGAAAAATCTTAAATGTTGAAAAGGCGAGATTAGATAGAGCACTTTCAAATGAAGAAATCAGAAGTATGATTACTGCATTTGGTACTGGTATTGGTGAAGATTTTGATATTTCTAAATTAAGATATGATAAAATCATTATTATGACTGATGCAGATGTTGATGGTGATCATATTAGAATTTTACTTTTAACTTTGTTCTATCGTTTCTTTAGACCATTAGTTGAAACTGGACATATTTATATTGCTCAGCCACCATTATATAAAGTTTCGTGGGGAAAAAACTTCCACTATGTATTAACAGATGCTGAACGAGATGAATTTTTAAAAACTTTACCAGCAAATGTTAAATTTGATGTAGCTCGTAATAAGGGACTTGGTGAAATGGATCCAGAGGAATTATGTTCAACTACAATGGATATAAATAACAGAACATTAATTCAAGTAAAGCTAGACGAAGCAATGGAAGCAGATGGAATTTTTAGCTTATTAATGGGTGAAGAAGTAGAACCTAGAAGAAAATTTATTGAAGAAAATGCTCATTTTGCTTCAAACTTAGATTATTAGGAGGTTTACAATGGATAATAGAGAATCAAAAAATGTTGTTAATGTAATGAAAGATTCTTTCATTAACTATGCAATGGATGTAATTATAGCTCGTGCATTACCTGATTTAAGAGATGGTTTAAAACCAGTACATCGTCGTATTCTATACACAATGTATGAAGATGGCTTAACTCCTGATAAAGCTTTCCGTAAGAGTGCAACAACAGTAGGTGCTGTTTTAGGTAAATACCATCCACACGGTGATACGTCTGTTTATGATGCAATGGTAAGAATGGCACAGGACTTTAGTTATCGTCATCCTTTAGTTGATGGTCATGGTAACTTTGGTTCAGTTGATGGCTATGGTGCTGCTGCTTATCGTTATACAGAAGCTAGATTGTCAAAGATATCTTTAGAATTATTAAGAGATATCAACAAGAATACAGTAGATTTTGTTCCTAACTTTGACCAAACAAAGAAAGAACCTGTTGTTATTCCTAGTAGATTTCCAAATATTTTAGTAAATGGTACTATGGGTATTGCTGTTGGTATGGCGACAAATATTCCTCCTCATAATTTAGGAGAAGTAATTGATGGTTGTGTTGCTTATATTGATGATAATGACATTACTGTTGATGGATTGATGAAGTATATAAAAGGTCCAGATTTTCCAACAGGAGCTGCTATTTTAGGTAATAGAGGTATTAAACAAGCTTATGAAACAGGTCGTGGAACCATTACTATTAGAGCTCATGCTGAAATCATAGAGCATAATGGTAAACAACAAATAGTATTTACAGATATTCCTTATCAAGTAACGAAGATGGAACTTCAAAAGAGAATTGCAGAATTAGTAAGAGATAAAGTTCTTGAAGGAATTACTGATTTACATGATGAGTCAACATTAACTGAAATTAAGTTAGTAGTTCATTTAAAGAAGGAAGCAAATGCTAATGTAGTATTAAACAACTTATATAAACATACTTCTTTACAAACAACTTATGGTATTATTTTCTTAATGCTAGATCAAGGGTTACCAAAGACTTTAAATTTAAAAGAAATTATTAGTAAATATATTGATTATCAAAGAGAAGTTATTTATAGAAGAACTAAATACGATTTAGAAAAAGCTGAAAAACGTGTTCATATTTTAGAAGGTTATAAGATAGCTTTAGATAATTTAGATGCAGTTATTAACATAATTAGAAATGCTAAAGATGATGAAACGGCTAAACATGAATTAATGACTAAATTTAGTTTAGATGATGTTCAAGCTGAGTCTATATTAGAATTAAAATTAAGAAGATTAACTGGTTTAGAACGCAGCAAGATTGAAGAAGAGCTAAATGATTTATTAAAATTAATTGATGAATTAAAAGGTATTTTAGCAAGTGATGCGAAGATTTATGAAATCATTAAACAAGAATTACTAGAAATTAAAGCTAAATATGCTGATGAACGTCGTACAGAAATAGATATGACGGCTATTGATTATATTGATGATGAAGCATTAATTCCAGAAGAGAATATAGTTGTTGCTTTAACTAATAAAGGTTATATTAAGAGAACAACTAGTGATACATTTAAATCACAAAATCGTGGTGGAGTTGGTGTTAAGGGTATGACTACTAATGAAGAAGATTTTGTAGAGCATTTAGTGGACTTATCAACACATGATTATTTATTATTCTTTACTAATAAAGGTAAAGTATATAGATTAAAAGGTTATGAAATTCCACAATTTGGTCGTCAATCAAAAGGATTGCCAATAATCAACTTATTACAAATTGATAAGGATGAACGAATTAGTAGTGTAATTAAAATTTCTGCAAACGATGATAAAAAATACTTGCTATTTGTAACTAAATGTGGTATAATTAAAAAGACAAGTTTAACTCAATTTGAAAACATACGTCAAAACGGTAAAATTGCTATTACTTTGAAGGAAAATGATGAATTAATCGCTGCTAAGAAGACAAGTGGCAATGATATGGTTTTGATTGGCTCTAGCGAAGGTCGCATGGTTAAGTTTACAGAAGATGAAATTAGAGATATGGGACGTACTGCTAGTGGTGTTAAAGGCATTGATTTGGAAGATGATGCTATAGTAGTCGGTGCTGAAGTTGTAAGTAATGATGATAATATCTTGCTTGTAACTGAAAATGGCTATGGTAAGCAAACTAAGGTTGCTGACTTTAGACAAACTCGAAGAGGATCTAAAGGAGTTAAGGCATTAAATATAACCGATAAAAATGGCAAAATCGCCGACTTTAAAGTTATAGGTGATGCGAACGATGTAATAATCGTAACTAATTCAGGGATGATAATGAGAATGCCAATAAGCCAAATTAGTGTATTGGGAAGAATAACTCAAGGTGTTAGATTAATAAATTTAAAAGATGGTCAAAAAGTATCGACAATCACTTTGATTAAATCAACAGACCAAAATGAAGAAGAGAGTACATTTTCAGATAACAATATTGAACCAAGCTTAGATAATGTTCAAGTATAATAACAATGATTAAACAATGTTTCACGTGAAACATTGTTTTTTTGTTTATAATTTTTTTAATGTTTCACGTGAAACATTACTGTTGATAAATATACTTGCTTTAATAAAAACAATATTTTTAATTTTTATAATTATTTGTTTTTTACATAAAGCATTTTTATTTTATATTTTTATTTAAATTTAATTAATTGTGATAAGTCATAATTTGTTATATAGTTTTATATTTAAAAAATTTAATGTTTCACGTGAAACATTGTTATTAACATGTTTTTGATTTTAAATTCATAATCTATTATTGAAAATAAAGGTATATAATTAAAATAATGTGTTAAAGTTAATATTTTAAAAAAATAGTTGTCTATTTATTATAAAAAATTATCTTAAAATTATAAAATATAATTTATAATTATCATTTCTAGTAAATTCAAAATTTTAATGTTTCACGTGAAACATTAAAATTATGTTTATAATATTAATAATACAAACAAGTTTTGCTATGTTTCACGTGAAACATAGTGAAATAAGTTATGCACAGTATATTTGTATGTAATTAAAAATATTATAATTAACGAATATGATAAGTTTTAGTTGTATCTTTTTTCATTTTATGATAATATTAAGAGGTGCAATAAGTACATAGGAACCTGGTCAGGGTAGGAATACAGCAGCCATAACTATCAATGCTTATGTGCACTTTTTTTATGGAGTTTAATATGAAAAAATATCTTGATTTGCTATATAAATTGGCTTTAAAAGCTTATAAGAATGCTGACATTCCCGTATCAGCAATTTTGATTAAAAATGATAAAATCGTTGCTACAGGATATAATAATAGGCATAAAAAAGGGTATGTTTTAGGGCATGCTGAAATAAATGCCATAATTGAAGCTGAGAAAAAACTAAAAGACTTTAGATTAGATGGATATACTATGGTTACAACATTAAAACCATGTAAAATGTGCCAGGCCGTAATAGAAGCTGCTAGAATATCAAAAGTTTATTATATATTAGATTGTAAAGAAGAAAAAAGTTATCAACAGGTAAAATATAAAAAGCTAGATAAAATAGACAATCAATTTATTGAAAATTATTCGAAGTTATTTAACAATTTCTTTCGAAATATAAGATAATTAAAATTAATTATGATATAATATGGAACAAGGAGTTTTTATGGATTATCAAGTATTATATAGAAAATATAGACCTCATGATTTTGATTCTTTAGTAGGTCAAGAATACACAAAAAAATTATTAAAAAATAGTGTAATAAATAATAAGTTTGCTCATGCTTATATATTTACAGGACCAAGGGGAACTGGCAAGACTAGTAGTGCTAAAATATTTGCAAAAGCAATTAATTGTTTACATCCTGTTGACGGAAATCCTTGCAATAAGTGTCAAAATTGTGTAAACTTTGAAAGCAGTCCTGATATTATTGAATTAGATGCTGCTTCTAATAATGGTGTAGATGATATAAGGGAAATAATTAATAATGTAAGATTGGCACCAAGTAGTATGAAGATAAAAGTCTATATTATAGATGAATTTCATATGTTATCCACAAGTGCATTCAATGCTTTATTATTAACATTGGAAGAACCACCAAAAGACGTAGTATTTATATTAGCAACAACTGATATTCAAAGTGTTCCAATTACAGTATTATCAAGGTGTCAGAGATTTGATTTCAAGCCTATTTCTATTCAAGACATAGAAAATAGATTAAAATTTGTATGTGGTGAGGAAAATTTAAAAGTTACTGATGACGCAATTAAAGAAATAGCTATGATGTCTAATGGCGGGTTAAGAGATGCTTTAAGTATTTTAGACCAGGTTGCTGGAAATGGCGAAGAAATTGATATTCAAGATGTAATTGCTAACTTTGGAGGTATTTCTAATAAAAAAATAAATCAGTTACTAAGTTATTATGAGAATAATAGTGTAGCAGAACTTATAGATTATATTAATGAAATAAAAAATGATGGTATAGATATAAAAGTTCTAATAGATAAAATTATTACTAAAATAAAGAGTGTATTAATAGATATTAAATTAGATAATTATAACGGAAAATTAGATTTTGATAATTTATATAATTTAGTTTTTGAATTAAACAAATTATTAACTGGCGAACGAAATGGTGCAAATTATTATGATTTATTAGAAATTGTATTTTTAAAATATATAAATTATTTCCCGGGAAATAATTTTGTGGATAAAAATGTAGTAAAGTTAACTGATAGTAAAAAAGAATCAACGATAATTAAACGAATAGAGGAAAAGCCTAAAATATCGGCACCTGCAATAGAGCAGACAATTATTTCCCAAGAAAATAAACTAGAGAAAAAAAATAAAGTTATAGATTTTGATATCGATGTTAGAATAAATAATACTTTTGTTAATGCTAAAAAAGACTATTTAAACAATATAAAGAGTAAGTGGAATGATTTTGTTATTTACGAAAGTAATACTAATAAAGCAATGATATCTTATTTAGCTGATACTAATATAGTTGCAGCTTCGGATAAATATGCAATTTTGACTAATAATTTAGATATAACTAATGATTTAATAAATCAGAATATTAAGTCATTAGAGAAGGATTTTAATTTATTTTTTAACGGTAATTATTATTTGGTTGCTGTTTCGCCAAAAAAATGGGAACAAGAACGAAATAAATATATAAATAATATCAAAAATGGTTATAAATATGAGATAATAGATAATGATATAATTATAAAAGAAAATAAGAGCGAGTTAGAAAAAATAGCAAGTGAAATTTTTGGAAATAATTATAAAAAAATAGAATAAGGAGATTTTATTATGAATATGCAAAATTTAATGGCACAAGCCCAAAGAATGCAAAGAGATATTATGAAAAAAAAGGAAGAAGTTGAAAAGAAAATTTTTGTTGGTTCAAGTGAACTAGTAACTGTTACTGTAAATGGCAAAAAAGAACTACAAAAAGTAGAATTTTCTTCTAATGTTGCCGCAGATGATTTAGATATTTTACAAGATATGATAGTTATTGCAACAAATAAAGCAATGGAACAAGTTGATGCTGCTATGGAAAGTGCGATGGGACAATATGGCAGTATGTTTAATGGTTTATTCTAATGATATATCCAAAAGTATTAATGGATTTAATTGAATATTTTAAAAAGTTACCAGGTATTGGTGAAAAAAGTGCGGAGCGGATGGCTTTAGCACTTTTAGACATTAATACAGATGATGTTAGTGCTTTTGCTGATGCAATGTGTAATGCAAAATTAAAATTACATCCATGCCCAATATGCGGTTGTTTAACTGAATTAGAAATTTGTCCAATTTGTTCAAGTGAATCTAGAGATAGTAATATAATATGTGTTTTAGAAGATTATAAAGGTGTTTTTGCTTTTGAAAAAACTGGAAAGTTTAATGGGAAATATCATGTATTGAATGGATTGATTTCTCCTATAGATGATATTGGACCAGAGGATATTAATATATTTGGATTAATTGAACGTATTAAGGATATGTCTGCAGTTGAGATAATTATCGCTTTGAAACCTTCTATTGAAGGAGAAACAACAACATTATATTTAAAGAAAACTTTAGAAAAATATCCTAATGTTAAAATATCACGTTTATCTTATGGTATTCCCATGGGAGTAGATATTGATTATTTAGATGAATTAACTTTGTTAAATGCTTTGAGTGAAAGAAAAAATATTACATAAAATATAAATATATATCATATATTGAATTGGTGATTTTGATGCATAATTTTATAAAAATATTAAAAAAATTGATTTTTTCTTTTTTATTATTATTTGGATTAAATACTATGTTAAAATATGTAGGGATAATTATTCCTATTAATTATATTAATTTAATGATAACTTATTTATTTGGTGCTTTTGGAATTATATCTTTAATAATAATAAAATTTTTTGTAATATAGTAGTATGGAGATGAAGTATGAGTAGTTTTAAAATGATACAAAATTTGATTGATAAATATGAGATTGGAAGACTATCTCATGCTTTTTTGGTTGAAACTAATAATATAGATTTATGTTTAGAAGATATTAAATTATTTATTAAATATATTAATTGTTCAGAAAAGTATAATGAAAATTGTACTAAATGTAATCTATGTAAATTAATTGATTTAAATAATTTACCTAGTTTGATGATTGTTGAACCAGATGGTATGAGTATTAAAAAAAAACAATTACAAGAATTACAAGACCAATTTAGTATGAAGCCTGTTTATTCAAAATATAATTCCTATGTTATTATGAATGCTGAATTAATGAATGCTTCTTCAGCAAATAGTATTCTTAAATTTTTGGAAGAGCCAACAGATCATATTATTGGTTTTTTAGTAACTAATAACAAAGAAAAAATGTTGGATACTATTATAAGCCGTTGTCAAAATATAAAATTTATATATGATGATAAAAGTAAAAGTGATGAAAAGATTAATATAATAGCAAATGAATATTTAGAAAAGATAGAAAATGATAATTCATTTTTATTAAATAAAACATTAATTTTAAATACTTTAACAACTAGACAGGACATAAATAATTTATTTATAGAAATTTTACATCAATTAATGGAAAAAATAAAAGCAAATTATTTCCCGGGAAATAATTCTGTGGATAAAAATTTAAAAAAATATACTTTGCAAATAGAAATTGTTCGTAAAGCTTTAGTAATGATAAAACAAAATGTAAATTTAGAGTTATTATTAGATTACTTTGTGATAGAGATGAGGAAATTGAATGAATGAAATTTATCAAGTATTAGTTGAAGATAAAAAAATTATTAATGCTTTATCAAATTCTGGGAAATATTTAGTTAGTGATAATGTTATAGTTAAAACAAGTCGTGGTGAACAGTATGGCAGAGTTAATGCAATAAATAATAAAATTGATATTGAAATAAATGACATATATATAATAAGGAAAGCAAATAAAAAAGATTATAATAATTATTTGAAAAATTTACGTTTAAGTGAAGATATGTTAAGATTTGCTAAACAAGAAGCTTTAAAATTAGATTTAGGTATGAATTTTATTAGTGCAGATGTAACTTTAGATAATAAACATTTATTATATCAGTTTGTGGCTGATGAAAGAGTTGATTTCCGTGAACTTGCTAAAGCTATAGCAGGGAAATACAAGTTGAGAGTAGAATTAAGACAAATAGGAGCTCGTGATAAAGCTAAGTTGATTGATGGTATTGGACCTTGTGGTCGTCGCTTATGTTGTACTAGTTTTTTAGATAAGTTAGATTCAATTAGTATGAATATGGCTAAGAACCAAGGCTTAGCCTTAAATCCATCAAAGATAAATGGTGCTTGTGGTCGTTTAATGTGTTGTTTAACTTATGAAAATGATAATTATACTGAATGTCGTAAGCAGCTTCCAGAAGTTGGAAAAATGGTTGAAACAGAATATGGAATAGGCAAAGTAGTAAGTGAAGATGTCTTAAATTTAAAATATACAGTTAATATTAATAATGAATTAAAAGAAATTAAGGTTGCAGATAATGGAAATAGAAAAGAATGACTTATATGATTATGGAATGAAAATATACCAAGCTAAGAATTTATTTAAATTTTCTATAGATAGTATACTTTTGGCGGAATTTGTAGATATAAGGTGGAATAGTAATTTAATTGTGGATTTTTGTACTGGCAATGCTGCTGTTCCTCTAATTTTATCTACAAAATATAAATGCCAAATTATTGGTTTTGAAATACAGAAACAAGTTTCAACACTTGCTTACAATTCTGTTTTGTTGAATAATTTAGAAAATCAAATTAAAATAATTAATGATAATTTAAGTACAGCTTTGGAGTATATTTTGCCTGAAACTGTAGATGCTATAACATGTAATCCTCCATATTTTAAAATTAATGAAGGTTCGTATTTAAATGATGATGAAGGTAAAAGAATTGCCCGCCATGAAATTGCTACTAACTTAGAACAAATTGTTATGACCGCAAAATATTTATTAAAAAATAGGGCACCTTTATATCTAGTACATCGTCCTGAGCGATTAATGGAAATAATAAATATTTTAAATAAATATAAATTTAGCATAAAAAAAATACAGTTGGTTTATTCTAGTTTTGATAAGCCTGCTGTTATGGTTTTAATAAAGGCAACTAAAAATGGTGCGGATGGTGTAATAATTAATCCGCCGCTTAATATTTCAAATAGAAATACTTATAAAAACATTTTTAAGTAAGGAGTTGTAGAAATGAAATTAATAGTTGGATTAGGTAATCCAGGAAAAGAATATGAAAATACAAGACATAACATTGGTTTTATGGTATTAAATTATTTCCCGGGAAATAATTTATGGAAAGAAAAATTTAACGGAATGTACTGTCAACAAAATGTAAATGGAGAAAAAGTGATTTTTTTAAAGCCACTTACATATATGAATCTTTCCGGTGATTGTGTAATTAAATATGTTAAATATTTTGATATTAGTATCGAAGATATTTTAATAATTCAAGATGATTTAGATTTACCATATATGCAGTATCGTTTAAAATTTGATAGTTCTGCTGGTGGGCATAATGGTATTAAATCAATAATAAATAATTTAGGAACTCAAAAAATTCCAAGATTAAAAATAGGTATTGCTCATGATCGTAGTATTGATACAAAAGATTATGTATTAAGTCATTTTAATAAAGATGACTTAAAATTATTTGAAAATAAAACACAAATATTTAATAATATTATAAATGATTTTATTTCCCAAGATATTAATTATTGTATGGCAAATTATAATCGAAGATAGATAGGGTATTATTATGGACTTTTTAAATAATTATTTTAAATATCAAAATGAAAGTGAAATAGTTGGTTTAACACCGGAGTTGAACATTTTTTACATTCTTAATTATTTTCAAAAAACTAATAAAAATATTTTAATTATAACTAATACATTATATGAAGCTAATAAATATTTTGATTCAATATCAACTTATACAGACGATTGTCTATTATTTCCCATGGATGATTTTGTTGCTTCTGTTGCACTTGCTATTTCTCCAGAACTAAAAATTAAAAGGTTGGAAACCATTAATGTTTTAAAAGAGAATAATCGTAAAATTGTTGTAACTAATTTAATGGGATTGTTAAGATATCTTCCGGATTATAAGTCAGCTAATAAATTAGAATTTAAATTACAAACAGGCATGTCTATTAATCGAGATAAAATTTTGGAGGTTTTAGATTCTTTTGGATATAAAAGGGATACTTTAGTTACTTCTACTGGAGAATATGCAGTTAGAGGATATGTTATCGATTTATTTTTGATTGAACAAGAACATCCTATTAGAATAGAATTTTTTGGTAACGAAATTGAGTCTATTCGTTTCTTTGATGAAAATACTCAGATGTCTATTAAAGAAATAACAGAAATAACTTGTCTTCCTTATCAAGAAATTACAACTTCAGTCAAGAGTTCAATACTGGATTATTTAGATATACCAATGGTATTTGAGATAGATAAAGAGGGAATAGATTTAGGATATGAAAAATTATCAGAAGAAATTTTAACTTATAAAAAAGAAAATGATACTGATAAAAATTTAATGTTTGAATTAGAAGATATTAATATAAAGGATGTTATATATCTTAATAAATTTATTAATAATAGAAATAAAGCATTAGTATATCAAAGTAATACTTTAGATAATTTTAATTCTAATTTTCAATTATTACGAGAATTTGTAAATAAAAAATTAGAAGATAAAAAGACTGTGATTTTTTGTTTATCTAGGAAAGCTGAAATTGATTTTATTAAAGAAATGTTTCATGTAACTAGAGTTGTTGATGAAGAGCACTTATTTACTGAAAGAGTAAACATTTTAAATAAGAAGATTAATAATGGTTTTGAATTTGATAAATACGTTGTTATTGGCGAGTATGATATAGAAAAAATAAATAATCGTGAAATAAAGTATAAAAATAGTTATAAAATTGGTAAAAAAATCAAAGGATTTGACCAATTACAAGTTGGTGATTATGTTGTACATACAATTCATGGAATTGGACAGTACCAAGGGGTTATTTCTTTAACTAAGAATGGTGTTGTTAAAGATTACTTACAAATAATATATGCTGATAATGATAAAATTTATGTTCCTGTGGAAAAAATTAGTACAATATTTAAATATTCATCAAAAGACGGTGTAGCACCAGTTTTAAGCAAGTTAAATGGTACAGCTTGGGCTAAAACCAAAAAGGCATTGCAAAAGAAGATTCATGATATATCTTTAGAATTAATCAAATTATATGCTGCTCGTAGTAAAGTAACAGGTCCAGTGTTTAAAGATGATCCAATGGATGTTATGTTTGATGCCGATTTTAAATATGAACCTACAATTGACCAGCAAAAAGCATTTCTTGATGTAAAGAAAGATTTAGAAAATAAAGTACCAATGGACCGCTTATTGTGTGGAGATGTAGGATTTGGTAAAACCGAAGTAGCTTTTCGAGCTATGTTTATGACCGCTATTAATGGTTTTCAAGTAGCTTACTTATGCCCAACTACAATTTTAAGTAATCAACAATATGAAAATGCCTTACAAAGATTTAAAAATTTTCCAGTGGAAATCGCTTTATTAAATCGTTTTACAACGAAAAAAGAAGCAGAAAGAATAATAGATGGTTTAAAAAAAGGAACTATAGATATAGTTTTTGGCACTCATCGTTTATTAAGTGATGATGTTGGTTATAAGAATTTGGGATTACTTGTAGTTGATGAAGAGCAAAGATTTGGTGTATCTCATAAAGAAAAAATTAAAAAATATAAAAATGATGTTAATGTCCTTACTCTTTCAGCAACACCAATTCCACGAACTCTAAAAATGGCAATGTCTGGTTTAAGAGATTTATCGATAATTGATACAGCTCCTGTAAATAGGTATCCAGTTCAAACTTATGTTATAAAAGAACAAGATATGGTAGTTAAGGATGCTATTTATAAAGAATTAGGACGTAATGGACAGATTTTTGTTCTTTATAATAGAATTGATAGTATTGAAAGCAAGAAAGATGAACTAGAGCATTTAGTGCCTGAAGCTAGAATTGTAATTGCCCATGGCAGAATGAATAAATCCCAAATGGAAGATGTTATGCAGGATTTTATTGACCACAAATATGATATTTTACTATGCACAACTATTATTGAAACTGGAATTGATATATCAAATGCTAACACGTTAATAATTTATGATGCAGACCGTTTTGGATTAAGTCAGCTGTACCAGATTAGAGGGCGGGTTGGAAGAAGTTCAAAAATTGCTTATGCTTACCTTATGTATAGTAAAGATAAGATGTTAAATGAAATAGCAGTTAAACGTTTAGAAGCTATTAAAGAATTTACTGAATTAGGTAGTGGTTATAGAATTGCAATGCGCGACTTATCTTTACGTGGTGCTGGTGATATCTTAGGAAGTGACCAAGCAGGGTTTGTTGATGCTGTTGGACTTGATTTATACATGAAAATGGTTGATGATGAGGTTAAACGTTTAAATGGTGAAGAGCCAATCGAAGATAAATCTAATAATTCTTTAATTGATGTAGATACCCATATTAGTGATTCTTATGTATCAGATGAGTCATTAAAGATTGAAATTCATCAAAAAATTAATGAGATTGATAGTTTTGATAAGTTAATAGAAATCCAAAAAGAATTAGAAGACCGTTTTGGTAAAATTAATGAACAAATTAAGATTTATATGTATGAGGAATGGTTTGAAAAATTAGCTTTATCTTTACATATAGAAAGAGTTGTTCAAAATAATAAGATTGTTGAATTAGAAATTCCAGCAAATCTTACGAAAAAACTTAAATTTGATAAATTATTTATGCAGATTTATAATATTTGCCCTAAAATACAGTTTAGGTCGATGTTAAATAATGTTTATATTACTTTACCAATAGGTAATTTACCAAAGCATTTTGTTTATTATTTAGTTGATATCTTAAACTTAATTAAAGATGAAGTAAGTAAAGAAGAAATAACTGATGCAAATAATAATGAGGTTTAGTAAAAAAATAAATTTTAATTTTTAAATTATAAATATATAAATTACCAATGCTTTAAAATTATATAAAATAAAAATGTTTATATTAAATAAGTTAACTTAGAATGTTGTTTTATGATTAACTAAACTTAATATAGACATTTTTTTACATATTAGAAACTTTTTTGCATAACTTTTGTGTTTCTTTTTAATTTTTATGGTAAAATTAAATCATAATAGGAGGTAAGATATGGCTAATAGAATGGTTCTTAATGAAACTTCTTATTTTGGTTGGAATGCTAGAGAAAATTTAGTACCAGAAATCAAAAAGAGAAATTTCAAAAGAATATTAGTTGTAAGTGATGAAAATTTAGTTAAATGTGGGGTAACTGGTAAAGTAACTGAATTGTTGGATGAAGCTAAGATAAAGTATAGTGTCTTTGATAAAGTTAAACCTAATCCAACAATTAGTAATTGTCATGATGGTATAAGAGCTGCTAAGAAATTTCATGCTGATAGTTTAATAGCTGTTGGTGGTGGTAGTGTTATTGATACGGCTAAATGTATTGGTATTGTTATTAATAATAGAGAATTTTATGATATAAATTCTTTAGAAGGGGTAGCTGATACTAAGAATAAGTCGTTACCTATAATTGCATTGCCAACGACTGCTGGTACTGCTGCCGAGGTAACAATTAATTATGTAATTACTGATGAAATTGGTAAAGTTAAAAGAGTTTGTGTAGATACAAATGATATTCCAGTTTTAGCAATCATTGATACAGAATTAATGAGTAAGATGCCAAGAATGACAGCTGCTGCAACAGGGTTAGATGCTTTAACTCATGCAATGGAAGGTTATATTACTAAGGCTCACTGGGAAATTCCTGATATGTTTCATTTACAAAGTATGGGAATGACTTATAAAAATTTAGTAAAGTCAGTTAATAAAGAACGTGATGCACAAGAACAAATGGCAATGAGTGAATATATTGCTGGTATGGGATTTTCTAATGTTGGACTTGGTATTGTTCATTCAATGGCTCATCAATTAGGGGCAACTTATGATATTGCACATGGTATTGCTTGTAGTTTATTTTTACCATATGTTTTAGAGTGGAACGGAGAAGTTGCTTATGATAGATATCGTAAGATGGCGGAAAGTTTTGGTTTAACAACAACTGGTAAAACTGATAAACAATGTGTAGAACTTGTTGTTAGAGCAGTTCGTGATTTAGAAAAAACTTTAAAAGTACCAATGACTTTAAAAGAATTAAATGTAAGTCCAGATAGTTTTGAAGAAATGGCTGGAAAAGCTTTGATTGATCCTTGTACTGGTGGTAATCCACGTGAAGTTACTAAGGAAGACATTATCGAACTATTTAATAGAGCTTATGAAGGAAAAGGAGTTAAAAAAACTATGAAAACTAAAGTTGGTTATAGTGAAAATGTAGATGCTTATACAAGTGGTGTTGAAACTGCTAAAATGGCTAATAAAATAGAAAATCCACAAGTTGGTTTATTATTCACAAGCTGTGTTCAAGACCAAAAAGAAATTATGAAAGGTGTTAAGAGTGTCCTTAAAGATATTGATATTGTTGGTTGTACTTCAAGTGCCGCAATATGTACTCAAGACGGTTATTTAAATAAACCTACTGGATATTCTGGTATGATGTTATTAGGTGGAGATGCTAAAGTAGTAGCAGCTGGTTCACCTAAGACTAATGATGATGCACGTACTATTGGTCGTAAATTAGCAACTAAGGCTGTTAAAGAGGCTAATTGCATTGAAAAACCAAGTTATGTATTTGTAAGTGCTTCGCCAAAAGAAGAAGAAGAATACTTAAAAGGTATTGCTGATGTAATCGGTGATGTTCCTGTGTTTGGCGGTAGTGCTGCTGATAATACAGTAGAAGGTAAATGGAGTTTACTATATAATGGTGAGGCATTTGCTGATGGTTGTGTTATGGCTTTAATTTATGCTGATACCGAGATTAAGAACTTATATACTGGTAATTATGTAGAGACTAAAGATGCTGGTTTAATTACAGAAGTTAAAGATAAGAGAACATTAGTTTCTATAAATGGAAAACCTGCTTTAGATGTATATGCAGATTGGACTGGTAAAAGAATAGAAGATATGATGGGTAATAACTTACTTACAGAAACAATCTTCAATCCACTTGGAGTAAAAGATCAAATTGGTAATGTTACTGCTGTTAGACATCCAATGTTTGCTAATGTTGATAAATCTATGAATATTGGTGCTAACTTAGAAGAAAATACTGCTATTATTCATTTAACTAATACTCCTGAAGGCATGTTAGATAGTAATGCTTGCGTTGTTAAGAAATTAAATGATTTAATGGATAATACTCCAGAAAGTTATTTTCTTGTTCACTGTGGAGGACGTCGTTTAGGACTTCAATTAACTAATATGGAAGATAAAATTTATCCAGCTATTAAGAAGGCTATTCCTAAAAAAGAATTCTTAATGGTATTTACATTTGGTGAATATGGTAGATGTGAACATTCTAGTAATATTGTTGGTGGTTTATCTCTATCATTTACTGGCTTTGGAAAGGAATAAAAAATGGCAAAGAATTTGATTGGGTCAAATTGGTGTGATGCAAGTAACGGGGAAGTAATTGAAATTACTAACCCTGCTACTAATGCACTAATCGATACAGTACCAAAAAGTACAAAAGAAGACTGTGATAAGGCAGTTGATGCGGCTTTTGAAGCTCAAAAAGAATGGGCTAAAGTGCCTTTACATGAAAGAGCAAGTCGTTTAATGAAGTTTGTTTCTTTAGTAGAAAGAGATAAAGATAGTTTAGCTAAATTATTATGTGAAGAAACGGGTAAAACAATTAGTGAAGCAATAGGAGAAATTGCTAATGTTTCAATAGGTATTCCTGCATTCTGTGAAAGAGCAAAACATGAATATGGAAAAGTAATTCCTTATGGTCAAGAAAAAGGTAATGAAGCAACTTTACAATATACAATTCAAGCACCTTTAGGAGTAGTAGTTGCTGTAATTCCATTTAATTTCCCTAGTGATTTATTTTGTCAAAAAGTTCCTGCTGCTTTATTAATGGGAAATAGTGTTATTTTAAAACCAAGTGCTCACAATCCTTTAACTTTAACTAAATATGTTGAGTTATTAATTGAAGCTGGTATTCCTGGTGGCGCAATTAACTTAATTAATGGTGCTGGTGGCGAGGCTGTTCAAAATTTAGCTGAAAATCCTAAAGTAGCTTTAGTAAGTCTTACTGGTTCTACTTTGGCTGGAGCGGAAACAATGGCTAAATGTGCTAAAAATATTACTCATGTTATGTTAGAATTAGGTGGCAATGATGCATTTATTCTTCATAAAGATGGTGATGTTGATTTAGCTGTTAAAGAAACTATCTGGGGTCGTTTATATAATACTGGTCAAGTTTGCTGTGCTTCTAAGCGTTTCTTAGTTCATAAAGATGTTTTAGATGAATTTGTTAGTAAATTAACAGAGACTTTCAAAGGTATTAAGGTTTGTATGCCTAGTAATCCTAATGCTAAAATTGGTTGTTTAATTAGTGAAGATGCTGCCAAAAAGGTAGAAGAACAAGTTAATTCTACTGTTGCATTAGGAGCTAAGGTCGTTTATGGAGGACGTCGTAAAGGTGCTTTCTATGAACCAACTATTTTAACCGATGTTAATCGTGATATGCCTGTTGCTAAAGATATGGAAATCTTTGGACCTGTTGTTTCTATTATTAGTTATGATACTATTGAAGAAGCAATCGAGATTGCTAATCAATCAAATTTTGGTTTATGTGGATGTATTATTTCTAAAGATCAAAAGGTATGTCAAAAAGTTGCTAATGAACTTGAATGTGGTGGCGTAATTATTAATGGTGCTTCTTTCTTCCGTTCATTTGAAATGCCATTTGGTGGCTGGAAACATTCTGGTTATGGTAATGAAGGCGTTGCTAGTACTCTTCATGAAATGAGTAGAACAAAGACTGTTATTTTAAAAAATATACTTTAAAAATATGAAGATATTATTGTTTGTTAAGACGATAATGTCTTTTTTTCTTTAGGACTTTTACTTGTTATTTAAGTAGTTATTTTATATAATTAAGTTGAAGATAGGAGGTGAAACAGATGGCAAAATTTAATAGAGAAAAGGTTTTAAGACAATTAAAGTTTAAAAGAAAATGGAGAAGTTATTCAAGATATGTATATATAGCAGTACCTTGTGTATTATGTTGTTTATTGTGTCTATATTTTGCTTACTCTAAATTCTTCGTATCGGAGGAACAAGCTGTAATTAGAACGACAGTTGGTGATTTTATTTATGGTGATGTTGTAATTGGTGCTTATATAGATGGAGAATATAGTAGTACAATTCCTGGTAAAAATGATGGTTATGTAGTAGATAAAGTCTCTTGTGAGAATGGGGCTGCAGGTAAATGGAACAATGATGATTGGGGTTTACTAACTACTAATTTAAGTAAAAGAACTAAATGTAATGTTTACTTTAAAAAGTTAACTTCAAAAGTACCTGATATTATTGCTCAGTTGGATACTTCTGGTAAGTGCCCAACAATGAATGCTGATGGTTCGGTAAATGTTACTGGGGTAGAGGCTACTAATGGTTATTTATGCAAGGCAAAAGATGTTTATGGTGATTCATATTATTATCGTGGTAATGTAACTAATAATTATGTGAAGTTTGCAGATAAATATTGGCGTATCGTAAGAATAAATGGTGATGGTACTGTTCGTGTTATTTATGATGGTACAAGTGCCCATGCTAATGGTGAGTCAAGTTCGGATAGACAGATTGGTACGAGTGCTTTTAATAGCAGTTATAATGATAATGCCTATGTTGGTTATATGTATGGTCAAAC
>UMBR01064259.1_pt1 | contig 153416 bp, 132 predicted proteins | sample 1964011 | NCBI WGS metagenome assembly UMBR01 (sample SAMEA4835946, study PRJEB28245) | human gut metagenome | biome: gut microbiome; material: fecal sample | place: Denmark | collected 2008
ACATAGGATTAGCCATGTATAATAAATGACTACGATTGGCAATTCCCATTAAATTAGCCTCTACAAATCTTAAAACTTTAAATGTACTTTCATGGCCATAAGTATTGGCTTTAACGAGAGCAATATTATTTGCTAACTTTTGATATTCATCAGTAAATTTTAAAACAGGAAATGTCTCTTCGTTTAAAACTTTAGCAAAAGTATTTATTAGATAATTTGCATAAGATACATCTAAAGCACTCATTTGTTTAATAAATTCTAATATATTTCTATAATCTTCAGTTATTAAACAATTTGTTCTGCCAATAAAACGCATATAATTTTCAACTTTATCATAATATTCATGTAAAGCCTTACGCATCCTGATAATAATCTTATTTGAACGATTAGCCATTGGTTTGGTATAAGCACTTATTTCTTGCAATATATCTTGGATTAATTTAGCGTTTTTCATTATTTTAGCAAAGGCTTCAGCCTCTAAATCATTTAATTTACACGTACCATAACGGGAATGTGCAAAATCACTTGCATACTGATATCTATTATATTTTTGACGTTCATACTCTCTTTGCTGATCATAATAATATTTCCAATTATAATCATTGTAATTGTTATAGTTATTGTTATTGTTATAGTTATTATACTTATCATAATAATTATTGTAACCGTTATAGTTATTAGATTTATCATAAGTATAAGATTTACTTTGATTAGCATCCTTAGAAGTCTCACTCTTAGCTTTTTTTAAAGCCAAGTCATATGCTTCATTAATTTGTTTCATCTTAGCCTCATAAAATTCTCTTTCAGCATCTGAATGTAAATCGGGATGGTTTTGCTTAGCAAGTTTTCGATAAGCCTCTTTTATTTCTTTTTCAGAGGCATTTACAGGAATGCCCAATATTGTATATGGATTCATATTAATCCCCCTTCTTGAGTTAGTATGTTATTATATTTTTTACTCCTTGTCAACCAAAAATTAATCAAAAGTAAAAAATTGTTACAGTTTTATACTTTCTGTAACAATTTTAATTATCTAAAAAATAACATATAAAGAGTAAATACAAATAGAATACCAAAGGTTATCCAACCATTAATACTACTTTGTTTATCAGTCTTATTTTTAATGCCAAGACCCATAGTGATAAATACACCACCAATTAAACCACCAATATGAGCATAAAAATCAATATTAGATACAACTAAACTTAAGGCTAAGTTAAGAACAATTACGGGAATAATTTCACTATATAAGGCTTTACCCATATATAATCTATAGTAATAGCCAAAATAACATAAAGCCCCCATAAGTCCAAATATAGCTCCACTAGCCCCAAGGGACCAGCTGGTATTAAAGATACAAGAAAACATGGAACCAATAATACCACTTACAAAATAAATAAGTAAAAACTTTTTCTTACCAAAATAATTTTCCGTAGCACAACCAATAACATATAACGAATACATATTACATAGTAAATGCCAAATAGAGCCATGCATAAACATTCCGGTAACTAACCTATAAACTTGTCCACTTCTTACTAAAGAGCCATTTACTGCTCCTAAGGTAGTTAAACTTGGAAATAATATTTGTAAAATATAAACTAAAGTACAAAGTGCTATTAAAACATAAGTAACAACTATCTTTTTAGGTTTAAATACTTCTTCATACTTTCTATTTTCCTTAGCTGTCTTACTATTTATATCATTAGTAACATTAACTATTAAGTCTACATCGTTATCAGCATTAATAATATCTTTTTCAATATTAGGAAAAGCTTCTACTACGGTTTGGTTATGCACTAAATCTTGGGTATCATTTACTTTAATATTATCAATATGATCAATACTATCTAATTTAACATCATCATTTAAATCTAAGAAAATATTTAAAACATTCATCTTCCAAGATAAAGTCTTCTTTTTTATTTGTCTTGCTACATTATTAGTTTTATATATATCAAAATTAAATTGTTCTTTATTATGTATATAATTAGAATTAATTCTTATTATTTTATATGGTCCTTCAACATTTTCTAACCACACTTCATTTCTTACTCCATTAACTACTATCGGTGTATAGTTTTCTTTAGTAACTAAGAAATGTACTAATTTCATGACAATTTCATCTTTTTTATCCATACTAATTGAACTCATTTTTACCACCTTCTATTATTTTATTATACTTCATATAATTAGTAAAGGAGTATTTATGACCACTATTACTATTATATTATTTATTATTTCTTTTGCTTTACTTAACTTTTCTTTAATTTCTATTTTCTATCATAATAAGTTTACGAATGATACTACTTATTTTATTTTAAGTAATTCAATTATTTTAGTTAGCATTCTTTTATTTTATCATTATTTTAATGATTATCATTTATCTTTAATATTTAGCGTTTTTTATTTTGTTAATAATATTTGTCTTGCTATTGAACTAAAAAAAGTTAGTATTAAATATTTTTTCTTTAGTATTCCGTACCTTTTATTTAATGTTTACTTTTTATCTTTATTAATTTTTAAATTATAGAGTATCTTGTTCTAATTTTTCTTCATTATCTAACTTATCTAGGAAGTCTTTAAAATACTTTGGAACATCTCTTTTAAAATACATTTTTTCTTTAGTAATAGGATGAATAAATTCCATACTATAAGAATGTAAGAATTGACCGAAATCGTCTGTGCTTTTATTAGAATACACTGGGTCATTATAAACAGGATAGCCAATATACTTCGTATGTACTCTTATTTGATGAGTTCTTCCCGTTTCTAGTCTTGCTTTAACTAAAGTATATCCAGCTTTATATCTTTTTAAAACCTCTAAATGTGTTATAGCTTTTTTACTGTTATTAGGAGTTACGGTCATTCTTAAACGATTTTTTTCATCACGACCTATGGGTGCATCAATCGTTGCTGTGTCATGAGGAAATATTCCACACAAAAGGGCTATATATTCTCTTTTGATACTATGTTCTTTAAAATACTCTCCTAATATTTCATGGGCTTTATTAGTCTTAGCAACCATAATAAGACCTGATGTATCTTTATCAATACGATGAACTATTCCTAGCCTTTCAACCCCATTAATATCGGATAATTTATCCGTATAACTTTTTAAGGCATTAACAAGAGTATGGTCTTTATTACCATTACCAGGATGTACTACCATACCACTAGGTTTATTAATAATAATAATATCATCGTCTTCAAAGACAATATCTAAAGGATAATCCCAAGGTGTAATATCTTCTGTATCTGTTTTAACATTATTAATCGTAATTTTATCACCTTGTTTTACTTTATAACTAGGTTTTATCTTACTATCATTAACTAAAATATCACCGTTTTTAATTAAATTTAAAATCAAGTTTCTTGAATAATCAGTATTATCCGCAATATACTTATCTATTCTTACATCATTTATATCTACAATCATTTCTTATCCCCCAAACTCATTATTAAAACCATTAAAATTATTCCTAAAGTAATACATATATCAGCTAGATTAAAGATTGGAAAACTTATTCCAAAGATAAAGGTTTCTAAATAATCAATAACATAACCTCTAAATACTCTATCTATTAAATTACCTATTATACCACCCAAGATTACTCCGAATAATATATCATACTTTTTAGTCTTTGGTAAATCTTTTCTTAAATTAAATAAGAAATATATTAAAATAAGACTAAATAATAAGATTAAATATCTTTTATTTTCTAAAAAACTAAAAGCTACTCCATAATTATAGACTTTATGAATATTAAATAATTTTGGTAATATTTCTATAAATAATACTTTTTTATCAATTATAAACTTAATTATTTGATCTAATATAGTTATTAAAATACTTATTATAATACTGGTTTTCATAACATCACTTGTTTATTATATCATAATATCAACTAAAATGACATCTTCCCCAATTCTTTTTATTTGTTTAAAAGTAATCGTCGTTTCATTGTCTTTATTAAATAAGTTATTTAGGCTACCTCTTTTTTCAATACTTAAGTATTCTATAATACCAGCATCATTTATTGCCGCATCAATTATTCGCCCAATTTTTTTACCATCATTAATATTAACTACATCTTTAGTTTGTAAATCTGATAAATGCATAATATCACCTAATTAATTATATTGCTGAATTATCTATTTTTTGTTAAAATAATTATAGAAAGGACGATTAATATGTACGATTACGCTTATAAAACAAGTGTTGGTGGCTTTTATACTTTTAAATTAGTTGCATTTATAATTGCTATTGCCGCTACTATTATTATTTATACTGTTTTTATGGATAAACGTAACAAAGATACTTATAGTAATCCTTTAAAGAAATTATTTGATTACTTACATTTTAATAAATTCTTTATGGAACCTATTTTAAAGATTACTTATATCTTTTGTAGTTTATATATAACTATTACAGCTTTTGGCTATATTGGTACTTCCTTCTTATTATTCTTTTTACTTTTAATCTTGGGTAATGTTATTTTAAGAATGGTTTTTGAAGGTCTAATGGTTATTTATAAAATTTATCTAAATTTAAATGAGATAAATAAGAAAATGAAATAATTATTTTATAATATGACGAAGAGTGCTTATGGCACTTTTTTCTATGCGTGAAACTTGGGCTTGACTGATATTTAAAGCTGCTGCTATTTCTTCTTGAGTTTTTCCCATGACATATCTATCTTCTAAGATTATTTGTTCCCTTTGTTTTAAACTAGTTAATGCTTTTCTTAATGTTAACAACATATCTTTATCTTTGTCTAAACTTTTATCCGCTAATTTATCACATAAGTAAATTGTATCACCACCGTCACTATAGATAGGTTCAAAAATACTTACTGGTGCTACTAAAGAGTCCATAGCTCCTTTTATATCGTACAAACTAAGGTCTAGGGCCTTACCAATATCTTGCCAAGAAGGTTCTCTATCATGTTCTTTTAAGTAGTCTTCTTTATATTTTAAAATGCGATAAGCATTATCTTTAATGCCTCTACTAATTCGTACCGAAGTATTGTCCCTAATGTATCTTCTAATCTCCCCCATAATAAGTGGCACAGCATACGTTGAAAACAAGCAGTTATAATTAATATCAAAATTATCCACGGCTTTAATAAGACCAACACAGCCTATTTGAAATAAATCATCAACATTATATTTACTTTTATCAAATCTTTGAACTATGGATAAAACAAGACGTAAGTTACCATTTACTAGAGTATCTTTGCACAAAGTATCTCCTTCATGCATTTTAATAAATAGTTCTTTCATTTCTTCATTGGTAAGTGTTTTTAAACTACTTGTTTTAATACCTGCAATATCTACTTTATATCTTCCCATAACATCACCTAACCAAATTATGGAAATTTTACTAATGTTTTATACACAGAATGCTAAAAGAAAAGAAAAAAAGTTATAAAACATTTAATTTTACAACTTTCTAACCAGCCCTTTTTGAGCAACCGTATTATCATGATTCGTATGTTTTCCTCATACTGGCTATACTCTTCAATATTAACCTTAACATCTTCGGCAATCTTTTCGTCGTAAAATTAGATATTTTTTACTTAGTTCTAATTTTTACTCTTGCTAGTTGTGGCGATACCTGGATATCTTTATTTTCTTTGCAGGTCTTTTCATCATCCAAATTTGTATTTAATATTTCTTCAATCTTTTTGTCAATTGAATTTTTAAGTTGTTGTTCTAAATGATTTTGCTTATTATCAGAAATTTGCTCTTCATTATTAGCATCTTGCATTTTTACCATTTCTTCAATTTTTAAGTAAGCATTTAACTGTATTTTAGCAAGTCTAGAGTAGCACTCTTGGCGTTTAAAAGGTGCTAAATCTAAGTCATGGGTTTCTTCGGGACTAATTTTTGCGTAGGTGTAAGTTATTTCTTTAATTTGGGCTAAATCACTTTGATAGCCAGGGTACTTAGCAGCAATAATATAATCGATAAGATTATTAACATAGTTTAAAAACAAATTTTCTTCTTTGCTATCAGAAACATTAATATAGGTTCTGGTTTTATTTATTTCAGCCTCTAACGTTTTTTTAATTTCTTCAATACGTTTAGAAGCCTTTTCATCATTATTTTTTTCTACTATGGCGGTAATTACTGCTGATATAGGAAATGATGAAAAAAGCCAAGCAATGGTAAGAGCAAATTTAACTGCAGGCTTTGTTTTTGAACTGTAAAGGAAAATAGAATTATATCTATGTCTGTACCAAAATTCATTTTTTAAAACATTATTATAACAAATTAAGGCTTCTTCTTTGGTAGAACAATATCCTTTTATTAGAAAATTTTCAACAACATGCCATTCTTCAACAGTACAATTATTTCCAGCGCGAGTACCAAGTAAATCAAATTCTGTTACCAATTCCATATTAAATCACTTCTTTCTATTTAAAGTTAGCCCCTGTCCTTTATCATTAAAATCACTAGTAAAATCTATATCATATTTGGGGTTATCATCGATATTTAAAGTATCCAATTTTCTATCAACAATATTTTGAATCTGATAATTAATTTCTTTACTCTTTTGATAAAACCTTATTTTATTTTCAATATCAAGGTCCAAAATTTTTTTAAATATTGTTACTTTTTCGGCTACGGTTAATATTTTTTTAGACTTAATATCTTTAACGTATTGATGTGCAATATTTTGTAATTCATATAAATCACTTTGGTAGCCGGGATATTTTACTTGGGCAATTGTATCTAAAGTACTAGAAATTTCTCTGATAATTTCATCATCTCTTTGATAAATATCTTTTACTTGTTCTTTTAATTGATTTTCAAGTTCAGATAAAATTTTTTTTGCCTCTTTATGCTTTTTAATACTAATTATTTTATTGACCACTCTATAAAGAATAATGTCACTTACCAAGAAAACGGCTATAACTTTGGGCATTTTGTCAGCAAATACTGCGAGCAAGAAAATAAACTTAAGGAAAGCACCTACCGCTTCTGCTATTATATCGTTTGTAGAGATAGCATCTACCAGACTAGTCTCATACCAATCATGATTTTCTAACATATTTTTATAGCAAATAATTTTTTCTTCTAGGGAATTGCAACCACCACGTAAAATAAAGTTCTTCACTATTTTCCATTCTTCATCAGTAGATTTATTCAAATATCTAATATCTTCTAATTCTGTACCTCTTATCCATTCCATGCATTATCCCCCTCTTTGTTGAGGATTATCATAACGCATAGTTTACACCATGTCAAGTTTTTTAGGCTTTAAAAAACTACCCAATTGCCTTAAGTAGTCTTATAAACTCTACCTATGCTATTCCTATAGTACTAAGTGAGATAAAACGATTTAAAAGGATATAACTACTTTTCTTTAGTCTTACCTTTAGGGTAAATTAACTTATTATTACTTATTGCTAAATCTTTGTTAATTAACATAGTCTCCTTTTTTTCTTCGCCGTCCAGTTTATACGTTATGTCTACTGTAAATTTACTATTTTTATAGCCTTTCTTAGTAAATAATTCATCATAACTATAATCTTCGATATTAATTCCCGTAAAAAAACTACTCTGCCCCTTAATAAGCTCATCATCTATTTTAAATTCAACATTAATAATATCATTTTCTTTTACTTTATCATTCTTAATGTCAAAAGTCCCACTCTTTAAAATAAATTTCTGACTTGATTCTGCAAAAATGCCGTTTGTATAAGTAAAAGTGTCACTATCACCATTTAAAACATAAACTCTTATTCTATTAAAGTTATTAAGAAAGTACATGCTAAGTAAAACAAACAATATAGTTAGGGCAATTGCAGCAAAATTTATTATTCTAAATTTAAAGACTTTTTTACTAAAATTTTTGGTTTCGATTTCTAAATAATTATCTTTTTCTTCTATAGTTTCCAAAAATTTATCCATAGACATATTAAAAACTTTACACAATTTCTGCATTATTTCTATTGATAAGCCCCTTTGACCATTTTCTATTTTTGAAAAATAACTTCTTGAAATACCAAGTTTACTGGCCAACTCCTCTTGACTCATTTTATTTTCTTTTCGCAAGCTTTTGATTCTTGAGCCTATTAATTTTTCTTCGTTTTCCATACTTTTTGCCTCACAGCTTAAATTTTACATTAATAAGTCTTATTTGTCTATCCAAATTTTTTTATTATTATAAAGCTATAGATAATTTTTAATTCATTAATATATATAATCATTGTTTTGTTAATTTGCAAGTTATTTTAGAAAAAAGTAAGCAAAATTTCTTCTGCTTACTTCCAATTTTAGTTTAAGTTTAATAGAACAACAGTTTGCCCATCATTTAAACCATCAATATAATATTTATTAACCCTTTTATTTCTTTTTAGTAATTCATGTGTTTTACTTCTTAGAGCTCCACTACCTTTACCATGAATAATAATAATTTTATCATTTTTTAATTTAACATTATCTCTGATAAAGGCTTCAATTAAATAAACAATAGCGGCAGTTGTTTCACCATGTAAATCTAAATGTGGTAAATAATCAGTAAAAGGGTCAATTATTTTTCTCATAAATTTTGTTTACCTCATCTAGTTTAGAAATGGAAATGCGTCCTCCTATTACTCTAGTGGCAAGACCAGCTGCTATATTACCATACTTAATTGATTTTTCTAAAGTAAAATTATTAGCAATGCCATAACTAAAAGCTCCGGTAAAAATATCACCACAACCAGAAGTATCAACAACTTCCATTTTTAAAGATGGGGAAATTTTTATTTGGTCATCTACCATATACATTGCACCATTATTACCCAAAGTTATAATTATATTTTGATGTTCATAGCGACTTCTAAGCTCAGTATAAGCATTAACTAAAGCCGAAACATTGCTACTATCAATTGGCATTTTTAAATGACCACTAACAAAGTCTAGAGAACATATTAAATAATTTACTTTTAAAGCTAAATTAGCAATATCTTGGTTAAATCTAGTTGCTCTTAAAATGGTAACAGCTTTAGGAAATCTTTCGATAGTTGATTTAGAAGCATAAGTATCGTTACCATCTAAAACAATTAAATCGGGTTGAAAATCAAAATCAAATTTCTTTAATTTTACAAATTCATCAGCAACATCAAAGCTAGTTGACATTTTATTTTTACCATCAACTAAAACAAAGGATAGTACGGTATCTTTTTCATAGGATGTTTCTACATACCTGGTATCAACGCCAGCTGTTTCTAATTCCTTACGAACTCTGTTACCATAAACATCATTACCAACAACACCAGCAAATGTTGATGAAATACCCCATTTAGCAAGCATATATGCAACATTGCACGCAGTTCCCCCACCACAGCCAATCTTATTAATAAATCTAAGCTTATCTCCTTCTTTTGGGTATTCATCAACACTTACATATATATCATAACTAGCTTGACCTATCGACAAAGTTTTAATCATTTTCTTATCTCCTTATACTAATATCTACAGTAAAGATTATACTATATTTTTACTAAGAAAAAAAGTACCAGCTTTAGAGTTTTATGGTACTTTTTATTTTTATTGTTCCTTATTAATTAATGATGCCTTGGCAGCAGCTAATTTAGCAACGGGTATACGATATGCCGATGCAGAAATATAAGAAAGGCCAATTTTATCAAAGAAGATAATTGATGATTCATCGGCAGCATGTTCACCACATACACCTAAAGAAATATTTGGCTTAATACTTTTAGACATTTTGGTAGCAATTTTAACTAAAGTTCCTACTCCGTTTGTATCAAGACTCATAAAAGGGTCTTTTTCTAAAATATTTTTAGCATAATAATCTTTTAAGAATTTGGCAGCATCATCTCTAGAAAAGCCGAATGTTAATTGAGTTAAATCATTTGTACCAAAAGAGAAGAAATCGCAAACATCTGCTAATTCATCAGCTAAAATGGCTGCTCTTGGTACTTCGATCATAGCACCAATTTGATAATTAATTTGCATGCCTTTTTTCTCTAAAACACGTTTAATTTCTTTTTCAACAATATCTTTTATATAAATAAATTCTTTTTTATCCATAATAAGTGGTAACATAATTTCAACGATTGGATCAATACCTTCTTTTTTGACGTTGCAAGCGGCACTGATAACAGCATTGGTTTGCATAACAGCAATTTCTGGATAAGTTATATCAAGTCTTGAACCACGATGTCCCATCATTGGATTAAATTCTTTTAAACTATCTATTTTTAATTTTAAGGCTTCCGTTGTAGTATTTAAAGCTTTAGCTAATTCTTCTATTTCATAATCTTCTTTTGGTAAAAATTCATGTAATGGTGGATCTAAATAACGAATAACAACTGGTAAACCAGAATTTAGGCGATATAGTTCTTCAAAGTCTTTTTCTTGATATGGTAATAATGATACCAGTGCCTGTAAACGTGTCTTTTTATCATTTGCAAGTATCATCTGTCTAAATTTAAATATTCTAGTTTTTTCAAAGAACATGTGTTCAGTACGAACAAGTCCGATGCCCTCAGCTCCAAATGATTTAGCTATTTCCATATCCTTTTTAGTATCAGCATTAGCGCGAACGCCTAGATTTTTAATATCATTGCACATATTTAAAAGTTCATTAATAGATGTATTACTGCTAATGTTTTCTAATTCAATTTCACCCTTATAAACATTACCTGTTGTACCATCAATCGAAATAATATCACCTTCGTGTAACACTTCCCTTTTATTAGTAATTAATGTATTATTTGCAATATCCATATTACTGCAACCACTAACACAACAAATACCCATACCACGGGCTACAACAGCAGCATGAGAAGTCATACCACCGCGGATAGTTAAAATGCCCTCAGCATAATGCATTCCTTCAATATCTTCAGGACTTGTTTCATGACGTACTAAGACAGTTTTAATGCCTTCCTTAGATTTTTTTATAGCATCTTGAGCTTCAAAAACAATCTGACCACAAGCAGCTCCAGGACTGGCTGCAAGTCCTTGACCTATTATTGTAGCTGTCTTTAAACTATCAGCATTAAATACTTTATGTAGAGCTTGAGTAATATCATCGATGCTTACTCTTCTAATAGCTTCTTCTTTACTGATTTTTCCTTCACGAACTAAAGAGGTTGCAATATTAACTGATGCTAAACCAGTTCTTTTGCCAGTACGAGTTTGTAACATATAAAGTTTACCATCTTCGATAGTAAATTCCATATCTTGCATATCCTTATAGTAGTCTTCTAACTTTTTAGCAACAGATATAAACTCTTCATAAACAAGTGGCATAATATTTTTTAAAGTTTCAATACTTTGTGGAGTTCTAATTCCAGCAACAACATCTTCTCCTTGAGCATTAATTAAATATTCTCCGAATATTTTAGCCTCACCATTAATAGGACTTCTTGTAAAGGCAACTCCTGTACCAGAATTATTATTTTTATTACCATAAACCATTTCTTGAATATTAACAGCTGTTCCCCAGTCATCAGGAATATTATTAATCTTACGATAATATATAGCTCTACTATTATTCCATGATTTAAACACAGCTCCAACTGCCATAATTAATTGACGAGTTGTATCCATAGGAAATTCTTCGTTAGTTAATTCTTGATACATCTCTTTATATTTTAAAGTTATTTTATACCAATCATCACCAGTTAATTCAACATCGTTTTCATAGTTATGTTCTTTTTTATAAGTTGTTAAATATTCTTCAAATATACTTTTATCTTTACCCATAACAACATCAGCAAACATCATGATTAAACGGCGATAAGAATCATAAACAAATCTTTCGTTATTGGTTATTCTAGCAAAAGAAGCTGCTACTTCATCATTAAGTCCTAAGTTAAGAATAGTATCCATCATTCCCGGCATACTACTTCTAGCCCCACTTCTTACAGATACTAATAGTGGTTTATTAACATCTCCTAAGATTTTGCCAGTTCTTTGTTCTAAACTAGTTAAATGCTTATAAATCTCTTCTTCTAAGGTTACAGAAATTGTTTCGGCATCGTCATAGTATTTATTGCAGGCTTTAGTTGTAATAATAAAACCATCAGGTACTGGCAAGCCTAGATTTTTCATTGAAGCTAAATTGGCGCCTTTACCACCTAGTAATTCTTTCATATCTTTTGTGCCTTCACTGAAGTCATACACAAATTTTTCCATTTTTTATTCTCCTTCTATTCTAATTAAATATAGCATTTTTCTAAAAATTTTACTACTAATTTTTTATCAATTTTTAATTTATAATTATCTTTTAAAAGCTTTTAAATATTCTTGTCTTACTACTTCATTAGTAACATGCGTATATATTCCCGTTGTTGATAGTGATTTATGTCCGAGTAATTCTTGAACACTTCTTATATCACAACCATTGTTTAACATTTCAGTTGCAAAAGAGTGTCTTAGAGTATGAGGACTAATCTTTTGACGTAGCAGGGCTTTTTTAGAAATATCACTTATTAAATATTCAACTCCTCGTCTTGTTAATCTAGTATAATTTTTATTTAGAAATAAGTAGTCTTTATCAACAATATTTATGTTTCTTCTTAAATTTAAATAGTCTTCTAAGTAATTTTTAGCATAATCTCCGTAATAAACTATTCTTTCTTTATTACCCTTTCCTAAGACTTTTATACTTTGTTCTTTTTTATTAATATTATTAATTTCAATATTTACAGCTTCACTTACTCTTAGACCCGTATCAAATAAAATTTCTAGTAATAAGAGATTTCTTGCTTTTAAAAATTCATTTTCTTCCTTTTCTACTGTAGCAAGCAAATTCATGTACTCGGAATAATTAATAAAATTAGGTAGTCTTTTTTCTTTACGTGGACGATTAATATCTTCAAAGTAATTATACTTAGTAACCTTACATTTTGTTAAATAGTTATAATAATCATTAAGACTACTTAAAATACGGTTAATACTACTATTTTTATATTTTTTTTCATCTAAGTATTTTAAATAACTCCTTATTACTTCATGGTTAACATCTTTATAATTTAACTTTTGAATATGCAAATATTCTAAAAAAATATTAATATCACTTATATAACTATTAATGGTATTTAAACTATATTTTCTAACATTTTTTAAATAAATTTCAAAATCTTTTAACATATTTATCCTAAAAAAATAGGTCTTTAGACCTATATTCAAGTTGGTGCATGCCAACAACCCTTTTTATTTTATTATAGCATCTAGTGCAAGTGTAATCATGTCGTCTAGTGATTTTTCACGGTCTTCAATTGGTAAAACAACATCACTAAATTTAGAATCAACGGCAGTTACTATCGCTGTTGCTTCCTTTTTAAATGAGTTAGCAACATGAACAAGAGCATAAGCTTCCATTTCCTCAGCAATTGGTTTAACATCTTCAGGGATTCTTTTTAAAACATTATCCATGTTAATATAAGGACCAAAGGCATCACATGTAAGCATGGTGCCAATGTGTAATTTTTTTCCTTGTTCTTTAGCGGTTGCTATGATATTTTCATTTAATTTTTTGCTTGGATAAACCATATTTTTATCATAACCATCATAATTGTAAGCAAAGTTTGATAAACTAAAGACATCATCAGCAAGTATTAATTCTGGCACGTTAATATCCTTAGTTACAACTCCACAGGTACCAATGCGAATGATTTTTTCAACATTAAAATAATAAAATAATTCAAAGGCATAAATGCTCATACTAGGCATTCCCATACCACTACCCATGATTGTTATCTCATGATTTTTATAAGTTCCTGTAAAGCCAAACATATTACGAACGCTAGTAACCATTCTAGCATTTTTTAAAAACTTTTCAGCTATATATTTTGCTCTTAGTGGGTCACCAGGCATTAATACTAAAGGTGCTATATCTTTTTTATTTTTTACTTTAATATGAATAGGTTCTTCTTGTGGTTTCATTTTTTCTATCCTCCTATGATTACATTATAGCTTAAATTTACTAATAATAAAACTAAAAATTACAAAAAAGCTATTTTTTTTAAGAAAAAATCTTTACAAATTACTATCTTTTTAGTAATCTAAAACAACGTAAATAATTTTATGGCTTTATATACTTATATAAGAAATATTTTAGAAAGGAATTAAAATTAAGAAAATTTTATTTGTCTTATAATTAATTAAAAATTAATATGTTAGGAAAAATCGTAATTAGTGTTAATAAAAATTATTACTTTTTAGAAATTAATGGTTTTTCAAGAAAAACTAAGGATAACACAGTAATTCTTGATATTTTAAATAAAAATTATGGTCATTTAATTAACTATAAAAAAAGTGGCAATGATTTAATCTTAAATTTTGAACGAATAGTTATCGTTATTAAAAGTATAAGAAATATTAATAAGCTTGGCAACGATGATACTCTTTTTAATTATGTTGCCTCTTTTAAAGATGAAAAGTTAATGAGATTAGTAAAGATTAAGTAAAAAAATTAATCTTTATTTTTTTTAATAAATTCTCTTAATATTTTACTTATAGCACGTTTTTCAATTCGGGAAACATAACTTCTTGAAATACGCATTTCTTTAGCAATTTCTTTTTGAGTCATTGCTTTTTTATTATTAAGACCATATCTTTTAATAATAATATCTTGCTCTCTTTTATTTAACTCAGCTATAAATTGTTTTAAAAGATTAATATTATCTTTTAAGTACAGTTCTTCTTCAATTGGTTTGCTTTTATCTTTGATAACATCTTTTAGGTTTATTTTGTTGCCTTCTTTATCAGTGCCAATATAATCGTCCAGTGATACTGTATTTTGAAATTTTCTAGAAGAACGATAATACATTAAAATTTCATTTTCAATACAACGGGCTGCATAAGTAGTTATTTTAATGTTTTTGTTACTCTGATAAGAATCAATGCCTTTAATTAGTCCAATGGTTCCAATGCTTATCAAATCGTCAGTAAGTCCAAGAGGAGGGTTAAATTTTTTAACTATATGGGCAACCAAGCGAAGATTATGCTCAATTAAGATATTTCTGGCTTCTTTATCACCTTGTTGCATTAAAGTAATGTATTTTTCCTCTTCATCGCTAGTTAATGGATCTTTAAAAACAGTATTAGAATAACTTCCCGTAAATAAGAAAATGTTTTTAATGAAATTAATAAGTAAATTTAGCAATATTATCACCTACTAAATTGTATTTTTATTTATAAAAAAAAGAACTAGATAGCAACATGATTAATATTCAATATCATCATATTTGTCTAATAGTTCTTTTTGTTCTTTAATTATATTCATTACTCGATTTCGATATACGATAGTGTCTCTTTTAATTGCATCGGCATCATCTTGAATTTTTTGAGCCTTAAGCAAGGCATCGTTAATAATTCTTGAGGCATTTTTCTTAGCATCTTCTACAATTGCCTGCGATTCATCATTTGCAGATTTTCTTATGGTTTGATTTGATTCTTCAGCAAGGACTAAAGTTCTTCTTAGAGTTCCTTCAATGTTTTTATATTGCTCTAGTTGACTTTCCAGTTTGCTATTATCATCTCTTAATTTTTTCATTTCTTCATTAGTTTGCTTTAGCTTATCCAACATGCTTTCATATTCGTTAGTAACATTGCTTATAAACTCATTAACTTCGTTTTTATTGTAGCCATAAAAAGACATCCCAAATGTTTTAGGCATAATCCCCCACCTCAATTTTTATTAAATTACCACTTCACTTCCTCATTTGCTTCTTCATCGGCAACTGATGAATCTTCCGTGATTTTTCCTTGTACATTTACATTATTAGGTGCACACAAATAGATACCTACACCAACTTTTTGCATAGTGCCACCTATGGCATAGATACATCCACTTAAAAAGTCAATAATTCTCTTAGCTTGATCAGAAGTCACCCTTTTCAAGTTAACAACAACACTATTTCTCTTTTTTAAGTGATCAGCAATTTGCTGTGATTCTGAATAGGCACGAGGCTCTAATAAAATCATTTTTGAGCCACCGTTTTTGCTGCCCGTTGCTTCCTCTTCTGTTGCTGTATAAAATTCGTCTTCAGTTTGAAGAGAATTATCATCACCATCTAACCCCATCATTTTCTTTAAATTTAAAGCCATAACTAAATCTCCTTACTTTATCTAACAACAATTATACATAAAATAAGCATTTTTTGCAATTCTTTTATGACTTTCAGTGCTTATTTATAATATCAAATTGTTTTTAATTTAGCAACCACAAATTTATTTTTTTTAAAATTTAACAGCATTTTTAATGTATTCTTTTAAGTCACTAACTTTAACTTTTTCCTGAGTCATTGTATCACGATTACGAACAGTAACAATATCATCATTAATCGTTTCATCATCAACTGTAATGCAAAATGGAACACCAATAGCATCGCATCTTCTATAACGTTTACCGATACTACCTGCATCATCATAAGAAACATAAAAATCTCTTAATAAATCAGAATAAATCTCATTTGCTTTTTGACTATGAACTTTTTTAACTAATGGTAAAATTGTAGCTTTAAATGGTGCTAATGCTGGTATTAGATGTAGTACTTCTCTTTCGGTACCATTTTCTAATACTTGACGTTCATAAGCATCGCATAAAACAGCTAAGAATAATCTTTCAACCCCAACACTTGGCTCAATAACATAAGGTAAATATCTTTCATTAGTTTCTGGATCAATATATCTTAAATCTTTCTTTGAATGTTCCATGTGAGTTGATAAATCATAATCAGTTCTATCAGCAATCCCCCATAATTCTCCCCAGCCGAATGGATAATGATATTCAATATCAGTTGTAGCCTTTGAGTAGAATGATAATTCTTGTTTTTCATGATCACGATTTCTTAAATTTTCTGGTTTTATTCCTAAATCTTTTAAGAAACTATTGCAATATGATTTATAGAAGCCAAACCATTCTAGATCACTATCAGGTTTACAGAAAAATTCTAATTCCATTTGTTCAAATTCACGAACACGAAATATAAAGTTACCTGGTGTTATTTCATTTCTAAAACTCTTACCAATTTGTCCAATACCAAATGGTACTTTAGCACGCATTGTTCTTTGAACATTTAAGAAATTAACAAATATTCCTTGAGCAGTTTCACCACGTAAATAAATTTTGTTTTTAGTATCTTCGGTTACACCTTGACTTGTTTCAAATAACAAATTAAATTGACGAATATCAGTAAAATCACAAGCACCACATTTTGGACAACAAATATTATGTTCTTTAATGTAGTTAGTAAGTTCTTCATTGCTCCAACCATCAGCACTACCACTGATATTATTTTTAGCAAAATATTCTTCAATTAATTTATCAGCCCTACTTCTTGCCTTACATTTACGGCAATCAATTAAGGGGTCTGCAAAAGATGCTACATGACCAGATGCTACCCAAACGTTAGGATTCATTAAAATAGCGGCATCAAGACCATAATTGTATTTATTTTCAACAATAAACTTTTTCCACCAACATTTTTTTATGTTTTCTTTTAATTCTCTTCCTAAAGGTCCAAAATCCCAAGTATTGGCAAGTCCACCATAAATTTCACTACCAGGAAATATATACCCATATTGTTTGCAAAAATTAACTATATCTTCCATATTATTTTTCATATTTAAAATCCTCCAATTTCAATTGATGACAATTAACATTTTTTAAATTTTCTTTACAATCAGCACAGCTAATAATTATCGGAAAAACATTTTTTTCATCTCCTGTAAAACTAACATGAGTATTAAAAACTGTAATATCAGTACTAACTGGCTTATTAAATTGATAATTTATTCTAATATCATTGTGTTTAGATACAAATTCTAATAAATAGCTAACTAAGTTTGGCATTTCTAAATCTAGTAAGTGGTTAGATTCAAAAACAATTTTTTTAGTATATTTATCAGTTACGATAATTTTATCTTTTCTTAAATTAATTTCTAAAAGACCATTGCCTATTTTCATTAAATTAAAGAGACTTCTTTTTACCGCTATTACTAAATAAGCTTTAATTTCATTATTATAACTACTTAATAACGTTTTTTCTATTTCTAAAACTTTACTATCATTTCTAATTATAATATCAACATCACTATTATTAGGGTGTGGCTGCCAAGCGATAATATCGCTTCTTAAAAAATCTGATACTATATCCTTTTTTATATCTTCTCTTTTTGGCAAGCCAATATCTAAAATATCTTTAGCATCATAAACTTCATCATGAAAGCCATAACACTTAATGCTATTTTTTCTAATAACTACTGCTTTATAGTCTCCAACTAGAGCTCTTAGTACTTCTATATTCAAAACAACCACCATCAACCTTTAACACCATTTAGTATAATAAAACTTCATCTTTTTTGCAAGGTCACATAGCAAGTTTATTTAATAATTCTTTATTTTTAACATACAATCCAGTAAAAGTTTCATAATAATTACTTAAAAATAAGTTAATTTCAGTTTTAACCAAAGGACTAATTTTAATTTCTTTTATCTTAAGTACATCAATATTAGCATAGTTTCTTATCATTATGATTGTCTTTTTATTTACTAAATACTCTTTTTGGTAACAACTACGGCAAATTAAGCCTCCTAAAGAGCCATTTAAAGTTACGATATTATCACTATTACCACATTTAATGCAAGTCCTTAAATTTAAATTTATTCCTAAGTATTTTAAATATTTTATTTCTAAAATATTAGTAAGTACTAATGGGTCTAAATTTTCACTTATTTTTTTTAAAGTAGTAAGAAAAAGGTTTAATATTTCTTTATTATTATCTTGTTTTACTACTTGATAAGTTAGGGATCCTAAATAACTAAGGTAAGTTATTAATGTTATATCCTGATGAAAATAAGTAAAATAATCTATAACGTCTATTTCTTTTAATGGAGAAAGTCCATCTTTTTTATAAATTATAAAAAATTTAGCATAATTATAAATTCTCGTTTTATTCAAAAATTTACTTTTAACTTTTTTAGATCCACGACAAAGAAGACCAATTAGGCCATATTCTTTAGTTAAAACTTGTAATATTTCACTGCTTTCTTTAAATGGAGTTACATATAAAATAATTCCTTCAACGCATTCTTCCATTTTTACTACCTACTTTTTTGTAATGCTATTTATGTTTTTTATACTGTAAATAATATTCTATTTTCCCAGTTTTTTTAAATAATTCCCATAATTCATCTTTACTCATTTTTCATCACCTATTATTATAATGATGCAAGAAAAATAATTTTATTCACATATTTTAGAAAAAAAGAAAGAAATTTTAACAATTATCCTTCTTTTTTTGTTTTATTTTTTAAAATTCATAGAAACCTAAATCTTTTAAAATAAATTCTTTATCGCGCCAGTTAGGAATACATTTAACATATAATTCTAAATAAACTTTTTTATCCAACATTTTTTCAATGTCTTTACGAGATTCCATACCAACATTTTTTAACATTTCGCCATTATGACCAATAATAATCTTCTTTAAAGATTCTCTATCAACTATAATATCAACATTAACATTTACGATTTTTTCCTTTTCTTCATAGCCTGTCGTAAAACAAGTTATAGCATGAGGAATTTCTTGCTCCAAATGGTTAAATAGTTTTTCCCTAACATATTCACTTATCATGAAACGCACGGAACTGCTGGTAACGGCATCATCTTTAAAATATTTGATATCATCATTTAAGTAGTTTCTTACAACATCAATTAGAGTTTTAACATTATCGCCGTTTTTAGCACTTACAGGAACTATATCACTAAAATTAAATAAATCTTTGTATTCAATTATTCTATTAATGATTTCTTCTTTTTTCATAGTATCAATTTTATTTAAAACTAAAATTGTTGGAATATCTTCATTTAAGTTTTTAATTATTTCCCGGTCTCCTCTACCTAAACCACCTTTAGCATCGACAACAAATAATATGCAATCAACTTCTTTTTGTTGACTTAAAGATTGTTTGTTTAAAACTTTTCCTAATTTATCAATTGGCTTATTAATTCCTGGGGTATCAACAAATACTATTTGGCTTTCTTTATCGTTATAAATGCCTTCGATAATATTACGGGTAGTTCCAGCTTTATCACTTGTTATTGCAACATGATAGTTAACAATATTGTTTAAAAGGGTTGACTTGCCAACATTTGGTCGTCCAATTATACTTACAAATCCACTTCTCATCTAGTAATCTCCAATTCTTCTAATATTTTATCTTGCTTGCCAAACATTATTTTTTCATCTTCAGGTTCCATATGATCATAGCCTAAAAGATGAAGGAGCCCATGACATGTTAAGAAAGATAGTTCACGCATTTGACTATGTCCATATTCTTTAGCTTGTTCTTTCATTCTATCGATGCATATGTAAATATCCCCTAATACTCTTAAGTCATTAATTTCAAAGTCATCACTATCTTCAAGAGCAAATGATATTACATCCGTTGGTCTATCAATGCCACGATACTTCTTGTTAAGTTTATGAATTTCATCTAAAGTAACAAAAATAATTGAAAATACGGCACCATTAACTTGTTCTTCTTCTAAAGTTTTATTAATTACTTTATCTAGATAAGCATAATCTTTATATAAATCATTGTCTACAATTGTATAATTATTTTCCATTAAAACCACCTTAAATCTAATATATTTGCTGCATACAAAATAAACATAGTTAATATTATAAGAGAAATGACGTCATAAATAAAGTCTTTCTGCAAAATTTTTGGCAAATGTTTATAAATAGCATCAAAAGCAATATAAACAAAGTAACCTATGATAGCTCCCACTATATTTAAAATAATATCATCTATATCAAAAGAGCGCCCTATTTTTAGTTGAACTGTCTCAACTGTAACACTAGTAATTAAAGCATCAACAATAATAGGTAATATTTTCTTAGGTTTAACATATCTTGAGATAAAATAACCAAATGGTACGAAAATCAAAATGTTACCTAAAACATTATAAATAAACATTTTACTGCCAAATTCATAGCGCATAATTTCTTTAAAAGGTATATTATTTATTCCACTACCATAAGAATTCTCCGTACCGGTTAAAAGTTCAAATAATAACAAAACATAAATAATAAAAAGTAAATTAAATATTTCATTATGTAAAATTATTTTTTGATTAGTGCTTCTAATATAACTAATTCTTACAGTGCAAATAACAACTATAAATATAATTAACATCGGTAATGCACTATTAACGATGCTATGAAATGCTTCACTAAACATAAAACCTCACTATCTATTCTGAAAGTATTGCTAATGCTGTTACAAATACTTCTATTTCTATTGTACTATCAAATTCAGTCTTTTTCAAAATATTTTTATATAAAATTTCTTCTCCTTGATTTTTTTTTAAATTTACTTTATTAGCAAGTATTTCGTCAATTTTTCGATTTATTTCTTCTTCTTCATAATATTTGTCCTGAAAAACATACTCTTTTTCTTTAGTCTTTAAAATTTTTTTACCTAAAATACTAATTATTTCTTTTGTATCTTCATCATAGTTTTTGTACTTACTTCTAAATATTTTATAATCATTTCGTCCTAAGTCAATTTTGAAGTTAGTCTGGGTTTTGCCAGTATAGTTCTTGATTTGATACTTTTTAGGAATACTTATGCTAGCTTTATACCAAATTTCACCGAAAACTGTACCCATAGCGCAAGTTTTTCCTTTTATTTCCTCATTCAAATTTATATCACCGCTGATGAGTAAATCTCCTTTTCTGATATATTGATTTTCGTTTACTAAAACATTTCCTTGGGTAGCAATTATCTTCTTTACAATACCATCTTTGGTGGCATAGATATTGCAATAGTCCTTTCTAGTATTTTCTTTTATTATTTTTCTTTCTTCTAGAGTAACAAGATAAGTCATCCCGACATTTTTTATTTCTAACCATTCAATAGTATCTTTGTAATCGACTTCTATCTTTTTTTTAATTTGAGTAAGATTATTATTATCTTTTTTCATACTAAGGCGATAAATACCATAGTTTTCTAAGGATTTTTTTAATTTTCTAGATAATTGCTCATTAGAGCTGACAATATTAATATCGATAATTATATTTTTAAAAAATAAAAAAAGAAACATACTTATAATAATGCTTAAAATGGTTAGATAATTCTGTTTTATTTTAAAAATGATACTTGCAAAACTAAAGGATTTAACAATTGTCACTTTGTAATATTTATTAATTTTTATTAAATCTTCTCTTTTTATTTTACATTTTAAAATATTTTCTTGATAGCTTATTCGTTCAATATAAATGTTATTTTTTATAGAATTCATTAAAAAACTATTAAGATTAAAAACCCTAATATTTACAACAATTAAATTATTCATAGGTTACCCCTTTGATTGTTCCATAAATAATTAGTTCGTTTCCACAAGATTTCTTTAAAATAAGATTATTTCCTAAGACAGTTAGTTTTTTATCGCCAATATCAAAAGAAATTTTTTTACTTGTTATAAAATAAATTTTTGTAAAATTATAAACGTATAAAAAATTGCTAAAGTAAGCTAAAAAGTAATCTTTATCATATAAAAATTTTTGCAAATTAGCCCAGATATGCATAATATCACCTAAATAATCCTATGAAAAAAGAAGTCTAATAAGACTTCTTAATTCAAACTTGCTTTGATTAGTTTACTAACTTCGCTCATATCAGCAATGGAACCTAAAGTACTACTTGCCTCTTTCATAATTTTACCCATATCTTTAATAGTTGCATCTGGATAATTTTTTAAGATTTCTTGGACTTTAACTTCTAATTCTTCATGTGATAACTGTTTAGGAAGGTATGCTTCTAAGATTGCAATTTCTTGTTTTAAATCATTAACCATATCGATACGATTATACTTAGTATATTCCTCGATACCAGCACTTCTTTCTTTAAGTTGCTTTTTTATGACCATAATAACTTGTTCATCGTTCAAATCAGTAGACTTGCTATTAATTTTTTCACTTTGTAAAGCACTTTTTAACATTCTTAGAACGGATACTTTAAACTTATCAGAATTTTTCATTGCCGTAAGGGTATCGGTTGTGATTTGTTTTTCTAACATATCAATACTCCTTAATCTCTATGATGTTTTCTAGCATTACGAATCATTTCTTTTTTGGCTTCTCTTCTTTTTACGCCTGGTTTTTCATAATGTTTTCTCTTTTTTAATTCTGAAGGGACACCACTTTTAGCAACTTTAACTTTCCATTTTTTTAATGCACCATCTACATTGCCATCTTTTACCACTACTTTTGTCATCTTTATCCCTCCCTTCAATCAACAAGCCAATTATACCACATGTATTTGTTGGGTTTCAACTGTTTTTCTCTGGTTTTGTTGATGTTTTTTAGATAGCAATCATTTTTTTTATAATAAAAGTTAAGTTTTATTGTATTTTAATTCCAATTAATAAATAAATTATCCATACTATAAACTGAGTAATCAGAAAAATAATTAATTTTACTAGCTTTAGTATCATTGCTAAAATTTTCTAAAAACTTTTCTTTATCGCTAGTGCTTATGTTTAGGGTATCACTGCCATTAACCCCACTTTTTTTAATAATATCCGTAACATCGACAACTAATACATTATCAATATGCATTATAGTATTACTAATATTGTTACTGTAGTTAACTCGAAATTGACATTGACCAGTATAACCACTTTTTTCTAAATAGTATTTTCTTTTCCAGTTCAAATTATAATCATTGTCATAATTAACAACAACAAAATTTATAGATTCTCCAGCAATAAGACTATTGTTTTCTGAAAATAAGCCAATATTTCCGGTGCCATTACCAACATTACCATTAGTGAACACATAATAAGAGACGTAATAATATCTATTGGCATAACAGTTAAATTTATTTGAAGTTACTGTTGCAGTGCTATTTGGAAATTTTAAAGAACGCAATCCTCCTTTTTTTGTTTCATTATTATCTGGATTACTATAATAGGCATTGCTTAAATTCCAAGAATTATTTTTTTCAAAATCACTATTACCAATTTCATTATATAAAGTAATATATTTATCATTTATTCGGGTATTTAAAGCAGTATTTATACTCTTATTATATTTGTTAAGGGTATTACGATAATAATTGTAATTACTAATAATAACGGTTACTAGTGTGGCAAATAAAAGTAAGAAGGAATAAATAAGTGTGGTTGCAATAAAACCTTTGTTATTTTTCATAATGATTCACCTCTATTTTAGAGTATACCATAAAGATATTAATTTTTCACTTATTTATCCTACTTGCATATAGTTTTTATTTATCTTTTTAGAAAATTAAGAACGTAACATAAACATCTTATGAATGTATAAAAATCTTTATTCATATATATCCTTTCTAAAGAATTCGTAAGGTAATACGAAGAAACTCTATAATTTTTTTTATCATTTGCATACCCTTTTAGAAAATAACATTCTTATTGCGGTGCCTAGACTTCTTCCTATATCAGAAAGAGTACTTAGGCTTCTTGCAAGAGCATTAAAGAATGTTGCATTTAAAACACTTACCGCTCCGCCTTTTATTTCTTTTAATTCATTGACATTTAATAACATATGATCTCCTAATTGCAAGCTAATGGACGCATAATACCATCTAAAATTCCAATTAAAAATGCTCCTAAGCCAACTAAACTAGCAATAAGTCCTAAGGACATACCGCCACCCTTTATTTCTTTTAATTCTTCAAGTTTTAATATCATAATTTTTTCCTTTCTTACATCAGAATAACTTTATTTGCTTTTTAAACAGATCTTGTACATCTTTATGTGATATATAAATTAAAGTACAATTTTTATAAGCACCCAGTATATTTTTTATTATCTTTTTTTCAGTTGCTATATCAACTTGGCTCAAAGCTTCATCAAAAATCATGATAGGTTTTAAATCGTAAAGACTTCTAGCCAAAATAATCCTTTCAATTTCGCCACCAGATAAATTATTTCCCGATTCTTGTAATCTTGTTTCCAAGTGATTTGGTAATTTAAAAATCAATCCTTCCAGTTCACATATTTTTAAAATTTTATTTAATTTATCTAAATTTAATGTTTTACCAAGTACTATATTATCTTTAATGGTTTTGTTAAATAAAATGGCATCTTGACTAACATAACCTATATTACTTCTTAAACTATTTAAGTTAATATTTTCAATATTAATATTATTTATAGTAATACTTCCTTTTTGCAAATTATAATAGCGATATAGCAATTTACATAAAGTGGATTTGCCAGTGCCACTTGGACCCAATAATATTACTTTTTCGCCTTTTTTAATTGATTGATTTAGATTTTTAATAACATTATTGCCATTGTTATAATTAAAACTTACATTGCAAAAAGTAATATCACCTTTTGAAAATGGTAATTTTGATTCTTTATCTTCTGTGGAAATATCACCAAATTCGCTAATACGATTATAACTTTGTTTTAAATAACGATACTTTGGCATAATATCTAGTAATTCTTCTAAGTTATAAATCAGATAGTTAGCTAAAGTAATAAAAGTAAATAGACCTATTAAGGCTATTTTATTTTGAAGATATAAAACAAAGCCATAACTTACTATACTGAAGTTTCCCAATTCCAAAAGAATACTTTCCATAGATTGCCATTTATTTAGAGTATTGCCATAACTATTCTGATAGTCAAAATAATCTAAAGCTTCACTTTGAAAGTGACTATAAAAATAATTTTCTTGATTGATATCCTTTATTGTTTTATAGCCATTTATTATTTCTATTAAAGAATCTTGATAAATATTATTTTTATCAAGTAGATAATTTATGTAACAATTCATTTTTTTATTTTCAATCACCTTAAAAATCGTATAGCTTAAAATAATAAGTATAACAAATATGCTTAAGAGAAGATTTAAATTAATGATTAGAATAAAGCCTAATATAAACTGACAAACAGTCATGGTAATTTTTAATAAAAATTCTAAAATTGCTTCTTTGATAATTTGTAAATCTTCAATATGTTTTAAAGTTCTTCCTGATGTTGCTTTCTCTAAATAAGGAAGCGGGAGATGTAAAAAATGTTTAATATAACTAAAAGTTAAAGTTTTATCTACACTTTTGTTAAATTGCAAACTTTCTTTAGTAAAATAATATTTGCTTATAATTTTAAGAATAGTTAAAATTAAAAATATAACTATAATCTTTAGATAACTAGAAGAAATATTTAAAAACTGTAGGTAGTAGCTAAGGATTATATTCAAAATATTTAAAGTAAGCCCTAATATGATAATACTTGCTACTGACTTCTTGTTTTGGCATACTAGCTTTTTAGTTAAGCAAAATAGTGATGTTGATTTATTTAATTTAATAATGGCATCACTAGGTATAGCATTTATAGCAATATTTGTCCAAAGACTTGCAAGTTCTGATAAAGACATTTTAATTATTCCTTTACTAGGATCCATAATGGTACAAACATCATTTTTGATTTTTAAAAGTAAAACGTAATGATAATATTTGTTTAAATTCAAATGTAAAATAATGGGATTTGATACTTTTTTAAGATCGTCTATTGTTAACTTTAAGCCTTGAGCATCAAAACCGTAACGTCTTAAAGTAATGACGATATCATATGCTGTTACTCCTTCCTTATCTAAATTAGTATCAATACGAATTTTTTCTATTGAAACGTAGCCATTATAATATTTTACTAGACTATAAATGACTGCTGGAGCACAATCATTTATATCACTTTGCATAGTTACCAATTTGTGCATCTAATTACACCTCCTAATTATATATATTGGTAACTGATGGCAAATTTCCTTTAAAAGTTTTAAAAAAAAGTCATTTTTTTGACTTTTTTGACATTTTTTTCTTGATTTTATAATTTTTTTTATCTTTTTTCTTGGTTTCTTTATCTTTTGATTTTATCTTAGTAATAAGTTCTTGCTCTTTTTTACTATCTTTCCAAATATCTGGAAAGGCATTAAATAATCTGTTTTTAACAAATTTTAAATGGGAAATTTCATTTTTATATTTTCTTTCTAATAAAGTAGGAATCATACGTAATTTAGCACTTTTTAATTCTTCTGCAATAATTATACGATGACGTAGATTATAAGCAATTATGCAAGAAAAAATCATATCTAATATAAAGATAACTAAAAATATAGTTCCTATAATAATGATAAATTTATCAGCCAAATGACTTCGTAATTGATATAACAAAGGATTTAAAATTTTTATAATAACGCAGGTGCCAATTCCAAAAAGGATAGAATTTTTTAGACAAATACGGCCATTGATATTATCTTTACGATAAGAATAATCCCACCAACGATTATGAAATATTACTTCAAGAATGTAACTTGTATAGTATTCAACAGTGCTAGTTATTAAAGCTCCCATTAAGAAAAGAATGATTAAATCATTTTCATATTTAGTAAGAAGCCAAGTAATTAAAACAAAGCCTACTCCATAAATAGGACAAATCGGTCCAAATAAAAAACCACGATTGACTAATTTTTTATAACTAATACTGCATTTAATAACTTCTGCTGTATATCCAAGAAAGCTAGCAACAATAAAATATAAAAATACTTCCATTAATTTTAGATACATAAATTCTCCAATATTTTGTTATTCGCCATATTTTTTAACACTACAATGACTTGGATTAAATAAACATGTAAAACAGTCTTTATAGCCATTTTTGCCACTAGTATTTGTTGATGTTTGATAACCATCTATAACTAGATTAAAAATGCCATTAATAAGACCAGGAGCCATGAATATCAAAATAGCAGCAATAGAGCGCTTAGCAAATTGAATTAGATTTTTTTGCAAGCCATCTTTAGCATCAATTACCGCTTTTGCGATATCAATAGTGCCATAAACAATCAAAACAATAGGTATTATGATTTTAACTACAAATATAGCATAGCCAATGATTTGTAAAGCTAATTTTACACCATTTGCAGCACAGAAGTTTAAATCTGAAACATCATCTGCTAAAACAGTTCCTCCGAACATCATAAAAAGTGTAAAAATAGAAAAGAAAATATTAATAAACTTTTTTTTAGTTTTCTTTTTCATAGCTAAGTTCCCTCTCTTCTAAGAATGATTATACCATATAAGTAAATTGAAGAAAAGAAAAAATAATTATCCATTTTTTGACTTTTTTTAGCATTTTTAAATTGACTTATCGCAAAATATTATTTACAATTTATATGAAGTTTAATTGACAGAAAAAAATGATAAATTTAAATTATTATAAGATTACTCCAAACAGTACTTTTATAAATACTTTTAAACATTTTGATGAATTAGAAAATAAATTAGATGCCTTGGTTAAAAAATACAATTATTGTTATCATAATGGTAAATTTTATAACCGAGCCTCTATTTTTTTAGATAAACATTTTGATAATTTTTGCAAACGTGAATTTCTTTATTATGATATAAGTCGTAACAAATACTTGGTAGATATTATTGATACTTTTAATTTTCATACCACTAATTTTAAGTTTACAATGGTTTTAGGTAAAATACGTACTAGTATTATGAAATATAAGAATGTATCTTATATAAACATTTATACCGAAAAAGAAATTAAAGCTTATAAATTACTGGTTATGTATAAAAATTATGAAGAAGCTTTTGTTGAAGCAGAAAGATTATATCAAGTTTTAAGAAAACTGAGAGAAAGAGATATTTTAGAAATAATATTTCGCAGTGAAGAAAAAAGAATAAATAATATGAGTTCCATTACTTTAGTATTCTAATTATTTATTTTTTGATTCTATTTTTTTCTCTTTAAAATTTGAATCTTTTTCTTATTTACATATATCAGATTAAAAAATTAGTATTGAATTGTTAAAAAAATAGAGCAACAAAAAAAGCCCTCTTGTAAGGGCTTTAAACTCTATCTGGTGCGAGTATGAAAGTTATTTCAAACTTTTTTTGCAAAAGTAAGTCGTTGCAATAATTGCATCAACTTCTAATAATATAATACCATAAATATTATTAATTTAAAATAAATGAATGTTTTAAAAGATAGAAAAAGATTACTATTTCTAGTAACCAAATTGTAATTTGCTTATTTGTCTATTATTGTATTCAATGAGTTTTTATCAATATTTGTTAGTTCATAACTCTTTCCGTTTATTTCAATAGTAAAATAATGTTCTGGATTGTATAAAATTTTTGCAATACTATCGTTATTAATATCCAATAATTCCAATTCATATTTAGGTGATGGTACTGTTATAGCACCTGTCCATACTTTAGAATTATTTATCACTGATAAAAATACATTTATTTTCTGTTCTTCTGTAATTGATTGTTTTCCTTTAATCTTTATTGTTTTCGTTTTTGATACAGTATCCTTTATTATATTTGGCAATTCAAGTGTTCCTTGTTTTTGTAATGTAAATGTACCAAAATTATTATCACAATACATAACTGCAATTAAATCTTTTTCTTCGCCTAATTTACAAGTTATTTTATTATTTATGTCATCATTCGATACTAATACTATTTCATTATTTTTATTAATTGTAAATTCTCCTTTTATTTCCCTATCGCTATTGAAAAAAGCAAATTTATTTTTTCCAGTTCCGTGAAAATTAATAAAGGAATCTTTAATATACTTGTATTCTCCTTCACTGTCTATTTTAGTTAATATCCAAGCAGTTTCAGTTGTTTTTAATAATTCTATAGTATCACCACACATACAGCCTTCACAACACTTATCATTATTTTCATATGATTTTTTATCATCATCATTATTTTCTTTGATGCACCCCGTTAAACCCAAAACCATAACCACACATAGTAAAATAGCAAATAATGTCTTTTTCATAATCAATCCTCCATTTCAACAAATTACTATTTGTCTGTAAGAATATTATATCATAGAATTAGCACTTTATTATCAACGAAAATTTAAAAAGAAAATTTATCTTTCAAAATCATCTTTATCTTTAATATTATTTTCTATGATATTAATATCATTATCATCAAGTATATCTTCTTCATAAAGTTCATTAATAACTTCATCATATTTGTTATTAGAAAAGAATTTATTTTGCAAAAATTCTATAAACTTTTTCCATAAATCTTTAAAGTAATCTAGCATTTCTTCTAGTTTAGATACTTTATCTTCTAGTTCATCAATAGTATCATTAGCATTGTCTAATTTATATTCTAGATCTTCAATTTTTTCATCACGAGTTTTAATTTTTCTTTGTAAATTTCTAACTTCATTAGAATGTTCTCTTAAATCATCTTCGTATTTATTTAGTATTATATTTATGTCGTTTGCATTTCTTAAATTAGAAGCGGTTTCATTAGTTTGTTCTATATAGTTTTTAATTTTATCTATATCAGTATTAGAAATAGAAAAGTTATTTTTATTTATAAGAGAAGGTTTTAAATTATCAATAATATCATTTATTTCATTAGACTTATTTTGTAATTCATCAGTTTTACTATTTAATTCTTTAAGTTGTTTTTTATATTTTTCTTGTTCTCTTTTAAACTTTTTATATTCGTTCATATTAGCAACATTTATATCTACATTTCTTCCTTCTTCTTTTAATTTTAAAGTGTAGTTTAAATGATAAATACGATTAAATGAATTAATACAATATTCTCGCATTTTATCTTGAATAATTTTTAAACTTTCTTTTGTAAAAACATCAGATTTACCAACTTGTCTTTCCATACCATTTTTCATACCTTCTTTAAATGGAACACCAACTATATGTAAATGGGGACTAGATTCATCATAATGTATTGTTGCATTTGCTATTTTAAAGTTAGGTACAACTTCTTCTAAATCTCTTATTTGTTCTTTAAAAACTTCTGTCATTTTATGTTTATATTTATTATCTTTATCAGACCAAAAGTCAATATCTCCAAGTTCAATAATTATTTCACAAGCTAAATCTCTTTTATTGTCATTTGAAATATGATTAAAATAATTGTCTATCTTTCTATCATTTCTAGTTTGCTTTTCATTGTATTTAATTCTTGCATCTTCAAATAAATCTAAATATAAATTTTTTGTATATTCTACAATAGAAGAAGTTCCTTTAATTGTAGAAATTAATTCTTGTTCTTCATCATATTTTCTTAAATTATGTTTATCAACTTTAGATAACTGCTGATGATTTTGAATTGCATTACTAGATAGAGAAGTAGTACCAATTTCAGTATTTTTGATACTTCTTCTTGCTTTTTTAGATTTATTTTTATCATTACTTAAATGTAGTGAATAAGATAATTCTTCCATATATTTAAAACCTCCTTTGCTAGAATAGAGTCCTACTATATATATAGTATGGTAATTTTGCTTTGTCAAAATCTCTAGCCCCCTATATATTTTGACACAAATATCAAAATATGGGGGGCTAAGGTTTAGGCAACCTTAGAATCCACCTGTCTTATTTCGTAATAATGATAAACTTCGTAAATCATTAAAACTACATAAGACTTATGATAAAATATAATGCACTGCATTTTATTTTATCTTTAAAAATTATTCATTAATTGCAAACTAAAGTAAGCAATTATTTCATAATTTTATTAAACAAACTTTTCCCACTTTCATTGAAACTACGTTTCAACAAAACGTGTTCGTTTGTTATAACTTTTTTTAGAAAAAAAGTTAACAAAAAAATTTTCAGTAGATAAGTCTAAAACAAGAAAGATAACTTTTTGTTTTAAACTTTTTCCATTATTATTTTTACTATTTCTAGTCAAGAACTTCGCAAGTAAATAAATTTATTCTTGACTAGAATTTTCATCATTATTTAAAAAAGTCTTCTTCCGTAACATTATCTGGTATTACTTCAAATAAATCTCTAATATTTACTTTTATATCATTAGGATTATTTTTAGTAGCAAACATTCCCATTGATACCCAGTCTTTATTTCCATTATCATTTGCTTGTAATGGGAATACTCTTATTGGAACTTCATTTTTAAGAAGTGGTCCAATATCTAGTTTTCTAGTTTCTTTGTATAAAGTTCCTTTATAAAAATTAACTTCATAACATTCATTTAATCTATAAAAATGTTGCATAACTTCTTTAATGGGTAAATACTCACTATACCTAACTTCACTATCAACGCATATTCCATTAAAATCATAAGTAAATGGTCGTTTTCTATCAATATAACCTTGCTTATATAATTCTTCAAAATCACTATAAAATGTTGATCTAAAATTAACTTGTTTTATTTCGTATGTATTATTTATCATTTCAAGTTCAATATCATCTACATATCGCATAATTATATCTGCTTTTATATCTCTATCTAATAAATCCCAGTTATCATTAAAAGCATAATAACTAATTGGTAATTTTACTTTATTGATAAAGTCCATATCTCTTTTAAGTAAAATATCACTGACAGTAAAGTTTAATTGTTCTGTTTGTTCATTTTCTAATAATTTTGAGTTAATAAGTTCAATTTGTTCTTCAATTATTTTTGTTTCTTCTTTAAATTCTTTTTCTGTAAATAATGAATCTATATATGCTTTTTTAATTCTTTCTTTTTTAGTATTTAAACTTTTTAATTCTTTACCTAATTCTTCTTTTGGATCTTCTAATTTTGATTTTAATACTGGTAAAAAAAATTCATTTACAACATTATCATATTCTAAAATATCTCCTAGTATTGTTTTAATTGTTTCTTCTATTTTAGGTTCTTTAATTGTTATTTTACAATTATTACATTGATAATAGTAATAAACTTTTCCATTTTTCTTTCTTGTTGCATTACCACCTAATATTCTATTACATTTAGGACACCTTAATTTTTGTAAAAATAAATATTCTTTATCTCGTTTATAATTTCTTGAATTTTTTCTTTTTTGCACTTGGCATTCCTCCCATAATTCTTTCGATACAAATGGCTCGACTACATTTGAATAATATGTTGGATTATTTGTTTTTCTTCCGTGTACAAAATCTCCCTTATAAATTTCATTTGTTAATATTTTTAAAATTGTACTATCACACCAATTTGTTTTTCCAAATACTTTTTCATCATTATAAATGTTAGCAATAGTTTGGTAGGAATTTTCCTCGTAATATAAATTAAATATTCTTATTACTTGGTCTTTTGTAAGTGGATCTGGGACAAGTTTTTTATTATTTCTTTTATAACCAAAAGGGGCTTTATTTGGAATATTTCCAACTTTAATTGCTCCAGCTAAACCGATTTTAGTTCTTTTACTTGTTCTTTTTATTTCATTTTGTGATACCGTAGTTAAAAGTCTTGCAACCATTCTTCCATTTGCATTTGTTGTATTTATATCATCATTTGCACAATCTAGGTAGGCATTGTTTTCATCTAAAAATTTCATTATATCTTCCATATCATAAACACTTCTTGTTAGTCTATCTAATTTTAATACTACAATAGTATTACATTTTTTCTTTCTAATATCTTCTTTTAATTCTTCAAAAGCAGGTCTATGATTTCCAGTTTTAGCACTTATTCCAGCATCTTTATATATTTTATAAATTTCATAACCTTTAAACTCACACATAGCACGAAGTCTTTTCTCTTGTTCTGGTAAACTAAATCCTTCTCGTGCTTGATCTTCGGTACTTACTCTTATATAAATACCTGCAATTTTCTTTTCTTCACTCATTAATAAATCATTTCCTTTCTTCTTATTCTTCATCAAAAAAGAGGTGACAAAGACACTTAATCAAATTATGCCTTTGACACCTCTTATAATAATCTTGTTTATGTTATACTTAAATTTTATTTGTTTCATATATATCAACCCTCAATACACAAAACAAATTAATTACCATTTGTTATAAATATTTTTTATTTAAAGTCAAGACATATTTGCTATTATTCACAACATTTTTGCTATTATTTGTCTGTTTTAAGCCAAATAGGGCTTATATTTAAAGAAGTTGGTATAATTTATTATTTTACTTTATTTGTTTTATAAAGGTTTCTAAATCCGATATTTTTATTTTATGAGATAAATTTTCAACAAATATTTCATTAGAATAATTGAATGCAAGAAATGTAATACCTTTAATAATTATTCTATGTGGCTCGATATAGTTCAAATTTGTTTTATTAATCTTTCTAATATTACCATTAATGATAATAGGAGTAGTATTACAAAAACTACATATAAATTCTATTTTGTTTTTAAATTCACTCTCAATTATTAACTCTTTCTTTGTGATATTTACCATTTTAACAATCCATCTCCTTTACTTAAACTAAAAAAATACCAACTTCATTAGAAGTTGATACATTTATTTAAGTCTAAACTATAAAAGTTTGGACAGATTGCCTACTGGTGCGGGTAAAGGGACTTGAACCCCCATGGATCTCTCCGCTAGATCCTAAGTCTAGTGCGTCTACCAATTCCGCCATACCCGCGATTATTTAAGAATGGTGGACCCTGTAGGACTCGAACCTACAACCCATCGGTTATGAGCCGATTGCTCTAACCGATTGAGCTAAGGGTCCATTCATTTCTTTCGACTAGTTAAATATATCATAAATATGCCATTCTTGCAATAACTTTTTGATAAAAAGCTAAAAAAAATAAGTATCACTACTTATTATTTTGTAACATATTTAATAAATCAATTTTAAACATGTCTTTTGAAGCATTTTCTTTAGATATCATAACACCTTTATATGTTGCAAGTTCTGATTGATGTCCTTCAAGTAAAATACTTGATGGTGTAATAGTATCCAACATAACAATTTCTTCTTGTTCGTATACAACGTAATGTAATTTGACATCACCATGAATTTGAGCAAATTTTCTATCACTAGGTAATTTTAACTCATAAGTCTTAGTGTGTTTACTCTTATTTTGAGAAACTAATTCACCAACAAATTTACCATCCCTCAAATCAGGATAATATTCAAAATTTAATTTCTTATAAGCAAGCATGTTATATTTTTTTAATGCTCTTTCTAGTTTGTGATACTCATTTTCGTTTGTATAATCTAAAACAAAACCTTTCATAACCAATTCCCCCTATAAAACCCTTTGATACCTTTGATTATAGCACAAAAGTTTACATTTGTCAAATTTTGTCTTATAATCCTTGCAACATACATAAAAGATGCTATTTACCATTGGGACTTAATATTATCAAATATTTAAGGCTTTGTCAAACTTTTTTTACTTTTACTTAGGTAGTTTATAAATTTTTTTAAAAAATAAAAACCCACTTCTCCTTTATCAGAGAAATAGGTTTAAATCTTCTTATTATTTTTCCAACATGCTATTTAATTTTTTTAAACTTAAAAGTAACTCTTCTTCTTTTACTTTGCTAATAGCAGCATATTTTTTTTCTTTATTAGCATTATAAACAGCTGGATGACTTATTGGTTTAGGGTCCATGGTTTCAATTAAATTATTAACATCGATAGCTCTTACTAATAGACCATTAATTTCTTCTTCGTTCTTATATTTTAAAACAGGAATACTTTGAGTATTAATTAGTTCATCATAGCTTATAATAGCCTTGGTTTCTTCTTCGTTTTCAAATTTTGTTAAATCAGTTCTAATAACAGCTGTACTTTCTTGAAGCTTTGAAGTTAGGGCTTCTAGAGAAATATCACTATTATCGACAACAATAGTATTGGTTACTTCTTCCTTCTTATCCTTAAACTTTAAAACATAAATAAAAGTTACTAGTAACATCATCAGTAAAATATTTGCACCAATAAAAATAATATCATAAGTATTCAATGAATTAAAATATTCTAATAAATTTCTTGCAATTACCATTACTATATTCATACTATCTATCACCTATTATAATAGTAGCATATTTAAATATTGCTTGACAATAAAATTCTTTAAAAATGTCAAAATATTCAAAAGTTTGACATTTTTTTGTTAAATTTAAGTAAAGAAAATGACAAGTGAGTTATTTATCAGTACATACATTATTCATAGTTAGTGGAACACTGTAAGTGACTTGTTTATTATTACTATCAGTTGCTTTAATTGTAACATACAGTCCATTATTTTGAAATTCCTTACACTTATAGATATAATTATCAATATTAAACGTAACATTTTTCAATAAATCTTCTAACTTTTTAGGATTTTCTTCTTTTATTACTATTTGTGATATCCTATTTTCTAAAGTACCATTTTTTTCATAAAGAATACATTCTATGCTTTTATATAAATTGTCATCAGCCCCACCACAATAATTAATGCTTGCTATATAAATAGCACTTTTAATATCGTTATAAGCAACAGAACCTGTTATAGTAAAATTACTGCAATCACTACTTATAGTTTTAAATTCAAAATCATTAACTTTATTTTTAATAACTAAAAAAACTAATGTTATGCCTATCAAAGAAATAAATATTCCTAAAATCAAAAACTTTTTTTTATTAAAATTATTTTTAATTTGCGTATTTTTACTACTTGCGTTGGTATTTAAAACATAATCGCCGGTTAAAAAAGAATTGATATCAATATTAAAATCATCGCATATTTGTTTAAGGAGGCTTATATCAGGGATGTTTTTACCATTTTCCCACTTAGAAACAGCCTGATAAGTTATGTTATATTTTAAAGCTAAATCTTTTTGCGTTAAATGATTATCTTTTCTTATTTGTTTAATTAATTTTCCTATTCTTTCTGTGTCCATAAAATCTCCTAGATAATTATAACATAATCTTTATTTTAGAGAAAAGAAAAAGTACCATCAAGGATACTTTATTCTAATTCTAATTTCTTTATTATTGCATGATAATTGTTAAATACATAAGGATAAAACTCTTCTTCTAATCTTATATTATTTTGAACTAAATAATCAGATACAACATCCCCAATTAAGTAGCCCAAAATATTATTAATTACATTTTTAAGTTTTAAGTCAAGAATTTTTCGAATTTCATTAATCTCAAGATTTGGAGGCAAACTTTCATTTTCTAAATAATACTCTTCGTATTTTTGCATTAACAATAAATTATTTAGTTTTTCTTGCATAGCTAGATAATGGTTATTCTGTCTAATTTTAACAACATTTTCATACTTTAAGCCAACTAGTTTTATAAACTCTTTTTCCATATAAAAACTAAAGGTCTCTGGTAAAAAACAGTAGTAAGCGTTACCATTAATAATATCTTTATGTAACTTAAAATCAACAAAATGGGCCAACTCATGAATTAACCGAAACAAGTCACTATCATCATTTTTTATATTTATAAAAGTTTTATTAATAACTAAATAGGAAATAGTTTTTCCTTCAGGTTTCATGATAATGTTTTTATTCATATTAGCCATAATAATTGCATAGTATTTTAAATTATACATTTTATAAAAATTCAAAACAACTTTTAAATACTTAGATTTAGTCTTTAAATATTTCTGCTTAAAAACTGGCTCACTATAATGCTTTTTTAATATTTCTATTTCTTCTTTTGAGCATAGCTTCGTATAATTAGAATTATCGGCAATTAGTTTTCTAAATATTTCGATTTTTTCTAAAGAAACATTCATTAATTATCTCTAACTTTGCAATTAAACTTAGTTTTAACTGTAGTCATTATCTCATTAAAGATAGCCATAACTTCTTCTTCTTGTAGAGTTCTAGTATTTGATTGGAATGTTAATTTGAATGCTACTGATTTTTCAGTTTCTAAGATATTTGGTCCAGTATAAACATCGAAAATACTAATATTTGTTAATAAATCCTTGCCTGATATTCTTATTTCATTCATTATTTCTTCAACTGGCAGGCTCTTATCAACTACAAAAGCTACATCTTTAACGATTTCTGGATAAATAGAAGCCGCAACATACTTAAGTGGTTTTATTTCTTGCATTAATTTATTTAAAGAAATCTCGCAAACATAAATCTCATCTTTACATAAGTTTGGATGAACCTCACCTATGATACCTAAGAATATATCGTCTAAATAAATCTTAGCACTTCTTTTTGGATGCATACTATCTACTCTTGCTTTAGCAAAATGATATCTGCCTGCAAATCCTAAATAGTCAAGTAAGTTTTCTACGATTCCTTTAATCAAATAGAAATCACACTTCACATTAACTTTAGTTGCTTCGTTAAGAATATAATTGCCTTTCATTAAAATAGCAATCTTACTTTCTTCTTCAAAATTAACATCATAAGTCTTACTAATTTCATAAAGAAACATATCATTTACTTTACGAGTTTTATTATAATTATACACATTTAACATACTAGGAATTAAGGAAGTACGTAGGACGGACTTATCAATACTCATTGGATTAGGTAAATTTAAATTTACTTTACCTTCGTAATTAAAAGTACTAGCCATATTTGGTGAAGTTAAGGTATAAGTTCTAGTTTCTGTAAGCCCTAAAGAGCGAAGGCGACTTGCAATAATCTTATGATATTTAACATCACCCTTATACTCGCCTTGTTTTATTTTTACTTTTGGTAAAGTACAGGCTAAATTTTCATAACCATAAAGACGAACAATTTCCTCAGCAATATCATTAACATTAGGGTCTATATCTAATCTACGATTAGGAATAGTTACTGTGAAGGTATTATTATTAAATTTATATGGAAATTCTAATCTATCAAGTTCATGTTCAATATCATTTGGTTTAATATCAATACCTAGAAGTTTACTAATATCATCTTCTTTAAATGTTACTACTTTAGGAGTTTTATCTAATTTATCATAAGTAATAGTACCATTTAAAATAGTAGCATCAGCATATTTTTCTAATAAATTGCAAGCTCTATTTAGGGCATAATTAGTATATTCATAAGATAAGCCTTTACCATAACGAATAGATGCTTCACTCTTTAAATTGAGACGATTAGATGTATTACGAATACTAATATTATCAAAGATAGCGGCTTCAATAAAGATATTTTTAGTATTTTCTGTAACCTCAGTATTTAAGCCTCCCATAACCCCCGCTAGGCAAATAGACTTCTTACCATCAGTTATAACAATATCACTAGCCTTTAAAACTCTTTCATTATTATCTAGAGTTACTAATTTTTCATTTTCATAGGCATCTCTAACTACTATTTTTGTACCTAAAGTATCTTTGTCAAAGAAATGAAGAGGTTGACCAAATTCTAACATTACGTAATTGGAAATATCAATAACATTGTTAATTGGACGCATACCAGCATCAATTAATCTCTTTTTAATAAATTTTGGACTTTCTTTAATGGTTAAATTAGTTGCCATACGACCAGTATAATATGGACATTTAGGAGTATCTATTTCTAATGAGATATAGTTATTTACATCATCATTAACTGTTTTATAAGACATATCTGGTAAAGTAACTTTACGATTTAAAATTGAGGCAATTTCATAGGCAAAACCAATATGATAGTAGCAATCGTTATTACGATGTTTATGAATATCTAACTCATAAAGAGTTGTTTCTAAACCTAAAGCGGCAATAGCTGGAGCACCAATTTTTAAGTTATCTGGAGCGATAAAAATACCTTTAGCATAATTTTCTTTAGTATTTTCTTCTAAGCCAATTTCACATAAAGCACAAATCATACCATTAGAATCTATGCCACGCAAGCTAGTATTTTTAATAATGCCACCTGGTAATTTAGTACCATCTAGAGCTACTATTACTTTAATACCACTTTTAACGTTTGGAGCCCCACACACTATTTGAACTAATTCATCATTTCCCACATCAACCTGGCAAATATGCATATGGTCAGAATTAGGATGATTAACACATTCAACTATTTGTCCTATTACTAAACCTGGTATATTATTAGAAATAACTTTTTCAACATTTATACCAGCTTTAGTTATTTTAACGGCTAATTCTTTTAAATCTTGATCTTTAATATCAATATAATCGCTAACCCATTCTAAACTAATCATTTTCTTTTTCCTTTCTATCAAATGTTTTAATTTCTCTTAAGTCGTTATTATAAAAGACACGGATATCGTTAATATCATATTTAATCATAGCTAAACGTTCAGCACCAAACCCGAAAGCAAAACCACTCCACTCGTTTGGATCATAGCCAGCCATTTTTAGGACATTAGGATGAACAATACCAGCACCACAAACAGTAACCCAACCCGTTTGCTTGCAGACATTACAACCCGTACCATGACAATTACAGCAAGTTATATCCACTTCAACAGAAGGTTCAGTAAATGGATAATAACTTGGATGGAAACGTGTCTTTGTATCAATGCCATATAGTTTCTTAGCGGCTAAATCAATAGTTCCTTTTAAATCACTTAGAGAAATATTCTTGTCAACTAATAAACCTTCAATTTGAGTAAATTGATGTGAATGCGTAGCATCATCATCATCACGACGATAAGTCTTACCTGGACAAATTACTCGAATTGGTTTTTTACCTTCTCCTTTTAACATTGTTCTTACTTGAACAGGTGAAGTCTGACTTCTTAAAAGTAACTCTTCTCCCTTAACATAAAAGGTATCTTGAGCTTCTCTTGCAGGATGACCTTTAGGTAAATTTAACATTTCAAAGTTATACTTATCAAGTTCAATTTCTGGTCCATCAACAACATCATAACCCATACTCATGAATATTTCTTCTACATCAAGAATTAATTTTTCTAAAATACAAGGTGATCCTACTGGTATTTTAGTAGCTGGTAAGGTAATATCAATATCTTCACTTTCTAATTTTTTATTTAATATTTCTTCTTTAATTGTTGTTTCTTTATCACTAATTAACTTAGTAACTTCTTGTTTTAAAGTATTTACTAAACTACCATAAGTTTTTCTTTCTTCAATATCCATACTTCCTAAATTAGCAAGTAAACCAGATATTTCTCCTTTTTTAGATAAATACTTATTTTTTAGTTCAGTTAAACTATTTATATCTTTAATATTTTGTAAGTTATTTAAAATAGTTTCTTTAATATTCTTTATCTTTTCTTGCATACTTATTTCCTTTCTTTTTAAAGTTTTAATAAAAAAATTCTTACCTCCCCTAAAGGACGTAAGAACCGTGGTACCACCTTAATTTATAACTCTTTTTTGATAACGCAAAATTATGCGGGATTTCTCCAGTTCTTAAGGTGAATTCATAAACTCTACTTTTATAATTCTTTACAGCTACTAGAATTACTCTCTTAAAAAGTTTTTTTAGTTTATTACTACTTCTTAATCAAAACCTTTTTTTAATTACTAACTTAGTATATCACAACATTTTTATTTTGGTATAATTATTTTTCGTAAAGTACCAATTTTTTAGTTTAATCATATAATATTTAATTGTTTTTTAACATTTTAACTCTATTCTAAATGTTTTTAAACTTGATGATATTAAATATTTTATTATTTAATTCTTTTTAAAGCTTTGGTTTCATTTTTCTTTTTTAAAATTTCACTCATCTTTTTATTAATAACAGCAATAACATAGTCTTTATTTTTACTGCGTTCTGTATCAAGACTCGTGATGATTAAAACGTTATCTTTATTTTTTTGCTTGTCATAAATACTAACATAGACAATATCAGTTTTGCCTCCTAAGTTAGCGGGATCAATAGCGCCAAAACGACCAGTTACGCCAATCCCGTAATCCGCATTTGCAAAAGTGCTGATAGCTCTTGCCATTGCTATGGCTGTTTCTTTACTATAAACAGTGTAAGCATCAATTATTTCCTTAGAAACTCCCATTTTAATCTTATATTCATTTGAATAAGTAACAGCACTAAACTTAATGATGCTACTAGCCCCTGGCACATTAGTTATAGCATTGCAGATGCCACCACCAGTACATGATTCCATTGTGGCAATGGTCTCATTTCTAGCAATTAATAATTTAACTGTTTCTTCCATATTTCTCATCTCTCCTTTTTGCGGAAGTAATATTTTTTTGCTTCTAATGGTGCTAGTTTTCTTACACCGTCCTCATTTTTGAAAACGATGTTATTTTGGCTAAAGTTTTACCGTTATGGGCGACATAATTAATATCTTTTAGAACAAATACTATTAAAGCCAAAATTATTTAATCTCTTTGAGTTGCCAGCGGTAGTGCAAAATGATTTACTCACTACCGTTAATTATAACCTTAAATTTTAAAAAAGCAATATTTATGACTATTATGATTATAATTCTTTGATACTTTACTTTAATTGTAATCTTTTTTAAAATAAGTTTTAGAAAGGAGAAGTTATGGCATCATTTGTTGTTCATCATATAGCAGGAATGTACTTTCTGGATGAATTAGAAAAGAAAATTAAGATTAGCAAAGAAAATCAGAGTAATTTCTTACTAAGTAATTTAATTGTAGACTCTACTAGTAAAAATAGTAATTTAGATACGCAAACTCAGAAAATGGTCACCCATTTTCGGGGCAATAATGATAGAAATAAAGTTATTCAATATCCCAATTTAAGTTTGTTTCTAGATAAGTATGCCCTCTATTTAAAGGCTGGTGATTTTAAAACTTTAGGTTATTTATTTCATCTTTATACCGATTATAAATTTTTTAATAATTTATTTAGAGATTCGTTTACCTTTTTAGATAAAGACTATAAACCAACAATTTATGCAAACGAAGTAAAATTCGTAAAATTGCATAAAAATAATAATGTTATTAATAACAAAGATTTTTGGACTCATAATACTGATACCAGTATTTATGATGATTATACGACTATCAATAAAATCGTACTCGAACATTTTGGATATGATTTTGATTACGAAACTTTAAAAAATGTGGGAAGTAGTTTTACCGATATTCCTATAATAGAAGTAAACCCTCAAATAGAAGTAAACCCTCAAAATATTTTTGCTGTTTTAGACAAAACTAAAGCCTTTATTTTAGAAGACCATGCAACTAATAATAATTTAAAAGTATTTAAGATTGAAGACATCCTAGATTTCATCCCTACCGTAGTTACAGAATTTTTTAAAGATTTTAGCGATATTCTAAAAAATTATAAAAGTAATGAAGTTTTAAGCAAGAAAAAAAATTAATTGTTAATTGTTTGAAGACTGTAATAAGAAAGTTTTTCCCTTATTACAGTTTTTTATTTTAAAAAATAGTACTGAAAAATTTAATCAGTACTATTTTGTATTATTTATTTTTAGGTTTAATTACTTCTAAACCACCCATATATGGTTGTAATACTTTAGGTATTTTAACACTGCCGTCTTCTTGATAGTTATTTTCAATAACAGCAATAAGTCCTCTTGGAGTGGCAAGGCAAGTATTGTTTAAGGTGTGTAAGAAATACGTACCATTATCACCTTTAACACGAATACTTAGACGTCTTGCTTGAGCATCACCTAAGTTAGAACATGAACCTACTTCAAAATATTTTTTTTGTCTTGGGCTCCATGCTTCAACATCGCATGATTTAACTTTTAAATCAGCTAAATCACCAGAACAGCATTCTAATTGGCGAACAGGAACATCCATATTTCTAAATATTTCAACAGTATATTTCCACATTTGGTTATAATAATTCATTGATTCTTCTGGTTCGCATAAGACAATCATTTCTTGCTTTTCAAATTGATGAACACGATATAAGCCTCTTTCTTCTAAGCCATGTGAGCCACCTTCCTTACGGAAACATGGTGAATAAGAAGTTAAACGGATTGGTAAATCACTCTTTTTAATAATTTGATCTTTAAAACGACCTATCATTGAATGTTCAGAAGTACCAATTAAGTATAAATCTTCGCCTTCAATTTTATACATCATTGCTTCCATTTCTGGAAATGACATAACACCAGTTACAACATCAGCATGTATCATAAATGGTGGAATACAGAAAGTAAATCCTTTATTTATCATATAATCTCTAGCATAAGCAAGCATAGCTTCATGTAATCTTGCTATATCACCAGTTAAATAGTAGAAACCTTCACCACTAGTACGACCTGCCGATACTTTATCCATACCATCTAGAGCTTCAATGATATCAGCATGATATGGAATTTCGTAATCAGGAACTTTAGGTTCGCCAAATCTTTCTACTTCCACATTAAAGGAATCATCTTTACCAATAGGAACTGATGCATCCATAATATTAGGAATAACTAACATACGTTTACGAATTTCACTGCTTAATTTAGTTTGTTCTTCTTCTAAAGCAGCTATTTCTTCATCCATTTTTTTTATTTGTTCTTTAATTTGGTTAGCTTCTTCTTGTTTTTTATCACGCATTAAAAGACCAATCTGACTACTTAATCTATTTTTTTCAGCCTTTAAGCCATCTTTTTTAGTTTGTGTTTCTCTTACTTTAATATCAAATTCATAAACCTCATCAACTAAAGGTAACTTTTCATCTTGAAATTTCTTTTTGATATTATCTTTTACTAATTCTTTATTTTCTCTAATTAATTTAATATCTATCATATATAAATCCTTCCTAATCGTAATAAAATTATTATATTACTTTTAATCTTCTTAAGCAAGAAAGATTAAGCTTTTTTCTTACTCTTTTCTATCGTTTTATGTTATTATCAGGAACTTTACTTTGTAATTTAAACATAATATCTTGAAGTAAAGATTGAATTTTTTTAACATCAAGCTGTAAAACTACCATCATCATTTCCATGCTAAACCTAGTATTATTAATTAAACCATACTTCATTGCATACAAAAGAGCTTCTTCAGGAGTAAATATTTTTTGTAAATCCTGATAAGTTTTATCTTTCATAAAGTCAATTATACTTGATGCTACTTCATTACTTATAATATTTTCTAAATTAATATGTTTAAAATTATAATTTGGAAATTTTAGCAAGTCTTCTTCTATTTTTAAATATACATCATCATAAAATTTAGGATGTTTATTTAAATCTATTGGTTTAGTTAAGTCATTATCGCACATCATCATTAGAGTTTCATAATCCTTGTTTTCTAGATGTAAGATAGCTTTAAGTACGGCTTCTTTATTATATTTTTTGAAGTAATCATATATAGTCTTTCTTATTATTTTTTCATGCTTAGAACTAGTATTTTTACTTTCTTTTTTCTTCTTATTTCTATTTACCATAACTAAATTAGCTCTTCTAGAAATCTTTTCTGTTAAAGTTCTATTCAATATAGTGACCTCATAATCAGTTAATTTTACTAAATTAAGATTTAAATATTCTGGTCCGAAAACTAATTTTAATATATCTAATTCTTTTTTACTTAAACCAGACATCACTACTTTGAATTCTTCATCAGTTAACCAATCGTATAAAAAACGCAGTGGCATATTAATTTTACTAATACTATTTTCATTTTGCATAACATCACCAACGTTTTCCTATTTTATACCATAAGTAAGATAAAGGCAATTGTATTCTTTATTAAAGTAAGCTTTTTTCTTTAAGAAAATATAAAGCAATAAATCAATTATTATTAGAGCTACACTATTTTCAAATGTTGAATTAAAAAACAAACTAATTTCTCTAGAACTTAAAACTATTTCTAAAAGAATAGTTATAATGCTAACAGTTTCTGTTAAATAGCGGATATTTGTTAACCATTTTATTTTTCTTGTTAATATTAAGCCAAACTCATTTAAACATATAATATATAAAAACAAATTAATTAAGGTAAGTAATAAAACTTTAATTGATAAAAAATCTATTTTTGCTATTAAACAAAATGATATGATAAAAATTAGCATAATAAATCCAACAACTTTAAAATTATAAAGCCATATCATTAAATACTTATTTTTCTTTGGTAAAAATAAGTAATAATTTTGTTCTTCAGATATTAGACGATAAGCATTACTAAGATAAATAATACATCCAGCAATGATACCTTTTCCTAAGTAAGTAAAATTATTTAAAGATTTTATTATATTACTTAGAGGGCCTACGGTATCTCTACTTGCTTGCCAAAAATAAGTACCACTGCTATGGGTTATTCCTGTTAATATATCGTAAGTATTTAGAAAATAAAAGATAATTATTAAGATACATAAGTTAAATAAACGTTTATTTTTGTTATAATATTTCATTTAAAGTGCCACTTTCTAATTCATATATTTTATCGGCAAAATAAGTAAATTCTTCTTTTTGACGACCAGTTATAATAATTAAATAACCATTACTTTTTAAGTTTAAAAGAAAAATTCTAACTGCATCTATATCACTCTGAGTTAAACTTTTAAAAACATCTTCGATTAAAATTATTTTATTGTTATTTAATGTAGTACAAATAATGCCTAATTTTTTTAACATATTTTCACTATAATTTTTTATTTCTAACTTGCTATCTTTAAGTAAATCTACCTTATTTAATAGTACACTAATCTCTTTTTTATCCAGTTTAGTAGTGCTTATATCTTCTAATGTTTCTATGGCATCAAAATCATTAATAAAGTGCATATCATTAAGAAAAAAGCCTAGGTTAGTATTATCTGTTATTTTTATACTGCCCAAGGTTGGCTTGATTAGATTACACAATACTCGTAAAAATACATTAACACTCGTATCTCCTACTAAAGCATAAATTTTATTAAACTCAAAGTTACAATTAATTTGGTTAAGATAATTAATATTATCTACAACAAGACTTAAATTTTCTATATTCATATATTTACCTCAAGATGATTATAATATGAATTAAGTTACTTGCCAATAATTATAAGAAAAAATTCTACTTTTTGGTAGAACTTTCATATTTTTCTAAAGCTTTTTTTAAACCTATCCAAGGAAGTAAGGCACAATGTTTGCGATTTTGTTGCTTATATATTTCATTGTATGCTAAGGCTTCACTTAAATCCTCGTTAGTAGTACCATTTTCAATCATAGTTTCATATTCACTACATAGTTTTAAAACTTCACTTATTTTTTTATTTTCTAATAATTTTATCATTACAGAAGTAGCCGATGTTGAAATGGCACAAGCTTCCCCATCAAAGTAAATTTTCTTAATTGTATCATCTTCTATTTTTAAGTAAATATCAATATTATCAATACAAGATTCATTATTGGAATTTACTTTTATAAATTCATCCTTATTTTCTGGAACTTCTTTATTATATGGATACATGTAATTATCCATAATGATTTCTCTTCTTAATTCATTATCCATTATTATATCATCTCTTTTAATATTCTATTTTTATCACTTAGCAATTCAACTAAACGATCAATTTCTTCTTTTGTATTATAAAAGTATAAACTAACACGACAAGTATTTTTAACACCAACTGCATCTTTTAAAATTTTAGCACAATGGTTTCCAGCACGAACGCAAATATTATATTTGTCTAAATAAACAGCAACATCTTGGGAAAATATACCATCAACATTAAAAGCAACTATACCTGTATCAGATTCTAAATTAATTATATCAATATGCTTAATATCAACTAATTTATTTACTAAATATTTACGTAATTCTCTTTCATGTTCTAAAATGTTATCCATACCGATTTTATTTAAATAATCAATAGCGGCTCCAAGACCGATAACTCCAGCAATGTTAGGAGTACCAGCCTCAAGTCTAGTAGGCAAACTTTTTAAATAAACATCATTTACGTCATCAAATGATTCATTCATGCCACCACCTAGGTTAACAGGTTCCATCTCTTGTAAAAGTTCTTCTTTACCATAAAGAACCCCTACTCCTGTTGGACCACATAATTTATGAGCCGAAAAAGCTAGAAAATCACAATCCAAATCCTGAACATCTATTTTCATGTGAGGAACACTTTGGGCACCATCAACTACTAAGAAAATTCCACGTTCATGAGCAATATGTGCTATTTCTTTTATCGGACGTAAATCACCAATAACATTAGTTACTTGGGCTAGAGCAATTAATTTCGTTTTAGGTGTAATACTTTTTAAAACATTTTCAACAGTAACATAGTAATTATTGTCTAGAGGAATATAGTTTACTTCTAAATTCAATTCACGAGCTAATCTAAACCATGGTAAGACATTTGATGCATGTTCCGATTTAGTAATTAAAATCTCATCACCTGGTTCTAAAATGTTAGAAAAGAAACCAGTAGCAATATAGTTTAAAGATTCAGTTGCTCCACTAGTAAAAACTACTTCTTTTCTACTTTTAGCATTAATAAACTCTTGTACTTTATTACGAGCAAGTTCATACTCCGTATCTACCTTTAAAGAAGTTTTATAGTCTCCTCTATGTGCGTTGGAAGTATATTCGGTATAGTATTCTTCTATTTTTTTAACAACTACTAAAGGTTTTAAAGTAGTTGCTCCATTATCTAAATAAGTTATATTATTAAAAAGAAAAGGAAAATCTTCTCTATGCATATAAGTACCTCCTACATACTAATTATTTTCTTTTAAATTACTCTTTAAAAAGCCGTCAACAATTAACTTTGTGGCATCTTTTTTATTTATTCCTTTACTGTTTAGATAAAACAAATAATCTTTATCAACGGTACTAATCGTCGTATTATGAATGGCATTAACACTATCACTGCGAACTAATAGATTAGGAACTATCATATTTTCAGCATCATTTAAAGTAACAATTCTTAAATTTTCTAGAACCTCATTATCTTTAGTAGCCTCATCAACTTTAGAAGTAGCAACATTTTTAATTACACCATTTTGGTCGGTTATGCCATGGAAGTTAATATGGGAAATATTATTATTTCCAGCAATATTGGCATTTAAACTGATATCGCTTGCGATTAAAGTTTTAAGACTATAGTTAAATTCAACATAGGCATTGGATGTAATTTCGACATCTAAATTAAATTTATTTATGGATTCATTATAACGATTATAAAGTAAGTGGCTACCATCAGACATAATAATTTTTAAATCTAAATCGGTATTATTATTAATATCATTAATACAAACATTACCACTTATTTCTAAAGTTAAAGTATTAGTTTTAATATCTAAATCATTTAAGGAATTATTAATACTTAAAATGCCCTCTTTCACTAATAATTTATTCATATTTTTAAAAACTCCTTACACCATTTGTCCTAAATCAAGGTTAAAACCGTTTTCTTCGATTTTTTTAGCTATATTAATATCACCAGTAAAGCTAATATGTTTATCTTTTATAATATGAACAAAGTTAGGCTTGATTATATCCAAAATATTACTATGGTGGGTAATTATTAAAATACTTATTTTTTCATTTTTTTCATGATAATATTCCATAATTGAGTTAGCACATACTTTTAGGGCATCAACATCAAGACCACTATCTAATTCGTCTAAAATAATTAGGCTTGGCTCTAGCATCCAAAGATGCATTAATTCATTTTTCTTTCTTTCGCCGCCACTCATACCGTCATTGATACTACGATGAATAAATGATGTAGGAATGTCTAATTTTTTACAGACCTCTTGAATCTTTTTATTAAATTTATATAAATCAACAGAATGACCTAGTCTATTAGCAAGAGCCATTCTAAGCATATCAGCATTACTAACACCTTCGATAGCTAATGGACTTTGATTAATTAACATAATTCCCATTTGAGCTCTGGTGGTTGTATCAAAATTTGTAATATCTTTATCATTATAAATGATTTTACCATTAGTAATTATATATTTACTATCACCCATGATAGCTTTACAAATACTAGATTTACCAATACCGTTTGGTCCCATGATAGCATGGATTTCTCCGTCTTTAATATTTAAATTAAAATCGTTTAGAAGCTCTTTATCTTCTACTTTTAAGCTTAAATTTTCTATTTTTAACATAAAAACACCTCTTAAGTTTCTTTTTGTCTTTTGCACACAGATTATTTTACCATAAAAGTTTTAAAAAAAGCAGGTATTTCTTCATAATATTATTAAAAATATTAGAATTTTTTAAGGTTTGCTAATAAATTATTAGGAACATAAATTTTTTCCTTATTTTTAAAAAATTAATAAAACTGTTTAAAAACTTATCGTATTTTTAATCTTATAAATTATCTTTCTAAAAATTAAATTTAATTATTCTTAATAGAATTTAAAAGTAATATAATAATAATTATAACTATGTACATGTATAATAATGAAAATTTATATAATAAACTACACTATATTATATAGAATAGAAAATTTATAGAAAGTTAGATAAAAAGACACGTAATATTTTGAATTTACAATACTTAATATCATATAAAAACTAAATATTTTTTATTTTAAAATCAAAAGTAAACTTTTCGAAACTTAACCATTAAATTATGAAATATCATAAAAATAACTACAAAACAAAGTAAAACTATAGTATAATTATTTTGGTGATGCGAGTGAATTACCCAGGATTAAAAAAAGAATATGCAAAAATAAAACAAAGTTATGCTAATCGTGGTATGGACTTAGAAAATCTTTTAAATGAGACAAACCAATATTATTTAGAAAAAGATATAGCGGTTATTTATAAAAAGCCTACTCCTATTGGTATTAACAAAGTACGTTATGAAAATAACAAACAAATAATTAAAGAAGCCTACTTTAAAACACAATCAACTCTTGATTATAACGGTATTTACAAAGGTTATTATGTTGATTTTGATGCAAAAGAAACAACAAGTAAAACGGCATTTCCACTTTCAAATATTCATGAGCATCAGTTAGAACACATTAAAAGAGTTGATAGACACGGAGGACTTTCTTTTTTAATTATTAAGATGAATAATGCTTACTATACTTTAGGAGCTAAGAAAATACTTTCTTTTCTAGAAAATAATGATAGAAAGTCAATACCTTTTTCTTATATTGAGAAATATGGTATTAAAATAAAAGAAGGTTTTATTCCCCCACTTGATTATATTAAAAGTGTGGATATATTAATAAAGGAGATGGATTATGAAAAAAATAAATAATTCCAAGAAAAACTTACAAAGAAATATAAGTAATATAAAAGCAAAAATTGATACAAAGAGAAGTTATCAGAAAAAAAGGAAAAGACAAAGTAGAAATATCATTTTAAGTTTAATTATGGTTATTTTAATAATGATTATGATTTTAGGCTTATTTGGTATTATTTATATAATTACTTCAGCCCCAGAATTTGATACTGATAAATTATATAATACAAGTTCTTCCATTCTTTATGATAAAAACGGTAATGAGATTGGACGTTTAGGAGCAGAAAATAGACAACTCGTAACTTATGATGAATTACCACAAGTCTTAGTTGATGCGATTGTAGCAACCGAAGATTCTAGATACTTTCAACATAATGGTTTTGACATAGCTCGTTTTGCTAAAGCTTCTCTAGGACAATTATCTGGTAACTCTAAAGCCGGTGGTGCCTCTACTATTACCATGCAGGTAGTTGGTATGGCTTATACAGATCGTAGTGAATCGCATGGACTTGCCGGGATTATCCGTAAATTCACTGATATCTACATGGCTATATTTAAAATTGAAAAAAAGTATACCAAAGAAGAAATTTTAGAATTTTATGTTAATACTCCTCAGTTAGGGGGCAACAATACTTATGGTATTGAACAAGCCTCTCAAAGATATTTTGGCAAAAGCGTACGCGACATATCCTTACCCGAGGCTGCTATTTTAGCTGGTATCTTTAACGCACCTTTCGACTACAGCCCTTTTGCTAGTATTGATGGTTGTACAAAAAGAAAAAATATAGTTTTAAACTTAATGTATCGTCATGGCTATATCACTGAGGAACAATTAAACGATGCTAAGAGTATTCCAGTTGAGTCATTAATTAATTTAAATGTTAATGATGGATTAAATAAATATCAATGGTTTATTGATACAGTTCAAGAAGATGTAAAAAATACAACAGGTAAAAATCCTGCTGCAGTACCGATGAAAATTTATACAACATTGGACCCTACTATTCAAGATGAATTAAATACTGCTGGTAATACTAATACTTATAATAAATGGAAAAATGATGATGAACAACTTTCTATGGTAGTAACTAGTGTCAGTGACGGTTCAATCGTTGGTATCTATGGTGGTCGTAACCAAAATGGTGTTCAAGAACTTAACCGTGCAACCTCAAAATCATACCAGCCAGGTTCTTCTGCTAAGCCTATTTTAGATTACGGTCCTGCTATTGAATATAATAATGCTTCCCCAGGAACTTATGTTTTTGATGAACCAATGTCTTATTCTAATGGACAATCTATTAAAAACTGGGATGGGTCATACTATGGACAAATTACAATGCGTTATGCCCTTGCTAGATCAAGAAATATCCCTGCTCTTCAAGCATTTCAATCAATTGATAAAGATAAAATAGCTAATTTTGCACATGGTATGGGCATTAATTATGGACCAGAATTATATGAATCTTACTCTATTGGTTCTTTTGATACAGTATCAGCGGTTCAGTTATCAGCGGCTTACGCAACATTTGCTAGAGGCGGCTATTATATAGAACCTTATACATTTACAAAGATTGAATTTACTGATACCGATGATGTTTATGAAAATAAACCTAAAAAAGAAAAAGTTATGAGTGATTCTACAGCTTATATGATAAATAGTATCTTAACAACAGCTAAATCTTCATACGGAGTTGGTGGTTCATTTAATGTAAGTGGTACAGATATTGCTGCTAAGACTGGTACATCAACTTATCCAAATAATGCCGTTGCAGCAGCTGGTATTAAAGCAACACCTTCGCGTGACAACTGGAGTTTAGTATATTCTCCTGATTACTCAATTAGTTTGTGGTATGGATATGATAAACTTAGTAAAACAACATATACAACAATGAATAATGCTAACCGTGTAAAAAATAATATAATGAATAACATAGGCAAAAAGATATTTAAGAAAAATTCAAGATTTGAAAAACCAAGTAGTATAGTTGAAGTTGAGGTTGAAAAAGAAACAGTACCATTACAACTTCCAAGTGCTTATACTCCAAGTAATATGCGTATGACTGAAATATTTAAAAAAGGTACTGAACCTACAGAAACTTCCATTAGATATCAACAATTAGAAAATCCTACTAATGGTAAAGCCACTACTAATGGTTCAACTGTTTACTTATCTTGGACTGGAATAAATACTCCTGATGCTATAAATAGTGAATACTTACAAAATTATTTCAATGAGAATTATAAATATTCACCTTCTAAATATTATCAAAATCGTTTATCTTATAATAATCAATATATTGGAGAACTAAGATATTCTATCTATTTACAAACTGGTGATAAATTACAACTTATTGCTGAAACTAAAGATACAAATTATACATATCAGGGTGATGGTAGTGCTAATTATACATTTATTATTAAAGCTAATTATTCAATATTTAAAGATAATGCTTCTACCGGTCTTAAGATAGTTGCAGGTACTGGTGGTTCAACTGCTAGTGGTATTTCCTTAAAGATTTCCAACAAAGATGAATGCCGTACAAGAATAACTAATAATTCTTATTATAATGATAATACAACTATTACAGCTACAGATATTAATGGAAATAACATTACTGATGATATAAAAGTCTTAGATAGTACTATAGTTAATACAGAAACTAATGAAACGGTAAGGCGAATCAATCTATCTTTAAATGGTAAATATAAAATAACTTACAATGTAAGCTATAATGGAAAGACTTATAGTATTTCTCGTACATTTACTATTGCAGATAGTTGTAATATAACTGATTAAGAGTTCTAAATTCTGGAACTCTTTTCTTTTTTATTATTTAACAAAAAAACTATTTAATAAGAATAATTTAAATCTTACTAAATAGTTTTTATTTATTTTGTCAGTCTTTTATTTTGCTTAATTTTTTTCATTTTATCATGTATAATCTTACAATTTTCAGGAGTATAGCCAACTAACATTTCTGCATTTTTATTGCTAATAGTGGTAAATACTTCATCAAAAACCTCCATATACTTTTTAGTTAAAGCAGGAACTACCGCAATGTTATAAGTTTTGGCCTCATCTGTTACCGCTACTATTGATTTAGTAGACTTTATTCCATTAATTCTTTGTTCAATGGTATACAGCCATATTAGGCTACTATAAGGTATTATTTTAAAAGTACCGTTCATTAATATAATATAATTTGGTGTTAAATATAAATGAATATTAGCGTAATAAAAGGCATCTTTATCCAAAGTCTCAGCGTCAATCTTCTTTTTATCTTCGAGTGATAATTTATTTATATTTTTTAGAAATCTTTTTTTGTTAATTAAACCAATTATTATAAAAGTGGTACCACAAAGCCCCAAAATAAAGGCTAAAAAGTTTTGCCAAAAGGCAACATCTACAGCATCTGATGTCATATCTAAATAAATATTACCAAAATAATATTCATAATCAGCAAGAGTTATTTCTTCATCAGGCCACAATTCTTTAACCGTTTCAATAGCAAGCTTTTTAACTTCTGTTGGTACCAAAGCAGAAACTCCGATTACCCTTTCAGTCTTATTATCAGTATACAAAGTTTCATCTTTAAGACGCTCATAATCATAATCACTCATGTAAGCAACATACATATAGTCATTATCTCTAATTAAATAAAAATTTCCATTGCTATCATCATTCGTAGCAAATAAATAAGGGAATATATCAGTATCTACATAGCTTAAAACATTTTCTTTATCATTTTGATTAACTATAACATCATGAAAACTAACCATATTTTCTTTAGCCTCTTTAGAGACAAACACTCCCCAAATTATACATATTAAACATAGTCCTAATAAAAATAGACCTATATAAATATTTTTCTTATGTCTAATTACTTCTTCTTTGATAATGGGATTGCTAAATTCTTTCATAAGTAAACAACTCTCTTTCACTTAAGTATATTCTAACAAAATTAAAATTAATAAGCAATAAGGATTTATACTTTCGAAAAAGATAGTAAAAATGATATTAGAAACATCCAATATCATTTAATAATTAAAACAAGGCTACCTACTGTTCTTATTTTAGCATTTCTCTTTTAATCCAAGTCATTATAACTTCAACTATATAGTCTATTTCTGATTTTGATAATTCTTTATTTTTAGAAATACGATGAATACGTTCTAAGCAGCCTCGGCAGCAGCATCCACATGCATGTTGAGCAATAAAAACAGGATGAACTTGACGCATTGGTGTTTGCTTACCATCATTTAAAGGATTTGCCGGAGCCAACCTTTTTTCGATTAAGTCATACGCATCACTCTTAATTTTATCTATCCCCTTCTCTTTAACATAATCCTTCATTTTAGAATTTAAGTGAAATGAACCTCTAAATTTAGATTTTGCTAAACTATCAAGTAATTTTTCAATCATCATAACCACTCTCCATATTTTTTAATATAAAGTTTTTTTACAATTAATACTAATAAGAAATATAGAAACACAAGTGATATTAAACATATATAAAAACATATTGGTAAAATTACAAAATCAAAAGATTTTATTTGACTTAAAACAATTGGTGTAATTATAGTTAAAATCATTGAAAAGATTGTTAATATATATAACTTAGGGGAAGCATTAGATTCAGTAAATGGAATCTTCGAAGTTCTAATATTAAAGATAATAGATAACTCGGTTATTAAGCAAGTTACAAACCAGGCTGTTTGAAAATAAGGAGCCATTTCTATACTATTATATTTAAAGACAAAGATAAAGAGAGCAAAGGATAAAGCATCAATTATACTACTTGTTAAACCCATAATTAGCATAAATCGAGATATATTTTTGACATTCCATTTTTTAGGAGCTATTAAAAATTCTGGATCAACATTATCATCAGGAATTCCTAATTGTGAAAAATCATAAATAAAATCTTGGAGTAACATTTGAATAGGTATTAATGGTAAGAATGGTAAGAAAATACTAGCTAGCATAATGCTAAAAACATCCCCTAAATCACCACTTAAAGCCATTTTCATATACTTAATAATATTGCCATAAACTTTACGTCCTTCTATAATACCATCGTAAACTACTTTTAGGCTTTGTTGCAAAATAATAATATCACTTGATTCTTTAGCAATACTAGAAGCAGTATTGACAGAAATTCCAACATCAGCACTAGATAAAGATGGAGCATCATTAACACCATCACCCATATACCCAACAATATGACCACATTTTTTATATAAACTTACTACCCTTTCCTTTTGAATAGGATTCATTCTTGCAAAGACATCGGTTGTATCCAACTTTGATATCAATTCTTCATCACTCATCCTATCAATATCGATTCCCGTTAAAATTTCATCACTATTTAAACCTACCATATTACAAATATTTTTAGTGGCATATGGGTTATCACCAGTTAAAATCTTGGTTTTAACATTTATTTTGCTTAAATTAACTAATGTTTCTTTGACTCCTTTTTTAGCAGGATCAAGAAAAGCTACAAAACCAATAAAAGTAAGTTCTTGTTCAAATGAAATATTAAATTTATCACTTCCTGGATAAGTATCTTTTATGGCAAGAGCAATTACTTGCATACCATTGCTTGCCATAGCGGTAGCTTGTTCTTTAATATTATCTATTTTTTCTTTATTAAGTTTAGATTTAGAACCTTTTTCTAATACCCATTTACAATTACTTATTATTTCTTCTAAGGCTCCTTTAGTAATCATTAAGTAACTATTTTTATTTTTTACAACAACACTTTGTCTTTTTCTTGTATAATCGAATGGAATTTCATCAATCTTTTCATATTTTTCAATTTTTTTATCAATACCATGCAATTTACCATAGTTGAGAATCGCTTTATCTACTAAATTTTTAATTCCTGTACTATATGTACTATTAAGATAGGCATATTTTAAAACGTTCATATTTGCTTTACCATTAGCATCGATGTATTCCTGCAAAACTATGCGATTTTCAGTTAACGTTCCTGTTTTATCTGTACATAAGATGTCTATTGAACCTAAGTTTTGAATAGAAGCTATATTTTTAACTAAAGTTTTCTTTGCTGCTAAACGTTTGCTGCCTTTAGCTAAATTAACATTAACGATCATTGGTAACATGCTAGGAGTAATACCAACAGCAACTGATAAAGCGAAAAGTAGAGCTTCATTAAAGTTTTGTTTTATAATGCCATCTACTATTACTACAAAGATACAAACAATAATCATGTATTTTAAAAGCAAATGGGAAATACTTTTAATTCCTTTGTCAAAATTAGTATCATTTTTACAAAATTTTACTTTCTTACCTACTTTTCCTAAATAAGTATTTAAACCAGTTTTTATAACTAAACCAGTTCCAAGACCGCTAACAACACTAGTAGACATTAAAGCTATGTTAGAAAGGTTAAATAAATCAGGATTATCAGTATCTTGATATTTGTTAAGCTTTTCTACCAAAATGCTTTCTCCAGTATAAACTGATTGATTTATAAATAAATCTTTTGTCTCTATTAGTTTAAGATCAGCAGGAATAATGGAGCCGGCAGTTAATTTTACAATGTCTCCTACTACAACATCAGTTACATTTATTTCTAGTTCTTTATTATTACGAACAACAAGGCATTTAGAAATAACACTTCGTTTTAATTTTTGATTAAATTTATATATTGAATAATCCTGAACAAATCTTACACCAGCACTGATAATGGATATGGCAAAGATAATCATAGAACCTAGCTTGTCACCTAAAAGAAAATTGATAATGCTTAAGAAAATTAAAATTAAGACAAATTCATCTTTTAACGAATTTATAAAAAAGTAAATTGGTCCCCTCTTTTCTTCTTTTATGGTTACATTTTTGCCATTTTCGTTTAATCTTTTTTTGGCTTCTTTTATAGAAAGTCCCTCTATTTTAGTATTTAAATCAATATAATTTTTATTAACATCTGATGTTGCTAGTTCTAAATATGTTTTTAATATTTCTTCATTATCTATATTATTATTTGTTTTTAACATAAAATACCTCTTATAATTTTAGCTTTCTTCTCTTTATTGTTTACTATATAAGTATAGCACAAATCATTTTTCTAAATTAATAATTTTTTTAATATTAAGAAAAAAACAAGTATTTTACTTAGAGAATTACTTGTTTTTTAATTTTATTATTTTTCTTTACGAAACTTAGTTAATAGAGCAGCAACTACATTATTTACAACATCACTATCTACTGATTTTGTTTTTATTTCATTATTTTCAGTATATACTTCTAAAACTAGCATATTATCAGTATCAATTGTATCATTCTTTAAATCACATTTAAGACCAAGAATATAATTTTTATTTTGATAAGTTTCTCTTTCTAGTACATAAAGCATTGTACCATTTTCGAGTTCAATTATTCTATCTTTCATAAATTTCCTTCCTAGCGTGATATTGATTTTTCAATAACTTCTTCTACTACATCTTTAGGGAACCAAGCATAACCAAGACCATTGGCTTGTTTAAAATGATACCAAATTTGACCATCACCTGCAGTTACCGCACGATCAAATACAGCATCTTTTCCAGCACTGGTAATTAAGTTTACAGCATCCTTGTTGCCAGATGCAACATATCCCTTAGCAATTTCACTTAAATCGTAAGTTTGTCCTTGTACGGGTGTTAAATCGATAGGGATTTCTGGGGTTTCTGTAGGAGTTACTGGTGGTTTTGGATCCGGTGTTGTACCATTAGTATTTTCAGCTAAAGCTCCGTTATCACCATCTGCACCCGAAAAAGCATCTGGTCCAGGAGTTTCGTTTGGTTTAACAGCTGATTTTATGTTTTCTAATACAGTTTTACCGGTAACCATTTCGATAACATTACCAGTAATATAACCAGCCGAAACCCCATTAACAAATAAATTAAATTCTTTGCTTGTTAATACTTCGTATGCTTTATCTACACCAGCCGCGATTTTAGGATGTTTCTTAGCAAATTTACTATTCTTAAGTTGTTCAATTTTTTGGCTAATATTGATAATTTTACCATGGCCTAATTTTTCGGATACAAAATTTACAGCACTAACTCCTAATTTAGCCGTTGCCATAGCCATTCTAATTGTACCAATTCCTGGTACACAAGATAGAGCTAAACCAGTTGCAAAACCACCAGTAAAGATAGCAACAGAGCCAAGTAAGGCCTTCCAGTCTTTCTTTTCTTCTTCATCATCTTCTGGAATTTCTGGTTCAAATTTTTTACAATATTTCAAAATATCATTTTTAATATTTTCTTTTATTTGGGCTTCATCAGGACCAGCAAATTTACTTATTAAAGGGTGATTATTAACAAAATCAGCAACCTCTTCCTCTGTAAATTCGGTATTACTAAATTTACCAATACCTTGTCTTACAATTTCTTCATAGGCTTCTTTTTGTTCATCAGTTAACTTAATAACATGTGGTGGCAATAATGGTGGAGTTGGGTCTTTTTCCGGACCATTTTTTCCTTCTTCAGGAGTTTCATCTCCTGGTATAGTTTCATCATCTCCGTCATCATGACCTTCAGGATTATCTGGTTTTCCCTCACCTATCTGTTTAGGTCCTTCTTTTTCTGGGGCCTCATCATTACCGGGTTTAGTCTCGTTACCTTCAGGACTTGCATTTTTAACATCATCTTTTTGAGATTCTTTTTCTTGATCTTTGTCAGAGTCTTTTTGGTCTTCTTTAGGATCAATTTCTCTAAATTCAACATCAAGATGATTATCACTACTTTTTTTCTTTTCTTCATCACGATTTTCAAATAACTGTTGCTTTTTTTCTAATTCAGTAATTTTTTCTACAATTTCTGGATTATTTCCGGTTCCTAATAATTTTTGTTTTAAATAACCGATTGCTAAAGCATTTTCTTTATGCTTTTCTAATTGTTTAGTTATTGCTAATGCTTTTTCATTACCCATACCTAAACTGATTAAAGCTTTAATATCACCAGCAGTAAGTTTTTTATTATCCAAAATAGCAAGCATGTCTTTTTTATCTTCTACTTCACGAAATTTTCCTTCAATAATTCCCATACTTAATAAGGGAATATCATGTTCTTTAGCAAATTCCATTATTTCGTTATTAAATAGTTCGATATCATTATCAATATTTTGATTTAAATCATTACTATACTTTTCTATAAATGCCATTGCAGCTTCTTTATTTTTTCTTAAAGCTTCACCAAGACTTGATTCTGATTTGTAAATTTCTAAAATATCTTTTTCGGCTTCGATTTCTGAGGTCAAACGTTCAACTTTACCTTTTAAATAATCAATAGTTCCCTTTAAACTTTCCATATCGCCTTGACTTATTAGACCTTTTAATTTATTTTTAGTCCTAGCTAATTCTTCTTTTTTATTATTTAAGTTACTTATTTTCGCTGTTATTGTTCCTTTTGGAAGATTTCTGGCTTTTTCAATAATTTCTTTTCTATCATCTACTCTTTTTTTAAAAGCAGCATATTCGTCTATTTTGTCGGCTAAAATGCCTCTTTGAGTATTTAAATTTGTCTTTATTTCAGAATTATTTTCTACGCTTATGGCTCTGTCTAAATTATATAGAATCATATTTAGATTATCCATTATGGAAGCAGTAGTTAGATCGACTCCTTCTGCAAAAGATGGAGCAATTGATATAATTTTTTCGATTGCCATAACTAAATTTGATTCTACTAGCTGTAACTCACTATTTATGCCCAATTCTCTTTCACGTAGATATATCAATTTTCTTAAATTATCTTCATTAATTTTATTATCATTCATATTTTATTCCCTCTTTGTTATTTTTGCTGCTAATTCAAGTATATTTTTTTGAAAAATTGGCAACAATTCATTAATTAGAGCATCATCTGCTACAAATTGAAGTTTCCCTTCTTCTTCTAAAACGACAAAAAACTCTTCTGTATTTTTATTTTCAATCATTTTATTAACAAATAAATAATGTTTACCATCTTTTTCTAAAGTACTCATTACTACATACTTCGAATTTAATAAAGTAAACACTTTTCCAACCGCTAAACTCATACTAGCCTCCTATTCTTAATTAATGATACCAATTTTATAATAACTTGTCAATTTAGAAAAAAACTACTTTGAGAGTTTTCGTGTTTTATTTAAAGTATCTAATTTTAAAAATCTTTCTAAGGTTGTATTTGCTTTTTCATAAGAAATATTTTCTATTTCTACTTTAAAGTCTGGTACACCATTTATAGCATACGGATAGGCTTCAATGATTAATTCGTAGTCTTTGAAAAACGATATTAAGCTATTAATCTCTTGTAAATGTTTTTCATAATCATCTGGTAAAACTAAAGTACAGCTTAATTTCTGTAATTTTTCGGTCGTATTAATTAAAAGGATATTACCGGTTTTAGCCACAAAATACATGAGTACCAAGAGCCAACTATTATAGTCTAAATCTTGAAAGGCTAAAACATCAGGATATGTTTCTTTTAAATAATCTGATAAAATTTTACTGTGAAGTACACCGATATTGATGCGACCTAACGGAATCATTTTGCCAGATGAATTAATAATTACTACTTTGCTCTCTGTTATCATTTAACTCCTAAAATTTTTAAATATTCATTCTTGTTATTCTGTTTTAAAATTTCCATAAAAGTATCATTCTTGCTAATATGTTCAAGTAAAGTTTTATCTATATCTTTTAAACTTTCTACTAAAGGTCTAGTAGTAACACCTTTTACTTGTTTTAGAATTTCTCGATTATTTTTTTCACTTTGGGCTCTTTCCTTGGGATAGCCACCTCCAGATACTTCTCTAAATAACTCATTAAAGATATTTTCTAAAGTTATTTCGCTTGCCCATCCAAAGTTATAAGCGTAAGCAAGACTAACAGCATTACCGCCATTTATTTGACTAAAAAGATAGGCACTAGTTGGATCAGTTATAAGACCGCAATACACATTAGGAAAACTATTTAGGGCCATCATGGCTCCTTCGCCAGTACCACAACCAGTGACGACAAAATCAACCACACCACTATTTAGTAAAACTGCGGCCATAATTCCTTCTTCAACATAAGTAATCGGACTATCTTTTTCGTCCTTCATTCCCAAATTTATTACTTCGTAATTGTATTTATCACAAACTTTCTTTAACGCTTTATAAATTAAAGCATTCTTGCCACATTGGGAATTATCATTTATTAACGCTATTTTCATATTTTTTCCTCCAAAAAGATAGTATCATGAAACAATTAAAAATGTAAATAAAAAACTAATAAATAGAATTTTCTAATTATTAGTTTCCTTCTTTGAACTGGCATCCATTTTTAAAATTCTACTAGTACCAAGTTCTGATTCTTTAGAAAAATCATCCTCACCAACTACCTCTGGTGGAACTTTCTTAACCTTACGATATTGAGAAATTAATTGGGTTAAAGTAAGACTGGATAATAATCTGAAATAGCTTCCCAATGTTTTGTAATCCTCAGTTGCAATACATCTTAAATACTCAGAACGCATATCAGCAGGAATAATGATTGGAGCCATATTATTAAGTAAAAGATGCTGATTGGTAACAATACGTCCTGTACGTCCATTACCATCTGGAAATGGGTGAATCCTTTCAAAAGCAATGTGAAACTTAGCTTCACGTTCACAGATAGCTTTATAATAAGCATTCTTTTTCACATCTTGCTCTTCTTGACTTGAAAATTCATCATTTTCGTTGTATTCGGGTATTTCTTTAGACCATTCATTTTCATAAGAATTCATTAATTCTTGCATTCTTAAACCAACTAATTCTTTTGGACAAGTTTTAAAAGAAGCTCCAATAATTACATTATCAGATTGTTTATAACCTCTTTTTAGACCTTGACCAACATTTACCTTATAATTAATATCAATTATATCAGTAATGCTTACCTGCTTTAAAGACATCGCATATATAAATGCGTCTAAAAAACCTTTTTTAGAATTTTTGGCTTGTCCGTCAGCTTTTACCTTTTGCTCTAATAGACTAATTAAGGTTTCAATACGACTAATAAGTGTCTCTTCTTCGTATTTTTCACCTTCTAACAAACCATTTTGACGAGCCTGCTCTAGTTCTGGCTTATTGCGATATGGTCTAATTGTAGCTGGAATATATGGTTCAAAGTCTGCTAAAGAAATTGAATATTCCATAGTCTCAGCATCTATTAGTATCTTTTCTTTTGGTATATCTTTATGAACCAGATAAGCATAAATTTCATTTTGTCTTTGACTATATAATGCTTGTCCTTCCTCAGTTGAAATTAATTTTTTTGCATATTTACAATTTTCTTCATCAGTATATCTTTTCAAATTAAATGTTACAGCCTTTTTTTCTTCAAAAGCTTTCTCTAAAGCTGAGCTCGTATATGCAAACGACTCTGCAAATATTTTTCCCATGTAGTTGTTAAAAAAGTTTGTATTAAATGTCATGCCTTCTATCTTCCTCATAAATTGTCCCCCTCAATTCGAGGTTATTCTAACATAACTTATATATATTGTCAAATTTAGTAATGCAAATGATTTTCCAAAGTGTGGAGATTTCAAATACTCATTGGAATTAAAAAAGAGCTAAGCTCTTTATCAAAATTTAATTCAATTATTTTAACTTTTTTTCCTTTTTAATATTTAAACTATATAAACTTACTATATCAGCTAAACTTAAAATTATATAAATAACACTATTTTTTTGTAACAAATTAAGGAAACAAATAAACATTATGAGTATATACATTGTAGTTAAATACTTTATTCTTTTATCTTTTTTATTTTTATTTATTACATAAGAACTTATGATAATGCTTAATACTAATAGTACTATTCCTAATAATTTTAAAATAATTAAAATTGTCATTAGAATTAAAATCAATATTAGATATAAAATATTTTTTCTATTAATTTTATTTTTTAGACCTTTTTCTATTTCTTGATAGCTTATAATACTTTCTCTTGTGTATATTACTAATAGACAATAATTACTAATAATTAGAATTAAAATAATTATTTCTAGAATTTTATCTATATAATCAATTGAAGTTATATTCTTTGGCTCATTATTTAATATTTTTTCTAAAGCATCTATATTATTTATTTTTGTACTATTACTTATAATATCTTTATTAAATAATATTCTTAATTTTATATCTTCCTGTTCTTTAATATCTTTATATTGATAAGAAATTTTAAAGTTGTTATTAATAACTTTCTTAACATTTTTACCTTTATTAAAAGTATAGGCTTTATTATTATTAGGTAAATTTATAGTTATTTTTAAGTTTTTAATTCTATCAGAATTATTTTTTAAAATATTAAAATAAATCTCTCCTATATCGTTGTATTTTACGGCTAAATCTTTTATTACATACTTTAAGTAATAGGCATTATTATCATCTTTATAAATTCTTAGGTAGTCTTTATCTTCATCATTTCTTAATATATAAATATTAGTATCGCCTGTATGAGCAACATTTGTTTTACTAAATTCTTTAACTCCAGTTATTTCTTCTGTATTATTTTTTACTTTAGGTATGCTACCGATAGTTAGAAATTGAATACTACTACCGTTATTTAATTTGTTATACTCTATAAAATTATCATAAGCTGGCACTTTTAATGTGTTATCTTTATAATAAATATTTCTTTCGAAATAATTAGTATTTTCTTTTAATTCTATATATTCTTCGACCAATAAATCACCATTACTGTTTAGAGTAGCATTAATATAATAATTAGTAATATTTTCAGCTTTAATAACTAAAGGGCATAATAATATTATTAGTAAAATCCATACTTTCTTCATTTAACACCTTTTATCCTCTATTTAAAATTAATAGTCATAAATACCTTAAAATATCTATGACTTTATTAATTTTGTTAATTTTGATTTTTAGAAACGACCGCCACCGCCGCCACCACCGAAGGAACCGCCGCCACTTGAGAATCCGCCACCGCCTCCAGAGCCACTTGACCAGGAACCACTTGAAGATGAAGATTCACTTGCATATTTAGCACTTTGAGCACTGGCAATTGATGTTCTTACAGCCGTACTAATTAAGTCATTTATATAATAGTTAGTAACCCAAGAATCATAATAGCTTTCACTTGACATATTATATTCTTTAAAACGCATATCCATTACTTTTGATACTTCTTTGGCACAACCAAAAAGTGTAGCATATACTAAATATTTTTCCCATAGGGCAATTTCTGGCACTTCTTTATCAGCAAACGAACCAAAATCTTTTAAAAATTTTTCTAAAGCTTTCCATTTTTTAAAGGCAAGAGCACCATTATAAGTTTTTTTACTAGGAATAGCAAACCAAGTGCTAACACATATAATAAATAAAAGTAAGACTAAATAACCAAAGGCAGCCTTTTTATACATTAAATTGGCTCCAAGCAAATAAAAACTCATTAAAATACTTACTAAAGCAATAATTAATAAATTAGAAATAATTATACCTTTACTAACATCATTAATGAAGCTTTTTATAAATTTATAAACTAAGAAAGCAAGGAGTCCTAATAATCCAACTACAAATAGAGGGGGAACAAAACAACATATAATAAATATAGTAACAAGGATGCCTGGTTTAATATTAATATTTAGTTTATTATCTTTATTTTTTGAGATATTATCTTCATAATATTCTTTAGATATAGCCTCATTTAGAGCCAAATTTTTATAATCATTATAATTGCTTACAACAGAATTATAGGAAATACGGGCATTTTTTTTCATTTCTTTAGTAGTTATTTCGGTTTTACTGCCGAATATAACTTTTAGAAGTTTACTATCTTTATCACTAACTTCGATTGTGGAATTTAGTAATAATCTATAATTTTTAGAATCAATTTTTTCTTGAGTAATAACTTTTCTTCTAATTAAATCCATAATAGCTGCCGATGTTGCCTTGTCAGTAATATTTCTTGAGAAAAGATAAGATACGTCCTCAGGTGTAGAATCATCTGGTATTTCTCTAAAATATTCATTGTTAAATTCAACTTCAGGGTCCTTTTTATATTTTTTATAGATTAAAGTACATAGATAAACAACATAAAGAATTAAAACTATTGAGACAGTTAGACGAATATTATCATCTTTTTTTTCTTTAGCTTCTAACTTTATATAAATAGTATTAAGACGTGATGTTAAAGTTTCTTTTTTAGTTTCGTTATCTAGTACCAAAATGGCAGCATGAGTTTTATCATAGTTATCCATGTTTAAGTCATTTTCTAACTCATCCAAATACTTTACAGCAGTTTTTTCTTCAATAGTATCTAGTTGTTCTTTATATATCTTTAATTCCTCTAAATAGTTAGATTTGGTATCACCTTCCATTAAAATATCAATAGCAGCATAGGCATTTTCATAGTTTTTTCTTGTGATATCATTTTTAAATGTTGTTAAAAGATTTAAAGCTTTTTTTTCATTATTAGCTTCATTTTGTCTTCTAAGTTCGTTAGCTTCTTCGGCTTTTTTTTCCTCATAAGCTAGGATTTTATCTAAAGCATTGATATCATATTTCTTTGAACTATTTATAATAATGCTAGGACTAAAAGTACTACGAATATCAATTGCCGTATAAGCACTTAAATTTTTAACGGTAAATGTTACTTTTTCTTTGCTATCAATATTTACTAAGCCATTTAGCGGTCCATGAGCCCAGGCTTTTACTTCGGCATTGTTTCCTGGAATATTTAAAGTGATAACTAGATTTTCGATATCTTCTCTAAAAGCATTACCAATGACATTCCACCCTAATTCACCAACATCATTAAAAAGAATTGCCATGTTATTTAGACGATATTTTAAATAAAAGGATTTATTTTTTCTAGAAGGATTATAAATCATTATATCTTTGCCAGTTGAAGTAGTATCATAATCATATACCCCATAATCGCCTTTTTCGGCACCACTATCGTAATTAAAAGCATCAACATTTAAATTACTAAAATTGCCGTTAAAATAAGGGTCAGCTCCTCCTATTTTTAGAATTTCTAAACCACTACCATTATGTAAGGTTGAACCACCATAACTACTAGCATTAATATTAAAGGGAGTTGCACTTAAATTTTTATAATCAATAATTCTTTCATAACCGTTATAATACCCAGTAATAGTAAAATATTCTTCAACTAACAATGAACCATCTTGTTCAATTGTGGCATTAATATAATAGTTTTCAACACCATCAGCTAGAGCAATAATAGGAAAAATTAATAATAACCCTAAAATTTGTAAAATCTTTTTCATAAAAACACCTACTTTTCATTAATACAATTGTATCATATAACTTAAAAATTATGAAATAAGAACTTAATTTTTAGTCTTCTTGCATAATTTTTTCAAAAATTGGTAATAATCCAATGTTATTTTTCCGATGAGCTGGTAATTGATATAAATCATGTCCTGGAAAATCATTGCCTTCAATTAAGCAAGGCTTGGTAGGTCCCAAACAGACATCCCAAGCAACATAGCCGATTTCTGGGACAACTTGGCAGGCATCTATACATAATTTTTTTACTTCTTCAATCATTGGTATTGTAGCACCGACTATTTTTTCTTTAGTCATAGGATGATATTCATAAGTATTCCCATTTTTATCAAGAGCTGGATAATTTATTTTGCCTGTTGCAATATCAACTGGTGCGACCATACCACCATGATTAAAATTATCAACGGCATTACCTTTATTACCAATTCGTAAAAAAATACAAACAATCTTTTTATTTAGAGTTACTACTCTTAAAGTATTTACTGAATAAGGGTAAATTTTATTTAAAATGTCATTTTGACTAGCTACATCTTCAACAAGGGTTTGTCCACTTTTTAAAAGACTGTTGTAAACTTTTTTTAAATCCTTGCCTACTAAACTTATTTTTTCTACACCTCGTCCGCAACTTAGGGATAATGGTTTAACAATTATTTTTTTCTTATGGGCAGCATATTTTTTAAATTTCTCTAAGCTAGCTTCTTCTAAAAATAACCATTCTCTATTTAAATATTTGTTAAATAATTTATTAAAAAGAGCTTTGTTTTCAAAGTAATTAATATAGTCGGGGTTATTATATTTTTTAACAATACTATTATTTATTCCTCTAGTAACAATAGTTTTTCTTTCTTTTTTATTCATATCATACATTTTATATAACTTATAATCAGAATATCCAGCCTGATATTTAAAGCCACAATAAACCATATCATTAAAAATAAATAATTTACTTTTTTTCGTTTCTTTACTAATTTCTTTAATAGTATTAAACATTTTTTGATAATTCATTTTTTTAATCCTATTTAAAACATACTTTATTTTATTCATATATAAATTCCTATCCTATAATTATAGTATAACACAATATATTTACTTTTAAAAAAAGAATGATAACTAATTTATTTTATTAGTAGCATCCTTTTATAATTATTTTTTATTTACTCTTCTTAAATTTCTTTGGTTAATAAGACATCTATTGGCATTTTCTAATTTTTTCATTTCTAGAGCATGTAATAATTCTTGAATTTCAATATCGACATCTTCGACTGCTTCAAAAATCGTATTATCGTGGGAATTTTTAGCTTGTCTTAAGATATTACCTTTTAAAACTTCTTGTTCGGCTATTTGTTTTAGTATTTCTTGTTCTTCTTTTGTATAAAAAACTATTATATCTCCCATTTTTTACCACCTAGTATATTTTATGCTTCTTGTTTTTAATCTTTAAAATAATCTAAATCAATTAAGGGATAAATATCAATGCCTACTTCTTCATAAGGATGATTTTCTTTTATTACTTTAATCAATCCTTTTACTTTATCAAAATCACATACTACTTCAATTTTATCTTCAACTGAACGTTCTAAAACGCCACTGCTTCCTTTAAAGGGATTAGCTTTATCATTTGGTCTAAAGGTACAATTACATCTCGTAATGTTCATGCATTCGCTATAATTTCCTTGAATACCACAAGGATATTTTCCAATTGCACTTCTTAGGGTCTCAGTGTATTCTGTTGGTACCATTACACATAATTTTACTGTTTTTACTTCTATTTGCATTTTTTCATCTTCTTTTCTATATTTTTTATTATACTATTTTTATCTAGATGTAGTAACTTAATTATTTCATTTCTTTTACCTTGTTTAATAAATTCATCTGGTACGGTATAATTTTCATATATATTATTGAATCCTTGTTCTAATAAATATTTAGCTATTTCGCTACCTAGAGAACCAGTACTCACTACTTCTTCGTAGACAAAGACTGGTTTATTTTGTTTTACTAACATTTTTAAAATTTTAGTATCCATAGGTTTAATATATCGAGCATTAATGACTTCTAGATAAATATTTTTAACTTTTAATTCTTCTCTTATTTCTAAGGCGGTATTTAAAAAGTCACCATAACTTATTAAATAACCATTATTAGTAATTTTTTCAGGATATTTTATGATTTCCCAAGTGCCAATGGATTGTAATTCGTATGTTGTATCTTCGTAAGAAATTTTATCTTTAGAATAACGAATAGCCACTAATCCTTTAGTTTTAAAGGCAGTGTATAACATATTAGCTGCTTCTTTATTATTGTGGGGAGCCATAATAATTATATTAGGGATATTATTTAAGATAGCAACATCAAAAAGACCTTGATGTGTTTCACCATCTTCCCCAACGATTCCAGCTCGGTCAATACCAATAACAACATTACCATTCATGCGAGCAAGGTCCTGTTGGATCTCATCATAACCTCTTTGCAAAAAGGTTGAATAAATGGAAACAAATGGCTTGGCACCTTCAATAGCAAAAGCATTAGCTAAAACTAGAGCATGTTCCTCGGCAATACCAACATCAATAAAGCGGTCTGGGTATTTTTCCTTAAAACAATTTAATTTGCTACCATTAGCCATAGCAGGAGTTATAGCAATAATTTTTTTATCTTTTTTAGCTATATTAATTAGATGTTTGGTAATAGCATCGCTCCAAGAAATTTTATCATCTAAGTTTCCTAGCATTTTACCAGTTTTAATATCAAAAGGACCAACACCGTGCCAAAGACCAATTTTATCTTCTTGGGCATATTTGTAACCTTTACCCTTTTTAGTTATAACGTGAAGTAAAACTGGTTGAGACTCATTTTTTGCCATTTTTAAATACTTATCTAACTCCTTAAAATCATGACCATTAATCGGACCATAGTAATTAAGACCAAACTCTTCGAATAAGTATCCTTCTTTCATATAAATCTTTTTAAAGGACTCTTTTATGTACTTCATAAAACGATACACATATTTACCTATGCCAGGAATTTTTTGCAAAGTGCTTTTAGTATCTTGCATAGTTTTATGATACTTTTTAGTGCTTCTAATTTTATCTAAAGTATTATGAAGAGCTCCGACATTTTCTGAGATGCTCATTTCATTATCATTTAAAATTACAATTAGCTTGGTTTTCGCAGCACCAATATGGTTTAGTGCTTCGTAGCACAAGCCGTTACCAATAGAGCCATCGCCAATAACAGCAATAACGTTATTATCTTCTTTTTTCATATCACGAGCTAAGGCAAAACCTAAGGCAGCTGAAAGACTTGTTGAGGAATGACCTGCTTCATAGTTATCATAAACAGATTCACTCATTTTTTGAAATCCAGATAACCCGTTAAGTTTTCTTAAAGTCTTAAATTCTTTAGCTCGACCTGTTAAAATTTTATGAACATAAGCTTGATGTCCTACATCAAAAATAATCTTATCTTTTGGGCAGTTAAAATTACGATGAATAGCCATTGTTAATTCAACAATTCCTAAATTTGATGATAAATGTCCCCCAGTTTTAGAAATATTCTCAATTAAAAATTTTCTTATATCTGTACTTAATTCATTTAATCCTTGATAATCCATATCTTTTAAAAATTTAGGATTTTTTATATCTTCTAACTTCATTTTTTCAACTCCAAGCAGTAAATCTATAATATCAAATAAAGACTAGTAACACCAGTCTTTTAAAGTAGATTTTATTAGTTTTTTAAAAGATTGTCTAGTATTTTAGACAATCTCATTTTATTTTATTAATTTAGATTAATTACCAATATATTCTTTATCAAAATTTTTTAAAACAAAATCAACAAGAACAGTTAATTTATCAAATACCCATATACTACAAATGTAGAATACAGTATATAAAAGAATCGTATTAAAGTTAACTTGACTTAAGTAGAAGAAGCTACTATGGTAAATAACTATATATAAAAATAATGACAATAACACTGTATAAAGAACTGCTCTATAAGTATTAAAGGGCTTGCAAATTCTCGATAAATTAATAAATCCGGTAGTCCCTGTCATAATGACGATTAAGGTACTTATTAAATTGGCATCAATATTAAATTGATATCTAAATAATAAAATCATGATAACGTTAAAGACAACAGTTAAAGCCGGAGGAATACTCTTACTAACTACTTTTAACATAAAGTTTCCTTTAACACGATTATGATTAGGTTCAAGAGCTAAGAAAAAAGATGGAACACTTATAGTACAAGTTGTAATTAGACTTAATTGGATGGGAAGGTAAAAATATTCGCTCTTAGTTAGGATACAAACACAAACTAAAATGGAAGTAAATATTGTTTTTATTAGTAGTAATGAGGCTGACCTTTCTACATTATTGATAGTTCTTCTGCCTTCAGCAACAACTTCTGGTAATGAAGCAAAGTTAGAATCTAATAGGACTAATTGACTAACATTTTTGGCTGCATCGGAACCACTTGCCATAGCAATTGAGCAATCAGCTGATTTTAGGGCTAAAACATCATTAACACCGTCGCCAGTCATAGCAACTGTATGACCTTTACTCTGTAAGGCTTTAACAAGCATTTTCTTTTGTTCTGGAGTAACACGACCAAATACATCGTATTTTTGGACAGCATCAAATACATTTTCTTCGGTAATTGTTCTGGCATCAACTCCATTAACATCGGTTAAACCAGCTCTTCTTGCAATAGATTCTACCGTTTTAAAGTTATCACCACTGATAATTTTTACTCGAACTTTCTGTTCTTTGAAGTAAGCTAAAGTAGCAGGAGCAGTTTCTCTAATTTCATCTTCAATGATAATAAAACCTAAAACTTGTTTAGTATTTTTTCCTTCTTTAGCTAAAACAAGGGTACGATAATCGCTATATTTATCTAAAACTGCATTATATTTTTTAACTTGATCTTTTAATACAAATTCAGGAGCTCCTAGAAAGAATGTTCCTTCTCCTTTAAATGTTGCAACACTATATTTACGACTAGAAGAAAATTCTGTAACACTTTCAATTTTCCAAGTGCCTTTTATATTATATTTTTCTTGGATGGCTCTTAAGGTATCATTGACATTTTTAAATGCATAACTAAAGTTACTTAAAACTTTATCAACGTAATCTTTTTTGATGCCTTTTTCTGGAACAAATTCTTTCATGTTCATTTTTCCAGAGGTAATGGTTCCAGTCTTATCAAGGCAAATAACATCAACTCGGGCAAGAGTTTCAATACAATATAATTGCTGAACTAAAACATTAGATTTAGCAAGTCTAGCAACACTTACGGCCATAACAGAACTAGTTAGAAGTAGTAATCCCTCAGGTATCATTCCAATTAAAGCTCCAACTGTATTAAATACAGCACTAGTAAAATTATTAGTAACTTCTAATTGGTTTATCATTAAGAGAATGCCAACTGGAATAATAGTAATGGATAAAACTTTTAATAATCCTTCAAATGAACTCATTATAATAGAATTAGCTTTTTTATCATATTTAGCTTCTCTACTTATTTTAGAAATATAATTATCAGCTCCAATATGAATAACTTGAACAGTACAAAAACCACTAACAATAAAGCTTCCAGATAAAAGAGTATCACCTTTTTTCTTAGTTATAGCTTTAGATTCACCAGTAATGAAGGATTCATTAACTTCAACTGTACCTTCTCTTATAATGCTATCAACGACAACTTGACTGCCTAATTTATATTCTAAAATATCATCGAGAACAATTTCTTCAACCCCTAGAGAAACGTTTATACCATCACGAATTCCATCTACCTTGGAAGCTGATAAAACCGATAACTTGTCAATAATTCTTTTAGAAATAATTTCTTGAATAGTACTGATAATGCTATTAGCTATAATTACACCCATAAATAGACAGTTTTTGATAGCATCGAAGAATTTACCACCAATAATACCTGCAATTAAGATAGCACCACCTAAAAAGACGTTTAAAAAATTAAAATAAGTACAAAAATTGCTAATGATAATTTGTTTAATGGTCTTAGTTGGCGGTACGTCGTTATAATTAACTAAGTTCTTTGAAATTCTTGCTTCAACCTCAGAGGTACTTAAACCTGTTTCTATATTGATATTTTCTCTTTCCATTAACACCACTTCTTTACTATCTTATAATATCAAAAATCAAAAAAACTTACCATATTATTTAGTAAGTTTCTTATCATTTTTTCACTTATTTTTTTGATAAATTTTATTTTAAAAATTATTTAATATTACCAATATAATAATTCTTTTTACCTTTACGAATTAAGAAAATTTCACCTTCAATAGCATCATTTTTATTAATAACATATTCTAAATCAGTTACTTTTTTATTATTTAAAGACAAAGCATTGCCACTTATTAATTCTCTAGCTTCTCTTTTACTGCTAAATACTTTAGCTTCTACTAATGAATCAACAATATTGCCTTTGCTAATATTTACTTGAGGCACTGTATTTAAGTTATTAATAATATCTTCTTTAGTTAGAGTATTAATTTTATCTGTAAATAAAGCTTCACTTACTTTTAAGGCTTTTTCATACTCTTCTTTTCCTCTTAAGTCAGTAATGATGCATTTAGCTAAAGTTTTTTGAGCTAATCGTAATTCTTTAGTCTCATTATGTTTGGCTATTACATCTTCAATTTCTTCTCTAGTTAAGAAGGTAAATACTTTTAAATATTCTTCTACTTTGGAATCGTCAGTATTAATTAAATATTGGTATAGAGCATAACTACTAGTTTTATTTTTATCTAACCATAAAGCATTACCTTCACTTTTACCGAATTTTTTACCGTTAGCATCTAAAATTAGGGGCATGGTAAAACCATAAGCTTCTTTTCCTAGAATTTTTCTAATTAAATCAATACCAGTTGTAATATTACCCCATTGGTCAGAGCCAGCAACTTGCATGGTGCAACCCATTTTTTCATACATATTTAAGAAGTCATAACCTTGAATTAACATATAACTAAATTCGGCATATGTAATTCCTGTTTCTAAACGGCGATTAATTATATCTTTATTTAGCATATAATTAACGTTAACATATTTTCCAATATCTCTTAAGAAATCCAGAAATTCATAACCTTTAAACCAGTCATAATTGTTAACTAGTTTTACATTACCTTCAAATATTTCATCAATCTGTTTTTGAATACCTTTAATATTATTGTTTAAAGTTTCAATACTAATGATTTCTCTTTCACTAGTTGGTCTTGGATCGCCAATACGACCAGTAGCACCGCCACATAAAAGGATAGGCTTATGTCCCATCTTCATTAATCTTTTAGCCGTTACTAAAGATGAATAGTGTCCTAGGTGTAGAGAATCAGCAGTTGGATCAGTTCCCCAGTAAAAAGTTACGGATTCATTATTAATTTTTTCTTGAATATCAGCACCTGCTACGTCTTTAACAAGACCACGCCATTCTAGTTCTTCCCAATTTGTCATTTTTTGCATTATATTATCTCTCCTTTATCATCAAATTTAACATTTATTACTTTTCTACTAGCTAAGTAATCACACATATGTACAAAATATTGATATCTATCTTTTGGCACTTCTAATATTTCATTACCATTATAATCAGTATTCCATTTTCCCATGTGAGTTTTAACTACATGACTAATTAATTTAACCTCAGCATCTGTTAAACTAGTCTTGCTTTGCATATCTTCTGCATATTTAGCTGCTAAGATAGGATGGTCAAAACGAGTATATTTTTCCTCTGGATTACCTTTTTTTAAACCATCATGAATGAGTAAACCAACAATCATAATATCTTTTTCATGTTGAGTAAACAATTTGTCATAAGGGGTTATTTGATATAACTCATAAGCCATTCTAACTGCTACTTTAGTGTGTCTAACAAGACCGCCTTCACCACTAGCAAAATCTGGATGGTACTTACCAGTTGATGAGGCAGGTATTGTATAAAAATACTCTGGTAAGCCCTCTAATAAAATTTTGGCACTTTCCCTTATACGTGTATCGTTAATATAATTTAATTCTTCTGTAAACATCTAATACCTCCTCCTAGTACAAAAAAATAGCCATAAATATAAGGACGAAATTTCGCGGTACCACCTTATTTTATGACTATGCATACACTCTTTAATGATAACGGTTTTAACCGATTTAACTCCAGGCTTGTAAGACCCTTCCTCGTTAACAAGTAAATTCTATCATAATTTTATTTTCTTGTAAATATGCCATTAAACAAGTTACTAAAGAAATTTTTAATACCTTGTAAATTGAAGTAAATTTTATAGCCTAAAGCTCTAAGTATAGCATAAGCAATGGCTAAAATTACTAATAAAACAATAAATATAGTGCCAATTATATTACTCTTTTTTTGATAACCAGTAACATTAATTAAATAATCTGTATAATTACCATTTTCAGCTGTAACTCTTATTTTTATTTGGCTACCTGTAGTAAGATTGGCATTGCCTTCGATAGTAACAGAGGCATTTGAATCATCTGGTACACATTCAATACCTACATCAGTTTCATTTTTCTTAATAGTTATATTATATTCGTTAACATTAGGATCAAAATTAATGGCATGACCATTGATAACTAAAGATTTTAATAAACTATTACCTGAAATGTCCGTATCTGCTTCTTTTTTTATTATATAAATAGTATAAACGTTACTAACACTACCATCACTACTTGTGACCGTTATTGTAAGTTCATTAGCTCCTACTTCTAGGGATTCACCACCTTTAATATCAACAGTATCGGTATCATTTTCTAACTCAACGGTAGCCACAACATTCGTTACATCATACCCAACGGTAACATTGTAATCAAAAACATTGCTTTCAAAATCAATTTTGCCTTCACTAAGTTTTAAAGATGATAATAAAGCTTTGGATACTTCTGGTGTTGGTGCTGGAGTTGGATCAGGAGTTGGAGTTGGGGTTGGCTCTGGTTCAACATTATTAGCTTTCTTTCTTGTGATGATTAGGCGATAAACTCTTACACTTCCAGCTTCACTTTTTACTTTAAGATAAATATTATTTTCCCCTTCATTTAAATGAACATTACGTGGTCCATAACTATTTACAAAGCTTGATTTATTATCAGTTAAAGTAGCTCCAACAGTCAAAACATCAACATTATTTTCAACCTCAACATTATAAACATTAGTATTACTGTTAAATTTTGGTGATAAAGTACCATTTGACAAAGTTATATTGCTTAAAGTATTTACACTACTTTTACTAACAGTCGCACCACCAGTACCGCTAGATTTTGTTCTGGTAATTTTTATAGTATAAGTTGATTCGGTTGCTTCTTGTAAAGCAAAACCTTTTACCTTAATTTGAATAGTATTTTCACCATAATTAAGATTTACCGTTCTCGGTTCATAGCCATCTACAAACGAGGCATCGCTATCTAGTAATGATGCATAAACTGTAACTACAGATGTACTACTAGAAACTGTAGCGGTGTAATCGAATTTAGTTTTATCAAAAGCTGGTGATATAGAACCTCTTGATAAGCTTAAACTATTTAAATAACTAGAAGCATTTAAAACAATGTTGCCAGTATTTTTTTCGCAGCGATAATTATAAGTATTTTTACATAATCTTTTTTGTAGTCCGTAGGGAGTAAAATCAAGTGAACTTAAACGACATGTTGTTGATATTGGTTCCGTCTGAATTGTATGTAAATAATAACCGGGTGCACAAGTTACTAAAGTTTTACCTTCAGTTAAGTTACTATATAGACCTGTCGATGACATAATACCACACATATCAATAGTACCACTGCCTGTTACGTTACTTAAACCATCCATATTACAACTACCATCATCTTTAGTAATTGTATAGCCAGCTGAGGTATTACCATTAGTATCTACTGCCCAAATTGTATAAGTACCATTTGGCATACTAAGATAGGCATTAGTACTACTAGAGACATATTTAATAGCATTACTAATTGATGTTCCCATTAAATAATAAGAAATATTGAAATCACCTTTAGTAGCTTGAACATAAATTAAGTCATTATCTTTATTTTCTACAGAATCAATAGTTGGTCCTTTGGCAGCCTCAACTTCTACACATAATAAAAACAATACCAAACCCCATAACATTTTAAATGTTTTTTTCATTTTACAATTACTCCCTTGCTCATAATTTAATGATACCATTTTATCTATATCTATTCAAGAAAAAAAGACATCATTTGACATCTTAATTTTCTAATTTTTCAACTGTTTTCTTTAAAAGAACTACAGTGTTGCATCTTAAATCTTCAATTGCTTTGGCAACGACTGGTTCTGATACTTCTTTTACTTTACCAGCTAGTTTATTAACTTCTTTTTTTAATTTATTACCAACTAGGATAGCATCGTTTTTTAATTTAGCACTATCTAATTCTTCTAAATAACCTTTAATATTATTTAAAATACCTAAGCAATCACTTCTTAAAGTTTCACTATTCATATTTTTAACATAATCAGTTACAGCATTTAATTTAGAAGCTACCTTTTTACGCATAGTAACACCACGGTACGGTGCAAATAAAAGACCAGCTCCTACTCCTAAGACAGCTCCTAATATGAAGCCTTTAGTTTGTTTTTTCATTTTTAGTTTTCCTTTTCTGCTATTTTTTTCTTATCCTTTTTCTTGAATATCTTACCAATAATACCACTAGCTGCTTCTACAACTCTATCAGTAATAGAAACAATCTTATCCGTTGTAATATCAATAATAGAAAATAGACTATTTAAACTACTTACTTTATTTTGAACATCATCAACTACTCTATCTACTTTATCTAAAGTTTTAATAGCTTTAATTCCAATAATAATTCCTACTATTAAGATTATTATTAATAATACATACACAACAAGTGGTAAAAATACCTGCAAAAATTCTAAAAACATACTTACTTATCCTCTCTACTTTCGTACATTGAATCTATTAAATTAAATAAGTCTTTTTCTAAGGAGTCTTCTTCATCATTTTTGTTTGACTTAACAGTTGGCTCTTTTGGCTCTTCTTTGGCTTTTATATCTTCTTCGATTTCTTTTACATCACTAATATCAAGTCTTGTTGTCTTACCTATTTCCTCATCGGCATCTAATTCTTTGGAAATTTCAGCCATTTGCATTTCATTTTCACCTTGAAAATCTTTTAATGGTTCAGCTTCTTCGACATCAATATTTTTTTCTAAGAAACCAAAGGCTTTCTTTCTAACATTATCAACATCCATTATTTTTGGTAGTGTTCCTTCGCTTGATGCTCTTGGTAAGATGTCTTCTTTACGATAATTTTTATCTAAGACACCATAAACAGGAGAAATAACTGGCGAAGGAGTAAATTTTTTTACTGGTTCCTTACTTGCTAGTGGTTTATTATAAATATTTTGACGATATTCACCAGATTCTTTAGGTATTTCACTAGTTCTTATATCTTTTTTGGGTTCTTCTTTAGTTTCTTTATTAGTAGCTGTACTAGTACCATATCTTAATTCTTCATACCTACGATATCCAGCATTAAGAGTCTCTCTTTCCTGTCTAGCTTCTAAACGTCTTTTTTCTTCTTCTTTTTCCTTTTCTTCTCTGGCTTTTCTATCCCGTTCTAATAAACGATTTTTATTAATAGCGGCAATTCTATCAAATTCTTCTTCATCAAAGCTTTGAAAAACACTAGGTTCTTTTTTGGGTTCTTCTTTCTTTTCTGGAGTACTACTACTTTGTGAAGAGAATCTCACCTCTTCTTTTTTTGGTTCTTCTTTTTTCTTTTCTTCTTCTACTATTGTCTCCTCATCATCTTCGAATAAGACATTTTTTAACTTATCAAAAAAACTCATATATGTTGCACTCCTTCTAATTTACTAAGTCTGGGTCATTTGGTACATCATTATCTTCATAAACGTCTTCTTCAGACACTTTTAAGAAGTTAGACTCATTTTTCTTAGTTTCGAAAATATTAAATTCAATTTCTTTAGCTGTTAGGACATTTTCACCAACGATGCTTTCTAAAAGGTTATTATTATATTTAACACTACTTAATACAACCATAGAATTAGTAATTGCACTCTTAATATTTTCCTCATCTACTATCACTTCTATTTTAGCATAATTATACATAATTTCAAGTAAATACTTGCCATTCTTCCATTTATTTATCTCAATATAACCGTACTTATCTTCATAGTTTATACTTTTAGAATAAACTGCCTTATCATCTTCTTTAAATTTTTCTATAACTCGATTATAATAGCTTACGACATCTACATAAAAATAGTATTTATAATTATCATCTGCTAAGGTCTCGTTATAATCTAAGGTATTTAAAATATCCATATTCGTTGGTGTATAATATTTATAACCAGTACGATAGGTATTTTCCATTTTATAATTACTAGCAACCACACTGTTTATTAATTCATCATAATTTTTATCATTAATTTTACTACATCCACATAAAAGAAGAACTGTAGCAAGTAAACATAAAACTTTTTTCATAACGTCTCCATAATCCCATTATATCAAATATTATTTAATTTTAAAAGTTTACTTTGTGGCTTTTAAATAATTAATCTTAATACCTTTATTTTTAAACTTTCTTTCATACTCTGTTTCTTCATAGAACTTATCAGTACTCCACAAATCTAGTGACATATCTTCTATTTTATATCCATAGTTAGTTAAAGAAATTATACTGCTTTCAAAAAGATTAGTATTGTCCGTTTTTTGCAAAATAACGCACTTGTTTTTGAAGACATCATCATAAATATTCAAGAAGGTATCACTAGTTAATCTTCTTTTACTATGACGAGCCTTAGGCCATGGATCAGAAAAGTTTAAATAAATAGTACTTATTTCTTTTTCAAAGATATTATTTAAGTTTAGGGCATCACCATTAATTATTTTTAAATTAGGTAAATCAAGATCTTCTAATTTTTTTACAGCTCTAGCTACAATGGATGTATATTTTTCTAAACCAATAAAGTTAATATCAGGATTATTAAGGGCTTTACTAATAATAAAGTCTCCTTTTCCCATACCTATTTCTAGGTGAGTTTCATTGTTATTATTAAAAAGTTCTTGATAATGACCTTTATATCTTTCTGGATTTTCTATTATATATTTATTATCTTTAATTATTTCATCAGCATTTTTTATATTTCTAATACGCATATTATCACTACTTTCTCTTTTCCTCATAAAATGTATTAGGAGGTTTTTATATGTTAAAATCACGAAATTCTTTCTTTTCAGAATCTAATATGAATTCAATAAATTATGTTAATCCCAATCCTGGTAATATGAATTATATGATGCCTAATGTTCAAACTCAAAGTGCTTCTAACTCTTTTTATCAAGGACCGGCAATGAATCAACCTTATACTACTTATCCAGCTTACCAAAATTATCCAGTGCAAATGGATAGTGTATCATCAGTAAATGACTATGACAATCGTTTAGCTAAGTTGGAACGCAGTATTAATCGTTTGGATGCTAGGATTACTAAATTAGAAAACAAGGCTCAAATGACCACGGATGATATTACCAATAATCTTTATATGGTCTAATCAACTAATTATTTATTGTTATTTTAAACTTAAGCTTGGTGTTTAAGTTTTTTTGTTATTTTATTTAAAATATTTTTTTCTAGTACTTCATCTAATAATCCCATTTTATAAGATATACCGCCATAGATTATAACTCCAATTATAGCATAGAAAATGATAATTAGAATAGCACTTAATCTGCTAGTAGCAGTAAATGGGATAATGTTTTTTAAAACAAATATAATAATAAACATGCTTAACGAAGGTACTAGGATTTTGCCAATAGTCTTTAGAGAATCTTTATAATTAATTTGTTTTTCTTCCTTTTTTATTGTTCTTAAATTAATAAAGACGGATAACATATAACCAATTATACTTGATACTAATGGTCCAATATAGGCTGGAAGCCCTATAAATTTAAGTAAATACATTAATGGTATATCAAATAAAGCATTACTTACAAAACCGCAAATTGTGGCAATATAAACTGTCTTATATTTATTTAAAGATTGCATGATACTTGAAGTTATCATATAAAAGTTTAAAGAAACAGCTACAAAGACAGAAATGCTTAAGATGGAAGCTCCAATATCATTTGCTCCATAGAATACTTGCCATACTTCACTAGATAGTAAGGATAAACCAATAGCCATTGGCAAAGATACAAAAGTAATAATTTTAAATGAGGCATTAATTTTATTATTAACATCGTCCCATTTTTTTAAAGTATAGGCATGAACTATAGAAGGAATAAGACTAATAGTCATACCCATAGCAATGCTTATTACTATCATATTAATTTTACCAGCCCAAGTAGAAATGGATGAAGAAATAAATTCGATATCACTAGTAGCATAGCCCATTAGCTCTAGACCTCTTAAAACTAAAATCATATCGACAAAACTATATAAAGATGACACAGAATTAATAATAACATAAGGAATAGCATAGCTAGCAAGCTTTTTAGTAATTTCTTTATTAGTAATTTTATCTTTCTTCTTTTGTGCAACGAGTCCCAGTTCTTTTTTATTTTTATTCATTTTATGTTTAACATAAAAATAACTGACAAGTCCCCCAAAGAAGGCACCACTTAGGGCTATCATAACCCCAACAACATAACTTAAATGAAATACTTTAATAGCTAAAAAACTACCAACGATAATCACTAAAATACGTACTACTTGTTCTAAGACATTACTAATACTTGATATATTAATAACATTATGTCCTTGTAAGTAGCCTTTGGCAACACTTAAATAAGGAATTACTAAAATTGCTAAAGATACTGTTCTAATAACAGCCGTTACGGCTTCTTTAGTATTACCACCAGTTAAATCACCAATAATAAAGGATGCTATTGGATAAGCAAAGAAAAACAAAATAATAAAGATAGCAACCGAAATAAAACGCATTATTTTAATGGCTATCTCATAAGCTCTTTTCTTAGCATCATACATTTTTAAAGTATGAAATTCATTAGTTATTTTAGATATAGCTATAGGTAGGCCAACAGTTGAAATATCTAAAAAGATATTATAGATATTATAAGCATAACTATATAAGGCGGCACCAGTAGTGCCTACAATCGCATAAAAAGGAATTACATAAAGCATTCCCATTATTTTAACAAGCACTATTGCTAAAGTTGCAATAAATGTTCCTTCTATAAATGAACTTTTTTTCAAAGTCGACCACTTCCTTAACATGTGTAAACCACCATTGCTGAGTAACAATAAATTTGTTCTTCACCAAACATAGCAGTAGCAACTGAATACTTGATATCAATTATATCATAAGTCCCAGAATCAAGAAATATATTAATTTCACTTTCTAAATCTTTTTCGTGTTCACAATCAAATACTTTCACTTTCATTTTAAGTATCACCCAATTTTATGATACTTCTTATTGTTTAAATATTTTGTCATATTATGGCGATTCTTAAAAATAATGTTGATTTATAGAACTAATTTGCTATTAATTTTATCCTTATTCCTAAAGTGCCACTTTTCTTGCTTTTCTTTGCTATAATACTTTTCTAAGGTACTAAGTAATTCGTCCTTGGTAAGGATCTCATCAGCTAATTCTTCTATTTTCAAATTATCAATCATTTCCCTAAAATCATTAAATTTTAAAATTTCTACTACTTCGGTCAAAAAGTATTCTTCTAAGTTTGGTTCTTTATAAAATTTAATTTTATCCCCTACTTTGATATTCTTTCTTTTTTCATCATTTAATCTTATTTCTATTCTTTTAGTCCCGTTTAACATATAATTGTAAAAAGCTGGTTGAAGTTTCATTTCATATATCATTTTAATCTGCCCTTTCCTTTTACTTAGTATAAACGAAGTTTAAAAAATTTAAAACAGTTAAATTTAACTTTTATTAAATAATAATTTTATAAATTTTAACTTGCTCATAATGCAAAATAAGTGTACTATATTTATATTTTATAAATATAATAAGTCTTAATAGTTTTTTCATCATTATATATGGTAAAGAAGAAAAAAACTACTCTTCTTGTTTATTTAAACAGAAAAGTAATCCTACATAAATACTAACATTAGGAGTATTTAAAATATGACCAGTAACTAGGGATATCATAATACTTAGGATAAATGTAAATAAATATATTCCTTTTAATTTAACATCTTTAATATTTTTAAAACATAGATAACCATATACTAAGATACCTATAATACCAATAGAAAAGAAAATATCAAAAACATCTATTTCTATTCCTTTAAAAGTATTAACATAGCTTTTACCTAGTCCCATTAAAATATTTATTAAAGGACTATTTAAATAAAGATTACTAACTTTACCTAATACTTCTAATCTACTACTAAAGATTAATTTATCAAGACCGTTTAGACTAAAGATATTATTTAAGTTAAAGCCATAATAGTTTATAGCACGTATTATATTTTTAGTAACAGCCATTTTAGGTAATAATATTATTGTACCGATAATTAATAATATTAATAAAGTCCAAAGAGAATATTTTTTCTTGTTATCTAGACTTTTATAGACTGGTCGTAAATATTTAAAAAGAAAATAAATACTAATAATAATGCTTCCTAAAATTAAAGTTTTAGTTCCTACTAAGTAAATACATAAAAGTAATTCCATGAATGTTAAACCAATTAAAAAATAACTTTTTTCTTGAACTAAATATTCTATTACTAGGGGTAACATAATTACTAAGATATTACTTATCTCATTACCACCATAAAATAAGCCATAAAAGCCGTTTTTGCCTTCATAAAAATTATTGGCATAATTGCCATATTTAAAAAGATATGGAACTATAATAAGATTTAAATAAATTAAATAAGTAAACATAACTATTTTTAAATTAAAATATTTTTTATCAATATTTACCTTATTTAGAAAAATAATTATACTTGGTAAATAAAATATTGTAAGAATAGAATTTAAACTATTACTAAAATCATTATTTAAAATTAATGATTGAATACCTAAATAAGCTATAAAATAAATAAGTAAGAACCATATTTCTTTTCTTTTGTCTTTAGTAAATAAAAGATATAAAATTATTAAACAAAGAGTAATAGTTCTTATAATACTTGAAATACTAAGAAAGTTAAAACTATATCTAATTTGTAGATAAGTTAGAGCATCCATTACAGGTTGAAAAATAACAAGTATCATTAAAATAAGAGATATAATCTTGTTAAACTTATCTTTTTTATAGTCTATCATTACTTTTTTTGATATTAATGTAGTTTTTTTCTTCATTTTATTTTTACTATTTTTCTTTTGTTTCATCTAATAACTGCTCCCAAGTCTTAATAACTGCTTTTTTAGTATATTTTTTAGCTGAATTATAGGCATTTTTGCCCATTTCTTTTAATTTATCTGTATCATTTAGTAACTCTATAATTTTATCTGCCATTTCAAATTCATTCCGATTATTAATTAAGTAACCATTATAACCATCTTCTACTAATTCTCTAGCTCCTTCAGCTGTAGAAAATGCCACAACTGGTAAACCATGGCTCATGGCTTCCAACATAACAAGACCAAAGGATTCAGAATGGCTAGTCATAATATAAAGACAAGAATTATTATATAATTTATCAATATCTTCTTGGAGTAAATACCCAGGCATTTTAACTTTACTAAATAAATCATTTTTAACTACTGATTCAAAAAGAGTATTTTTTTCTTTACCGTCCCCTACTAAAGTTAGTGAAGTATTTTGCATTTTTAAATTGACTAACTTATAGACTTTTATTAAATCATCAAAACCTTTAACAGCTTCTAACCTACCGACAGCAATTAAATTTCTATTATCGTATTTTGTAGTAGTTTTACTTACATCTTCAATATAATTGGGTATATATCTAACCCTGCATTTTAGTCCATATTCAGAAAATTTTTTTTGATAAAATTCTTGTAGCTCTTTATTTACCATAACTACATCATCTAGATATTTGCAAGAATTAATAAATTCTTTTATTTCTTTTTTGGTATGGTTATTGTAATTATGTTCCCAACCTATGGCTCTAATGCCGTCATTTTTATACTCCCCAAGAAGTTTGTTAAAATATACTTTACTACTGATAATAATATCACTATCGCAAGCATCGATAGCATCAATTGTTCTTTTTTTCTTTAAATTTAATACTTTTAGAGCATAGAAAAAGTCTTTAACTAAGCTAAATATTTTAAAATGTTTTAAATCATAACGAATATCATCTCTATTTGGTAAAACATCTGTTAAATAGCGAACGTTTACTCTTTTATCAATATTAAAAGCTGGTTTATCATAAAGTTTATAAACGGATAAAATTTCAACATTATACTTATCTACTAGGCTGTTAGCTAAGTTAGTAATACATCTTTCGGCTCCTCCGTATCCTAAATGTAAAGATAAAATTGTTACTTTTTTCATGTTACCACCTATTTAAATTATACTTGAAATTATCAATAAGTAAAGAAAAATAGAACTAGAAAATTAGTTCTATTTAAATTTTACTAGCTATTATTTTAAAGTATTTAGCCTATTTTAAGTCTTTTACTTCAAAAAGAAGTATTCCTATAGAATTGATTATGATTATCTTTTTCATAATATCTCCATACTATATGGGCTAATTACATAATAAGTTTTACTTCTAGTAAGAATTAGTAAGTTTTCTTTTTATCTTTTTAATTTTATAATATTAAAATTAAAAAAGCAGTATTTAAAATACCACTTATAAATAAGAATCAATAATTCCCATAACTTTATCTTTTCCTTCTTTAGTAACTGAAGAAAAATAAATTATATTATCTGTATCCTGTAAATCAAAAGTACTATTTAAAACTTTTTCAATTTTAGCTCGTTTTGACTTTGAGACTTTATCATATTTAGTAGCTACAATCGTTACCTCTTTATGATAATACTTTAAAAAATTATACATTAGTATATCATCTTCCATTGGCTTGTTACGATAATCGATAATTAAGAAAACTCTTTTTAGGGCATCTCTATTCATTAAATATTCTTCTATCATTAAACCAAATTTAGCTTGGGTTTGTTTATCAACAGAAGCATAGCCATAACCTGGAACATCCACTAAATAAAAAGATTCATTAACATTATAAAAGTTTAGAGTTTGTGTTTTACCTGGTTTGCTAGAAGTATGCGCAAAGTTTTTTCGATTAATTAAAGTATTAATAAAACTACTCTTGCCAACATTACTACGCCCGACAAGTAAAAATTCTGGTAAATTGCCAGCTGGATATTGTGATTCCCTAACAGCTAAACTACTTAAAGTCACGGAATTAATTTTCATAAATAAACACCTCGTAGTTGTAATTATAATATATTTAATTGGTTTTTGCAAATTTCACTAGAAGAAAACTTATATTGCTAAAATTATAAATTTTAAAAACTACCCATTGTTTTTTTAATGAACAATTTCTTCTTTTAAATTATTTTAATTTGCCTTTTCTTACAAGTTCTCTAACAACAACACTAGGATTCTCGGAAGTATTAGCATTTATTTCATTATTTAATACTCTTTCTGGCCAGTTACCACGGTGAACATAGCGCTTACATAAATTATTTCTGATTATCTCAGATTTACTTAATTTACTAAGTTCATAAAATTCTTGAATACTCATGGCATAAACAGCATGGCCATCAGCCAAAATACCTTCAGAAGCATTATCATAAAATTTATCTAAAACGACACGTCCATTAGGATATACATAACCAACGTAACCATCGAAAGTATTTTTACCCTTAATGCGAAAGAATGGATCTGATGAATCATATAAAGCCTTTTTAGCCATAAATAACTCTAAAAGACGTTTTTGGTGTTGTTCTTGTTCTAAAGCAGTCGTACCAAAAGTAGTATTTTTTATTCTATTTATAATTTCAGATTCTAATTTTCTATCATCAGGAGGTAAAAATTCCCAGTTAGCCGATAAATCTTTTAAGTATTCTTGCATAAATGCATCTACTTCTTTTAAAGTCATACCAGTAAAATCAAGATGAGAAAAATCAATAGCACGCAAATTAGGATTTTTGATTAAGAAACTAGAATAATCATCGTAAAGTGAAGATGGTGTAATTATGTCCCCTTCCCTTTTAATGGCAAAAAAATCTGTAGTCGATAAGCCACCGTTGCTTCTTATCTTAATACTTAAATCACTAGTAAGTTTATCTTTATTTTCAGCAAAATAAGTTGAAACATAATATAAATATTCTTGACTATATTCACTTTGCAATTTAGCAGCTTCTAAATGACAATAAGCAAAGTAAAGCTCTAATTTTTCTTTATCTTCATCACATATGCTATCAAATTCTATTGGATTTTTACTGATATATCTAAAAATCTTATTTTTATTTTTTAATAACTTAACAAAAGTAGCAGCATACTCAGAAACAAATGTTTCAATATTAAAATTTTGAGATTTACTTTTTAAATATTCAATATTTGGCAAATTGTAAGTTTTTTTGTATTCTTTCCTTGTTTTACGGTCACATTTGGCAAGCTCTAAAGCTAATTTATCTACTTGATTATAAAAACTAATTTTATTTTTATATTTAATAAAAAGCATTGGAAATTCTTTTTCTAGTTCTTGTGGCGTTGTAATTTCACTTAAGAGTTTAATTCTATCAAAAATTTTATTTATAAAAGACGCATATGGTTCTTTGTAATTTTTTTGACCTTCTTTTTGAAATTTATAGCTATTTATATTATTATCAACGTTTAAATTAATAAGAATCGTATTATAAAAACCATTAACAGCAAAAATAATTTTTTTCTCTAGTGTCTCTTCGTCAGTAATTACACTCAACGTTTGAAAGTACTCAATATCTGATGAACAACCAAGAGAATTAAGAAATGACATATACTTGCTAAAATATTTTTCTATAATTGCTTGTAAGCTTTCTTTATCGCTTACAATGTCTGCTAAATCTTTTATACGCAAAGCAACGGCTATATTAGTCGGTACCCCTTTATTAAGACTTTCTTCAAATTTCATAAAAACCCCACCTAACGGGAGGCTATTTTACTATATTTTCACAATTTGTCAACATTGTTATATGGCTTAATTATGCATAATAGCTGAATTAGTGGAAAATTATATATTTTGACTAATTTTTTGAACTTAAACTTATATAATTTATATGATTAATATATTTTAAATTCAACAATCTGTATTAAAAAAGAAGGTTACCCTTCTTTCTTACATCATTCCACATTTATTATCATAAACATTGCAACAAGTATCTTCTTCGCAACAAGTATACATTGGCACATAAGTATGATGAATAATGTGATGATTCATAATTTTAGTATTTACTGGAACAATATGCTTAACTTCATGATGGATTTCTCTGTGGCAACATCTTTCTTGTGGACATTCATAAATTGGAGGCATATTACAGCCATTCATTCCCATATCCATAAACTCGACATTATTTGCATCCATCCACATTTTATTTGTATTCATTTTATCTGATTGGACACTGCCCATATCAAAACAACGGTTTCTTATCATAAAAAAACAATCCTTTCTAATGTAGTGTATGATTATTTTTTTCTTAATACTGGATAATTGTCCCGTTAGAAAAATTTTAATTAAAATAGGAAGATGTTATTTGCTTATTAGAATGGCATTTTAAAGTTACCACTAGCCATTTGTTTCATCATTTTTTGCATGGTTTCAAATTGTTTAAGTAAGCGATTTACTTCTTCAACAGTTCTTCCTGAACCTTCAGCAATGCGTCGTTTTCTAGAAGCTTTTAGTATTTCTGGATGTTTTCTTTCATCTTTAGTCATTGATAAAACTATCGCTTCCACATGAGCCATGTCTTTAGGGTCGATATTAATATTATTAAGACCAATTTGTCTGGCTTGAGGAAGTAATTTTAAAAATTTATCTAAAGGTCCAAGCTTTTTAATTTGTTTTAAATTTTTTAAGAAATCATCAAGGTCATACTCACCCTTTTTCATTTTAGCTGCTTGCTCTTCAACTTCATCAGCATCGATTACTGATTCAACTTTCTCAGCAATGGCCATAATATCGCCCATATCTAGGATACGTTCAGCCATGCGTTCAGGGTCAAAAGACATTAAACCGTCTAATTTTTCGCTATCACCAATAAATTTAATTGGGACATGAGTTAGATGTCTTACAGATAAGGCAACACCACCTTTAGTATTACCATCCATTTTAGTTAAAATACAACCAGTTAAATTCAATTTATCATTGAAGCCATTAATTACATTGATAGCATCTTGTCCCATCATAGCATCAATTACTAAGATTTCTTCATCAGGATGGGCTAAAGTTTCAACATCTTTTAATTCATCCATTAGGGTATCATCAATATGAAGACGACCAGCGGTATCGATAATAACATAATCATTACCATTTGTTTTAGCATACTCTAGGGCATCTGTAACAATTTCGGTAACTTTTTTATTATCTTCACTAAAAACAGGAATATTTAATTCTTTGCCAACCGTTTTTAACTGATCGATAGCGGCTGGTCTATAAATATCACAAGCCACTAGTAAAGGTTTCTTAGCTTCTTTTTTTCTTAAGTAATTAGCAAGTTTACCACTAGTAGTTGTTTTACCACTACCTTGAAGACCAACAAGCATTAAGATAGTTGGATTACCAGTAACACATAGGGGTGCTACTTCGCCACCTAAAAGTTCAACAACTTCATCTTTAACAATTTTAATAAACAGTTCATCAGGTTTTAGTGATTTATCTACTTCTTGACCTAATGCTTTTTCTTTAACATTATTAATAAATTCTTTTACTACTGTATAGTTAACATCAGCTTCTAATAAAGCCATTCTAATTTCTCTTACAGCATCATTTATATTTTCTTCTGTAATACGACCCATGCCTTTGATATTTCTTATGGCATTTGTAAGTCTATCACCCATATATTCAAACATTTTCTTATCACCTAGTTAATTGTATCAAATATAGAAAAAAATGTCTTTATTTTCTCCATATTTATCGTAAAAAAATGACTATTTCTAGCCATTTTCTATCATTTTTTTAATTTTTTCCTAGTTTTATTTATTTTAAATTTTGTTTTTATCATTTTCTTTTTATGGTTGTTATTGTTCTCTATTTAAAATTTTTAGTAATTCTTCATGGGTAGTTTGTTTTACAAGATGAGCAAAATTATCATAATAAGAATTATTTGTTTGATTGGCAAGAAAATAGGCAACACCCTCAAAAAGGTCATCATCCGGATAATTGTAATTACAAAATATTGAATGAATCATATGAACTAATTCATGAACAATAACTTTATCATACTCTTCTTTTTTCTCTTTTTTATGGCTAGTATATTTCCACTGGCTATAATCAAGATATACTATTGTTTTTCTATCATCTTCAATAAAACCTGTTACATTACTGTTTATTGGATAATTTAAATACTCTTCAAATTCTTTTTGGAAATCTTTAATATTTAATACTTTAACTGTTATATTTTGATTGGACTTTATTTTAAAGAAATCAAGTATCTTTTTAACATTGTTATTTAAAATTTTAAAAACGTAATCATCATCACAGCAAATTTTCACAATCATTCACCTCATGTAGTATAAAATATCTTTTATTAATTTTATTTACTGGCTAATTTATATGGGTTTTCAAGTGTCCCATTACCGTCTACAATAACATTTTTATCTAAAGATATAACTGGTTTTAAACCTAAGTTAGAAGTAACTTTACTATCCGCTACTACCTTTCCTTCAGCAGTAACTGAGAAATTATCAACAACATTGTAATTATAAACTACTTGACTACCACTCATGGTATAAAAGCCTAAATTATCTTCTTTATTATTTAAATAGTAATCATCGTAAGTAGTATTACTAGAAGAACCAGTATATCTTACTTCATCAATATTGATAAGACCAATTTTACTTTCTTCCATAGTACCACTACATTTTAAACTAGGAGTATTATCATTTAGAATTCTTTGATAAGAGTTAAAGAATTTACCATCGATTGTTTCTAAATAATAAGCATTTTCGTTACAAAATTTACTAGTTACAATATAATTATCTATATTACTTAAATTAGAACTATACCAACTATTTAGCTTTTCTAAAGCCGTACTTTTACTTAAAAGAGCATTATTACCATATTCTTTATTATCAATTTTACTACGAAAAGCATTGGTTAAAACGTTATTATTACTAATAAGTCTTATGCTTCCGTCGCCATTGATACGCATTATTCTAAATAAAATATTGTTTAAAGATACATAATTATTATTAACATTTCCTCTAAAGACATAAGATAAGCCATCGTCATCTTCACTCATGAATAAGCCACTTTTCTGAAAATTATTTAGATAATCGCCTTCAACAGCTTTATTTACTTCGTTAGTTTCTAGGATAATATCTTTAAAAGTTTTTTGCTCTTTTTTTCTTATTTCTTTATAAGTCATGATGTTTGCACTCATACCATAAGTATCATCTTCACCCAAGTTAGTAATAACTATATCATACGTTAAGGTTTCTTTAACATCTATTTCTTTAGTTTTTAAGATTTCCGTATCCATATTGCCAAGATAATCTTGATAAATAATGGTACCATCTTTATCAACTAATTTAACTTCTATTTTGTCATTGTGTTTATTAATATCCATTAGAGAAATACTTACAAAAGTGGCACTATTTGACACATTAGTTATAGTTAAGTGTTTTACTATGCTTTCTTTATTTCCTAAGTAATTAGTTTCAAAATAATTACCGTCTTTATAATTGATACTAAAAGTTTCATCAGCCAAAATTAAAGAAGAATCTGGCACTTCTTCTTTAGCATTATAAACGTAAGCACGGGAGATGCAAAAACCTGATAACATTATTATCAACGCAATAATAACTATACCGATTTTTGTACTTATCATCTTCATAACTTACCCCGACCATTTCCATAACTAAAGTATAACAATTTACTTAAAATAAATCAATCAATTTTCTAATTTCTTACAAATTTTTTGGTAATTTTTTATAAAATTATTCTTATTTTAACATTAAAGCTATTTTAAAGCATAATTTACTATAAATAAATTTTTAAATTTAAAAAAAGATAGATAATATTTTCTAAAATCTATCTTTGACTTCATTTTTTTTTAAAATATTAATGACTAATTATTCATGTATTTTTGCATTGTTTTAAATTCTTGGTTAGTTTCTAAATCAGTATCTGCTAAAGACTTGAATAGTTGTTTTTGCTCTCTATCTATTTTAGTTGGTATCATAACATTAATGATAACATACATATCGCCTTTGCGACCATTGTTTGGATTTGCAATGCCTTTACCTTTAATACGCATTTTAGTGTCATTTTGAGTACCAGCATCGATTTGTAAAACTAAATTACCATAAACAGTTGGTATTTCTTTTTTACAACCTAAAACAGCTTCGGTAATAGTAATAGGTAAATCCATATAAATATCATTTTCTTCACGTTTAAAGATTGGATGTTCTTTAACGACAAATTCAATATATATATCGCCATTTGGACCACCATTAGTGCCACTTGAGCCTTTACCAGTAATTCTTAATTGGGTACCATTATCAACACCAGCTGGAACTTCGACTTCAATATCTTTACGAGCTTGACATTTACCTTCACCATGACATTTAGGACAAGTTCTAGAAAATGTCTTACCAGTTCCTTCGCAATCAGGACAAGTAGTTTCAGTCTGGAAAGTACCAAACATTGTTCTTTGGGCTTGTGTTACTCTACCGCGACCATTACAAGTTGAGCATTTTTTACTATCGAAACCACCTTCACCATTACACTCATCGCATTTTTCATTTAAATTAACATTAATTGTTTTATGAGTCCCAAAAACAGCTTCGTCAAATGTTAAATTAATTCTTACTAAAGAGTCTTCACCTTTAGTTGCTCTAGCACCATGACTTCTTGATCCACCGAAGCCACCAAAGGAACCGCCAAAGGCTCCACCGAATAAATCACGGAAGATATCATCGGTATCAAATGATGAGAAACCACCGCCAAAACCGTCAAAGCCACCTTGACCAGCACCAGCTCCACCATTTTCAAAAGCCGCAGAACCGAATTGGTCATAAGTTTTACGTTTTTCGGCATCACCTAAAATGGAATATGCCTCTCCTATTTCCTTAAATTTTTCTTCAGCTCCAGGTTCTTTATTGATATCTGGATGGTATTTTTTAGCAAGCTTACGGAAAGCTGACTTAATTTCATCTTGAGTAGCAGTTTTACTAACTCCTAAAATCTCATAATAATCTTTATTACTTGCTGCCATTATTAATCATTTCCTCTCTTAATTTTTTTGCCATAATTAATCTATCTTTAAACATTTTTACAGCATCGTCTATAACAGTAGTTTTATGCATATCAATGCCACATTTTGCTAAAATATTTAATGGATAATCAGAACCACCTGACTTTAAGAAATTCAAGTAATTTTCTAAAGCACCTTCTTTATTATTTAGAATATCATTAGCAATTTTTATAGCACAGCTAAAACCGGTTGCATATTTATAAACGTAAAATGGTGTATAAAAATGCGGAATTCTTGACCATTCATAGCCTATTTCTTCATCATTAACTATATTTTTATAATATAATTTATTTAAATCATAATAGGTTTCATATAATTTTTCAGTGGTCAATGGTACTTCATCTTTATCCATTTCGTGAACTAAATATTCAAATTCAGCAAATTGAGTTTGACGATAAACAGTTGCTCTAAATTCATCTAAGAATTTAGTTATATAGAATAATTTTTCTTCATTAGTTGTAGCATTTCTAATCATATATTCATTAAGCAAAACTTCATTTACAGTAGATGCTATTTCTGCTAAAAATATTGGATAACTACTATTAGTATAGGTTTGATTTTTATCTGAATAGTAAGAATGCATGGCATGACCTAATTCATGAATTACAGTCGAAACAGATGTATAATCGCCTTCAAAGTTTACGGAAACATAAGGAGTTATGCCATAAACACCCCATTCATAGGCTCCACTTCTTTTACCATCATTAGGGTATTTATCAATAGAACGGTTACTAAACATCTTAGAAATATCTTCTATATAAGTTTTTCCAAGAGGTTTTAAAGCTTCTAAAATAGTGTCTTTAGCTTCATCAAAAGTATATTTTTTACTATTAATATTACACAATTCTACATAAACATCATACATGTGCAACTCATCATAGCCTAGAAACTCGCGGCGAAAATCTAAATAATCATATAAAGAGCTTAAGTTTTTATGAATAGCTTCTATTAAGTTTAGATAAACTTCTTTATCAATATTATCTTCATAAAGACTATACTCCATACTTGACGGAAAGTTTCTAATTTTAGCAATTAAATTATCTTCCTTAACTTGGCTTTTATAAAGAGATGCTAAAGTATTTTTATGTTCTTCATAGAAAGTATAGTATTTTTTAAAAGCATCTTTGCGGACTTTTCTATCTTTATCAATCATAAAGTTAGAATAGTTACTATGATTTAAAGGCATTTTTTTACCGTCTTTTACAACATCAGCAAATTTAACATCAGCATTATCTAAATTACCAAAAGCATCATCGCCTGTACCTAAAATGGTTTCAAAACTAGCAATTATTTGTTCTTCTTTTTCGCTTAAAGTACATTTTTTATAACGATATAAGCATTCTAAGCCGAAGGCATATTCTTCTAACTTAGCATTTTTCTTAATAAGCTCTTTTATAATTTCATAATCGGCACTTAATAACTCATTTTTAGTAAATGCCAATTCTTGCGTAACTTTAGTAAGTAAGCTTTCAGCTTTCTCCTTATATTTTTTGCCTTCAGTGGCATTGGCATCTTGGTAATGATATAGATAAGAGTATTTATAAATTTTACCTAGAAAAATAGATAATTCATCATTAGTCTTTAAATACTTATATAGTGTATTTTCATCATCTAAAATATGACTTTTCATAGCCTTTATTTCATCTATCTTAGCTAAAACCTCTTGATAGACTTTATCATACTCAGCATTATTTTTAAATATTTTGGTTAAATCCCACGTATCTTCTTTGTTTATTTGGCTTCTTTCCATTCCTGTTCTCCTTATATCCTAAACTCAATTTCTATATAACTAATTTTACATGATATTAAGTTAATTATAACAATTTATATTTGTACTAATATCTTAATTTAATCTAATAGTAGTAAAAGTTCTAGTCGCCTAGAACTTTTAAACTCTATTATTTATTATTTTTCTTCGTATTTAGCTTCTTTTACATCATCTTTAGAATCATTTGATGAGTTATTGGTATCAGTACCATTAGCATTTTGATTTTGTTTTGCGGCTTCTTGATATACTTTTTCGGCATACTTCATAGCAACATCATTTAATTCTTTAGTTTTAGCTTTAATATCATCAACGTTATCAGAATTCATAACATTTCTTAATTCAGCAATTTTATCTTCAGCTGACTTCTTATCGTCATCAGATACTTTACCTTCTAAGTCTTTTAATGATTTTTCTGTTTGGAAGATAGCAGCATCAGCTTCATTCTTAGCTTCGGCTAAAGCTTTTCTCTTATCGTCAGCTTCTTTATTTGCTTCAGCTTCTTTTCTCATCTTTTCAATTTCTTCATCACTAAGGTTAGTTGATGATGTAATTGTAATTGATTGTTCTTTATTAGTTCCTAAATCTTTAGCAGTTACATGAACGATACCGTTAGCATCAATATCAAATTTAACTTCGATTTGTGGAATACCACGAGGTGCAGCAGGAATACTATCTAAACGGAAGTTTCCTAAAGTCTTGTTATCTGAGGCCATTGGTCTTTCACCTTGTAATACATGAATATCAACAGCAGGTTGATTATCAACAGCAGTTGAGAATACTTGTGATTTACTTGTTGGGATAGTTGTATTTCTTGGGATTAAGACAGTCATAACATCACCCATAGTTTCAATACCTAGTGATAATGGTGTTACATCTAATAATACTAAGTCATCAACTTCACCAGTTAAGACACCACCTTGGATAGCAGCACCCATAGCAACAACTTCATCGGGGTTAACTTCTTTAGAAGGTTCTTTACCTAATTCTCTCTTAACTAATTCTTGGATATATGGAATTCTTGTTGAACCACCAACTAACAATACTTTATCAATATCACTAGCTGTAAGTTTAGCATCTTTAAGAGCTTTTCTAACAGCATCTAATGTAGAATCAAATAAGTCTTTATTTAAATCTTCAAATTTAGCACGGTTTAATGTTACATTTAAATGTAATGGACCTTCATCACTTTGAGCAATAAATGGAATTGAAATTTCAGCACTCATCATACCAGATAAGTCTTTCTTAGCTTTTTCAGCAGCATCTTTAATACGTTGCATTGCCATTTTATCTTTAGATAAGTCAATACCATTTTCTTTTTTGAATTCAGATACTAAGTAATCCATAATTCTTTGGTCGAAATCATCGCCACCTAAGTGGTTATTACCAGCAGTTGATTTAACTTCGAAAACACCATCGCCTAAGTCTAGGATTGATACATCGAATGTGCCACCACCTAAGTCGTATACAAGAACGGTATGAGTCTTTTCTTGTTTATCAATACCATAAGCAAGAGCAGCTGCAGTTGGTTCATTAATAATTCTTTCAACATCTAAACCAGCAATCTTACCGGCATTCTTAGTAGCTTGTCTTTGAGCATCATTAAAGTATGCAGGAACTGTAATAACAGCTTTTGTAACTTTTTCACCTAAGTAAGATTCAGCATCGCTCTTAAGTTTCATTAAGATTTTAGCAGAAATTTCTTCTGGTGAATACTTACGACCATTAATTTCAACTTTTTCATCAGTACCCATTTTTCTCTTGATACTTGAAACAGTATTTTTAACATTAGTAACAGCTTGACGTTTAGCAGTCTCACCTACTAATTCTTCATCACCTTTAATAGCGAAAACACTTGGAGTTGTTCTATTACCTTCTGGATTAGTAATTACGTGAGGAACTCCACCCTCTAGTACAGCAACACAAGAGTTTGTTGTACCTAAATCTATACCTATAATTTTACTCATAATTAATCTCTCCTATTCATTAACTTTAACCATCGCTGGTCTTAATAATTTATCTTTATACATATAGCCTTTTTGTAAAACATCTAAGACAATGCCTTGTTCTTCTTCAATAATATTTTCAGTAAGAACAGCATCCATAAACTTAGGATCAAATGGTTTATGTAAACATTCTATTTCGGTAACACCGATATTTTTTAAAATGGTAAGCATATTAGTATATATCATTTTATATCCTTCTAAATACTTATCATTTTCGCTATTATCCATAGCTATTGCTCGTTCAAAGTTATCAATAATTGGTAACAATGACTTAACCAAGTCAGCTCCTTCATACATTGCTCTTTTGGATAATTCATCTTCATATCTACGACGCATGTTTTGAATTTCAGCTGACAAGCGAACAACTTTTTCGTTGCTAGCAGCAACATCTTTTTTTAACTTCTCTAATTCTAAAGAATTTTTATTTTCTTTATTAAAGAAGGACTTCTTTTTTTCTTTATCTTTTGGTAGTTCTGGAGTTTCTTCAGGAGCTTTTTTTTCTTCTTTAGTAACTTCTGGTTCTACTTTTTTATTTTTTTCTTCTTCAGTCATTTTTTTCCTCATCATCATTTATATTTTCACTAATATATTGTAGTAAACCAACAACTTTATCGTATTCCATTCGCTTAGGACCAACTACTGCTATAGTACCTTCTTCCCCGTCACGATGATATTTAGCCTTAACAATAGTTACATCTTTATCGAAATCATTTTCATCACCAATGTAAACGTTGATGCCTGATTTATCAGAATACATATTTTTTGCTACTAATTCTTTATCTTCTAATTTACTTGCAATCCTCTTTAAATTATTTGCATCTTCATATTCTGGTTGATTGTAAAGATTTGCTTTACCACCAAAGTGAATATTGGCTGTATTCTTAGCAAAATCGCTAAAAGCATCATAGAAAATATTGTAAACTTGTTCGTACTGCAACATCTTCTTAGCAATAATAGGTTTAATTTCAAATTCTAATCTTTGTGATACTTCATCGATTGGTGTCCCCACCAACATTTTATTAATCATCTCGCCAGTCTTAACAATCTCACTAATATCAGTATCTGGTGATAAGACAAATTGCTTATTTTCAACAATTCCTTTATCAGTACATACTAATGCTACTATCTTGCTATCAGCAAGAGGAATAATATTAATTTGTTGTAGGGCATTATCTTTAGAACTACTACCTAATATTACCGAAGTATAATTAGTTATCTCACTTATTATATCAACACATTTATTTACAGCATCAGAAACAACTAAATTTTGATTTTGAAAGATAGTTTGTAATTTTAACATATCTTCGCCACTTAGTTCTTTAGGCTTCATTAAATATTCAACATAATATTTATAGCCAGCCTCACTAGGTACTCTACCACTTGATATATGGTTTTTCTCTATGTATCCTAATTGTTCTAAGTAAGCCATTTCATTTCTGATAGTGGCTGATGAACATTTAAATTTTTTACATAAAGATTTACTACCAACTGGTTTAGCATAAGATATATAATTCTCTACTATTTCTTTTAATAGTAAACTCTCTCGTTCACTCATATCATCACCTCAATTAGCTATATAATGTGTTTAGCACTTTTTCTTTCCAAATGCTAAATTCATTATATATTATATGTTAGCACTTGTCAATATATGAGTGCTAATTTTTAAAAATTTTTTAAGATTTATATTTTTCATAAGAGTTCGAGATTATTATCTCTGGCTAAAATAATAAGAAAATTTACGTTTGATTTTAAGCTATTTTTTTAATTTTGATATCTTTTATATGTTATCTTTATTTTACACTAAATTATAGTTATTTATGTAACGAAAAAAAGAAACTACTATTCTTCAGTAGTCTCTTCTTCATCAGTAATATTTAAATCTATATCTTCATTTGCTGAAGTATCAGTATTTTCTTCTAAGGCAATATTGTTGGTATCGCTATTTTTTACTTCATCAGTTGTGTCATCACTCATAAGTTTATCTTCTAATGCTTCACTAGCATCATCTTCGATAAATTCTTTTTCAAGCTCAAATTTAACATCCGAATATTGTTTAGCACCAGTACCAGCAGGGATTAACTTACCAATAATAACATTTTCTTTTAATCCTCTTAAGTGGTCTACTTTACCTCTAATTGCAGCATCAGTAAGAACTCTTGTAGTTTCTTGGAATGATGCAGCTGATAAGAAGGAATCAGTTTCTAATGATGCTTTAGTAATACCAAGCATAATTGGAAGTCCTGTTGCAGGAATGCCACCAGTAAGTAATACTGGTTTATTAGCAGCAGCAAATTCGTTTAGAGTTACTGATAAGCCAGCAACTAAGTTAGTATCGCCACCGTCTAATACTTTCATTTTCGAAATCATACGACGCACAATAACTTCGATATGTTTATCAGAAACATCAACACCTTGTGATTTATATACTTTTTGAACTTCTTTAACAATATATTGTTGTGCGGTAATTGGATCAGTTACAGCAAGTAATTCTTTTGGTGCAATAGAACCTGTTGTTAATGGGTCACCAGCTTTAACAGTTTGACCTAATTCAACACATAACTTAGTATTGTAGTTTGTGATATGTTCTCTAGCTTCAACATCATTTTCGATAACAATCTTAAATTTGAAGTTATTTTCTTCGATACTAGCAATCTTACCACCAATTTCTGCAATAGTTGCTTTACCTTTTGGATTTCTAGCTTCAAATAGTTCTTCTACTCTTGGAAGACCTTGAGTAATGTCGCCACCGGCAACACCACCTTCGTGGAATGTACGCATTGTTAACTGAGTACCTGGTTCACCGATTGATTGAGCAGCCATAATACCAACAGCCTCACCTGTTTCAACCATATTACCAGTTGCAAGGTTACGACCATAACAATGTTGACATACACCGTTAACAGTATTACAAGTTAGAACACTTCTAATCTTAACACTCTTGATACCGGCATTAATAATCTTATTAGCAATTGCTTCTGTAATATATTGATTTTTATCAATAATAACTTCCTTAGTTTCTGGATTAATTACTTTAGTTGCTGTATAACGACCAATAATTCTTTCAATTAATGGTTCAATCATTGTATTAGATCTTTCATCAATAAAGTCAGTAACTTCAACACCATTAATAGTGCCACAGTCTTCTTCTTTAACAACGATATCTTGAGCAACATCTACTAAACGACGAGTTAAGTAACCTGAATCGGCAGTTCTTAAGGCTGTATCAACGATACCTTTACGACCACCTCTGGTACCGATAAAGAACTCGGTTACATTACAACCTTCAATTAAGTTAGACTTAATTGGAATTTCAATAGTTTCACCAGTAGGTTTAGCAATTAAACCACGCATACCGGCAAGTTGGTTAAACTGGTTAGCAGAACCACGGGCACCAGAATTCATCATCATGAAGATTGGGTTCATGGTATTTTTCTTAGCAATAGCTTGTAATTCGTTAGAAATATCGCTAGTTGCTTTAGCCCATAAGGCACAAACATTTTTATAACGTTCATCCTCAGTAATTAAACCTCTAGTGAACTCTTTATTAATCTTGTTAACTTTCTTTTGAGTTTCATCAATGATTTGTTGTTTATTATCAGATACGATAATATCATTCATAGAAATAGAAATACCAGCAACAGTTGAATATTTGAAACCTAAATCTTTTAATTTATCTAACATAACTGAAGTTTCAGTAGTTTTATAACGTTTAAAGACTTGGGCAATTAATTTACTTAATGTCTTCTTAACGAATGGTTCAGCAAGAGGCATCTTAGCAATTTCAGTTTTTAAATCAGTACCCATTGGTAAGAAATATCTATCTGGAGTAATGCCTGTAATATTAGCATCACTTGGTTCATTAACATATGGGTAAGAATCTGGTAAAATTTCATTAAATTTAATCTTACCAACAGTAGTAACTAAATATTTGTCTTTTTGTTCATCAGTAAACAATTTATGTGTAAAGCTTGCAACTGGAATAGCAATTCTAGTATGTAGAGAAATATCTTTTCTTTCATAAGCCATTAAAGCTTCATTACAGTTCTTATAAGCTTTACCTTCATTTTCTAAGCCAGCTTCTTCAATAGATAGATAATAGTTACCTAAAATCATATCCTGTGATGGAGTAACGATTGGTTTACCATCAGAAGGTTTTAAGATGTTATTAGCACCTAACATTAAGATTCTAGCTTCCGCTTTAGCTTCTTCTGATAATGGTACGTGTACAGCCATTTGGTCACCATCGAAATCGGCATTAAATGCGGCACATACAAGTGGATGCAAACGCATAGCTTTGCCACCAACTAATACTGGTTCGAAAGCTTGAATACCTAAACGGTGTAGTGTTGGGGCACGGTTTAACATTACTGGATGTTCAGTAATTACGTCTTCGACAACATCCCATACACACTCATCTTTATTATCAATTAATTTTTTAGCACCTTTAATATTGTGTGCAAGGCCTCTTTCAACTAGACCATGAATAACATGAGGTTTAAATAACTCTAAAGCCATGTCTTTTGGAAGACCACATTGATACATCTTTAATGATGGACCAACTACGATAACAGAACGACCAGAGTAATCAACACGTTTACCTAATAAGTTTTGACGGAAACGACCTTGTTTACCTTTTAACATACTAGATAATGACTTTAATGGACGATTACCAGCTGCTGTTACACTTCTACCATGACGACCATTATCAAATAATGAGTCAACGGCTTCTTGTAACATACGTTTTTCATTTTGAACAATGATAGTTGGAGCTCCTAATTCTAGTAATTTCTTTAAACGATTATTACGGTTAATAATACGACGATATAAATCATTTAAATCACTAGTAGCAAAACGCCCACCATCTAATTGAATCATTGGACGTAAATCTGGTGGAATAACAGGAAGGGCTGTTAGAATCATCCATTCAGGACGATTACCAGAGTCTTTGAAGGCTACTAAGCAGTCAAGACGTTTAACTAAACGAATTCTCTTTTGACCAGTAGCACCGTCTAATTCTTTTCTTAAATCTTCAATTTCTTTATCTAAATCTACTTCTTTTAGTAAAGTTTGGATAGCCTCAGCACCCATACCTACTTTGAAAGCATTACCATATTTTTCATAATATGCACGATATTCTTTATCAGATAAAGTTTGTTTTTTCTCTAAAGGGACATTTCCTGGGTCTAAAACAACATAAGAAACATAGTATAATACTTCTTCTAAGTCCCTTGGTGACATATCAAGAACAAGTCCCATTTTAGAAGGAACACCTTTAAAGAACCAAATGTGTGAGCAAGGAGCAGCAAGTTCAATGTGTCCCATACGTTCACGACGTACTTTACTTGATGTTACTTCTACTCCACAACGGTCACATATAACATTTTTATATCTTAAACGTTTATATTTGCCACAAGCACATTCATAATCCTTAGTTGGTCCAAAGATTTTTTCACAGAACAAACCATCTCTTTCAGGTTTTTGAGTACGATAGTTAATAGTTTCTGGTTTTTTTACTTCACCGTAAGACCATTCACGGATTTTTTCAGGGGAGGCAATAGATACCTTAATACCTCTAAAATTATTTACATCCATCATATAATTTCATCCTCCTCTTCTTCTAGAATATTTCCGTCTTCTGGAAATTCTAAATTATCCAAATCATCATCTTCGTCTTCTTCATCTTCTAAATAATCATCATCATGTTCTTCTAGTTTTGGTTCATTATTATGGTTTTCATTAACCTCGTTAGTTAATTCCTTAATTTTTAAGGCATCAACTGGTTCATCATCAGATTCCATTTCTTTTAAGTCAACTAGCTTGTTATTTTGGTCTAAAATTTCAACATCTAAACCTAGGGCTTGGAATTCTTTAATTAATACTCTAAATGATTCTGGAATGCCAGCTTCATCGATTGGTTTACCTTTAACTAATGATTCATAAACTTTAACACGACCCATAACATCATCGGCTTTAATAGTCATCATTTCTTGTAGGACGTTAGCAGCACCATAAGCATATAGAGCCCAAACTTCCATTTCTCCGAATCTTTGACCACCAAATTGTGCTTTACCACCTAATGGTTGCTGAGTAACCATTGAGTAAGGTCCTGTACTTCTGGCATGAATCTTATCATCAACCATGTGGTGTAGTTTTACCATATACATAACACCAACTGATACACGATTTTCAAAGGCATCTCCGGTACGACCATCATATAATACAGTCTTGCCATCACGATCAAGTCCTGCTTCGGCCATTTGTTCATAAATTTCATCTTGGCTTGCACCATCGAATACTGGAGTTGCATACTTAACACCTAATTTTTTACCAGCCATACCTAAGTGTAATTCTAAAATTTGACCGATATTCATACGTGAAGGAACGCCTTGTGGGTTTAAAACGATATCTACTGGAGTACCATCTGGCATGTAAGGCATATCTTCTTCTGGCAAAATTAATGAAATAACACCTTTATTACCATGACGACCAGACATCTTATCGCCGACTTGAATCTTACGTTTTTGAATAATATAAACACGAACTATTTTTGAAACACCTGCAGGTAGTTCATCAGAATTTTCTTTAGTATAAACTTTGATATCATGAACAATACCACCAGCACCGTGTTCTACTTTTAATGAAGTATCTCTTACTTCACGAGTTTTTTCGCCGAAAATTGCATGTAGTAATTTTTCTTCGGCAGTTAATTCTTGAACACCTTTTGGTGTAACCTTACCTACTAAGATATCACCATCTTTAACCTCAGTACCAATACGAACAATACCATTAGCATCTAAGTTCTTACGAGCATCTTCACCAACATTTGGAATATCTCTAGTAATTTCTTCAGGTCCTAACTTAGTATCGCGACATTCAATATCATAGTGTTCAATATGTAGTGATGTATAAACATCATCTTTAACTAATCTTTCATTTAATACAACGGCATCTTCATAGTTATAACCATTACAAGTCATAAAGGCTACTAACATGTTTTTACCTAGGGCAAGTTCACCATTTTTAGTTGATGGACCATCAGCAATAACTTCACCACGATGAATGCTATCACCCTTCTTAACAATTGGATGATGGTTAATAGTTGTAGCAGAGTTACTTCTTTCATAGTTTGCTAAGTGATAAGTATCAGTACCTTTAGCATTTTTGACGATAATCTTTTTACCATCAGCATAGTCAACAACACCATCAGCTTTAGCGATAATTGTTGAACCAGAATCTCTAGCGGCAATGTATTCAACACCAGTACCAACGATAGGAGATTCACAAGTTAATAGTGGAACAGCTTGACGTTGCATGTTTGCACCCATTAAGGCTCTGTGGGCATCATCATGTTCTAAGAATGGGATGCAACTTGTTGTAATAGATACAATTTGACTTGGTGCAACATCGATAAAGTCAACGTCTTCACGTTTAACCATAACAGCCTCACCATCTAAACGAGCTATTACTTTTTCATCTAAGATTTCATCATCATCACTCATTTTAATGGCAGCGGATGCAATATTATAATCTGCTTCTTCATCAGCAGTTAAATAAACAATTTCATCAGTTGCATGACAATTAACAACCCTACGATATGGAGTCATTAGAAATCCATATTCATTAATCTTAGCATAACTTGCTAAAGATGTAATTAAACCGATATTTTGACCTTCTGGTGATTCGATTGGACAAATTCTACCATAGTGACTTGAGTTAACATCACGAACATCCATACCAGCACGGTCTCTGGCAAGTCCACCTGGCCCTAAAGATGACAAACGTCTCTTATCAGTAAGCTCAGCGATTGGGTTAATTTGTTCCATGAATTTTGACAACTGAGAAGAACCGAAGAATTCTTTTAAAGCTGCTGTAACAGGTCTAATATTAATTAATGTTTTTGGTGTAATTGATTCAATTTCTTGGGTAGTCATACGTTCACGAATAACACGTTCCATACGAGCCATACCAACATTGAATTGTTTTTGAACTAATTCACCTACTTGTCTTACACGACGGTTAGATAAGTTATCAATTTCATCATCACGACCAATACCTTCTTGTAAATCTAAGTAATAAGATACAGATGCATAAACATCAGAAATAGTTAAACGACGACTATCAATAGTTGGGTCATTACCAATAATTTCAATAACTTTAGTTTCATCTTTCTTATTATAAACTTTAACAGTTTGAACTTTGTTGTATTCGTCTAATTCTTCATTAATCATTACTTCTTTTATGTTGTAACCATTACTAAATATTGGACGAACAGTCTCTAGTACATCTTTAGTTACTAAAGTACCAGTGCTAGCAACTACATTACCATTTTCATCTTTGATATCTTCTGCTAATGTGCAACCAATCAAACGGTCTAAAACATTTAGCTTACGATTTAATTTATAACGACCTACTTTTGCTAAGTCATATCTAAATTTATCGAAGAATCTAGTAATTAATTGATTCTTAGCACTATCTAGTGTAGCTGGTTCACCTGGTCTTAATTTTTCATAAATTTCGATTAAGGCTTCATCAGTATTCTTTGTACTATCTTTTTCGATTGAATTCTTAATGTAAGGATTTTCGCCGAAAAGTTCTAAAATATCTTCATCACTAGAAAGACCTAAGGCTCTTAGGAAAGTCGTAATTGGTACTTTTCTTGTACGGTCAATACGTACATATAAAATATCTCTTGCATCAAGTTCATATTCTAACCAAGTTCCGTGATTAGGAATTAATTCTGATGTAATAACACGACGTCCGTTTTTATCTACTTCTTTTTTAAAGTAAATAGATGGACTACGTACTAATTGCGATACGATAACTCTTTCAGCGCCATTGATAATAAATGTACCAGCATCTGTCATCATAGGAATATCGCCTAGGAATATTTCTTGTTCCTTAACTTCGCCTGTTTCATGAATGAATACTCTTGCTAATACCTTTAATGGTGCCGCATAGTTTACCATACGTTCTTTTGCTTCTTTAATTGAATATCTTGGTTGATCAAAATAATAATCTCCAAGTTCTACCGTAATATTGCCAGTGAAGCTTTCTACAGGAAATAAATCGTCAATAGATTCTTTAATACCTTCGTCTAAGAACCATTGATAAGATTTCTTTTGAATTTCTAGTAGATCTGTCAATTCTAAGGTGTTTTTAATTTTGCTGAACGTGCGTCTTTCAGCATGATCTCCAAATTTTTTTGTCTTAAATGCCACTTGCATTCACCCCTATACCTAATATTTTTTGAGTACCTTTTAAATACGTCAACAATTTTCGATTTTATAAAATTTATCTAGCCTTGTCAACATTTTTAGCCTTAATTACGTAAAAACCTTTGCACTTTTCAACTAGATTTACATCATAGTTGGGTTTTAGTAGATTAATTATACTCTTGGCTCCTTGATCCTTTCTTATAACAAACCACAATTCGCCGTCATCATTTAAATGTTTTAACGAATCAAGTAGTATCTTTTCCACTACTACTTTCCCTGCCCTTATAGGAGGATTTGTCACAATCAAATCATAATTTTTATCGATGTTACTTAAAGCATCGCTATAAAAGGCTTTTGCATCCACCTTATTGTTCTTAATATTCATGTTGGCTAAATGAATTGCTCGGTTATTAACATCGACCATATCAAACTTGCTATCAAGTAGTTTAGAAAGGCTAATTCCAATAAAACCGTAACCGCATCCAACATCTAAAGCATTAACGTTCTTTTTATCATAATTCTTAAGAAGAACTTTAACTAAATTTAGACTGCCAAAATCTATTTTATCCTTAGAAAAAACGCCATTATCTGAAGTAAATAAAAAAGGAACATTATTTACTTCGTAACTTATTGTGCGTAATTCACTTTTTAAGTTTTCGTTATTTGTAAAATAATGTTCCAAATTTATCACCGTTCCGTTTCCCCATAAGGCAAATATATCTAAATTATAGTCTATTTAGAAAAAAAATGCAAGTTTTTATTGACAAAAAAAGAAAAGTTTTGCTATAATTAAAAAGTGTCAGGAAAAAATGGCGATGTAGCTCAGCTGGCTAGAGCATCCGGTTCATACCCGGCAGGTCGAGAGTTCGAATCTCCCCGTCGCTACCATTTGATTATTACTAGGTTTTAGCCTAGTTTTTTTATGCTTTTTGACTCTATTGTCCTTATACTTATAGTAATAGTATTTCTGTATGCATCCCTAACTTAAAATTTTTTTAATTAACTTTAGTAAGTCTTACTTCTATACTTATTGTTTTTTACACTTTCTATCATAGTGTGTTATAGTATTATTAGAAAGAAAGCTGGTATGCTATGTCAACCAATAAAGAAATAATTACCGATAATTTTTGCTTTAAAGTTTATGATGTTTTAAATCCAGAACATTTAAACATTAAAGATATTCTAAAAAAATTTAAAGATGCCTCTGAGATATGTTCTAATTTAGATGACTTCATTGCAAATAATTTAATAAGAAACAAAGATGATGGTATTTCAAATACTTATGTCATCTATTATATGAACAATCCAATAAGGTATACTATTTACTAATTTTCACCCATTAGAGGAAATTGATGGCAAGATGCTACCAGATGAAATTGAAATTTGTCTAGGAATTATTTCAAGATATCAAAACAATCACCTTGGTCAAACTCTTGAAAAAGAAATAAGTATTAAACTTTTAGAAATGTATCCTACAATTCCCTTTATTGTAGCAAGTATTAAAGATGAAAATATTAGAAGTAAAAAAGCCGCTTTTAATGCTGGCTATACTTATTTTGAAGGTAATCAATATCATTTTAATAGAAGATAATAATTTTACTAAAGCAGACCAAAAAAGATATAAACCAATTATAAAAATGAAAATTATTGACTAAAAGAAAAACTAAATAAGATTATTTAACTTGCTGAGTGTCATTTTTTCTTATTTAGTTTTTTTGTTTTATTTAAAAGTTGCTATAATTGATGATTAATTTTTTCTTTTTTTGTTCCGTCTAACTCGTATTCTCTTTGCAAACCAGGATATTTTTCGAGTAATTTAGGATTAACAGCAATTATTTTTTCTAAAGCCTCATCAACTGTTACATCATCTGCTAACTCTAAGACATTCTTTTTATGAATTATTCTTTCCTCTTCTTTTTTTACTATAGCATCATAATACTTAATACAATTTATCATATAAGGATAATATTCTTTTAAAAAATCAACGACCATTTTAGCCCCAGTAAGTCTGGCATCAATCTCGCTTAAAGTTTCTTTATAATTTTTATTATAATAATCAACATTTAAACTTTTTAAAACTTCTTCTTTATATTGCTCATAAATTTCGGGACTCATATCTTTTTTTTGCATTAAGCGATGTTGCATTATATGTCTGGCTTCATGAAATACTGTATCTAAAATATGGAGGGCCTCGGGATTTTCTTCGTAGTTGTTGCACTCAAACATTTTTTTAACATTTGAAACATTAATTTTAATAATTCCATCTTCAGGAGATGAAGCGCCATACTCGCCTTCAAGACGGGTTAAATAAACAATAACCGAATCATCATGTAAATATTCGATTATCATTCTTTTAAGAGCAGCAAAAAGATGAATGAAAGTTAATTTTCCTGTACGATGTTTAAATAACAAATTAAATAACGGAATGACCGTTTCAGAATGCAAACATAAATCACTAGTCTTTTTAGTTTGCTCTCTTACTTTTTGATTAGTTTCTTTACTCCAATCATTCCTTTTTAAATTTTCTTTTAAATTGGCTAACAATAGTCCTTGGGGATTAGTAGAAAGAAAATATTCTATATCTTCATCAACGGTGTACATCGGATAATAAAGACAATTTTTGTTTAAAATTAGTTTTTCTTCTTCATCCGAAACATAATCTTTGCTGCGTTTATCACCAACTATGAAGGTTAATAAATATGAATATTCTTGGACTTCTAAAAATTTTTGATAAAACTTCTGAAATATTTCGATACGATCATTAATATTAGGAAAAGTTAACTCTAAAATATCAACGAATGATGAGACTCCATTATCCAAGATTAAATCTAAAAAATTAATATTTATTTTATCTAATATTTTTAAGAAAAGATTCTTATCCTTAATCCAGCCTCCTTTCATGGCCATTAGTAAATAATCATTATCAAGATCAGCAATCAAATCAGCATTAATTAAAAATCTTTTGACGTAATCTATTATGTATTCTTGGTCAAGAAATTTAAAATCTTTATAACCATTAATAAGTGCATTTTGTAAATAAGAATTATCTTTAATATAGTTAATCATTTTTTTAATATTTTCAGAACTTATCTTAAAGAAGCCTTTATTAAGAAGAATCATCATTGTTCCGGTATAATCTCTTACAAATTGGTTCTCATTTATTAAATTAGAAATGTCATATTTTAAGGCATAACTTTTTAATATATTGTAATATTCAATTAATTCTTCTAGAGTATCAACATATAGATCATTAGCCTTTGTTACATTCATATAAATACTTTGGGTTATATATTGTTCATAATAATTAAAATCATTAAATATTTGTAAATAGACATAATGTAAAGCTTCAGGTTTATTTAAAGATAAAAGATAATTATAAATATTTATTACTTTTTTACCGCCATATCTTATTGACATGTCATGAAGAAAGAATTTAGAAAATAACTCCTGATTATTTTCTAAAGTAAGAGGGCTACTATCATACGCAATTATTTTATCTAAAATATCTATTGTTTCCATTTTTATTTTACTCCCTTTTTTGTTTTATCTTTTATAATTAGCTCAGTTTTTATAGCTAGTTCATCTTTTTTAATTATGGTTATTTATTAAATCAAGCAAGTATTACTTAAAAACTATTTTTCTAATGGCTTAAATTTATTCATTATAGCCTCGCTTACTTTAAGACCATCGATAGCAGCACTTGTAATGCCACCAGCATATCCTGCGCCTTCGCCACATGGATAAATGCCAACAATATTAGACTCATAGTGTTCATTTCTAATTATTCTAATTGGACTAGAAGTTCTTGCTTCAATGCCACAAAGTAAAGCATTATTATCAGCAAAGCCTTTTATTTTTTTATCAAAATTTTCGATGCCTTCTTTTAAAGCTACATTTAAGTTATTGGGTAAAAGTTCATTTAAGTTAGCTATATTATATTTTCCTTTTATTTTTGGTTCTAAAGTACCGAGATTTTGTGGTTTTTTATTATTTTTATAATCACCATAGGTTTCTATAGGAATTAAGCCCTTACCTAAATAGTAAGCTTTTTCTTCTAAAGCTCTTTGAAATTTAATGCCATCAAATAAGACTGTGCCATAATCGGTTTCATTAACCGTTACAATAATGGCACTATTGGCAATACCACTATCTCTTTTGGAATAACTCATACCATTAATACACAATCTATTTGGTTCACTTGATGCATTAACAACATAACCACCAGGACACATACAAAAGCTATAAACTCCTTTATTATTACTGGCTTTAAAGGTAAGTTTATAAGAAGCAGCTGGTAGTCTATTATCTAAGATTCCATATTGATTTTTATCAATTAAACTTTGAGAATGCATAATACGAAATCCAACAGCAAAAGGCTTATTTTCCATCGCAAGACCTTTTTTGTTTAACATATAAAAAGTATTTCTAGCAGAATGTCCGATAGCTAAAATAAGTCCTGAACATGGCATAATTTCTTTATTATTTAAAACAATACTTTCTATTTTACCTTCTTTAATATTTATATCCGTAAGTTCGGTAGCAAACAAAAATTTTGCTCCTAAGGTTTCTAGTTTTTTTCGCATATTAGTAATAACTGTTCTTAAAACATCAGTACCAATATGAGGCTTATTTACATAAGTAATTTCTTTATTAGCGCCAAAGAAGGCAAATGTTTCCATAACATATTGGTATCTGCCTTCTTTATCATTTACTAAAGTATTAAGCTTACCATCAGAAAATGTGCCGGCTCCGCCTTCACCAAACTGAATGTTAGACTTGCTATCTAATTTATTAGTATGCCAGAACTCTTCTACTACTTTAATTCTTTTTGCAATTTCATAACCACGTTCAATAACTACTACGGGATAACCATTTTTTATTAAGTTTAAACTAGCAAATAAACCAGCAGGTCCACTACCTACTACCACTATAGGATCTTTTAGTTTTTCAGTACCCATTGGTTTAAAATCATATTTTATCTCTGCTCCTAAAACTATATCTTTGTTATTTAATTTTAGTAATCTTTCTTCTTCTTTTTTATCTAAGGTACATAATATTTCATATACATAATAAACTTCTGGCTTTTTTCTGGCATCAATAGACTTTCTAACTACTTTATAAGTTAAATTATAATTTTTAGGTAATCTTAATTTTTTTAGAATACTTAGTTTTAAATTATTTTCATTATCATCTTGAAAACTTAATTTTATTTCTCTTACTCTTAACATATATCATCACCAACTACGATACTAGATAACCAAGCAAAGCCAAGGTTAAAGCCACCACATACACCATCAACATCTAAAATTTCCCCAGTATAATAAAGGTCTTTATATTCTTTATCTTCTAAAGTAGTTTTTACTCTATTAAGAGGTATACCACCAGTAACCATTTGTCCTTTAAATATTTCTTTAGTAGCTATTACATCTAGGGTTAAGTCACTTAAATTGCTAATTAAATCATCTTTTTCTTTCTTTGTTAAACTTTTATAATGACAATTACTATTAATACCTGATTTGCTAACTAAGATATAAAGAAGTTTATAAGGAATAATACTTTCTAATAATTCAATTATAGTTCTTTGATATAAAGTATTATCTCTATTAGTTAGAAAGTTATCTATTTCTTCTTTTTTTATATTTGGCAGAAAATTTAAATGCACAGATACTTTTTTATGTTGATATAGGGCTTTACTGACTAAGGAACTTAAATTCATAACGCAAATACCACTGATACCATAATCGGTAAGTTGGACTTCCCCTAAGTCATCTTTAATAAACTTATTATCTTCATAGATACTAACACTTGCTTCGACTCTAATGCCTGACCATTTGTTAAAAAAATTTCCACTTAAGATTAAAGGACATAGGGCTGGTAAAATAGGTGTCATTTTTATACCTAAAGAAGCTAACAAGGCATAATTTTCATTTTCTTTTAGACCAGCTTTACTACCAATAGCAATAATTATTTTATCAAATATCATTTTTTTATCATTTACAATTACTTGATATTTATTATCTAACTTTTTAATGCTATTTATTTCACTATCTAGCATGACTTTTATTTTTCTATTGTTTATTTCGGTTAAAAAAGCATTTAAAACAGAAGTTGCTGTATTACTCATTGGATAATAATAACCATTTTTAATTCTTGGTACTAAGCCAATGCTTGTTAAAAAGTCTTTAGCCTTAATAATATTTTCTTCATTAATTATCTTTTTTAGAAATTCATAATCACTGGTATAATATTTATCAATATTTATTTCATCATTAAAATAATTACAGCGCCCATTACCAGTCATTAAAATCTTTTTTCCTAAAGTACTATTTTTTTCAATGATAGTTACATCTATTCCATTTCTATTAAGAAGGATAGCACTCATCATTCCAGAGGCACCGCCCCCTATAATTCCTACTTTCATAATTTTTATATATAATCAATATTATAGAGTTTACTTTTTTATTACCATGTATTTTGTTTATTTCTATATATTGATTAATCCTTTCTGTCATATTTTTTTCATGGATTTTTATGGCTTATTAGACTTATTTATTTTTTTGCCTTACTAAGTGCAAGCTGTTTTTAGGAGTGTAGTCTAAACTGAAAGATTCTTTATGATATTTTAATTTATCATCAAGAGATATTGTCTTTCTTTTATTTTCCTCTTTTTCAATAAGGTTTGCTATTTGACTATCAACGGCAAACTTTGGTATTTTTGTATTCAACAACTGTTCAATAAAATAAGGATTCCAGTAAGCATTACGACTTATTTTTATACTATCGGTAGTGCCGTCATAAACGATAAGTAAACGTTTTTTACCACCGTCATTATTAAAAAGTCTAATAGCAGAGCCTTCTATAGAAAGCATTTGAAAGTTATTTATTTTAATAACGATAACTGGCAAATTATATAAGTATGTACTTTTTAGTCTAGCATACAAACTTTGAAATTTTTCTGTATCAGTTATTTTAATGCCTTTAATAGATTCTTGGCGATAAAGTTCTTCGGTATCATCTTCAAAAGATAATTCGTTTAAGTCTTTTTCTTTTAAAATAAATGCTGATGGATAAGCGGGATATCGATAATTATCATAAACATACTTGTCAATTTTTTGGCTTAAAAATTCATTTAATGGGGTGTTTTTTCTTACAAAAACATATATTTTACAAGGATAAGAAGTTGACGATTCTTTTTCTTGAGAAACAAATTCAATTTGCGTGTTTATCCTGCTTGCATCAGTGACATCTGTTTCGACTTTTAAACATTTTTCCATTTCTTTTAATAAGTTCCAGAATACCTGATATTTACTTCTTAAGCTCGTTATAATCTCAGCTAGTGTATAGTAATCTTTAGTTTCGTTCATAAATAGTTCTCCTTGCCTCGATTATATCACAGCTTACGTTATTTCCACAGGTTAAATACAATTAAAATAACAAAAAAAGTTCTTTTTACAGAACTTTAATAATCTAACTGGTGGAGGATAAGGGATTCGAACCCTTGACCCCCTGCGTGCAGGGCAGGTGCTCTAGCCAGCTGAGCTAATCCCCCAGTCATCAACAACAAATTAATCTTATCATACCGATGGTACTTTTGCAAGTAAAAAATAACGTTTTCTACTTATTTTTGCATAATTTTAATAAAATAAGTCTTTTTTTTACTTTACTAGCTCTTTTATAAAAGAATAATAGTCTTTTTTATTTTAATTCAATCTTAACTATCTGTCTAATATCAATAACTTTTCCACTTTTTAAGTAAATTTTTTTTAAAGAATTATCTATCATTCTGATTTTATCTATTACTTGATAAAATTTAGGATAACGGTAAAAAGTTAGAAGAATAGCACTATTTCGTGCATAAGCACACTTTAATGTTTCTTCTAACTCATTATACTGGTCTGTGGACAATTCTGGCATTTTTGAGTAATTTCTTTTATTAACTAATTCTTTTTTTACTTCTTTAGTTTTATATAATGACTCAAAAGCTTGCCATTTTATTTGCCCACGATTACGCACTATGACCACCTATTTTACCGTTTCTATCGATGGCAGTTGAATCTGGAAGCAAGTTGGATGCTTTAATAATACTATTGTTGCCATATTTTTCTTTTATTTTATCGACGGCCTCATTTAATTTTTTATTATCTTCCACGACCTCAACATTGCTAAACAAATTGAGTTGTAAGGAAGTATCATCTGTAAGACCGCCGGCTACTATGCTCACTTTTCTAATTGGCATATCATTATAAAATCTATCAAATATATTGGTGCAAACAAAGTAAAATTCATCTTCATCGCTTGTTGGATTTACTTTTATGCTATGGTAAAATCCGCCACCGACATCTATACTATACCCAATTCCTAGACCAATTATACCTGCTTGTTTTTGATTTTTTCTAAGTCTTCGACACACGGTTTCGATAGTTTCTCTAATAATTATTTTTATATTATTACCATCGTAATCTTTAAAAAGAACTTGACTATTAGAATAACTAGAACTTTTAGGAGGCATTTTAAAATCACTAATAACTGATTCATCGATGCCATTAGCATGTTCCCATAATTCTTCACCAATAATGCCAAATTTTTTCTTTAAAACTTTTTTATCGCATCTAGCAATATCGCCAATATAGTACATGCCCATAGCATTAAGGCGGACTTCCATTCTTGAACCAATTGACCACATTTTAGATAATGGAGTTATAGACCATAATTTAGTTTTAACATCGTCATAAGTCCATTTAGCAATACCATCTTTATATTTTTTGGCTTCGGTGTCCATGGCTACTTTGGCAAGTAACATATTGGGTCCAATGCCACAGTTGGCAGTAAGACCAGTCTTTTTGGTTATCGTTTGGAGAATTTTTTTTGCTAAGTCTTTATCAGACATACCATACATTTTAAGATAATGAGTTACATCTAAGAAACATTCATCTACCGAATAAATATGAAGGTCTTCTTCACTTACAAATTCTAAATAAATATCTACTACTTCTTTACTCTTTTTAATATATAGGCTCATTCTAGGTGGGACTATTTCATATTTTATCCATGGTGGTATTTCATAAAGTCTGGTTCTTGATTTTATACCTTTGCTTTTTAAGTAAGGAGTAATGGCTAGAGTAATTGCTCCCTTACCTTGATTAGGGTTAGCCACTACTAGTGGTGTAGTAAAGGGATTTATATTTCTTTCCACGCATTCACAGGAAGCAAAAAAACTTTTTAAATCAATACACATAATATGTCTTTCCATACAATAACCTCCAATCTTAGTACTTTTTAGTTTTATAAATTTTTACTTGAGGCAGAATTTTTTTTAAAAGTATTTATATTATACTAGATTTAAATCCATATATGTAAAAATTCATAGATATTTTTGTTTTATCTATGAATTTCATTTTATCTTAAAGATTCTTTTTCTAAGACTTCTTCTGTTGTTTTAAAATAGTAATTATTTTCGCCGGATTCTACAAAATAAATTGGAATATTAGATTCTTTAAAAGCTGCCACTACTCTTCTTTCATGTTTGTTGCTTTTTCTTTCGGCTAACATATTTTTCATAACTTCTTCCTGATTAGGAAAGTTTTTAAACCATTCTTTCTTCGCTATTCGCTGGGACCAAATTTCATCGTTTTCAACCATTAAAATATAGACATCTATTTCGACATCATCTCGATTATTAAAATTACTTAAAAAATATTTAACAATATCCCCACGATGGAGCCATATATCATTATCTTGACCCTTTATTAAAAGAATATCATTATTACTATTTAGAAAACTTAAGGCATCAGTCATAATACAAGACCTTCTATTTTTAGCTTTTTCTTGATTAAAATATTCGTTATCTTTCTCTAATGTTTTATCATCATAAGTAAAATTATCAGGCTTAGTTGGTAATACTTGTTTATCATCAATTATTGTATTTTTGCAAGCCACTATTTTCTTACCTTGAAAATTTAAATCTTCTAAAGTTTTGACATCACCACTTAATAGTTTATTTATCAAAGTCTTTTTACCAGTTGCTGATTGTCCAAATAGCCAAACTATTTTTTTCATAAGTAATCCTCTCTAGAAAATAATGTTTTTATTATTCTAAATCTTTTTGAGCTTTTTCATAAAAACTTTTAATAATTTTATTACTAGCATCGCCAATCCAACTAAATATTTTTACTATTAGACTTAGGGCAATTAAACCGGCTAAGCCAATAAAGACATATAAAACTATTAGTGCTTGTTTATTATAAAGTTCAAAAGTAAAGTTAATATTATTAGTACCACTCATAATATTATCAAATTTCCAAGTTAGAGTTTTACCATCATCACTAACATCAGTAGCATTATTACTTAAAGATTTTTCTGGTAAATTTAGAGTAAATTCATATCTTACTTTGGGAGGTGTTAGCATATCGGTTAAAACATTACTATTATTACTTAAAGCATCAGTTAGATTAACATAAAAATCAGCTGTATATTTATTTTTTAAGATTTTTTCTTCTCTACTAAAGATATATAGTTCATTTTGAATATCACTATATAATAAGTCATATAAATTTATTTTAAGATTATCAGCTTGACTTATTGTATCAATATCTTTAATATTAGCACTTACTTTATAACCAAAGTTATCTTCATCTTCATAATCAGTTACTGAATAACCATTATTTTTTAAATAATTAATATTTTTACTACTAAATAATTCATTAAAAGTTTTATTACCTAAGTAATCTTTATCTAAAGTAATTAAATAAGTTATATTCATACTTTTATCTTTATTTATTTGCATATTTGTACTAATTGTACTACACCCACATAGTATCACTATTAATAATATTAAAATCACACTTTTTAGTTTTTGCATACTACTTCTCCTCTTTGGTCTTTTTAGTTTTTACTTTGCTGGTTGTTGATTTTTCTTTTTTTAAAGTTTTAGGCTTGACATTAGAATCACCATCGGTAGGATTTTCTGTTTCTGCGACCTTGATTTCTTCTTCGTTTTTTTCTTCTACTTTAGAATTATTAACTAAATCGTCTAACTCTTGTTTTTTTTCTGGACTTAAAAGATTTAAATCTTTAATTCTAGCTTCTAAAATATTATCTTTAGTTTCAATAACCTTAGTATTAGCTAATTTATCATGAATACCACAGTGTTCTTCGTTAATAATAACACTAATACCCGTTACTAATTGTAAAGTGTTCATAGCAAGTGATAAGAAACTAGTAATGCCAATTATATATTGAAGAGGAATTATATAAGGAACTATTAATTCTAATAAGTAGATAAAATAACCATATGAAATTAAACTTCTAATTAAGTATTGATAAGGTTTTACTTCTTTATTATCACTAGATACTATTTGTAATTTAGTTATTTTTTTACCTAAAGTTATGCCTTTAGTAATCATATTAAAGCCAACAAAATATAAAAGATAAATTACTATGTAAACTAAATAAACATACCAATTAGCTTTTAAAGCATCTTGATAAGCAGTTGGAGCTTTCTCATCATAAATTTTTTTCGATTCAGTAATTATATAATTATATTCATCTTCGGTAATTACAGAATCACTATAAGCATCGACCAAAAGATAAGCAAAATCATTGTCTTTTATTAAATCATTATATTCACTTTCACTTATTTCTTTATCTTTATAATAAAGAGGTAAATAATTTTGCATTTGGATATTACTTATATTTAATTTTTCTAAAGTATTACTTTTTTCTAGAGCAGTATCATAGGTTGGATTTAAATATTTTATATTAATTATTAATGTTGTTAATAATAAAACTATAGTGCTATCTATTATGTAAGCAAATATTCTTTTTGATAATTTTTTATCAGTCATTTTTATACCTTCTTCTATTTTTTCTTTTTCAATAAACATTATACCATTGTCTATTTTTTAGAACAACTAAAAAAAGAAGTCTTTTTAGTAAAACTTCTTAATTACTGTAGGCATAAATTAAATATTTAATTATTTTGCCACTCTGATATTTTTTCTGGCATTTTCACGCATTATGTGTAATCTTAAATCATTGCCACGTGGACTAAATTTGATAGCTAATGGAATAATTTCTTTTTGCATTTCTTCTGGTAAACTTAGACATTCCAACATTTCCCAAGCTTCTGGTACTGTAATACCACTAGTTAAGTTAAATAATATACTTAATAGATAAGCTTTCATATCGATAAAATGATGGTCATTTGCCCCACTTGCTATATATTTTGCTAATTCTAACTTAAATAAGGCTGTCCATTCATTTTTTAAATCAGCCTTAACAGCTCCGGTAACTAAACCTGCATTAATATCATGATAAAAGTCTTTAGTTACAATTTCAATTCTTTCTTTTTCTTCGCCAAGTTCTTGGACTTTTTTAAATTCAATAGTATTATCTTTTCCCATTTTTATTCCCCCCTGTTTAAATTGTTCGTTTAAACGAGTATTACTTTAGCACAAAGTTTACTTATCGTCAAGTAAAAGTTTTCAAATCGTAATAAATATGGCTACTTTATAAAAAAAATCACAATTTACCAGTATAAGTAAATCATGATTTTTAAACTAATTATTACTTTCTTTATCAGTTTCGTAACCAATACTTAAAAGATTAGTTAATTCTTCTTCAGTTAAGGATTCAAGTGTTGTCGTATTTTTACCTTCAATTAAATTATCACTTAAAATGCGTTTCTTTTCTTGTAATTCAATTATTTTTTCTTCAACAGTTCCTTTGTTAATTAATTTTAAAACGGTTACCTTTTTAGTTTGACCAATACGATGAGCCCTATCAGTTGCTTGGTTTTCAACTTGAGGATTCCACCAAACATCCAAATGAATTACGATATCAGCACTGGTTAAGTTAAGACCGGTTCCTCCAGATTTTAACGTAATTAAAAAGCAACTAGTTTTATCTTTATTAAAGGCATCAACTAGCATTACTCTATCTTTTCCTGATACTGACCCGTCAATGACATAGTTAGAAATAGATTCCTCATCTAATTTCTTTTTTACTAACAGAACTGCCCCTTTAAAGGAACTAAAGATTAATATTTTATGATTATCTTTAATTAATTCTTTAACAATTTCTAAAAGGCGTTTAATTTTTATAGAATCATCGGTATAATCTTTATCTAAAAGAGCGGGAGAAATACATAGTTGTCTTAATCTCGTAAGTAAAGTTACTATTTTAAATCTAGCTTTACTAAAGCCTTCACTAGCTATAACATTATCGATTTCTTCTTTAGTATCTTCGACTAAACTTTGATACATGGCTTTTTCAGTTTCAGACATGTCTAAATACTCTATTTGTTCAATCTTATCTGGTAGTTCTTTAGATACTTCTTTTTTCTTTCTTCTTAAAATAAATGGTCTTATTTGGTAATTTAGGTTATCTAAACGTTTTAGAGAATCTTTATCAACATCTTTAATACCGTAAGCTTCTCTAAATCTAACAATTGAATTTAGGTATCCCGGCATAATAAAATCAAAGATACTCCATAATTCTAAAACAGAATTTTCTAAAGGAGTTCCAGTTAAAGCAATCTTGGTACGAGCTTTTATTTTCTTTATTTCTTTAGTCATACCAGCTTGATAATTTTTAATAGCTTGAGCTTCATCGATTATGCAAACTTCAAAATCTTTAGATTCATATTCATCATTATCATTACGAACTAAGCCGTAAGTGGTAATAAAAATATTATAGTTAGCAAAGTTTTGCATTATTTCTTGACGTTTTTTCTTAGATTCAGCAACGGCAACATATTTAAGTTCTGGAGCAAATTTTTGAAATTCTTTTTCCCAGTTATAAACTAGTGATGTTGGAGAGACAATTAATATTTTAGCATCTGGTTTTTCAGCAATTATTTTTCTTAGGAAAATAATTGCTTGTAGGGTTTTTCCTAAACCCATTTCATCAGCTAAGATGCCACCTAAGTCACACTTATAAATAGTGTATAACCACTTTACTCCTTCTTTTTGATAATCACGAAGAAGTTTGGTCTCTTCATCATTAAACTTAACATCAGCATTTTTATAAGCACTAAAGTTTTTAATAAATTCATCAAATTTACTATTGGTACTTATTTCTTGATAACGATTATTTTTTAAACTTTCAATAAAGAAAGCACGATATTTAGGAATAGTAATACTCTTTTTCTTTAAATCTTTACTATCTAGTTCTAAGTCATTAGTCAAAGCTTCAAAGTCTTCTAGTTCCTGATTATTAAATAAGGAAATAACATCGCCACTCTTTAGACGATAATACTTTTTTCTACTTTTTATAGCGGTAAGCAAAGAAGAGATTTCTTTATTATCAACGTTATCTATAGCAAAATCATAAGCTAAAATGTTATCTTTACCAATAGAGAAATTAGACCTTACTTTAACATCTTTAAATATTTTTAGCTTTTTAATTTTTTCGGTCGTAAATACTGTATAGTTTTCTGTAAAATAAGATAGACCATCATCTAAGAAGTTATAGGTACTATCCATATCTAAGATAACAAAGTTTTTCTTATCTTCTATAAAACCATACTTAGTTAAATCATCGATAACTTTAGCTTCAAAACCTACATCTCTTATGATGCCACTTGCTGTATCAAAATAATTAAATTCAGTATCTGCATACTTTAACATAACTTTAGCAGTAATACTATCTTGGCTTAAATCAAAATACAAATTAATTTTCTTATCCTTAATGATTTTTATGTCTTCTATATCTTCACTTACTTCCAAAGTATTCATGGTTTTTTTTAAAAGACCATTCTTAAATAAATCTAAATTTTTCTTATCAAAAACTAAACTTTCTATTTCGTTATCAACAAACTCCCTAACTATTTTTCTATCTTCTAATTTTAAGATATATAAAACATTATTATAAATTATATAATTACTATCATTATCAACTATTTTAAAGTTAGCAAAGTCTTCAATATAAAATTTATATTTGTCTTTTATTAATTCTAGATGATACAAAGTTGGAAAACCACTCTCAATTTTATTAATAGGTATGTCTTCTAAAGTAAATCTTTTATTTTCTAATAGTTTTAATAATTCGCTAAATTCTCTATTATTTAGTTTTAAGGGTTCATCTATTACTTCATAACGATTAAGACCAATTTCTGAATAGTTAAATAAATACTCAATTATTTTAGTATTTTCATTATTAAAGAAATAATTATTAGGATTATAAGTTAATTTTTTACCTAAAACCATATCTTTGCCATTTAAATAACAAGCTCTAAATTCATTAAATTTATCTCTGTTTTTGATGGAATATTTAGTTTTCTCACCAATTTTTAATTTAACAATGTAATTGCTAAAAAGATAACTTACTTCGATATCAAGTCCGATTTCTTCTTTAAGCTTATTTAATTTTGGTTCTTCTTTGGTAATAAAGTCTTTTAAAATATTTCTAGATTTTTGTAAAGATAATTCTTCATTAGTAAAAAAGGCTTCTTTCTTTTTTAAAACACAAGCAATGATATGCTGACATATATAATTATTTTTATAATCATCGCAGGTACAAGTATTTTCTAGGACTTTACCATCTTCATCAACTTGAATATTTACTTTAAAATTACCGCTATAAAAGATATCAACTGTAAAATCAACACTTTTATTACCGGTCGCATCAGTTGTTATATTAGTTCTTTTTATATACCACTCTGGTATTGACATAGCTCGGTAATATAGGTAATCACCATATTTACTACGAATGTTTTCTACTACTCCCATAATTTCTCCTTTTAATATTATCTACTCTATTATTTTAAAGACTTTTAGACAACCTGAAATATAAAGAATTTTAAATATTTTGTTTCTGGTATACCCATTACTTCAGGGTGATCAGGGGCAGCATAGGATTTTTTTACTACTCTTAGGCTAACTCCTGCCATAATGCTGGCATTAAATATGGCTCTTATAAAATCTTCTTCAGAAGCATAATGAGAACAAGAGGCAGTTGCTAGATAACCACCACGAGGTAGAGCTTTCATGGCTAAATAGTTAATTTCTTGGTAACCTTTTAGAGCACTTTTAATAGTATCTTTAGATTTAGTGAAGGCTGGTGGGTCAAGAATAATAAGGTTATACTCTTTATTTTTGCTATCAACAAGTTTACGTAAGTAATCAAAAAGGTCAGCACAATACGTATCAATGGTTAAGTTATTTAACCAGAAGTTTTTCTTAGCATCTAGAAGAGCCTTTTGCGATATATCAAGAGCCATTACTTTTTTAGCACCACCTAAAGCGGCATTCATAGCAAAAGATCCTGTGTGGGTACAGCAATCTAAAACAGTCATATCTTTAGCTAAGTTTCTAATAGTTAAACGATTATATTTTTGGTCTAAGAAGAAACCAGTTTTTTGTCCTTCTTTAAAATCAACTAGATATTTTAAACCATTTTCTATAATTTCGGTGGTTGTTTCTTGGGATGTTACTGGTATTTTATCATACCACCCTACATATTCTTCTAAGCCTTCCTTTTCTCTTAAGGCAACATCACATCTTAAGTAAATACCTCTAATCTTAAAATATTTACTAACAACATCATATAAGGCTTTTAAAATAATATCTTTTCTAATATCAATTCCTAAAGATAAGATTTGACAAACTAATACATCGTTAAATTTATCAACAGTAAGTCCAGATAAAAAGTCGGCTTCGCCATAAATAAGACGAAAAGCATTTAAATCATTAGGCATTACTTTCATACGATAACTAAGAGCATATTCTATTCTTCTTTTAAAGAAATCATAATCAAAAGTATCGTTAGCATTCCTACTTATAATTCTTAAAACTATTTTTGAATTATTATTATAAAAAGCACTGCCTAAGAATTTATCTTTACTATTTCTTACAATAACGATATCACCGTTTTTAATATTTTCATCGGTCTTAGTAATATCACTTGTAAACACCCAAGGGTGATTATTTAAGACTCTAGCTTCAGCTTTCTTATTTATATAAACATTTAATTTTTCCATATAAAACACACTTTCTTATTTTTTTAATTTCATTACTAATATTGGATACTCAATATTTAAATAGTCTTTAAAATATTCAATATACAAATTATAGTTTTGACCTAATTTTTCAATAATTTGAAAAAGATACTTTTGCCATTCTTTATTAGTTCTTTTTTTATAACTTTCAGGTAAGAAGGAACAGCCACATAAGGCAATAATGAATTCTTTATGATTTTGAAGACAATTTCTTATCATGGCCTCTGTTGCAGCGCAAGGATTATAACCAATTAATAAGTCATAGTCAGTTATACTGGTATCAATACTAAATTTTTCTTTAAATACTCTGCCTTTAATACCAACTACATCTTCTAAGATAATTCCTGGATCCATTATATCATAATTTAAGGCTTTAGATTCTAAATAACTAGCTAAAATAGGTAAGCTACCCGCTCCTATTTCTAAGACTTTTTTATTTTCTAAAACAAAATACTTTTGAATAATTTTAATAAATTCTAAGTAATAGTTAAATTTATCAGGGACAATTTGTAAATAACAATATATTTGATTTATTGTATCGTTATTATTAGTAAAACCCTTAAGTAATTTATTATCTAGTTCTTCTTGTAGATAAGAAACGTATCTTTGGTAATATTTTTCTTTAAAGGCTATTAATTTAGCTTTATCAGTATCATTTAACTTATCATATAATATCATTTTTATCACTCTTTTTCTTTCAAAGATTTCTTTTGTTAACTCTTAATAATCCTAACATAGCCCTATAATTTTCGCAACTATATTTAGATCAAAATAAGAAGTAAATTCATTACTTCTTATTTTAATAATTAAATAGTATTATTGATAGCTTTAAAGATATAACACATATTATCACTATAAATAAGTTCATAATCACTACTTGCTTCTAAATAATAATGTAAGGTATGGGTACTTGTAGTAAGTAGATAATCAAAATTATATTTATCTAATAATTCTTTAGGATCAGTTTGTAAATCTTGTAAGTTCATCGTATCAGGAAGTAAGTCATTACTAAAGACATCGCCTAAGCCATAACTGAATATTTTAACTTTATCTAAGGCATTTAAGTTATCTAGTTTATATAGTAAGTAGCCACCTTGTGAGTAGTCATTATATAGCCTTTGTGGTTTTAATTCTACTATTTTTTCAACAGCTTCATCACTATAGAAACCATCGTTATCAACAATACCAGTATTTTTAAAACTATTTATTTGTTTATAACCAACAAAAACGGTTCCTAATACTAAGATAGCACAAGTTAAATAATAGATTGGTTTTTCTAATTTTTTAAATGGTTTCTTTAAGAAAGTATAAATATCATCAGTAACAAAGAAATACTTACCAATATTCCAACAAGAATAAATACCATACATTCCAATAAATCTTTGACTCTTTAAAGCCATAAATAGAAACATTAATTGAAAACCAATTTCATGCATTTTCATATCTTTTTTTTGTAATATTAAGTTAAATAATGGAAAAGCTATCGTAATAAAGATATATAAGCCTAGGAAATTATGGAAACTTGGGCTATTCCATTCTAAAATGTAACTAGTCATGGAATCATCTAACATATTGCTAAATGGATATAAAAGCATTTTTGGTCCGAAGGGATTTAAGCATGAGGCTATAATCGTTAAGACTAAAACAATACTTAAAGTTTTAATTTGTTTTTTGTTTAATTTAAATGTATTCCATCTATTAGGTTTAAATTTAAAAATTTTAACAAAGATATCACACATAAAGATGCCAATGATGAATAAATAAATTAAACTACTAGAGCCACCATGAAAGTTAACCCATAGTATTTGTAAGATTGGTAAAGTATAAATTAGTTTTTGAGTCCATTTTTTATCATCTAGGTAACTAAATAAAACATATACTAAGTAAGCTAGAAATACTAAACTAACAATATAAGGACGTGGTCCCGTAACTTTAAAGAAAACAGTCATTAGAAGAAAATAACATAAGCGAAAATCAAATAGTTTTTTCCATTCTAATTTTAGCATCTTAGCCATTAATATATATAAGACTAGGAAGATAACTAGCATTAAAATTAAACAACCCATATCACCCATTTTATACATAATTACTTCGTTTAGCCATTCATGAGCTATCCAAGCTTTACCACTAGCCCAGGAAAACAATTCATGGTTAGGGATAATATGATTATTATTTATCCATTTACCAACAACGACATGCCAAAAGTAGTCATTATCAGTTATCGGCTCGAAAGCCATAAAAAGTCCTAGTAAAATACAAATAATAATTCCCATACTTACTTCGCATCCTTTCTTGTTTTTTCGGTTTCTTTAACAATATAAATAGGACGTTTTTTAGTTTCTAAGTAGGTTTTAGCTAAGTATTCACCAATAATACCAGTGCAAAATAAGTTAATGCCACCAACAAAGAAGATAATGCAAGCCAAACTTGGCCAGCCAGCAACAGGATCAGACCAAATAATTGTTCTAACGATAATAACAATTATCATGATAAAAGCAATTAGGCAGAAAACTAAACCAATGAAAGCGGCAAAGATAAGGGGTTCAGTTGAGAAACCAACAATGCCATCAACGGCATAAGAAAATAATTTCCAGAAATTCCATTTAGTTGTACCAGCACTACGTTCTTGATTTTCAAATTCAATCCATTTGGTATCGAAGCCAACAAAGGAAAATAAGCCTTTAGAATAACGGTTATATTCTTTTAAAGAAAGGATAGCATCAACCATTTGACGAGTCATTAAGCGGTAGTCTCTGGCACCAGCTACCATTTCGGTCTTGGAAATATGCCCAATAATATCATAAAACCACTTTGTAAAAAGCTTTCTTAATGGTGAATAACCATTACGCGATGTTGATTTAGTAGCAACACAGTCGTAACCTTCTTCAGTAATACCTTTATACATTTCTTCTAAAAGCTCTGGTGGGTCTTGTAAGTCAACATCCATAGTAGTAATAAAATCACCTGTTGTAGCCTCTAGACCAGCATACATTCCAGCTTCTTTACCAAAGTTACGGGAAAATGAAACATATCGAATTCTTTTATCTTTTTTAGCTAAGGTGCGCATTATTTCTAAGCTTTTATCTTTTGACCCATCATTTACAAAGATAATTTCAAAATCAACATAATCCATTTTCGTCATTTGTTTTTGCATAGCCTCATAATATAAAGGTATAGCTTCTTCTTCATTGTAGCAAGGCACAACAATGGATATTAAATTTTTTTTCATAAACTACTCTCTTTCTTCTAGTATCCACATTTAAAATTTACTTTGAACTTTATTTACGATGTCGATTACTAAAAACATTATTATTATAGCTGAACTGATGACTAAGCCTGATGTTGAATTAATTTCATTAATTATTAGGGTAACATCCATTATACATAAGCAAATGCAAATGATAATAGCTCCAATAATACCGGCTATATCCCCTATTTTATGTAATTTTCTTCTTCTAGCTTGCGATTCTAAGTAACCTCTAAATAATAATTTATTATTCTTAGAAAGCATTAAATCTTCAGGAGTTGTCTTTAAATTTAGAGCGATTAATTCAATTAACTCTAGAGAAAAATCTTTCTTACCTCTTAAATATTCTTTTAGTTCTTTTTCTGTCATAAATAAGCTTTCAGCAAAACTTTTTTGATTAAGTCCTAAAAAATGCATTCTATCTTCTACTGCCAAACCAATTTTTTTATTATTCATAAATATTCCTCTTATTCTTTTTTTATTTTTTAATTAGATATTTTTATGTTCATAGTTCCAAGCACTACTTACCATATCTTCTAAAGTTTTTTCACAAGTAAATCCTAATTCTTCTTTGGCTTTACTTGGGTTGCTATAACAAGTGGCAATGTCGCCAGGACGACGAGGTGCAATTATATAAGGAACATCAACTTTGTTAACTCTTTTAAATGTTTCCACCATTTCTAAGACACTTACACCTTTTCCCATACCGAGATTATAGATAAATAAACCACTATGTTCTTTTTCTAATTTTTTTAGGGCTAAAACATGTCCTCTAGCTAAATCCATAACATGGATATAATCTCTAACCCCAGTACCATCTGGTGTATCATAATCATTACCATAAATACTTAAATGGTCTAATTTTTTACTAGCAACACGACAAATATATGGCATTAAATTAGCAGGAATACCATTAGGATTTTCCCCTAAAAGTCCACTATCGTGAGCACCTATTGGGTTAAAGTATCTTAAAATACAAAAATCATTAGTTTTATCAGCATTATAAGTATCTTTAAGAATTTGTTCAACAAATAATTTACTAGTACCATAAGGATTAGTAGTGCCACCAGTTTTGCATTCTTCGGTAATTGGTACAATCTCAGGATCACCATAAACAGTTGCTGAAGATGAGAATACTAAGTTTTTAACATGATATTCTTTCATAGCTTTAAGTAAGTTTAAAACTGATGAAACATTATTCATATAATATTCAATAGGTTTACTAACCGATTCACCTACAGCTTTATAAGCTGCAAAATCAATTACACTAGTAATCTTATTTTCGCTAAATATTCTTCTTAAGATATCAATATTTTGCATATCTCCTTCATAAAAAGTAATTTCTTCATTAGTAATCATAAATATTCTATCTAAAACATCTTTTTTACTATTAGAAAAATTATCTAAGCCTACTACTTCGTATCCAGCTTTAATAAGCTCAACACAAGTATGACTTCCTATATATCCGCAACATCCTGTAACTAAAACTTTCATTTTTCTTCCTTCTTTCTAAAAACAAATACTTTACTTAACATGTAGTTACCAACAATAACTAAGACTTGACTAATTAGTTTCATAACCTTATCGTTACCATGTAACACAGTTACACCTATACCCATAATAGCCATGTCTAAAAGTAATGTTGTAACTCTAGCACCAACAAATGAAGTAAATTCTTTTACTTTATTGGTATTCTTAGATTCAAAGACATATTTACGATTAGTAAAATATGCAAATAGGACACCGGCTATCCAAGAGATAATATTGGCAACTTGTAGCATTAAGGCATTATCAGGATTAATTATCGTATAAGTTAGACCATAATAAACGATAAGACTAATAACAGTAGTCAGTACTCCAAATATTAAATAATTAATTATTTCTTTATACTTTGTATACATTTTTTTTATCATAACAAACCTCGATATCAATATATCATATATTACTTGGTTTTTCCATTAGTTTAATAATTATTAGAAGTTATTTTTTAAATTTTTGGTATCTTTTTAAAATTTTTAAGTTTAAAACACGATTTAAAAAAGCTCCTCATCTAAGAGAAGTTTTTCTTTTTATAGTAAATACTTTTTAAAGTAATACCTAGAAGAGATAAAGCGATACTAATTATAATAATAATTATTATAAATATATACTTACCACTAATACTATCAGTATCTTTACCTTTATATTTTTTAATAAAGCTATTTTGTAAAGTACTAGTCTTATTAATAACATCATTAATGCTAGTAGAAGCATTTTCTTCTGATACACTATTATTTGTTATATAAGATATATTATATATTTCATATTCCTTCTTTAAAGGATTATAAGAAACAGTATAATTATCTAAGATATTATTAGAATTACTACTATTTACATTATTATTATCACTAATATCATAACCAGTATAGTTAATAATCTCATCCATATCTAAGTTAGTTATAAAATTATTAGTAGTTTCGTAGTTTTTTTCTAGACTTACTATATTCTTATTTTTACTAGTGTTACTTAAATAATTTTTCATAAAGTCGGTAATAGAAATGTTGGTCTTATTTTTATTTTCATCCTGATTTAAACTTACTATTTCTAGTTTTTTACCAGTTTTATAATCAAAAGCATAGTATGTATTATCATCATATTTAACTAGGATTATACTACTATTATCATTGATATTACTTGTCATATCTATGATATTTTGATTAATAAAATCACTTGGTAATTTAATATCATTCATTAAAGATGTAAGTTTGCCATTTACTAAGGTTACTAAAACTTTCTTGTTATTGTAATTATCTATTATTACTTTGTTTTTTAAATTATTTAAATTAGAACTAATCATGCCCATATTAATACCTTTAATAAATATTTGATTAGTCATCTTTTTATTATCAATAGTTGAATACGTACCATAAGTATTTATTTTACTACTACGATATTCATAACTTACTATTTCTAAGGGATTACTTAATTTTTCAAAGTTTTTAACACTTATCTTTTTTATATCACCAGTATTGATATTTAAGATATTACCTTCACTATCTAAGGCTTCGTTCTTATATAGATGAATATAATTACCTAATAAGTTACCATTGTTACTAATAATATTGCCATTATCTAAATAGTAATAATAATCATTTAAAGTATTTATGGTATTTCTTAAGTCTTCTTTAGAAATTCTATATTCTTTAGTATACCTACCATTACTTAAAGTATAAGTTATATCTTCATTATAGTTATAATAAACAGATAAAGTATTATTAGTTATTTCATAAGAATGACCATTAATAGTAATAGTATCACCAATTGTATCGAAGTCAAAGTTTAAAGTATCAATACTACTTGGATAAATAGTTACGTTTGATAGTGGTCTAAAGTTACTTATTAACATACGACTTCTAAATGGTGTAATAGGACCACTTGGTAATAGAACTTGATATAACTTAGCATCAGCACCGCCATTATAAGGATAATAGCCTTTATCTACTTCACTATAATTAAATGCTGTAGAGTTGCCTAAGTAAGATTTAATTAAACTATTATTTTTAAGATTATTTAAACTTATATAAGTAATAGTATCACTAAGACCTGTTACGGTAGTACTAGCAGGTAAACCATTAATTTTAGAATTATTATAGACAAATAAGTTCTTTAAGCCTTTAATATAAAGATCGTTAGTACCAACAATAATACCACTATTTGTATTGGAACCTGTTGTATTTATATTAGCAGCGATAACATTATAATAGAATAAGTTATATAAAGGATCAGTTGCCTTATACATAGAACCAATAAGACCGCCAGCTGCATCATTTGCGGTAATCGTTGAACTAGCTATTAAATTATTATAAATGTTGATACGACGAATATTTTCTCCTTCAAGATCATTTTGATAATAACCAAGTAAGCCACCTGCTCCTGTGCCACTGGATGTTACAGTGGCATTAATAAAGTTATTATAGTAACTGTTATTGGGAGTACCGTTTTTATTGCCAATTAAACCACCAACATAGTTTTTACCTTCGACTTTAACTTTATAAATATAGTTGTTATAACGATTACTATCCCAGTTTAGACCTTCTAGACCACCAACACTGTTAGCATTAGGTGATGAAATAGTTGTATTGATAACAGAACAATTATATAAAGTGTAGCCGCCGTAACCACCAATACCACCGATTTGACTAGTACCACCAGTAATTAGAGAATTTTTAATATAACTATCACCAATGGTACGATGGTAACCATAAAGACCACCAATTTGACTGCCTTTACCTGTTACTTCGATATTATCGAGGTGAAGATTATAAGTACCACCTGTATCCTGTTGACCGCCGATGCCACCTACTTGATTGTTACCAGAAACCGAGGAGTTTGTAACTTCTACGTTAGTTGCTGCTCCATACCCATAAACAATACCACTATAAGTACCACCATCTGTTGTAACATGAACCAAAGAAGCCGTAACATTATAATGTCTTTGGGCATCAACATAATGCTTATAACCAATGAGACCACCAACAAAATCACTAGTCCCATCAACATGAACATTATTTAAAGAAACTGTGGTTAAATAATAAGTATCTCCTTCCGCATATAAACTACCCAGACGATGTGTTCCTGATAAATTGGCACCATCAATAGTAATATTACGATAATCAGTAACGTAACTATTAGCAATAAAGCCAACATGATTAACCAATTTTTTGCCGTCTAAAGTCATATTTTTAAGAGTAACATTACTTACCTTTCCATAGGCACTACCAATAATACCAAGGCCGGTAGTATATGCCGTACCTGTATAAGTAAGATTAATATTTTCAAAAGTAATATTTTTAATGTAAGACTTAACTTCTTTAAATATATAAGTACCACCTTTATTCGTATCTAAATTATAGTTAGATATCGTATAGTTATTACCCTCTAAACGGTTAACCATAATGCCATTACGGATAATAGAAGAGCTAATATTACTAAAATCTAAATTAGCATTTAAACTGTAATTTTCAGAATAGTTCGTATTTATTTTTTGAAAATCATCAATAGAATTAATATTTCTAAAGAAAGTAACATCAATCTTAGAATCAACTGTTATCTCTTTTTTTACGCCATTATCAGTATAATATAATTTAGATACACGGTAACTATCTAAGTAATATTTAGGTCTTATAGTTACTCTAATGATTGAAGTATCAGGAACTCCAGAATTTTCATTATAAATTTTTATATCTTCCTCAGAAATTTCTTCGATATCCTCGATTTTGATTCCTGTCACTTTAATATTTTCAGTATCTGCGTTGGCAATTTCTAAAGTTACATCAGCACTAGTTAAATCTTTAACAGCATTGATAGATTTTACTTTTAAAACATCATCAGCAATAATGTTTAAATAATTATCTTTTTGGTTAGGTAATAATTCATTAGTATTAGCATAGTATAGTTTAGGAATTTTATTACCGGCAACATCCTGAGTAGCAAAGCTAGTACCGATATTAATTTTAGTAACGTAAGATTCTGGATTATTTAATTCTTCAGTAGTTATTAAGTCTTCACCTTGAGAATTATTACTAATCATACCATTAATACGTTGGGAAGCCCAGGCATATAAATTGTGGTTACTTAAGTTTTCATTACCAATTGTGCGGTGAATTTCATCTTTAAGTGAGGAGTATAACTCACCAGTAAACAAAGTGTTAGAAACATTACTATTATAATCGTTACCAACAATACCACCAGCATAAACTTGATTAGAAATAATTTTAACATTGCTTATAACGTACTGAACGCGACCATAGTTAACACCAGCTATGCCCCCGACATTAGGATAAGAAATATTAATATTGCCAGTAGAATAAGCATTTTCGATAATACCATAAGAGTTATAACCAACAATACCACCAACTGCATAAAGCTGACTAGAATTAGTCAAATCCAAATTAAGATCTTGAGCATAACTATTTAAAATATTGGATGACTCTGTTTGACCAACAAGGCCACCAACACGCATACCATCAATATCAGTAGTATCAATTATATTAAGGTTAGTAACACTACTATTTTTAATATTAGAACTGTAACGAGATAGACCTGCTAAACCACCAGTATAGAAGCCTAATTTTAATGTAATATTTTTCACATGAACATTATCCATAGTAGCTGAACTTTGTAAATAACCAATAAGTCCGCTAGTAGTAGCATAATTTGTCTTCGTTAAATTTTCAAAATAAAGATTAGATAGTCTACCTTGGAATACTCTAAAGGCAATTCCTTCATCAGTTGTTACTTTCATATTAGAAATTTTATGATTATTCCCTTCAATTTTACCAGTAATAGTAGTATTAATAATCGGATTATTAAAGTCTTTAAAATCTAAATCTTTTTGTAAAGAAAAGTTTTCACTAGAATTTTTAGCCATATTAAGCCAATCTTGTTCACTATTTATTTCTCTATACATATCAACATTTAAAACGACAGTTCCACTTGGAAAATCAGTAGTATAAGTTATACCGGTTTTACTGGTGGCGGTAATAGAATTAATACCATAGACAGAAATATATTTACTAGGATTACTTATTTTAATACTTAAAGTAGTAGTCCCATCTTCATTATGAACTTGTTTAATAATATTAGTAGTTAAATATTGAATCTTAATATCATTTATTTTTTCTTCAGATGGATTACGTAATAATATATCAACATAGGCTTCATTGCCACTTTGACTAACGACATTGGTAGTTAAAATATTTAGGATATCAGCATCACTGATGCTTGGTAATTTAATATATTCTTGTTTAGGCATGACTTCGTTCATTATTAACTGAGGAAAATAGCCATAACTAACAAAGTTTTCAATATCAAAAGCCTTTTCACCATTTAAAGTATTTTCTTGAAATTCACTACTAGTTAAAGCTACTTTAGAAATCTTTAATGATTTATCATTAGAAAATTTTAAGGGACTAACATAATAAAGTTTACTAGCATTTAATTGATCGTAATAGCCAGCAGAAGCATCATTAGAAGTGTTTCTTATTGTTCCTTCATTATAACTATAAGCATTGTTAATAGTACCACGGGAAACACTACCAACTAAGTTACCTACTTGTATTTGATTAGGTTTCTCAGAATCAACATAACCAACAACATCAATTAAAGAATAGACATTTTCAATGTAGCCATTTTCAGACATATAAGCACCGATTGCCCCGATATATTTTATTTCATCTAAGCTTGAGTTATGGTTACCATTAATTTTTTCGCCATATAAATAGCCATTTTTTACGGTGCCATAAATATAATTACTAATAAAGCCAAAGTATCTGGTGACTTGAATTTCTGCTTTATTATGGACAACGAAATGATCGACAGTACCACGATTAACTCGAACTAAGAAGGAAATTTGTTCGGCAGGTGTTGTTACGGCTTCTTCAATCGTTATCATGATATTAGAAAAAGTAGCACTACTATAGTCAGTTAACGTATCATATCTACTTCTAGCCTCATCATACCAAATATGCATATCCATATTTTTGAAAATGGCACCTTTACCTAACTTTTCAAACACACGAGAAGCGGAATTTTTAACATTTAACAATAATTTATGACCTTGAAAGTCAATATTACCGTTAAACTCGCCATAAATGGTACGATTAGAGTAACGAAGGTCAATATCGTTATCAATTAAGAAATTACCAGTTGATGACATGTTATAAAATTCTTCTTTAGTTCGGATGGTTCTTATTTGATTATCAGTAGTAAAGTTTAAAGTACTAATAGTATAATAACGATTATTCATAAAGATATTTAAGTTTAAGGTATAAGTGGTTCCCTTTTCAAAATTATAGGCAACAATCATATCAGTAACTTTATGATCGATAGTCTCGTTATCATCTAAATAATAATGGTAATTTCCAAAATTAGAACCATCACTTTTTAAAATTTCAATATAAAAATCGTCATTAGGAATTTCTGGAGTACCAGTAAGTTCAAAATTATTATCAGTAACATTAATATAAAATGTGCCTTGGTATTGATATTTTTCTTCATAGTCTTGATAAGTATCATCTTTTTGTAAGTTGTCTTTATAATTAACGGAGATACAGCCAATATGACCAGAGATAAATGAGGAACCGCCACTGCCACCGCCGTTATAATGTTTTGTAGCAACACCACCGTAGTAGCCACCGCCGCCACCGCCAGTATCAGTATTAGAACCATTTTCCCCGATGCCTAAACTAGAACTATCAACAAGAGTGCCAGTAAAGTTTTTAGTAGTAAATGGCAATTGTCCTGCAGCATACCTAGTATGTAAAATGCCATCAATATAAGCACCTTCAGTCGTAAGGCCACCACCGGCTCCCCCAGAACCATCGTTACTTAAAGAACAACTTTCATAACAAGTACCGGCATCATCGGAGCCCCCGCCACCGCCGGCCACGATAATACGTGATTTTAAACTTTCGGTATCAGTTACACCAGATTTTAAACGAACATCTGTGGCACCACCACCGGAACCAGAGCTATTTGCTCCGCCAGTACCACCACCATTAAAGCCACCGGCAACATATCCATAACCATACTTACCACGACCACCGACAACAACATATAAAGTATCATCTTTTTGTAAAGTAATGGTCCCACTAGAGTAACCACCACGACCACCATGGCTATTGGCAGTTAAATATTTATTACTATAATTATCACCACCAGAAGCACCCCAAACTTCGATCTTATAATTGCCCGTTTCCGGAACCGTAAAATTAGATACGGTACCAGTATAAGCATAATTATAAGTCGCATTAGTAGCAAGATTAGTAATACGAGCATAACCATCACCAATATGACCAGTTGCTTCGGTACCATCTGGTTCTGTAATTAAATCATTACCACTTAAAATTGTAGTGTCTTTAAAGATATAGTCACGATCATAAATAGCCATTTCCATGGTTCGGGCTGCATTATAATTTAAATAAGGAACTATTTGGAAATTAGTTACTTCAATCGTTGTCGTATTATTATTACCCCCAGTTTCATTAACTCTAAAACCTAGGTAACCATTATCAGGAATTAATTCAATTTTATATTCTTGATCTTCATCGGTTAAATTAAGAGGATAAGTAGCATCGGAACCAGCTCCAACGGTTAGATAAGCTGCTTCATGGTTAGAGCCTTCGGCATACTTAGCTTTAAAGGTAACAATAACTGGTGTATCTTTATATTCTGGTAAATAATAAGAATAATTAGCATACCCATTCATAGCTGAAAACTTAATAACTTTATTATCAATATCCGTATCTATTTTATTGATACCCGAATTGCCATCAAAACGGAAGTTATCTGTATAACGAAGGTTAAAGATATTTTGACTAGTAACAACACTTAAAAGATTTTCTAATCTTATCGAACCAGTTACTCCTAATTTCGTTGTTAAGATGCGCGATCCTTCTAAAACATAATTAGTTTTATAAGTAATATTCGTATAACCTTCATTATAACCTTCTGCAATAATATCAATATTATACTTAGTATCTTTAGTTAATTTATTTAAAGTGATACGTTGTTCATTACCATTAATGGATAATTCACTTAGTAAGACATAGTTACCTAACTCGTCTTTAACTTGAATAAGGGCTCTATTTGTTTGGATAGCATTATCATTATCAACAATACGCACATCAAAATCGATAATAGATTCATTAGTAAACTGATTAGTAATAACAGCATAAGCAGGTGTTCTTAAAGTCTTAATATTGGTAATATTAGCAGTTGCCGCCAGTAAATATTCTTTATTAATTTGCTTTTCAATTGTTTGATATTCTAAAGTATATTCAGTATTGGAATTTAAACCATTAATTTGAAATTCATAAGTACCTAAATTTTTTAAATCTTCTACTTTCTCACCAGAAATCGTAATAGTTGTAACGATATTATCGTTATGTTTAACATTAATAATAACACGGTCTAAAAGAGCAATTAATTTTTCATCAGTTGATTCTTTATTAATTTTTAAAGTATAAGTACCACTATCTTTAGTAATTTCTTGTTCCTGAACGATAAATTTAACATAACCTAAAGCCGAGATGGGTTTCGTAGTTATCTGTGCACTGACAAGAACTTGATTTTCTAAGGTTCCACTACCATCTTCTAAATCATAACTACCGATAACATATATTTTATATAACTCATTGGAGTCTAAATTATCTACTAAGATATTGTTAGCTTCTTTCGTACTATCTAAATTCTCTTCTTTTACAAGTTCATTATTCGTATTGTAAATCTCGTAGTGATAGTCTTTTAAAGCAACTTTATCCTTATTACTTAAATTAATCGTAGCTTCAAAAAAAGTTAAATCAGTTTTGACTTGGTTAATAGTAACTGTTGGTGCTTTCTTACTCGTTTTAGTGTTAAAAGTATTATTAGTTACTTTTAATTTATTACCACTAACATCAATTACTTCAATAATGCCTTCATAATCGGTATTAGATTCTAAAACCTCTGGTGTTTGATAAGTTATGGCATTACTATTTTTTAATTTATTTAATAAAGTACTACTAACACTAAATTCTTGCTTATTTAATTTAATATTAATACTTTTAATACCACCTATTACTTCATCATCAGCATCATTAGTAAATGCAAATTCATCCAAGACGACTTTACTTGGGAAAATCTTATTAATTTGATATCTAAAGTTAATAGCATTTAAGCCTTCAATATCTTTAGTAGTAACACTTCCAGTATAAAAGGTTCTTTTAACAGTCTCATTATTTTGATTTTTAAAGATAAAATAGCCTTCTATTTCAAAAGTAGTTTTAGGTGTTAGACCGGTTACTTTAATTTGTCCATTACTAAAAAAACTCTTACGTAAATAGGTTTTATCATCAAATTTAAAGACAAAAGTAGGATTGGTAATAATACGACTAGCTGGGTCATTAATTGTTAAGTTACCAGTAGCACTATAGACATTACCATTAAAACCATCGAATGTTACTTCAGGACGAACATAGTTTTCCACCGTTCCATTATTATCATAATCTGGATCTTCGTTAATAATAATATCCGTATCTTTAATAATTAAATCAAAGTCACTAGAAGTATCATTCTTTTTATTATCATTATCATTATCTTTATTATCATAATTAGGTTTATCTGGTTTTGGAACATAATCATCTTTCTTAGTAGTTTTACTATATAACCCTAAGTTAGTAAGTAAGGTTTCATAACTGATAGTATTATCTAAAATATTTAGTTTGGTTTCTAAAGATAAGTAATCAATAGTCTTTAAAACTAAGGAAGAATTAACACGGTAATAATAATTTAGATAATCTTGATTAAAATAGATAATACTATAAGCTGGAATAGTTAAATCATTATTAACTAATTTTAAAGTTAAATCAACATTATTTAAATAAAGATTTTGTTTTAATTTTGTAAAAAGATAAGTATCATCATCAATACGTTCATTAACACTAGTATTATAAATATTTTTATCCGCTAAGGTAACATTAGTTAAAGAGCCCGTATCATAATATCTAGCATTTATATAACTATTTTCTAGATAATTTAAAACACGGGAATTATCTTTATTATAAATAGGAACGTCTAAATAAACTTTAGTTTTATTTTCTTCACCAATATAATAATTGCTATTATTTTTATAAAGATAATCACCGTCACTAACAGTTTCTAAATTAATAGTAACATTTTTACTCGATTTTAAGTTAGAAGCTATATCTTCAATGGAAATGCTAGAGACATAGCCATCTAAACTTACTTTATCTACTCTTCTTATTTGAAAGAAGGCAAAATAAATAATAACTAAAATTAAACAACACAAGGCTATAATACTTTTCTTCATAGGACTTTAATATGACTTTTAAACAGATACAAGAGAGATATTGTACTTCTTCTGTTTAGTTTAAGTCTTTTTTCTATAGATTTCTCTCTAATTTTTTTAGAATAAGTTACTTAAAATATCTAAGTTTTTAGCTAGTAACTTATAATCATTACCAGAAGCAATACCATCTATTTTTAAATTAATAGTATAACTATTTGTTTTAGCAAGACAATCTTTTTTGACTTCGATCATCTGGGCATTTTCATTATAATTATAGTAATTTAAGTAACCAGTGGCATTGTTATAGATGACAAATGATAAGGGCTGTAAATTAATCTCTTGATCATCAACGACTAAAGTTGTTGGTTCAATAAAAAGGTAAAGATCATTGCCATCAAATAAGAAGGCATTTTCTAAATCATAAACATTATTCTTATATTTTAATTTCCGATAAAGATTACTTTGACCATCAATGGTAGTTAGAGCTGGAACTTTCTTTTGCGTATAGTTACCTAAAGGAAAAACAACAGCCATACTACTTGGTAATAAAACCATATCTTCACCATTGTAATAAAGAGGCAGATTATCAATTACTTCTTTAGTATCCCCTACTTCGATACTCGTAATATTATTATCACTTTCAATAGTTAAATTAGTATCGTAAGTTACTTTAACATTATCTAAATATTGATACATACTATGATTTTCAATGGTAACTTTATTTAAGTTTTTCTTCGTTTTAGTCCCAATTATAATCAAGATAATTAATAAAAGAATAATGATAATACTAGGAATAATAATTTTATATTTTTCCTTAAAAATAGTAGTTATTTTAGTTATAAATTTTTGCATATTATTTTTTCCTTTCACTCGTGCTAATTAAGTATTTTAAATGCACAAAGCCAATTAAAATAGTTAAGATGATTAAGAATATATTAGTAAGATTACAAATTACTTTAATATACCAAGCATTACTTACGACTTTAGTATATAAAATAAAGCCATATTTTAAATAATTAAGATAATAAATACCTAGAATTTCTAAGATATCTACTATTATTCTAAATATCTTCCCATTTATTATATCATAAATAAGTAATGGTATTAAAAGATAATAAAAGTTCCAGTTATAAATATAATTACTATAATCTTCATTAAATAAAATAAACCAAATCGTAAAAACCACAAATAAGTATAAAAAACTATAAGAAAGATTATTTAAGGGACTATTATTATTTAAAAGACCGATTATTAATTCTTTTAATTTGGTATTATGACTAGATTTGATAAGTATTTTTAAAGTGATGCTAAGTGCTATAGTAAGAAGACCAAAGTAAATAAGAAAGTATACTATTTTGTTAGCAAAATAAACTAGTGTATCCATATTTACCTTAACATTAATTTGAAGGTGTTATTTAAGTTTAAGTAATAACCATTAATATTTTCTAAAGTTATTTTATTATCTTTAGTGGTAACTTCGATACTACCTTTAATCTCTCCAATTAAGGGAGCATGATTTTCCATAATTAGTAAGTTATATTTTTCACTTTTAATCTTAATAGCTAGACAGTCAGTATAAGTTTTAACACCGTCTTGTAAAGACATTATTTTAGCTATCATAAGATACTCCCAATACTACCAATATATAAGAATTTATTTTCATCTAGATTATCATATTTACCATTTAAAATACCTTCGACATCATCTAAAACAGCACTGATATCAACCATTTGTCCAGGAATATTAGTGTAGTTTTCGGCAACAAACATAGGTTGTGTAAAATAATTACGTAATTTACGGGAACGATAGAAAATATTTTTATCAGCCTCACTTAATTCATCAATACCTAAAACGGCAATAATTTCTTCTAATTCATCATAGCGAGCAAATGATGCTAAAACATGACTTACTAAGTTGTAATGACGAGCTCCAATAATATCCGCATCAATTAAGCTGCTTGAAGAACGACTAACATCAACTGCTGGATATAAACCTTGTTCGGCTACTTTACGATTTAAAACTATTTGACCGTCCATGTGACTAAGGATAGTTTGAACAGCTTCATCAGTTATATCATCAGCTGGAATATAAATGGCTTGAAACGAAGTAATAGAACCGGTATCACAAGAGTTAATACGTTCTTCAACACTGGAAGTGTCACTAATCATCGTTGTAGGATAACCATTTTCAACAGGAATACGTTTTAATTCTGTATTAATTTCAGCTTTAGCTTGGATAAAACGATAAATATTATCAATGAAAACTAAGACATCTTGCTTTTTTTCATCACGTAAGTATTCAGCGACCGTAAGACCAGTATAAACTGATTTACTACGGGAAACAGGATTATCACCCATTTGGCCAAAGACAATACTCATTTTATCTAAAAGATTAGAAGATTCCATTTCATCAATTAATTCTTTACCTTCACGACTACGTTCGCCGACTCCTATAAAAACGGCATTAGAATTTAAACGTTTATAAATATTATTAATTAGCTCTTTAACAAGGACAGTTTTACCAACACCGGCACCTCCTAATAAACCCATTTTAAAACCTTTAGCAATTGGGGTAAAAAAATCAATAACTTTAATACCAGTCCACATGATTTCTTGATTAATAGAAACATTTTTTAAACTAAGTGTTTTCGTATAGACATTACGTTTTTTAATACTTTCATAAGCTGGTCCATTTAAGATGTTACCATAAGAACTAAAAGTATGATTTAAGACATTATCAGAATACTCCATTTCTAAACCATTACTATACATAAAAACTGGTAAGCCTTTACTAAGCCCGATTACACTTTCAAATGGAATACAAGTTAAAATCTTACTATCAATTTCTACTACTTCCATTAAATGTTTGTTGTCTTTATCTTCAATATATAAAATATCATTTAATTTAATATTAGCTTGCGTCTTTAGAAAAACTTTAATATTAATATTAGATATTGCAATTACTTCGCCAATCACTTTTTATTCCCCTTTCGATAATTAGCTAATTGTTTTTTAAAATCAGCACTTCTTTTTTCTTTACGTGATACTTTTAATTTTTCTTCTTCGATTTCATCAATCTTTTTTAAAGATTCATTGGTTAAATTTTCTCTTTGAATATTTTCTGATGCCCAAGAGTTACATTCAATAATTTGGAGTTTACAATCAAGATATAATAAAATTAAATCTGTAAACATAATTTTGCCATCAGCTTCGATGACAAAGTCGCTAGTATTTTTAGTCTTAATGGGTTCCAGTGGAAATAGCCTTGTCTTATCTAGGTGCATGTCATTAATATTATTATAACGAATAAAGATAACATTAATTTCTTTAATCTCTTTGGCTTCTAAATAAGGTTTAATGATATCTTCAATTTTTTGAAAACTTTGATATAATTCAGATTTACTAATATTTAAAACGGTATTACTATCATTTAGAAATATTTTACTACCAACCATAATCTTAATAGCTTCTTTATCATTTAGAGCTTCTAGTTTGACACTACTATTAAAGTTACCACAGAAACCTAAGTCATTACCCATATAAATATTGATAGTCTTGCCAGTTGATTTGGCACTTAAGATTTTATGATCTAGATTAAGGTTTTGATTATTTAAAATAATGCTCATAAACTCTTCGATTTCAGTTTCTAGTTCTCTAAATTTATCAGCTTTTTTCTTGGCTTTATCAACTCTTAGTAAGGAATGAAAATTCATTACTTTAACTACATTTTTAATATTTGTCATTTTGACTCTCTTAAGAAAGCATAAGTTTCTAACATTTCTTCTTCAGATTTAGGACTATAGCGATTTTGAGTCAAGCCAGTAAGAATTTTTTTACCTTCACTCATAACGGCTTTAATGCCATCACTTAATTCATCTTGGTTAGATAATTCATAAATACTAGCCATTTCTAAGTAAGAAAGGAGACGACGGCGAACCAAAGTACCAGTTGCTTTCATTTCTTTATTTTGAACTGCTCCTCCTAAACGGGATACTGATAAACCATAGTTAATAGCTGGTTTTATACCTTTTTGAAAGTTTTTACTTGATAAAACTAATTGACCATCCGTAATAGAAATAATATTAGTAGAGATATAATCCGTTATATCTTCGCCACGAGTTTCAACGATTGGTAAAACGGTAATACTAGCCCCATTTTTATATTTGCAACCCTTTTCTAAAAGTCTCGAATGTAAATAAAAAATATCAGCTGGATAAGCATCCCTACCTGGGGCTTTACCAGACATTAGAGAAACTTCACGGTAAGCATCAGCATGACGTTTTAAATCATCAAAGACAACTAGACAATTAGTCCCTACGGTCATATAACGTCTAGCAATAGACATTGCGTAATAAGGAGTTAACACAAGGGAAGGTGCTGGATAATCATTAAAAGCCGGAATAATTATCGTATAATTCATGGCTTCTTTATTTAAAAGATCATAATATATTTTTTTAACTTCTTTCATGGTTTTACCGATGGGACAGTAAATACAAACAATACCCTTCCCTTTTTGATTAACAATAGTATCAAGGGCAATTTGGGTTTTACCTGTCTTTTTATCGCCAATAATAAGCTGTCTTTGCCCAAGACCAATTGGATACATTAAGTCAATACCCGTAATACCAGTATGAAGTTGTTCATTAACCGTCCCACGATCCATAATAGAAATATTAGCTTCTTCAATTGGTACTTTAACTAACTTTTCATAAGTTTTACCAAGTAAGGGGTCTTCACCTAAAATGTTTATCATACGCCCCAAGGCTTGGGAACTAAAGTAACCTTGAAATATTTCATTGGTCCTTTTGGCCTCATCGCCAATAACTAACTCTTCATTCTTTTTTAAGATAGCTATCATGCATGATTCGGGTTTTATTTCTGTAACATAACCGATTGCTTTATCGGCTAAATTAATTTTTTCATAGTAGAAGGCTTTATCCAAACCAATTACTTCCACAACAAAATCACTGATATTAACAATTTTACCAACATCAAAAATATTTTTACCAGCATTTATATCTTTTATAACATCTTCTATATTCATATTACACCTATTCTATACTATAATCATACATTTGATTATGGTAATAAATTTTAACTCCTTTATAAATGGTTGCATCATATTTCATTATGATAGCACTGTTTAAATTTTGATAATTCATCTCTTTACTGCCTACATAAATATAGATATGAGGATCATACTTATTTATCGTTACTTCTAATATGTCTAAAACATTTAAAATACTTATAGTTTCCTCACAGCAACATAATGGTTCAAGGATTGCTCTAACGCGTTTAGGAACTTTAGTCATAAAGACATCTTTATTAATCGTTTTTACTAACTCTTTAGTCTTTAATTTAGTTAAAACATTTTTAGTATTAACTAAATCATTATAAGTTTTTAAATCTTCATTACTTAGACGATAAGTTAGAAAATAATTAATTATGGTCGTATTATCTAAATTAAACTTTTCTTCAATTTGTTTAGCCTTTTGTAAGATACCTTCACTTTTATAAGCAATATCACTAATAATAATTTTATTATCATTATCAGGATCACTTACAGAAGGAAAAGGGTTAATAATTTTTGCTTGTTCATTATTTTTTAAAGGAACATCCTTGGTTTCTTCTTCATAACGAGAAACATTTAATAAATATTTTTTCTTAGCCTCTGCATTAACATCAATAACTAATTTTTTTAAAATAAAACTAGTTAAGATGACTAATATTAAAAGGATAACTAAACTTAATAAAACTATATATATATCACTCATAAAAGACTCCTAATCATCTGCATTAACAAATTTAGCATAAATATCTAAGTTTATAAGATTATTATTGTAATAAATATTTTCTAATTTTAATTCATTTTTATAACCTAAATTATTTACTTTTAAGAAGCCTTCATAACCATCTACAGCCTTAGCAATATCAACTTCTTCAGTTACTAAGTTATTATTATCACTATAAAGATTTAAAGTAGCCTTATCAAAACGGTATTCATTATCTAATTGCAAGTAATAACCGATTCCAGTAGGTGTAACTTTTGTAATTCTAAGTTGTGTGGTTGGAGATTTTGTACGAACATCGATAACATCTTCTGTTACAGTAGTACTCTCTCCATCAACCAAGGTTGTATATTTTAAACTAATATTATAATTAGTATTAGCATTTAGATCTCTTACGGTAGTATTATTATTTTCTTTATTTAGATAAACGCGTAAAGGTTCAGCAAGGTTACCACCAGTTACTTCTAAATAAATAGTTGTATATTCGTTATTAGGATCAAAAACATTATAGTTAATTTTAATAGTACTAACACCAGCTTCAATAATACCTAAGGTTAACCAACGGGATAAATTATAATTTTTAATATTACCTTTCATGGTATTTTGATCAACTTGCATATTATATTGTTGTTTATTCGTATCTTGAAGACTAGAATTTAAATTATTAAAGGAATTAACAACAGTCTTAAAATATTTATTATAATAGTCATTTTGAGCTTCGACTTGCTTACGTAAATTCTCAGTCTGTTTTTTTAAATAATCAGTAGTAGAATTGATTGTGGAATTATCAATCTCTGGTTTTTCTTCGATATCAAGAGTTTTTTGTTGATAATTATTTGTACTACCAATAATTTTCTTTAAATCAATAACGGTATTATTAATATCTAAGTATTCATTAGCAATATCAAAATCATAAGAAGTAGTATTAATTACTAAAGGATTAATTTCTTTAACATTTATCGTATCGTTATAAATGGTACTATTACCATTACGATCAATTTCTATAATTAAATAATCTTTTGTATTAATTGAACCATCACTACTAGATATTTTCTTATCAACTAGTAAGTATTTACGATCAGCAATCTTAAAGAAACGAGAGCCATCAATGATACTGATTTTATTTTCTTTACTTAGACGATTAATTTCGCCATTTGCTAAAACTTCGTAAAAGATTCCATATAGTTTTAAGTTGCTACTATTATTTTCACTTATAATAGCATTGGTTCCTAGATTATAGGAAACTTTTAACATGTCTTCAATATTGATTAATTTATAATTGCCATCTAGTCCCATTTTCAAAGTAGCATTATTACTGGTACTGATATAGTTATTTTCATTATCGTAAGTAATGCTACTAGCATTAAGACTATAAGTATTAGTATCTAATTTCGTAAAATGTCTAATTGCTAAAATAAACATAATGACGATTAAAAAGGTAATAATACTAATAATTATAAATTGAAAAGAATTATTTTTTTTCTTTGTCATCGTTTGGCTCCTTTCTAAATTGTATAAGCATAACTAATAATACGTTCATCAACAGAATTACCATCTTTATTTAAGAATTGAATTTGAATATAGTAAATACCAGTCTGAGAAATAATACTTTTTAAAGTATAAGAATAACAAGTAGAAGTTCCACAAATAGAAGAACTTGGAGTAAAGGCTTCTAAACCACTGGTTGAAGCTACAATTACACCATCTTTAAAGATTGTATAACGTACAGAAGTTATTTCCGTTATTCTAGTTGAATTAGAGAAAGTTAAGTTAATTTTTGATTTATCATTTAAACTTTGGGAAGCATACACATCACCAACATCAATACCATCTTTGTTAAGACCATTGACTACAAGTGTACGGCTTTTAACCTGAATTTGGGATTCATCACTGATATTATTAACATTAGCTTTATAAGTTATGGCAATTTTGGTAGCTTTACTTAAGTCAATATTAGTTAAGACAAAAGTATTACCACCTTTATATAACCCAGTATAGTTATTAGGAATAATATTTCCCTCTTCGTCATAGAAGCCAACCGTATAATTACCATTTACTAAAGTATAATTAATGTCAGTAGGATTAACTTTAAAAGTCAAAGTACTTTCATCAGTATTTCTAATTGACTGAATGTAAAAGTAAGGTTCGGCTAATTGATTAAAGTTAAAATTATTAGAATAAGTCGTATCTAATTCATAGATGCTACCATTAGATTTCTTTAAATAACCTTTTAATCCGATAGCATAAGTTATGCCAGTTTGGAAGTTAGAAGATGGTGAAATACTTATTTTCTTATTCATAGAAGAAGTTATATTAACATCATCTTGTATATTAAGAATAACATCATCATCTAAAGGTACATACTTACCATTACTTACTTTATATACTTGGTAATTGATATGATCAATATTTTTAATTGTCTCTAAGTCATATTTAAATTCTAAATATTTATCCGTATAGTTATTGGCTTTAAAAGTAATACTCTGATTTAAAATAGATAAATTACTTAAAGTAGAGATAGGATAATTAATAACATTAGTTTTATTATCTATATCGTACAAACTAATATAAGAAACAACTCCATTATCAATAACATTAGCTTTTATTTTAAAGAAATAATAAGAAGAAGGTTTTAAATCATCTAAACTTATAGGATTATCTAAATCACTGATATTTACCTCTTTGGTATATAATAATTTAGAATTGGCTTCGATCATATTTTCATCGGTTTCGTAGACTTCAAAATAGATTTTATCATCTTGAATAGTATTAGAAGCACTACTAACTGTAAGTGTTACATCTGCACTGTCGATATTTGCATCAATTTGATATTTTCCGTCTTTTTTCAAGGAAACACCAGGAACAAGACCTGTGAATGTAAAGTTATTATCATCAGAAGTTAATTTAGTTACAGCTACTTTACTAGGCATAAAGTACATGTTATCTTCATCTGTTATAAATTTAAAGCCACCTTCATCTAATTTTAATTCATAAGTATTTTGAAAATTTTGACCACTTTGTAAATTAAAATTATAATTGCCCCTAGCATTAGGAGTTTTGTTTAAAGAGAAAGTAAATAAGGAATTAAAGGCAGTACTTTGAGTTTGCAAGCTGGTGCCTTTAACAACATAATAGCCTCCACTGTTTAAGGCATTAGCAGCTTTCTTTAAAGCAAAATTAGGAGTATATATATCTCTAGCTGTTGTTTCTGTATCAAAACCAATTAAACCAGAATCATAATAAACATATAAGTTAACTTCGATATTTTGGTTAATAAAATCTTCTAAATCAGATAAATCTATTAAAGTGGTACCAGTATAATCAAATTCAATATCATTAAATTCACGAACTTTATTATTAGCCGTAAATGTTAATTTAAAATTAGTTGCTTTTTCAAAGAAAGATTGATATAAATCATAATCAACGATAGAAACCATTAAACGATTGGTTTCTAAGTTTAAAAGATATTTAATACCAGTAGGAATAGATGTTACTTTATTTATATTTTGGACAGTTAATTCATAAGGAGAATAGTTTTCTGTTTTCAAAAGACGAACATGCTCATAAAGATTATAAGCTCCAGAATAATCTAAATTAATTGCCACTGTTTGAAAATTATCACTCATACTTATATCAGCTGAGCCGGCATCAACATCATTTAATTTATAATACAATTTATTGATATCTAAAGCATTATCAATATCTGTATATTTATAAGCCCATAATAGTTTATTACCATTACTCGTTTCAAGAACGGTACTAGGATAAGTTTTAAAGATAGGAATTTGTTTTGGAAAATCTAGGGTATCGGAAGCGGCAATACCGGTAGTTGGAATATGAATATCATCTTCGATAGTACCATCACCATTAACATCAACATCCATTATGTAAGTTACATAATAGGAATTACCACGGCGGAAAGTCGTATCTTTAGTATCTTTAGATGTACCATAATCAGCATAGAAAACATATTCTGGTATTGTCCCATCATCATTTACCGGTAGATATTCACTTTTAGCAACATATTTATCCGGATTAGATGCATCATATAGATAATAAGTTATATATTTAACATAGTGATTACTATTATCATAATTAGCAATAGCACGCATGCCAACGATTGTATTATCATCTAAATTTTTATCATAGCGATCTTGACTAACATCTTTATTGCGAACATAACTAACGGCTACTTTGGGATTAGTTTCAGGATCTTCGATTGGCATCTTCGTTTTCAAAGAAATAACATTATTAATAATTGGGGCGGTATTAGGCCACTTCGTATAGTCATTAGCATTAGTAACTTCAATAGTTAAGGTCTCATATGAACGAAGAGCACTGTTAGACAAACCAAATGTTTCAGGAACAATAGCAAATTCTTTATCATAATATGCTTGCTTTAATTCGCTTTCATATTCTTTAAGATTAGTATCGGCATAGGAGACACTTTTAATTAATTGACCCTTAGTAGATTCTCCAGCATAAAGATTAAAAGTTAAATTTGATAAGGTATTAGCTTCTAAAATGTTATCTTCGCCATTAGTAGCTTGTAACTGAGCAGTAATATCAAAGGCTTTTGTTAAAGATTTATCATTAATCTTACTAGCTAAAGTAAAACTTTTGATATTGTTTGTATTAACAGTGAAGGTACCAATTAACTGATTAGTTGAGCCATACCCATCATCTAAATCTACATAGCCATAAACATCGAAAGTATAAGTTTCATTATTAGCACGTAAGCCATTAATATCAATAGGAATATATAATCTGGCTAGGTTAAAGGTTATAGTATTAGAAATACCATGAGAATCTGTATAAATAACTTTAAAAGGTTTATAGTAATCAACAGTACCATACAAATCTCTAATTTCAACTGTACCCGTTATTCTTTCAAAAGTAACATCGGCTGCTTTAAAAGAAACACTAGGATGAACTTTGCCATCTAACTGCATATATTCTTTTGGATAACCATGTTCAATTTCAACCTCTTTTTCATTATCATTGAATATGGCAATTACTTTAAAAGTATAAGGAACGGCACGATAAACAGTCTCATCATCAACATTTACTTCAACACTACCTAAGGAAGATGTTTCAATAACTTTAACTGGACTAGCAGTGTTAGAGCCATCTAGTGTACGCATATCATAAATTTCATAACGAAGTTTTACGATACCATTATCTTTATCTTCAATATTATTTGTTTCCAAAATAAATTTAGAATTTACTTTATCAATGCTAAAGCTTGTACTGCCAATTCTAGGACTACGTTTTAAGGTCTGGTAATTTTCTACAATATTAAAGTTATCAGATACAATCATATTTTGATAAACAAAGTTTGAAAGTTCTAACTTATATGTAGTATTAGGAGTTAAACCCTCAAAGGAAAGATTAACACTACGACTATCAGTAATATTAATTAATTTATCGCTTACTAATTCCCCTTCTTTATTATATAATTTAGCATTTAAACTCTTAACTAGGGAATCACTATTTAATTTAAGAATATAATTAAGGGTTGTTGTACTAAAGTAATCTTTGATAATATTAATTCCTAAAGACTTAGTAATAAATGATTTTTGAATAAAATCTTTATTAACGGCTTCATTATTTTTCATATAGTTAGCATTAACTACTAAAACATAATTAGTATTTTGATTTAGAGTTTCATTAGAGTAAGTAATACTGGTTAAACCTGTATTTAAGTGAACAGAATCAACGATTTTATTATTGCCAGCATCAATTAAGTTAACAGTAGGACTACCAATTAAAATACTAGATTTATCTTCATATTTAATACTTGCAAAAACGCCATTAGCACTGACTTCAAAGTTAGTTATAGTAAAGCTAGGATCGTAAGAATTATTACTATCATCAATAATTTCATCATTATGATCAGGAGAAGTTGGTTTTACAATACCATTGGTAATACCATTGATAGGGTTTTCACTGCTAAAATTATTTTTGATATCTTCTTGGATTTTACTTTGAGCTTCTTCTAATTCTTTTTTAGCTTTGGCTAACTCTGCCTCAGCTTTTGCTTTAGCTTCTTCTTCGGCTTTTTTTCTTTCATCTTCAGTTTGAAAGTTACTATCATCGATGTTATCTAAAGAAGTATTATCATTACTATCAATAGTAATTTCTTCTAGATTAAGTTTTTGTTCTTTATTAAGATAAATATTTTTATTAGATAAATCTATTATTATATTATCTTGAATTTCAATATAAAAATCCGATGCTACACTTTGAAGTTTAAAACTATTGTTTTCAATACGAATAATGTTACCATCAAAATATTGAAATTCAACATAAGAATTAGTAATTTGACGAATATCATCTTTAATGTGAATGTTAATTTCTGGTGCTACTAACATGTATTTATCATTACTTATTTTTAATAAAAAGTTAGTAAATTCTAAATTTTCTGAAACACTCTTAGCTAAATATTTATTTCCTTCTTTAGTTAAATAATTTTTATTATTTAATGTATAATATTTAATAATATTATCAGCAATGTTATTAAAATTTAATAAGGCTGTTGTTTTAAGAGTTCCAATAGTTCCATCATTATAATGAATAAAATTATCATTATTAATACTTACTTCTTCATTAGATGAATTAGTAAAAGTATAAGTTGTATTATTATTTTTACGATAACTTGTGTTTTCACTAAAGTAATACTTTTCACTATTTATATCATCATTAGTACTATTAGAATCATAATTAGTACTAATAACATAACCGGCATCTTTAAAATCTGTATATCTAGCTTTATCTATTTTAATACTAAAAAAGACAAAAATTCCTACTAAAATTACTGCTAAGCCAGTAAATACAACTATGCGAATACTATTTTTTAATTTCATATCTATCCCTATCTTCTTTATTTTATCTATAAACAATTATATAATATATTTAAAATAATGTCTATTTACTTTTAATAAAAACAAAAGAAAAAAAGAACCATAAATAATGATTCTTAAGCGGTTAGTGGATTAAAAAATAATAGTAAAAAGCAAAAAGCAAATAATAACAAAATAAAAATGGCTGTAATAATTAATATGCTCATTACTGAGTGTACCACTTCGTCTTTAGTTTCTGGATTACGACCAATTGCTTCCGCTACTTTTCCTCCTAAAATACCAACACCAATGCCAAGACCCAAAAAGGCTAAGCCTATCATTAAACCAATGCAATTGGCAGTAGCTGCTAAAACTGTTTCCATACGTATATCTCCTACTTTTCTATAAGAAATTATAACATTAGGTAATTTTACTGTCAATAATTTAAAGTTAAAATGCTTTCTAAAAAAGGGATTATCCTAAGACATCCCTTAACATAGTGTCTAACTATTAAATCACGTCTAATAGTATCTATATTATCTATTTAGGTATTACCCAAGGAGGCATCTTGTTTCCAATCTAATAATAGATTATCTTAAATTTAAAGATTACTTCTTCTAAGCAAAAGCCGTAGCCATTACTTTTAAGTTCATAGAACTATTTTCTATCGTAGTAGGAATCTGGGCGGGCACCAATACTGCCAGTAACACCCCACCAGTTGTTGAGGTAGCCAGTGCTATTCAAATCCCACTCATTAGCATTGCCGCTTGTCGCATTAAAGATCGAAGGGGACTTCACCGGACATAACAATAGGGTTATAGATGCCCCCTAAAGAGTACTCTCTTCACTTCCATTATATTACATTTTTTACTAAAAGATAACTTTTATTAACTTATTTATCAAAAATTGCTATTTTTTACCAAAATTTGCAAATTTTTGAAGGAAATTGGCGATGTGTTACCAATATATATAATTAGGATGGTAAATAGAAACGGAGGTGATATCATGCAAAAATTTGTTTTAAAAGTACAAGGGGAGGTTTGCAATGTTAGAAAAAAACAAAATTATCGAAATATGGCACTATAATAATGAACATAACATTTCAGATTTCATGTTCCCTCTAGTATGGGACATCATGTTTAACCAAATGTTTATATCTAATGATACTCTACCTTTAATAGAATATATCGTATCTATTATTGAAAATGTAGATATCAAAGATATTAAAGGCAAAGTTAAATTGTTGCCCAAAGATTTGCCTCAGCATTCAATAATTGATGCTAGCAGTAAAAGTGATTTATTAATAACTTATAAAAATGGCAAAAAAACAATTAAATGCATTTTAGAAATGAATTCCTCTCGTATCATGGTTATGAGAAATTCTTTCTATGCTTTTAAAGTTGAAATGGGAGCCTTAGAAATTAAAAACGGCAAATATAAGAAAGCCTATAATACAATCATTGTTAATCTAAATTCTTATAACCATAAATCAGAATATTTAGTTGAGACAGGAGTATCTCGTACTGATTTTGGAAAAATTATTGATGATAATATTAAAACTATTAATATTAATATAGATAAAGCCTTAAATAAGCGGTATACTTATTTTAACAACCAAGAAGAAAAATGGGCAAAAATATGTAGAATTTTATCTACTTGTAATATTAAAGTATTTGAAAGAGAGTTGAGTGAAATTATGAGTAAAGAAAAAGCAAAAAAAATAGTGGCTAGAGCCAAAGAATTATCAAGTGATGATAAATATATCAGACTATTTGAAAATGGCGAAGAAGATAATTATAAAGAAATAGTTCGTAATACCGAACTAGCAGAGGCCAGAGAAGAGGCTCGCGAACAAGGTCTTGAACAAGGACGTGAACAAGGTTCTAAAAACAAGGCCCTAGATATAGCTAAAAACTTAAAACTTGCTGGCATTAGTATTGATATTATTGCTAAATCATCAGGTCTATCTATTAAAGAAATAGAAAATCTAAGTTAATTTATCGATTAAACAAGTCAAAATAGACTTGTTTTTTTATTAAAAAGCCCTCCGAAGAGAGCCTAACATAGTTTCTAACTATTAAAACTCGTCTAATAGTATCTACATTATATCTTTAGGTACATACCATGGTTGCATCTTGTTTCCAATCTAATAATAGACTATCTTAAAATTAAAGATTACTTCTTCTAAATAAAAGCCGTAGCCATTTACTTTTCAGTTCATAGAACTATTTTCTATCGTAGTAGGAATC